>ENA-OUQC01000449-OUQC01000449.1-human-gut-metagenome-genome-assembly--contig:-NODE-449-length-30163-cov-11.698452_pt1 | contig 30163 bp, 27 predicted proteins | sample MGYA00237942_ERZ548815 | MGnify/ENA primary metagenome ERZ548815 (study PRJEB26490, sample SAMN05194722) | human gut metagenome | biome: terrestrial biome; feature: human-associated habitat; material... | reverse complement strand
CGGGTGCAGGTGGACGCATATGCGGAGGTCAAATGGCTGTATCCGGCATTGGATGAGCAGGTGATGGTGCTGCACACGCTGGTCATTGACCCGGACGAAAAGGGAAAAGGATACGGACGGGAATTTGTGGCGTTTTACGAGGAGTATGCGTCCCGGAGCGGCTGCATCTGCCTGCGCATGGACACCAACGCCCGAAATGAGGGAGCCCGGCGGCTGTATAGGCACCTGGGATATCGAGAGGCGGGGATCGTGCCCTGCGTGTTCAACGGACTTGCTGGAGTTGAACTGGTGATGCTGGAGAAGAAACTATAAACACCGAAAAAGAGAAAACAGATACACGGAACATAAAGCGCATACACGAAATGAATTTCGTGTATGCGCTATTTTTCACACAAGGAATGTAAAATCAACAATGCGATGCGCGCAATATGTATAGAAAAGCATGGAGTGGCCTGAAGCACAGGCGGCACGGAAAGCGCAAAAGCGGCTTCGCCAGATTCGGCGAGGTCGCTTTCTTTTTTTGTATGACATGCCCGCAGAAGCGGGATGCCAATAGATATAAGGAGGATCAGAATATGCCTATCATTCATGTGAGCGAAACAGGAAAGCAGGACACCCAGAAAAAGCGGGACTTTATGGAGTTTGCCGCCAACAGCATCTGCAGCCACACCAACTCGCTGCCAAAGAACATCTATGTGTATTTCCATGAAATGGAGCCGGAAAACGTGCGAAAGACGGCTCCCACGGCGCGCATAGATTGGACCATGATACCGGATCGCACCAATGAGGCCAAAAAGGCCATTATGGGCAAGTTAACAGATGAGTTGGCAAGCTTACAGGGGAGAAGAGAAGCGAAATCGTAATCATCTTCAACGACATGCCCCTTCCGAATGCCATGCTGGGAGGAATCACCCGGGCAGACAGCTACAACTGGTAAACAAACGCAGGCAATTCCCTTCCGCTTTGGCGGAGGGGGATTTTTTGCGCGAAAAACTGCGGATGAGGTGCTGCGGCAGGGGAGTGCTTGCCTGTGTGCTTGACGGCTGTTGGGTTAAAGTCGGAAGGAATTGTTCATAATGGTAGCGGAGGTGGCGACACTTGAACGATAAGAATGAGCAGCAGATCGGCGCGGCGACCTATGTGATCGAGCGCGTATTTACCGGCACAAAAACCATCCAGGAAGTGGTAACAGAGGAAATCATTTTTACTGGAAAGCAGACCGCAAATTTTGACCAGCAGGACAGCCGCATGGTATAATGGAGCCGTAAATGAGTGGTTCCGGGAAGGAGGAGACATGAGGAACCACGTTCAACTTGCAGACGCCTATTACCGCCTTTCCGATGAGGAGCGGAAGTACGGCGAATCTGCCAGTATTACCAACCAGCGTACCATTGTGCGTGAATACTGTGAAAAGCACGGCATCATTCTGGTAGAGGAATTTGCCGATGATGGCTATTCCGGCGGCAACTTCGAGCGCCCTGGCTTCCGCGCCATGCTGGAGCATCTGAAAACCGGCAAGGTCAATATGGTCATCACCAAAGACCTGTCCCGGTTGGGTCGTGATATGACGGAATCCAGTCATTATGCGGAGCGCTATTTTCCCGAACACGGCATCCGTTATCTGGCACCCGGCAGCAACTTTGATTCCGAGGAAGATAACCTGATGGCACCGTTTCAATTCGCAATGAACGATGTCTACCTGCGGGATACGTCCCGTAAGGTCAAGCAGACGCTGAACACCAAACGCAACAACGGCAAATATGTGGCTTGCCCGCCCTACGGCTACCGGAAAGCGGAGCGTACTACCGATCAGCTTGTACCGGACGAGAATACCGCGCCGGTGGTCAAGATGATTTTTGACATGGCTGCTTCCGGCCAGTCCTGCCGCAGCATCGCCATACGGCTTAACGAGGCGTGTATCATGCCGCCGCTGAAGTACCGTGTGGAGTGCCGCGACAACTTCACCGAGCGCGGCGCACAGCGGATGTCCGACCTGTGGAACTACACCACCGTAAAGCGCATCCTTCGCAATCGGGTCTACTTGGGACACACGCTGTTGGGCAAGAGCCGCAAGGTCAGTGTGAAGTCCAAAAAGAAGGTCAAGGTGCCGGAGGAGGAATGGGTATTCACAAAGAACACCCATGAGGCTCTGGTATCCCAAGAGAAATTCGATTTGGCCGCTCATTTCATGGGCGAGAACACTAAGGCGAATGGGGCAAACCCCGCGTTCCGCCACAGCATCTTTGGAGGTATCGCCTACTGTGCCTGCTGCGGTGCGGCCATGTGTTCCGGCGGCTCTGTCTACAACGGAGAACGGGCAAAATACTGGTATCTGGTGTGCAACAACCTGAGTTCCAGAGCCCAAACCCGCTGCCTGCATGGGGCGCGTATCCGCTACGATGACTTGATGGAAGTTGTCCGCTGTGACCTCAATAAGCTGCTGGCCTTTGGCGAGGACGAGATTCGTACCATTACGGAGAACGCCATCGAGCAGGCCAACGCCTCTTTGGGCGGCGAAGACCCCGCTACGCAGATCGAGAACATCGACAAGCAGACCGCCCGCCTCAAGAAGATGATCGAGCGCTCTTACCGCGATAACATCGCAGGGATGCTCAGCGATGACATCCATGAGGAGATGGTCAAGAAATTCGGTATTGAGATCGACGAGCTGGCTGTGCGCCGCAAAAAGCTGGTGGAGGGCGAGACCACGGCAAAGGAAATTCGCAGTGCCTACGGCCTGTTCTTTGACCTTGCCAAGCGGTACACCGGCGTAGAAACGCTGGACAGAGATATATTGCACGCTTTCATCGAACGTATTGAGATCGGTGAAAAGATACTGCCGGAGGGCAGAAAGGTTGCCGGGCCGCGTACCCCGTACCGGCAGAGCATCCGCATCTTCTACCGCTTTATCGGGGAAGCTTCGGGAGACAGCCTGCGCCAAGTGCAGGCAAATAGAGATCGTGATGAGGCCGCTTCTGTGGCAGGAATGTGACGAATGTCCACGATAAGAATACACTTGTTTCAAGCAAGATGTTTCCACCTCAAAAACTGGTTTTTTGGGAAAGGCGATTTTTCCTGTATTTAAGCCAAAAATCGGGGGTCGGAAAAATTCTTTGAGGTGGCTACACATCCTCCTCGTTAGCGGCCTCCATCTTAAACTTATCCATGGCGGCACGAGCCTCGGGAACATTCAGCTTGTTAGTGTTCTTAGCAGACATGATTGAAATCTCCTTTCTTGCGGTAATCAAGCGTTTGCTTGTCGATTGGGTATCGCAATGCTAGATTTCCCTCATAGCCGCTGAATATGCGCGGTTTTCGTCTGGTAATTTTTGCTGTGAAAAGCCGCTGCGCGGAATTACTGCCGGACAACAGCAATATCCGTATCATGACCGGGAAAATTCATATTATCAATATAGTGCTTGATAAATCCGGAATCTGTAGAAAGTTCGATATAGCGACAACTGCCGGCAATCGTGCGGAGCTGTTCACGGCAGTGGGCGTTTAACAGCGCCATAGCGGCGCCCTTCAATGCGGCGTTACCCAGGACGGAGGATTTTTCCGCGCTTCCAGAGGGGATCAGGCCGATGGCTTCGGCGGCGGTGCAGTCCAGAGAAGAGCCAAAACCGCCGCAGAGGTAGAGCACATCCAGCTCCGTCTGGTCGATGCCGCTGCGCTCAAGCAGCGTCTGCGCCCCGGCAGAGATCGCGGCCTTGGCCAGCTGGATCTGCCGAATATCATGCTGGGTCAGCATGACATCACATTCCGAAAACGGGAGAGCGATCCCCCAGCGCTCGTCCTTAACAAACAGGGAGGCAAAACGGGAATCCTCGTTTTCCATATGCCCGGTATCATCAAGGCAGCCCAGCTTCAGCATGGCGGCGATCGCCTCGATCACTCCGGAGCCGCAAATGCTCTCCGCCTGCTGGCCGCCAATGGTTTGATAGGTGATCCGCCCCTGTTCCGGTTTTACAGAAACGATCGCACCGGGTTTGGCGATCGAACCGAAAGCGATCCCGCTGCCCTCAAACGCAGGGCCTGCGGCGGTGGAGCAGCAGGTAAGCGTACCGTTGACGCAAAGCGCCATTTCTCCATTTGTGCCGATATCGATCAGCAGGGCATTTTCATTCTTGGCAAACAGCCCGGAAAACAGCATGCAGCACACTGTGTCCGCGCCGACATAAGCGCTGATACAGGGCGGAATATAGCAGGAGATCCCGGAAAGGATATTGGTATAGTCCGCATCAAAAAGGCTCTGCGGCGTGTAGGGCGCGACGCCGATACCGGAGGGATCCAGTCCGGCAAAGAAGTGCAGCATCGTCGTATTTCCGGTTACAACGGCCTGCTTTACATCGGCACGGTCTATGCCGCAGTCACAGCAAAGTGCGCGCAGCAGTTCCTCCAGCTGATGAATAATGGCCTGACGGAGCGGCTCCGCGCCGGAAGCGGAAGCATGGTTGATGCGGGAGATCACATCAGCGCCATAGCTCTGTTGGTGATTGACCTGACTTTTCGTTCCCAGCAGCCGGCCATCCGAGGCAAAAAGGGCGCATACCACCGTGGTAGTACCGATATCAATCGCAGCGCCGTAACCGCCTTGCAGACAGCCATCCGTTCCATGAAGAGACACAGCGTCGGCTAAGATGGCGCTGCCGTCGGTCTGTTCCACAGTCACCGTAACGGGGCCGGTCACTGTGGTGAAGCAGGCAAGGCGAACGTTTGCCTCGATCTCCGCGGGGGTGAGATATTTTCTTTCCGTCTCAGTCATGGGGCTGACGTGACCGGATACCCGGATCTTACATTTGCCGCAGCTGTGGCGGCCGCCGCAGGGCGCATGGACAAACAGGCCCGCCCTTTGCAGAAGATGATCCAGCCGCTCGTCAGGCGCGTTGGGAGTCAAAGTGAGAACAGTCATACGTAAAATCAAGCCTCCGTCTGGAAAATGCGGCACGCCACATCGGCAGCTTGGAAAGCATCTTCCGTATAATAATCTGCGTTGATCTCCTGGCAAAAGGCCTGCGTTACCGGCGTGCCGCCTACCATAACGTGGACTTTATCCCGGACACCGGCGTCACTCAGCGCATTGATGACATTTTTCATTTCCTGCATCGTGGTCGTTAAAAGCGCGGAGCACGCCACGATACCGCACCCCTCGCCAATCACCGCGTCAACAAAACGCTCAGGCGGAACGTCGGTTCCCAGATCGACGACCACTAAACCGCGGCTCTCCATCAGCATGCGAACCAGATTCTTGCCAATATCGTGCTGATCGCCCCGCACGGTGCCGATGCACACTTTTCCGGGGACCGTATTCTTCGAGGCGGGAAGAAGCGAATGCAGCGCGCGGATGCCGCTGTCCATGGCCCGCGCCGCGATGAGAACCTGCGGGACGAAAATGTCGCAGTTTTTGAATTTCTCGCCAATGACGGACATACCGCCGATCAGGCCCTGACTTACGATCGTGCTGGGCGATACATCCTGTTGAACGGCGGAATTTACCAATTCGTAAACGCTTTTTGCCTGACCGGCTTGTACAGCGGTGGCAATATGCTTCAAAAGCAACACATCATTTTCGTGCGCAGGCATGATCGACTTCTCCCTTCACAGATTACCGGCAAAGTTATTCATCTTCAGGCGGCCCTGGTTTTCACGGTATTGATTGGGCGTGATGCCCACGATCTTTTTGAATACTTTCGTAAAATAGCTTTGGTCATCAAAGCCGACCATGTAGGCAATGGTGCTGGCCTTGATGTTTTCATTCAGCAGCATGACCATGCTCTTCTCAATGCGATAGTTGTTGAGATACTCGCGAAAACTGCATCCCATTTCCTCTTTGAAGATCTTGGAAAAGTAGGCGGGAGACAGAAAAACCGTCTGCGCCACATCCACAAGCGTGATCTTCTGGCTGTAGTTGCCCTGAATATACTGGATCGCTTTATGGATAATGTCAATACGCTTGATATTGGAGTTCTGCTTGACCGACTGAACCAGCTCGTCTAGAGTGCGGGTGCACCAGCCGCAAATGTCATCGAAGCTGTTCTGCAACCACAATTTCTGGTAGAACTCATCATTACAGAAAAGAATTCGGTCGGTACTGACGCCGCCGTCTACAGCGGCCCTGACCATCAGGGCGTTCAGTTCAAGGCAGCGCACCTTGATATTCTCCAGATTCCCGCTGGCTGCATAGAAGTAGTATCCAAGCAGTTCATTGAGCATCAGGTGCGCCTGACTGGAGTTGGCATTGGCGATATTATAAAGGAGACGGGACTCTGTATCCCGCGGATAAGGCCGGAATTTTTCGGTTTTCAATGATGCGACACAATCATTGATCTGCCCCTGCATGGTATGGTGGTTGATCGTGTTGAGCATATGGAGAGAGACTGTCATATCATTGAGAAAGCTGACAGACATGAACAGCATGGTAGACATGGAGGACACCCGATCCGGCGAAACAAAGGGAAGCTTTTCCAATAGCGGCCGGCATTTACGAATGGTTTTGTCATCCAGCTTGTGAACGATCTTCAGGTCGAAATTTATGTAGTCCTCCAGATCCACCATCAGAAACGGCCCGGCGGTCAGCTTCGCCGAGTTGACCAGCGAACCCTTCAGCGGGGAAACAAAGCAGGTAAGTCCCATGGGGCAGAAATAGACAAAACGCCCGCCGAAACGTTCGGCCTCGCGCATGGCATAGATGTGGGACTCTACGCAGGTTTTGGCCTGCTTGCCGACGGCGGAGCAAAGCTTGCAGTTGGAGCAGCAGAAGCCAGAGGAGAACAGCGTCTGCCCTTCCGCACTTGTCAATGCACATCCCAGATTTGTGGATCGGGAAAATGCATCGCAGCACTCCGCGGCCAGGTCAAAATCATAATCTATCTGGTTTTCCATATGCGCCATACTGATAACCTGCAGCAAAAGTCGTCTGAAAAGACGGCTTTTGCCATTTCTCCTTTCGCCAGTTCTGTTTATAGTGCACCATTATCATATAATATTTACCGAATGATTTCTTGTAATTTGACAAGTGCTTTGGCATTTTCTTTGTCAGAACCAAAATTTTTTACAATTCTAGCCCGGTTTTTTCTATCACATTTTAGACAAAACCACTATAATAGAGGCACCAAAGCGCAAATAGATGAAAAAATAGGCACAAACAAATACCTGTATCATATTTTCAAGAAAAGGAGCGAATTCGATGAAAATCAACATGAAGGAATGGGTAAAAGATATTATTGACCGGCCCGTCAAGTCCTCGATTCCCGTATTGTCCTTTCCGTGTGTCACGCTGATGGGCATCACCGTGAATCAGCTGATCGCCAGCAGCGACCTTCAGGCAGAGGGCATGTACCGTGTGGCACAGCGGATCCCCTCCCACGCCTCGGTCAGTATGATGGATCTGTCGGTGGAGGCAGAAGCTTTTGGCGCTCCTGTACGCTTTTCTGACATGGAGGTTCCCACGGTGATGGGCGCCGTAGTAAAGAGCATGGCAGACGCAGAGGCTTTGCAGATCCCTCAGGTAGGCGCAGGCCGGACAGGCATCTATGTAGAGGCCATCGGAAAAGCATGCAGCCGGATCACGGATCGTCCTGTGCTGGCGGGAGTGATCGGGCCGTTTTCTCTGGCGGGACGCCTTCAGGATGTTGTGGAGATCATGGTCAACTGCATGATCGCCCCCGATATGGTACATAAAACCATGGAAAAGGCCACGGAGTTTCTGATCTCCTACATTGAGGCCTATAAGGCGGTGGGCGCCAACGGCATCGTTATGGCGGAGCCGCTGACAGGTCTGCTGCCTCCTGACATGGCCGAGACATTTTCCGAGCCGTATGTGAAGCGGATCATTGACACCGTGCAGTCGGACGATTTCCTGGTAGTATACCACAACTGCGGGAATAACACAATTCTTATGATCGATTCGATCCTGCGTGTTGGCGCCGGCGCATACCATTTTGGCAACGCCATTTCCATGAAAGAAATGATGCAGCACATTCCGCACGATATTCTGGCGATGGGCAATGTGGATCCTGCCGGTCAGTTTGCCAACGGCACAGTGGAGAGCATCAAGGCCGCGACCAAGAAGGTCATGTCCGAGTGCTGCAGTTATCCCAACTTTATGGTCTCTTCCGGCTGCGACATCCCGCCTCATAGCCCCTGGGCAAATATTGACGCCTTCTTTGAGGCGATCAAGGAGTTCTACGCAGAGCGGGCCTAAACGAAAAACAAATGACGGTTCACAAAGCCTGACGAAAGGAGTTAACAATGATTATTATCGGCGAAAAGATCAACGGCTCTATTCCTGCTGTGGCGGAAGCAATCGCAAAACGGGACGCGGATGTTATCAAGGAGCGTGCCCGGATCCAGGCGGAAGCCGGCGCAACATTTATCGACTGCTGCGCGTCGGTGCCGGAAACGGAAGAAGTGGAGACTCTGCGCTGGATGATCGATTGCATCCAGGAGGTCACTGATCTTCCGATCTCGGTGGACAGTCCCAGCGCCGCCGTGCTGGCAGAGGCCTATCAGTTCTGCCGCCGTCCGGGTCTTTTCAATTCCGTTTCCGGCGAAGGAACGAAGATCGATACGATCTTCCCGCTGGTGGCGCAGAATCCGGGATGGGAGGTCATCGCACTGCTGAGCGATGATACGGGTATTCCGAAGAACGCCGCAGACCGGCTGCGGGTCTTTGACCGGATCATGGCCAAGGCGGAAGAGTATCATATCGCACCGGAGCGGATCCATATCGATCCTCTGGTGGAAATGCTCTGCACTTCCGAAAACGGGATCGAGACAAATGTAGAGGTGATCTCTGCCATTCGGGAAAGATACCCGGATATTCATATTACCGCCGCTGTCAGCAACATTTCCTTCAATCTGCCTGTGCGCAAGGTGGTCAATCTGGGCTTTACCGTTTTGGCGATGAACGCGGGACTTGACAGCGCGATCCTGGATCCGACCAACCGTGATCTGATCGGCATTATCTATGCCACCGAGGCCCTGCTGGGTCTGGATGAATATTGTATGGAGTACATAGGCGCTTATCGTGAAGGTCTGTTCGGCAAGCGCTGAAGTGGATGACATGAGATAAGGAGGATAAAAATGAGCAAGTTGGATGAAGTTTTTAAGCTGGTAAGTATTGGAAAGCCCAAGCTGATTGCTGCCGCAGTGCAGGCGGCGCTGGACGAAGGCACCGAGGCCTCCGTGATACTGGACACCATGATCGACGCCATGGGCGAAGTGGGTGAAAAGTTCAAGCGGGAGGAGATATTCGTTCCGGAAATGCTGGTGGCCGCCAAGGCCATGAAGAAGGGCGTGGAGGTGCTGAAGCCGCATCTGGCATCCGGCGCCGCGGGCGCCGCAGGAAAGGTCATTATCGGCACGGTCGCCGGCGACCTGCATGATATCGGCAAGAATCTGGTGGCGATGATGATCGAGTCCGCCGGATTTGAGGTGATCGATCTGGGCGTGGATGTTCCGGCCGAAAAGTTCGTGGAGACCTATCAGGCCAACCCCGACACCAAGATCATCGCGCTGTCCGCTCTGCTGACCACCACGATGCCGGCACTGCGGGACGCGGTAGCGCTGCTGAACGCGCAGGGCTTCCGCAAGGATATCCATGTGATGGTGGGCGGCGCGCCCATCAACGAGGAGTTCGCCAAAGAGATCGGCGCGGATGCTTATACCATCGACGCGGCGTCCGCCGCGCAGAAGGCAAAGGAATTCGTCGCCTGACAGCGAAAGGATCGGATATGTTGTCCGGCAGGAACAGTTGAAGCAGGAGATGCAGCGTAGCGCTGGAGGTATATGTATGAAAATTGTCGTAATCAATCCTAACAGCAGCGAAACCATGAAGAATGACGTTCGCCGGGCGGCAGAGGCTTTTGCTGACGGCCGGTATGAGATCGAGGTAGTCGCGCCGCCCGAAGCACCGATCTTCATTGATTCCTATGAGGATCAGCATGATTCCATCCCCGGCATGATGCGTATTGTGAAGGAAATGCAGGATGAAGCGGACGCATTTGTGCTTGCCTGTCATGGCGATCCGGGCCTTGATGTGTTGAAAGAGATCAGCCGTAAGCCTGTGGTGGGGATTGGCGAAGCATCCATGAAGCTGGCCACCATGCTGGGGCACAAGTTCTCTGTTTTGACCACCAGCCGCCGCTCTATCGGGGGAAAAGAGGCGGTCATCAACCACTACCACCTGACGGATTCCATGGCCTCTGTATGCGCGCCTACCAAGGATGATCCCGCAGATGACGAGATGGAAGCCGCTTATCTGGAGGCGGCCCATATCGCCATGGAGCGGGACAACGCGGAGGTGCTGGTACTGGGCTGCGCCGGTCTGGTGGGGCTTGATGAAAAATTGATGGAGAAGGTGCCTGTGCCGGTTGTCGACGGGGTGAAGTGCGCCCTGACGTTGGCGGAGGGCTTTGCGAGAATGCACCTGACCACCAGCAAGATCGGCCGTTACTACGGAAAAACAAACGCCTGAGCGTGTTCTCAAGCAACAGGATCTCATTCGGCTTTACATTTTTTCCGCCAGGGGATGCCGCAGGCATCCCGGCAGTGGACAAGGCATATTCGTTGCCTCGATGCCAAAGCCCTGCTTCAAACAGGAGGAAGCAGGGCTTTGGCTTTTTTGCAGGATATCATCGAATGACAAGGGTTCCCCTTGTTAATCGATGGTAATGTTGTGACAACAGGAAGGAAAGGAGCTGCCAATGAAAACCTTAATCAAGAATGGTACGATCGTAACATCCGAGGGGGAGTTTGCCGGCGATCTGCTGATCGAGGGCGAAACTATCCGGGAGATCGGGCTGGCCCTGGATGCGCAGGTGGACGAAGTGATAGACGCCACGGGAAAATTTGTGCTGCCCGGCGGCATAGACCAGCATACACACTATTTATTTGGTACACCGCATGTGGACACAAGCGGAAAACCCACCACCGACATGACGGGAAAGACATTGGCGGCCACAGACGCGGCGCTGATGGGCGGTACTACGATGATCGTTGACCACACCTCCTCGCAGCCGGGCATGTCGATGATAGAGACATTGGAATTCAAGAAAGAGAAGTGCGCAAAGGGCGTTGTCTGCTGCGATTATGCCATGCATGCCAACAGCACGGAGGTCACAGACGCCACGTTTGACGAGGTGGCAAAGCTTCCGGAGCACGGCGTGTGTACCCTGAAGATATACATGACGTTCAGGGGGACCTGCTATTATGCCGATGATATGACAATCTTCCGGTTTATGGAAAAATGCCGTGAAAACGGCATCACCCTGTATGTGCATGCCGAAAACGCGGATATCGTGGAGTATCTGCGGAACAAGTTTGCCGCAGAGGGCCGTCTCGAGGCGAAGTATCATATCGCCACAAGGCCCGCTTATGTGGAATACGAGGCCATACAGCGGGTGATCGCATTGGCGAAGGCTGCTCAATGCCCGATCTGCATCGTACATGTAACAAGTCAGGAGGGCGTAGACGCGATCCGGCAGGCCAGAAACGAGGGCGCCGGGATCGTGGGGGAAACCTGCCTTCACTATATGCTGAAGGATCGCAGCTTCATTGAGGAGCGTCCGTTTGAAGAGGCGGTGAAAAGCATTGTGGCGCCCGCCAACAGAAGCAGGCGTCATTTGGATTACCTATGGAAAGCGCTGCGCATGGGCTGGCTGGACATTGTGGCCGCAGACCATTCACCCACAAAAATGGTGGACAAGGATCGGGGACGAGAGGATTTCCGCCTGATCCCCAATGGCGCTCCCTCTATTGGCGACCGCATCCAGATGCTATGGACTTACGGCGTAGAGAAAAACCGGATGACAAGAAGCGAGCTGGTGGATCATTGCGCAACCAAGGTGGCCAAAACCGTGGGGCTTTATCCCCGAAAGGGCACGCTCACGGTGGGTTCCGACGCCGACGTGGTGATCTATGATCCCGCGTGGCGCGGGAAAGTGACCAATGAGGAATCCCCCTCCGGCATCGATTATAACGCGTTTGAGGGCTTTGACCAGATCGGACGGGTGGATACGGTATTCCTTAGAGGTATCAAAATGGTCGAGGGGCATCGGTTTATCGGGCCGCGGGGCATCGGGCAGTTTATTCCGGCAAGCCCCTATGGCTTGGCCTATCAGCGGATGGAGGACGACTGGCGCTTTGAAGATCCGGACTGATCGCAGAACGCAGAAAAAGGAAGGCACGCATCTTTGATGCGTGCCTTCCTTTTTCTGGACATAATGTGCGTCAACTGCAAACAGTCAGGGCAGCTTCCGCCGCCTGTGTCGCATCGGTCGTGTAAATATCCGCGCCGATCTGATGGCAGAATTCTTCTGTGACGGGAGCTCCGCCGATCATGATCTTGACCTTGTCACGGATGCCGGCCTCCGCACAGGCGTTGACAACACCGGCCATAACTTCCATGGTGGTCGTCAGCAGAGCGGAAAGCGCAATGACCTGACAGTCCTTTTCCTGCGCAACACGAACGAACTCGGCAGGAGAAACGTCTGTACCAAGATCATATACCTCCAGGCCCTTGCACTCCATCATCATTTTGACGAGATTCTTTCCGATGTCGTGCATGTCGCCCTGAACTGTACCAAGTACGACACGGCCGGTACTCTTGCTTTCGCCTGCGGATAATGCCGGCTTGAGAATGAGCGTACCTTCATTCATAGCGCGGGCAGAAACCAGAACCTGGGGAATGAATACCTGAAAGTTTTTGAATTTTTCACCAACGACATTCATGCCTTCCAGAAGCCCTTTGTGCAGAATTTCTTCCGCGGGGATGCCTTCGTCAAGAGCCGACTGCACCAATTCCTTTACCGCATCGATTTTGCCGATTTGCAGATTTGTAGAAATATCATTTAAGATTGCCATAGAGTACCTCCTTTGGCAGCAGTTTGACTGATGAGGGGACATTATTTCAGAACGTTTGATGAGGATAATGAGAGAGGACAACCTCAATTATATTCATGGTAAATAGACTGTCAAGCAAATTGGCAGAACATCGCTTATTTTTCCAAAAATGAGAAATATATTCCCGGTTCTTATGTCGGCAAATAATTTATACATTTGTATATATACGATTTATCGATGTTTCGTAGGAAAAACACACAGCAATAAAAAAGAATAAATCGTCGATTTTTGCCAAAACGGCGAGACAGTTACCTTGATAAAAATGGTGTCAAACAGTACCATGGTTCATGAGGGAAGAACACGATCCGGATAATCATCAGAGGAAGCGACGGAACAAAGGTCAATACGATACATACTGACAGGAGGATCTACTATGTTTGAAAATCTGGAATATCTGAAGGAAAAGCCGGTAGCCGTTCTTGGTGCGGGCGCGATCGGCAAGGCCTGCGCGACCGACTGCGCGTTGTCCGCCCAGAAAGTGAACATCTGCGACATGGAGCCTTTTGCCGCAAAGTCTCTCTTTGGCGCTGACCGCGGCATCAATATCTGGGGACGCCAGCGCAACCTGTATTCCTTTGAGCGCAGCGGGACCGCCAAGATGAATATGATTACCACCAGCGTGGCAGAGGCCGTAAAGGGCGCCGGCATCATCCTGATCTGCACTCCGGCTCTGGGCCATGTTCCCTTCTTCAAGGAGCTGATCCCCTGCCTGGAGGATGGCCAGATCATTCACATTATCCCCGACAACTACGGAACGCTGATCCTGCGCAAGATGATGCGGGAAGCCGGCTGCACGAAAAAGGTGATCGTCGGCGGTTGGTCCAGCGCGCCCTATGGCTGCCGTGTGGAGACTCTGGGCGGTCATTCCTTCCCCCGCGTACACATTGAGTACCGTGCGATCACTCTGCGGGGCGCGGCGCTGCCCATGACGGATACAGACGCCTTCCTGGAATCCACGAAATCCATCGGCTGCTTCGATGCCATTACTACCGGCAACGGCGTTGCCAAGGCGGAGACGGTTTTGGATACCTGCTTCACCAATGTCAATCCCATGCTGCATGTCCCCGGCACGATCCTGGGCGTCGGCGTTATGGAGAACTGGGGCGTTATCTACGGCAACAAGTATGATAAGTTCGACTTCTCCATTTACTCTCACGCATTTTGCCCCTCCATCGCCAGAATGCAGGTCGCCTTCTATGAAGAGGAGATCGCTCTGGCGGAGGCCATCGGCGTCGGCATTCAGCGCTATGAAGAGCGGCAGTTCTTCAACCGGAAGAGCGTTCTTGCAGAGGAGTTCATGAGCAAGGACTATGAGATCCCGTTCGATCAGCAGGAATATGAGTCCATGGGAAGCGGCCCGTTCACCATCCACAACCGCTATCTGACGGAGGATGTTCCCGTTGGCTGCCGCGTGTATCATGAGCTGGGCAAGAAGTTCAATGTGAAAACGCCTGTCATCGACTCGATGATTACGATTGCCTCCGTGTTCCTGCAGAAGGACTACTTCGCGGAAGGCTATACGCTGGAGCATCTGGGTATTGCACACCTCGACCGCGAGGCGCTGCTGAAATATCTGCATGAAGGCGTGATCTGAGAAAACAGCAGAAGTACGGACGCATTACAAAGGAAGGTGGAACAGAACAATGAATAAAGATTTCGCTTCTCTTGCAACCTATCGTGTACTGACCACAGACAAGATCGAAAAGATCCTGGAGGCATCAAAAGTGCTGCTGGAGGATATCGGCGTCAGTGTTCAGGATGAACGGGCAAGAGAGCTTATGCTGGAGTATGGAGCCATCTCCGGCAATGGGGATATCGTAAAAATTTCCCGTGAAGTGGTGGCAAAGGCGCTGGGTACGACTACCATGCCGGTCACACTCTACAACCGCAACCGTGAGCCTGCTTTGGTGCTGGATACGCAGAATGTATACTTTGCCAGTTGTTCCAGCCTTCCCATGTATCTGGATCCCTATACCGGAGAGAGCGTGGAGCTTAACGGAGAGCATTTGAAGGCGTTGTCTCGGCTTGTGGACGCAATGCCGAACATCGACGCCATCACGACCTGCTCCATGTTTGCCGATCACAGCATCCCGGAGAGCATCAAGGCGCAGATGGCCTACTGCTATACCATGCAGAACACGGTCAAGCATATCAACTTCGTAACAAACGACTACGAGAACTGTGCCGCGATCATTGAGATGGCGGCAGCCATCTGCGGCGGCTATGAGGAGCTGAAGAAAACGCCTATCGTTTCCTGCTATGCACAGCCCATCTCTCCGCTGACACATTCTGTGGAATCCTGCCGCAAGCTGATGCTGTGCGGTGAAACGGGAGTTCCCATCGTTTACATGCCCTACAGCATGATGGGCGCGACTGCGCCTATGTCCTGCGCAGGCAGCCTTGTCCAGTGTTTCGCCGAGGTGCTGTCCGGACTCGTCCTTCATCAGGCCCACGCGCCGGGCGCGCCGTTTATTATCGGCACGATGCCCACCATTATGGACATGCGTACCACCATCGGCGTATTTGCGGCGCCGGAGATGGATCTCAATATTGCGGCATCTGTTGAGATCTCTCACTATCTGGGGCTTCCCTTCTATGGTACGGCAGGCTGCACGGACAGCAAGAGTCTGGATTATCAGACGGTAGCCGAGGCGACCATGAGCATCATTACCAGCGCGCTGAGCTCCGCAAACCTGGTGCATGATATTGGTTATATGGATCACGGTTCGATCCACTCTCCTGAGCTGATCGTGCTGTGCAACGAGCTGATTGCAATGGTCAAACCGCTGCGCCGCGGGATCCCGGTGAACGACGAGAGCCTTTGCGTGGATGTTATCAAGGCTGTGGGACAGGGCGGCCATTTCCTGAACCACATGCATACGCTGGAACACTTTGGCGACGTATGGTATTCCGATCTTTACGACCATACTATGAGCGGAACGGTTCCCACGTTGAATGAAAAAATCAACAAAAAGACAAAAGATATCCTTGAGAACTATACGCCGCAGCCTTTGACGGCAGAGCAGGAAGCAAGCGTTTCCGCCATTATGAAGAAATGGCTGGAAAACACCTGAGCAGTTCGGCGGATAGGAATCAACGACAGAAGGAGGCTGCAAACCCATGAGCTATAAACGGATACGACCGGGATACGAGGATTCCACCGTTATGCGGATGAAAGTTCTGACGGACGAGCAATGCGAGCTGATCGTCAGTTCCGCCGCGAAGATCCTTGCCCATACAGGTATCGAGGTACAGGATGAAGCCATCCGCAGCCTGTTAGAAAAGGCCGGCTGCACAATCGAAGATACAAGAGTCCGGGTGCCAGAAGCTGTGCTGAAGGATTGCCTGGAGAAGGTTCCCTCGGAGATCCAGTTATATGACCGCGAGGGAAAGAAAGCGATGCTGATCCGCGGGTATAACACCTACTATGGTCCCGGCCTGTGCAACACGCTGATGGTCGACACCGAGACCGGTGAGCGCCGGGAGTCCACCAAGGAGGATGCCAAAGAGGTCGCGATCCTCTGTGATGCGCTGAAGAATATCGACTTTGTGTATGGCCTTGTCGGCATTATGGATTGCCCGGCGATCATCTCGGAGATCTATGAGCTCAGCAGCATGCTGCAATACACCACAAAGCCTTTGGCAGGATGGAACAACAGTCTGGAGGGCTGCCAGGAAACGCTGGATATGTGCGTCGCGGTGGCGGGCAGTCTGGAAAAGCTTCAGGAGAAGCCGTTCATCTTCATGTATGCCGGCAATCCTGTGGCGCCGTTCGTCCATCCCAAGGAGTATCTGGAGAAGCTGAAGTTCTGGGTAGAGCGTAAGATCCCCGTGATCTATCCCACCGGCACCCAGCTGGGCATCAACGGCCCGGTCACGATGGCCGGCGCGCTGGTCAGCGCCATGGTGGACGATCTGGCCGGCGTTGTCATCACCCAGACCCTTCGGGCCGGTGCGCCCTTTATGGGCAACGCGTTTGGCATTCCGCTGGATATGCGCACGATGCACGCCTGCTATGGTGCGCCTGAAATGTGCCTGAACCAGGTGGCGCAGGCGGATCTTCACCACTATCTTGCCATTCCCACGTGGAGCATCGGCGGCTGCAGCGATTCCAAGATATTGGACGAGCAGGCCACACTGGAAGTGGCCATGACCATGGCGTTCAACGAACTGAGCGGCAACAACCTCTGCCATGACCTGGGCTTCCTGGAAGGCGGACTGATCGGCTCAAAGGAACTTCTGGTGCTGTGCGATGAGATCGCGGGATATCTGCGCCGGATCATGCGGGGAATCGAGTTTGACGAAGAGTCCCTCGCGCTGGATCTGATCGAGGAATTGGGCCCCGGCGGACGCTACATGTCCGAGGATCATACGGTGGAAAACTTCCGCGACGTGGTGCGGATGTCTGACCTGCTGGATCACCATCGATACAGCGCCTGGCAGGCCTCCGGCGCCAAGAGCATGGGCGAGCGGCTCAACGACAAGGTGAAGTCGATCCTTGCCAATCACCAGTCCAAGCCTCTGGACGCAGAGGTCGCCCGAAAGCTGCAGGAGGTCGTGGAAAGGGCGGAGAAGCGCGCGGCAGGCGCCTGCTGACAGATCCCGGCTTACGCTTAATAAAATTGGTTTTGCTGAAAGCGGCTCCCCGGCGGTAGGATCAGGAACTCCTGATCCCACTGTCCGGTGAGCAACTTGCGCAGAACCCGAAGCGTACCATGTGATTCAGCGAAAGAAAGCCCCAGCTTTCCGGCGGCGCACCGGCCTTTCCGGCAGGCTGCGGGATAGTCATAGGCACCTGTGTCGATCAGCGTCAGAGAATGGTAGCTTTTCAGCATCATTTCAAAGATGGCGTCGGCCTGTTCCCGGCCATATTGCTGAACACACTGGTCATACTCATTTGTGATGAAACGCTCGGATCGGAACCAACCGTCCGTAAAGTAAAGGGAGCGGCTGTCCAGCGCCGGGGCGACCCCCGGAGCGGTACTGAGCAGCATATGGGTGCAATCGTGAAAGGCAGGGGCGACCAGCGTGGCGCGGTCACTGCCGACGCCGATAATGGCGTTGCCGCAAAGCCCCTGTGTCAACAGTATCTCATCCGCATCGCTTTCGTCGATGATCTGCTGCAGCATCTGCCGCAAGCGCTGCGGAAACTCATGAAGGCCACGATCCAGCCATTGTACAGGATCCTGAATGTGGTTTTCGCGCAAAACAAAATTTACTTCATCCTCTATCATGGAGCAGGCAATAATAAGACGACTCATAACGATACCCCTTTTCCGCGCAATAATTCTACACCAGATTATAGAGAGTGGAGAATGTGCTGTCAAAGAAAAAAGCAAGGAAAACTGGAAGAAATGAGTGGAAAATTGCCCAGTAAGAAAGGAGTATAGGAACAATGAACAGAGACATCGGTATCGATTTGATCCGGGCACGGCCTGATCGCCGCGTTTATGGCATGGGGCTGGGCGTTATGATCCTGGACGAGGTGTATCCGGGGTTCCCCGGCGACGTGCGCAACGCCAGCGCCTACCCGTTCCCTATTCAATACGAGGTAATGGAAGGCCTGAACTGCTACAATATCTGCCAATGCAAGGGCGAGGATGAGATCCTTGTTCCCTCCATCGTAAAAGCGGCAAAGAAGCTGGAGAGAATGGGCGTCAAGGCGATCGTTGCGGAGTGCGGCTATTTTGCCTATTTCCAGAAGATCATCGCCGGGCAGGTAAATGTGCCGGTATTTATGTCCTCTCTCGTGCAGGTGCCCTTGGCTCAGCTGAGCCTCGGCCCCAACAAGGCGGTGGGTATTTTCTGCGGCGTCACCAGCGGCATGACGGACGCTCATCTGGAGGCCTGCGGCATTGACCTGAACAGCAATTTCTATCTGTATGGCTGCAACGAAGAGCAGATCAACTGCCCGGAGTTTATGGTGCTGTGGCATGAGGGGCACCGCAAGCCGCTTCCCGAAGCCAGCTACCTGAAAACCGAAGAGCAGATCGTTTCCCAGTGCAAATACTTTGTGGATCAGCATCCGGACATCGGCGCGCTGGTGCTGGAGTGCACCGGTTTCCAGCCCTTTGGCCGCGCCATCCAGCGGGCGATCGACATGCCGGTTTACGATTGGTCCACCCTGATGGACTATGCGTATTCCGTCACCGTCCACAGAGACTTCTATGGGCATGTGTAATTGTCCTGCGAAAGCAATTACACAATGACCGACAAAGGAGGTGCCGCGCTTGGCGTATCTGATTCGAGGCTCCCGCGTTTTTACGGACGCAAAGCTGGGCGCCGACGGTGTTCTGAAAGACGCCGCAGTATATGTAACGGAGAATGTCATCCGTGAGATCGACAGTTATTCCGTGCTGCGGGAAAAGTACCCGCAGGCCAGCGAGATCGGCGGAGCGGATCAATGGGTGCTGCCGGGGATCATCGACGCCCACCACCACGGAAGAGGCCTGACTTTCCTGCAATGCGGCCAGGGCTATGATTTTCTGGAAAACGCGCTGCTGGACTGGTTTTACTCGGTGGGGCTGCCGCCGGAGCTTGCGGCGCAGATCGTCGCCTGGAAGCACATACGCAGCGGCAGTACGACGGTTCATCACAATGCCATGCCGGATGTATGGGATGGCAAAACGTTGGAAACCGCCTGCCGCGGACTTGATACATACCGGAAGATCGGCATGCGCGTCGCATACTCTACGGGCATCCGCGACACCAACTATCTGGTAAACCACGACGAGGCGTTTTATCAGATATTGCCGCCCCATTTGCAAGAATTTGCCAAGCCGCTGATATTCATCGACCATGAAAAGGCCATCCGGGAGCATTTTGAGATATTCCGGAGCATTTATCAGACGTATAACAACGGCCTGACCAATATTTTCCCGGCACCGGGCTGGGCGCATGGCGCTACGGACGAATACCTGAAGGAAACCAAGGCTGTGGCGGACGCGCTGGGCGGCCTGCCGATCCATATCCATACGCTGCAAACCGCACACCAAAAAGCCTATGGCCTGGAGAAATACGGGAAATCGCTCCTGATGCATCTTGCGGATATGGGGCTGGCAGACGAGCATCTGGTTTTGGGACATGCCGTGTGGGCAGACGAAGCGGATATCGATCTGCTGGCTGAGCGCCATGCCTCCATCACCCATCATCCCAGCTGCAACTTACTGATGCGCAACGGCATCACGCCGATCTATTACATGCATAAGGCCGGCGTCAATATTGCTCTGGGACTGGATGAAAAGACGTTCAACGGGGACGACGATGCTATCAGCGAATTGAGAATGATCTTCTGCCTGCATCGGCTCGGCGGCTATGAGCTGGATCAGACGCCCGCCCTGTCGCCCTATGAGATCCTGGCAATGGGAACCAATAACGCGGCGCGTGCCCTGGGACTGGAAAACAGTGTGGGCCGTCTCGCAGTAGGGATGAAGGCAGATCTGATTACCGTTGATACAGAGGTCATCATGCGCGACCCGTGGACGTTCCCGGATATTGACCCCGGAACAGCCTTTATCCACCGCGCCCGCGGTGAGCATGTGCGCAATGTGATGATCGACGGAAAGGTCGTTATGAAGGACAGAAAGAGCACGACCATGGATATCGATCAGCTCTATCACGAGATCAGAAAGGCTGCCGACAAGGGGCTGACTCCGGAAGAAAAGCGCTTTGCGGACTATCTTGCCGAGATAAAGCCCTATGAGCAGCAGTGGTATGCGCACAAAGCCGATTTCAAAAAGCAGCCCTTTTACTTCGTGAATTCACGGCATTGAGACATTTTGCTTTTCCGGTATCTCGACAAAAGGAAACGATCACACGCATGCCCTTTCCATTCCGAGGCATCTGGCTTCGGCGAGTTTAGAACACCTTCGATAAAAGCAACTGATTGTAAGCTGACTTTAGAAAAAGGAGAGAATTATGAACGAAAAGAAAAAGGCAGGCGGCTTCCTTGATTTCAAGGACGTCGATATGATTATCTTTATTCCTACGCTGCTCGTTTTCCTGGCATTTGTGATCTGGGGTCTTGTTGACGGCTCCAGCATGAACCATGTCATGAGCGGTTTCCTGGGCTTCTTTACCAACAAGCTGGGAAGCCTGATCCTTGTCATTACCTTCTGCTTCTTTGCATTTGAAATCTACATTGCGTTCAGCAAGTATGGCAAGATCCGTCTGGGCGCGGACGATGACAAGCCGGAGCACAGCTATTTCAGCTGGTTTGCCATGCTGTTTGCAGCCTGCTACGGATGCGGCATCACCTTCTGGGGCGCCTCCGAGCCGCTGACCTTCGTGGCAACGCCTGTTTTCAATCTGGAACCGTACTCCGCCGAGGCGGCGGAAATGGGTCTGGCCGCGGCGTTCAACCACTGGGGCCCGCTGCCCTGGTGCTACACGCTGATCTGCTCCATGGCTGTCGGCTATTGGATCTACCGCAAGAACATGCCGCCCCGCTTCTCTCTGGGCCTGTATCCCCTGTTTGGCAAAAAGCACTATGGAAACTGGCTGTGCCGCCTGATCGACGGCGTTCTGGTCATGGCTGCCATGTGCGCAGGCGTTACCATGTTCGGCTTCGCCATCAACCAGTTCGGTTCCGGCCTGAACGAAGTGTTCGGCATTGCCACCACCAATACTGTGCGTCTTGTTTGCCTGGTGATTACGGTAGGTCTGTTTACCTGGAGCTGCCTTTCCGGCGTGAAAAAGGGTATCGCTTTCCTCAGCCGTATCAACATCTACCTGGCTGTGTTCCTGATGGTCGTGGTATTCGGCATCGGCTCCACGCTGTTTGACCTGGATCTGGGCGTTCATGCGTTTGGCCAGTTTATGAACAACTTCTTCGCGCTGAACTTCAACACGGATCCCATTGCCCAGAGCGGCTTCCCCCAGGCGTGGACCATCTTCTACTGGGCATGGTGGATCTCCAGCGCCGCGCAGATCGGCCTGTTCGTCGCCTCCATCTCCAAGGGCCGCACCATGCGCGAGATGATTATCGGCCTGCTGGTAGTGGCTCCCCTGAGCACCTTCTGCTGGTTCTCCGTGTTCGGCGGCGGCGCGATCTATCAGCAGTACTTCGGCGGCCATGATCTGGTGAGCGTTGTGCTGGAGAAGGGCGCGGAATACGGCGCATGGGCTTATTTGAAGACCCTGCCGTTCTTCCAGATCATCGGCGTGCTCTACCTGATCCTTGGCTTCGTGTTCCTGGTGACATCCGGCGACTCCGGCGTGTTCTCCTGGTCTCAGGCTTCCATGAAGCGCACGTACAACAAGATCGAGCCGGCCAAGTCAATCCGACTGGTCTACTGCCTGATCTGGCTGGTCGTCTGTGGTATCCTGCTGGTCAACGTGGGTAACTCCATGTCCGCCATTCAGGCAGCCGGCGTTTCCATCTCGGTTCCCTGCTTCATCATCTTCAGTCTGTACTGCGTTTCTTTCTATAAGGCGGTAAAGGCGGATACGCCGGTCACTCGCGCAGAGTTGGATAAGCAGGCCGCCGAAGTGGGCAGAACGGAAGAGTGATCCGCTTCAATATCGGATACTGAGAGCCTGAAATAAAATATTGTTTCCGGAAAAGCATGTCATGATAAAAGCCCGGTTCAGCATTGGCTGAACCGGGCTTTTTCCCCTCTGCGCCGCCCCATGCGCCGGACACGCGCTGTTTTCGTCTGGTAATTTTTGCTGTGAAAACAATAAACATTAGTGCGAAGGAAAGAGGAATTCTGTTGAAATATGGCAATACGTTATGTATAATGAGCAGTACCATCGATTAACAAGGGCAAACACGCCCTTGTCGATCGATGGTACCAAGTGTTTCTATGCAGCGATCTGCCAAAATGATAAAAGGAGAGAGTACACATGTTTTGCGCAAACTGCGGAGCAAAGCTTCCGGACGAAGCGTTGTTTTGTCCAACCTGCGGAAATCGGTCTTCCCGTATGAACCAATCTCCGCAACCGTCTCAGCCTGAACCTCAACCTCAGCCTCAGCCACAGCCGCAGCCGGGGCCGCAGGCACAGGCCCAGACGCAGACACCGCCGCGGCAGGAGACTTCGGCTGCCGCCGGACAAAGCGGCGTGAAGCCTGCCCCCGCGCCGGTACACCGTCACTTCCCGTTCGGGACCATCGCGGCGGCTATTATTCTGGTGGTGGCAGTGGTGGTGTGGATCAGCAACTATCAGGAACGGGCTATTACCGATCTTAAGAACGTTATTTTTACCCAATATGACACAGGAGATTCCATTGGGGCGACAGCGAATGAAAACATGTCCCACGTGCAGTGGTCATCCGAAAAGCTGAGCAAAGGGAAATACGATGTGACCCTCACCGGCGTTGACGATATGTATGGCGCTCTCATTGAAGCAACGTTTCGGGTAACATATTTGGACGATACGGTATACGCTGTTCTTGACCGCGCTACCGTCAATGGCACCGCCTGCAGCAGCACGGAATTAGGGCTTGTTATGATGCTGATTTACGGCCAGCTGGATGAGGATACGCTTGCCGGACTGGTACTTTGGGATATGTTGTGGTGAACGGAGGACAAGTATGGATTTCTATTGTCCAAAATGCCGCGAACGGCGGGATATTACACAGGGAAGAAACTGCAGCGTCTGCGGCACAGAGATGCTGCTGTGCGACATGGATCACGCGTATTGTCCCAAATGCCATGAGCCGAGGGACGGCACACCGGGGACGCCCTGCGGTGTCTGCGGCACGAAAATGTGGATGCATCACGGCTCGCCGGAAAACTACGTGTTTACAAAACATAAAGGCATCAGCTATCTGCCATACAAGGAGATCATATCAGAAGTTGAGCTGACGGGGGACTGTGTCCGCATCACTCAGACCAATGCCTGGCTTGCCCTTTTCAAACGCCCCTCCACCAGCATCACCATCCCCTATGCGGAGATACAGGAAGTCACTCGCTATCACTGCTGGGACTTCTGGAATATGGCCTTTGCCGTGTTTATGATCCTTGTCAGCAAAATGTGCCATTGGGCCTGGCTCCTCTTTGTGCTGTTCCTTCTGTGGTCGGCGGCGGGACAGGCTGTCGCCATCTATTATAAGGACGGCTCCGTATGGCGCATCCCCATTGGTGGATGGGGAAAGGATCCGTGGGCGGAACAATTTATGGAAGAACTCAAAAAGCGCATGCCGAAAGGGGTATTGTAAATGGGAAATTTCTGTATCTATTGCGGTGCGGAGCTGAAGCCGGACGCGAAATTCTGCATCCGCTGCGGCAAGGCCGTTTATCAAGAAGCCGGGGAAGCGCCGGCGGCACAGCCGGTGCAGCAGCCGGTTGAGCAACCGGTGCAGGAGACGGTGCAGCCTGTACAGCAGCCGGTTCAACAGCCGGTACAGCACCCCGTGCAGCAACAGCCGGTACAGCAATTTGTCCCGCAGGGCGCGCCTGTGGGAGCGTCCTACGCCGCGCCGCAAGCACAGGTGAAGCGCACACAGGATAAAAGTATCAATAACTCTCTACTTATCGCCGGTATCCTGCTTGGTGTGTTGATCCTGATCGTTGCTGGCTACTTCATTATAAAAAGTGTTATCCCGCCATCCAACACAGCATCAGATCATGCAAAAAGCGCCGCTATGCAGCCTACCGCAACATATCCGGACAATATCGCATGGGACGAATTACCGGTAACGTCGGATGACATTCCCGATTTAGCGGCAGAGTTTCTATCCCCGAAAGGCACACCGCTGGTGTCCTATGAAAATGTGGAATACGGTGTCGCCGCGCACTGCGAGTATCTTATCATCTATGACTGCCGTTTTCAGAGTACCGATTCGTGCGCGCTGGACTTCAGCAACATATCGGCCACGCTGAATTTCCGCCGTATCGGTTCTGACGAACCGTGGCAAAGAGATTTCGCCACCTTTTCCGGCAGCGGGCACTACCAATACCCCGAAGATGGATATACCATAGCGGACAAGGACGGGAACGAGATCACTGTGTGGCCTGTGTACAGCGGCGGGCTAGTCTCGCCAGATGAAAACGGCAACCTGCATTTTGCCATGTTCAGCATTTGGGACGATCACTTTGACGACCCTTATTTTACGCTGGATATGACCTATTATCCGACAGGTTCGGACGGAGGATATGTAACCGGAAATGACGAGATCCATACCGCTGGCGCCGGTTATGTGATCTATTTGGATGAGAATTTCATCCCGGTAAGCTGCGACACACCCTATACGAACTACGGCTATTGATAAAAAGGAAGAACACCCCAATGGGGTGTTCTTCCTTTTGTGGGTCTTATTCTTATTGGGGCTTTCAGCGGCTACGGGAGGCCTTTTCCTGACGCTCTGCTTCGGCACGGGCCTTGCAAATATCGGCCCAGCTGGGCAGCTTGTCCAACTCCGCCGCGAAGGCCGCCAGCTGGTCGGGAATGGCGATCTTCTGGGGACAGACGCCGGCGCAGGCGCCGCAGGCGATACAGGCGGCGGGCCATTTGTCCTGGGGCAGGGCGTCCAGCTGCATCTTCACGGAGGAGCCGCTGCCCACCCGCAGCTGGTTATACTTATGCAGCAGGTCGGGGATATCCAATCCCTGGGGGCAGCCGTCGCAGCAGTAGCGGCAGGCGGTGCAGGGAATGGAATTCTTCATGCGCTCGGCAGCCTCTATCAGAATATCCCGCTCAGCGTCGGACAGGGGATTCAGATGATCGAAAGTCTTGATGTTGTCGGCCATCTGGGCCATGTTGGACATGCCGGACAGCACCATGGCGATGTTGTCGAAGCCCTGTAACCAGCGGAAGCCGAAGGAGGCGATGCTGTCGTCGGGCCGAATGGCGTGGAGCCGCTGCTCCTCGTCCGGCTCCAGCGTTACCAGCTTGCCGCCCCGCACAGGCTCCATGACCCACAGGGGGATATTACGCTGCCGCAGCAGCTCGTACTTTTCCTTGCCGTGCTGCAGCGTCCAGTCCAGATAGTTGAATTGCAGCTGGCAGAACTCCATCTCGTCGCCATAGCGGTTCAGGAAATCCGTCAGGCAGGGCAGGTCGGCGTGGCTGGAAAAGCCCAGATGCTTGATGCGGCCCTGCTTCTTCTGCTCGACAAAGTAATCCACGATGCCCCAGCGGGGATCGTCGTACACGTGGACGGAGTTTTCATATACGTTGTGCAGCAGGTAGAAGTCGAAATACTCCACCTGACATTTTTGCAGCTGCTGCTCGAAAATATCGGCGGGGTCATAGGTCTCCGCCACCATGTGGCCAGGGAACTTGGTGGCCAGATAAAAGCTGTCACGGGGGTGCTTTTTCAGGCACTGTCCCACCACGGTCTCCGAACGATTCTGCATGTAGGGCCACGCGGTGTCATAATAATTCACCCCATGCGCCATGGCGTAATCGACCATTTCCTGCGTCAGCGCCGCGTCGATCTGGCCGTTTTCCAGCACCGGCAGACGCATGGTGCCAAAGCCCAGCATGGAAAGCTTCGTTCCCTTGAAGTCACGGTAAATCATTTTGCCATCCTCCCAACGATCAGAATTGATGGGAATAGTATAACACATCCCGGCGGATATGACAATATCCGCCGGGATGTGTTATTGCATGCTGGTGGTGGACAGAAGCTCCACTGTATAGTCTTTGGGGTTTTCAATGTCAGTCTCATTGCCGTAGAAGGTGCAGTAATCCAGCATCAGGCCCATCCGCTCGCCGGGGATCCGCTCTAATTGCAGGGCCACGCCGTTGCGGGTAAAGGAGGTGTTGTTGATATTGCCGCCGCAGGAGACGCTGAAATTGCTGTTCAGCCGCAGGGCCACAGCGTTCCGGTCGAAACGGACATCCTCCTGACAGAAGATCCAGCCGCCGTCCAAAGCCTGCGCCGCCACATCCCAGCCGGTAAAGCGGCAGCCCCGCAAATACACCGGGCCGCAGGCGTTCACGCCGGTGCCGCCCGTTCCGGAGAAGGTCAGCGACCGCAGCGCCACCACCGGCTCCGTCCAGCCGTCATAATCCGGGACGCTTGCCGTCAGCGTGGCGGAAAACGTGGTGCCCTCCTGCCCCACCAGCGTCATGGGAGTGTTCACCGACACCGGCGCGTCATAGTCGGCGGCGGGCAGATAGAGGTACACCGCCTCCTCCGCCTTGGCCGAGGCGGCAATGTCATCCAGCAGGGCTTGCAGCTCCGCCGCCGTGCTCATGGGGGTATCCTCCCAGTGGTACTCCACCACTGTTTTAAGGCTGTAGGTCACGCCCTGCTTCACCGTCACCACGTCGCCGTTTTTCATTTGCAGCGTCCAGAGTATCTCGTTATCCGCACAGGCGCTTGTCCCCGTCAGCTCCTGATACAGTAGGGCGTCGGTGGTAGAAATATAGTCGAATGTGGGATCAGACAGGGTACAGCGCTCGCCGCCGTCAGGCGCCGCAACGGTCACGCTCCAGTCCTCCAGCAGAGCGGAAAAGCTGTCTCTGCCGTTCCGGCCGGAAGCCACCTCCTCCACAAACAGCGTCAGCGGCCCGGTATCGGTACAGTCCGGCTCCAGCAGGGCGGAACGATAGCCCCGCATGGTGCTGCTGCCGTCGATGCCGGGGCTGAAGGAGGCGAACACGTGGTACAGCTGCCCGTCCTCCCCCTCGTAATAGATCTGGCACAGCGCGCTGTAGCGCTTTTCCGCCCCGTCTTCGCTCTCGTGGTAAGCGGTCAGCGGGGTCGTATCCTCCGGGAGCGTCTCGACCCGTGCGGTGCTGCTCCACAGTACCGCACCCACAGGCAGCGCCAATGCCGCCAGCGCCGCCAACGCGCCGATCCACCACTGGTTCCGCCGCGTGGTGGGCGGCGTCACGGAGATCGTGCGCCGGTGGATCTGCGAGGCGGTGCAGCAGGGGCAAAAGGCCGCTTCCTCCGGCAGCACCGCGCCGCAGCGGATACATTTTTTCGTCGTGTCTGTCACGCTTGTTCCAAACCTTTCTAAAAGGGAAAAATCCTACTCGAAATACGATGTGTCTGTCTCGACGCGGTATTGCCGGGGGTTGCTGATATCCGTACCGTTCCGGAGGAAGCGGCAATTTTCCAGCCGCAGCCACACGCCGTCCGGCAGGCGCTCCACCTGCACGGCCACGCCGTTATCGCTGAACTCCGTGTCGCTTGCCCAGCCAAAGGAGTCCGTATAGGCCACGGAAAACCGCAGAGCCGTGCCGTTGCCGGAGAAGGTGCTGCCGGACTGGCAGTACACCCAGCCGCCGTCCACGGCCTGCGCCGCCACGTCCCAGCCGGTGAAGCGGCAGCGCTCCAGATAGACAGGTGCGGCGGCGGAAAGACCCGTGCCGCCGTCGACGGCGGCAAAGGTCACATCCCGGAACCGCGCATGGGCACTGCTGCGCTCTGTGCCGGTCAGGGATGCCACCGTCACCGGTGCGGCAAACACCGTGCCGCTGCCCAGAAGCTCCACCGGGCAGGCGATCTGGATCGGCGCGTCATAGGTGACGGCGGGCAGCTGGAGCTGCACCTTGGTATCGGCATCGTACTGGCGGGCGATGTCGTCCAGCAGGGCTTGCAGCTCCGCCGCCGTGCTCATGGGGGTGTCCTCCCAGCGGAAAGTCACGATCTGCTGGAGGGTGAACTCCACCGTCTGCCGCAGCTCGACGGTATCACCGTTCTTCATCCGCAGCGTCCAGACGATCTCGTTGTGGGTGCAGGAGCTGTCGCCCACCATCACCCGGAACAGCAGCGCGCCGGTGTCCGCCCAGTCATAGTCCGGCTCCTGCAGCCGCACACGGCCCACGCCGTCCTCCGCCGATACCGTTACGCCGCTGTCCTCCACGAGGGCGGAAAAGGCCGCGTTGGCGTTGGCGCCGGTCAGCGCGTCGGCGACGAACACGGTGGCGGGGCAGCTGGGCTGCATCCCCTCCGGGACAAGCTCCGCGTGGTAGCCCACCGGAACGGTGTCATTCTCTCCCTGCGGAGAAAAGGCCGCGAACACGTGGTACTCCCGGCCATCCGCGGCGGTATAGTAGGTCTGGCAGGCGGTCAGATAGGGATCTGTCTCCTGTGGGGACGGCTGCTCCTCCGCCGGTTCCACAGGCTCCGCCGCAGACCGGCGGAGGACGAAAAACAGCGCCAGCACCGCCAGCAGCAGACACCCCGCCGCCAACGGCCACACCCGCCGCCTGCGGCGGGGCATAGGCAGGGTCTGCCGCTCCACCTGCGAGGCGGTGCAGACTGGACAGAAAGCCGCACCCTCCGGCAGCGGCGCGCCGCAGCGGAGGCAGGTTTTTGTGGTTTTCTCACTCATAGGGCGTCACGAAGCTCCCAAACAGTCTGATAGCGCTGGTCGGGGTTCATCATGGTGCAGCGCTGGACGATGTGTCCCGCTCTGCCGGACACCAGCTTCCGGGAGGGGTGCTGCCCCGTCAGCATCACGTTCAGCAGCACGCCGAGGGAATAGATATCCGCCCGGCCATCGGTCTGGGACAGGCCGAACTGCTCCGGCGCAGCGTAGCCGGTGGTGCCCAGCACCACCGTGTCGGCGGCCAGCTCCGGCTTGACGATGCGGGACGCGTCAAAGTCGATCAGCACCGCGTCGCTGCCCCGCAGGATCACGTTGCTGTCCTTCACATCCCGGTGCACCGCGCCCAGCGAATGCAGCACCCACAGCGCTGCGCACACATCCTGCGTGACCTTTTTGGCTTCGGCCCAGTCCAGCAGGCCGCCCTCCAGCAGAAACAGCAGCGTGTCGCCCTGTACGTACTCCTCCAGCACCGCCACGCGGCCATCCCTCGCGGCCGCTTCCTCGATGCGGGGCAGATGGGGACACTCCACCGTCAGCAGGCGGCGGTACACGTCGGCGCTGCCCATAAACTGGCGGAACACGTAGCGCTTCCCCGTTTTCCGGTGGCGCAGCAGCGTGATGACGCCGCGGGCGCTCCGCCGCAGCACCTTTTCCTCATCAAAATACAGCTCTATCGCGCGCAAAAGCTGGTCATACATAAAAAAACCCCCTACCCTATGCAGCGCGCATATTGTTTTTGCGGAAATTTTTGTTACAATATGTAGTATAAAGGAAAAGAACATCATTGTAAAGGCGGCAAGGAAAAATGGAACGCAAAAACACAGACCAGTTACAGCAGGAATTGATGGCCGGAAACGATCTGGATCGGGTGCTGGCAGACAACGACAGCAGCTTTCAGGGCTACGCGCTGCAGGAGCGGCTGCAGGCGCTGTTCCAGCGGCGGGAGATCTCCAAAACGGCGCTGGCCCGTCAGTCGGGCATCAGCGAGGTGTACCTCCACCAGGTGTTTTCCGGGCGGCGCACGC
>ENA-OUQC01000447-OUQC01000447.1-human-gut-metagenome-genome-assembly--contig:-NODE-447-length-30325-cov-11.922564_pt1 | contig 30325 bp, 34 predicted proteins | sample MGYA00237942_ERZ548815 | MGnify/ENA primary metagenome ERZ548815 (study PRJEB26490, sample SAMN05194722) | human gut metagenome | biome: terrestrial biome; feature: human-associated habitat; material... | reverse complement strand
CCCCAAGCTGCTGCTGGCCGACGAGCCCACCGGCGCGCTGGACAGCCACTCGGCGCAGATGCTCCTATCCACCATCCAGAGCATCAATGAGCAGCTGGGCGCAACGATCCTCATGGTGACCCACGACGCCTTCACCGCCAGCTATGCCAGCCGAATCCTGTTCCTGCAGGACGGGAAGATTTTTACGGAATTAAATAGGGGCAGCGACAGCCGGAGCGCCTTCTTTGAGAAGATCCTACATGTCCTGACTCTGCTGGGAGGAGGGGAGAGCCATGTATGCTAAGCTCGTCCTCCGAAACGCCCGGCGGTCGATCCAGGACTACCTGGTCTACCTCCTGACCATGACCATCTGCGTCACCCTGTTCTACTCCTTCCTCTCCATCTCCAGCAGTTACTACGAGCCGGATATTGGAACGGAGTATGACTTCACCATGCTCAGCGACGGCATGAAGCTGGCCATCTGCGCCGTCACTCTGATCCTGCTGTTTCTGATCCGCTTCGTCAACCACTATATGCTCCGCCGGAAACAGCGGGAGTTTGCCCTCCAGTCCGTCATGGGGATGGAGCAGCGAACCATCGGCCGGCTCTTCTTCGCGGAAACCTTCCTCATGGGGCTGGTGTCCATCGCCGCCGGGATCTTTCTGGGGGTGTTCTGCTCCCAGTTTATCACGGCGCTGCTGCTCACCTCCTATGGAAAGCAGTATGAGATCACCTGGACGCTGTTTCCGGACACCGTGCTGCTGACGGCGGGATTCTTCATTCTCAGTTTCCTGGTGGTGGGCCTCTCCAACACCCGGGCCATCCGGAAAATGAAAATCATCGACATGCTCACGGCGGACCGGGAGAATGGGCCGGAACTTCGCAAGAGCCGCTGGATCTGGGTGCTTGCGATTTTCTTTGAAGTGTTCTCGGTCTGGATGTGCGTGACCGGGGTGCAAAAGGTTCTGTTCTACTGGGACAGCCGCTTTGCGCTGCCCGTGCAGCTCATGTTTGGGGGGAACATCCTGTTTCCGGCCATGAGCCTTCTGTGGCCGGTCCTCTGGATGCTCCGGCGGAGGAAAGGCGGGTTCCCGGCGCTCCTCTCCGGGCTTTTGCTCTGCTCCCTTCTGAATACCATTGCGGCGGCCAGCGTACCGGCGCTGAACAGCCGTTATCTTCTGGCCCTGGGAGGTGGGAGCGTCAATCAGTACCTGCTCTTTGTCCTGGTGGATCTGATCTTCTTAATCTGCACTCTGCTCTATCTCGCCAGCAGCTTTCTCGTGGCGTGGAAGGAGGGGGCGCCGGAGCACCACTATAAGGGAGAAAACCTGTTCTTCTTTGGGCAGATCATCTCCAAGCTGAGCACCACCAGCAAGACGATGTCGCTGACCTGTGTGACCCTGGTATTGGCCATCTTTCTGTTCATCGCCGCGCCGGTCCTGGTGGGGTGGGCCTCCGGATACCTGGACGAGCGCTCCATGTACGACGTGCAGATTTTCTCCCGGTATAACGACGTGTATGAGGAGGCGGACCTGCCCGGCGACAACTATGACGAGGTCACGGCGTACCTTGCCGAGAACCATATCCCCGTGGCCGGCGACTGCACCTTCAGCCTGTACCTGCCGGAGCGGGCGGACTTCCACAACCGGGTGAAATACGAGTTCCCCGTCGCGGCTATCGCCTTGAGCGACTACAACGCCATCCGGGAGATGCTGGGCTATACGCCCATCACCCTGGCGGACGGAGAATTTGCGACCCAGTGGAAGGCCATCGCCACGGAGGAGGAGCGGGACAGCTTCCTGCGGATGATCGCAGACGCCCAGCGGGGAATGTTTGACTTCATCATCACGAAGGAGATCTCTCGCTTCTCCCGCAATACGCTGGACAGCATCCAGTACACGCAGGAGCTGCTGGAGAACAATGTGGGCGTCTTGTTCCAGAATGACAACATCAACACACTGGATAGCGATAGCGAGTTCCGATTGGTGGTCATGGCAGGTGTGGCACAGGATGAGGTACGCAAGCTCTCTGAACGGTTGAAATTTGGCTTTCGTCAATCTATCAAGAACGGTCGTGTACTGGGTAATAATCGCTTGTGGGGCTATGATAAGAAGGACTGTAAGCTGACCATTGTTCCGGAGCAGGCAGAGGCGGTAAAGCAGATATTTGAACTCTATGCCACCGGTCAATATGGTCTGCGCAGCTTGTCACAGGAGCTGACCCGCCGTGGTTACACCAGCTTGCAGGGTAATGTATTCAACACAAGCACCATCGGACACATTCTGCAAAATCCCAAATATAAGGGCTGGTATTGCGGCAACAAGACCCAATCGTTAGACTACCGCAAGAAAAAGACAGCGTTCCTCGACGAAAGTGAATGGGTATCCTATCCCGACCCGAATATTCCGGCCATCGTGTCGGAAGAAGTGTGGGATAAGGCCAATGCCCTTTTTAAGCAGAGGAGCGCCCGTTCGAAAGCCTATGGCGTAGGGTATCAGAGCCGGTATCCGTATAGCGGCAAGATCATCTGCGGAAAGCATGGAACATCCTTTCACCGGCAATCCTTCAAAACGCAGGAGGGAGAAACGGAGTTTTGGAAATGTAAGATGTACCGTGAACACGGGAAAGCGGGCTGCGACCTGCCTACCATTCGCACCACGGAACTGGATACTATTTTGGCAGAGCAGTTTCAGAAGCTGGTAAAGCATCAAAGACAGATTATCCGCATGGTGTTGGATTCCGTTACAAATACACAGAAGAAGGAAGACCACTCCAAGGAGATTGCCCGGTTGCAAGCGCAAATACAGCAGCTGGAGGACAAGAAAGAAAAGTTACTGGAGCTGAGTATGGCCGACGCCATTACCATGCAGGAGTTCAAAAAGCGGAATAGCCGCTTCAATGAACAGATCACCTCGCTGCAAACACAAACGATTTCCTTGCAGCAACAGGAGCAGCAAAAGCAAATCGCAGCCACGGACACGGCTGCGCTGGAAAAGGCATTATGGGCAGATCTGAACTGCAAGGAGCCGATCCAATCAGAAGTGGTTGCCACGATCCTCGACCACGCTGTGGTATGTGAGGACAGCGATGACAAACATATCCATTTAGAACTCTATTTGCGGCTGGGGCAAACGGCTTCAGCCTATTATGAACGAGGCAAATTAGCCTTCAAGGATGCATCTTCAAAAAATACTACACCCAGGCGGAGGAGCAGGAGGACTTGATCTCCATCGGCACCATCGGGCTCATCAAGGCGGTGAACACCTTCAAGGCCGACAAGGGTATCCGTCTGGCCACCTATGCCAGCAGATGTATTGAGAATGCTATACTAACACAACGGAACAAACAGCGGTTCATGTAGAAAACCATGTACCTTTTGGGCCAAAATGGTCTATGTTCTACCACCTGAAAGTCCACAGCTATGTATTGGCTGCGAATTTTGCAGGTGCACTAAAAGTTGCGCCGCTCCGAATTCTCAAGTTCCCGGTCATCCTTCCCCATAAACTTTTGGATGCAGAGAAGTTTAACCTGCAATTTTCAGACGCATCTGAGATCACAGAAACAGCGGACAAGCTGAGGTGGTATCGCTATCAAAAAGGACTTCGACAGAGTGACGTGGCGGACTATGCAAGCATCGACCGCGGCACATATATCCATTATGAAAAAGTAGGAAGGGACTATTATCCGAAGGAACATATGGAGAAGCTGGCAGAGCTGTTTGAGGTGTCACTGGTGGATCTGCTGGATGACTATAACCTGTTCCTACTACGAGGACAAGGAGCGCAAATCAAAGCCATTCGTATGCGGCGTGGCTTGACGCAGAAAGCATATGCGGCACAGCTTGGTGTCCCGCTGCAAAAGTTAAAGAAATGGGAACAGGGCAAGGTGCAGATATACAAATCTACGTGGGCAAAGTATTTCAAAGAGAGCCTTGAAAACCGCGGATAATTCCGATAGAATTATCACAGAATCATTCAGGAGATGCTGACCCATGATTATCAAATCTTCGACAGCGCTGCGCAACGACTACGGCATGATCTCCGATCTGGCGCATGAAGAAGCTGAACAGCGTAAGGAAACCTTGAAGCTGCGCACAAAGCTGGAGGCTGTGGAAGAAAGCCGCCTTTCCGGAGTGCCTTCCTATACACTGGAGGAATCCAGAAAACGGCTGGAGACGATCTTTCAGCGTGGCTGACCTTGTGATTCTTGAACCCGCTCAGCGGGAGCTTGAAAGCGGCACATAGCTTCATTTGAACCTTGTGGGGGCAAACGGGCAAACTGGCATTGAGAGCCGGTTTGCCCGTTTGTGTATATCTTACTTCTGTGTTTTCAGACGCTATTCTGCGGTGTCCGCCAACTCCAGTTTTTGCTCCGCGGCGCAAGGAAGCCCTTGGACTTTTTTCAGCGCCTGCTCGGACTGAAACTTTGCGAGTTCCTGGTTTGCCTGCTGTGACTTAGGGAAAATCAGAAATACTTCCATAGCTGTGTCTTTTCCAGAGCGCTTTCTGCTTCAGTCCATGCGCACTTTCCGGCACATCTGTGCTGGTTTCTTTCATCAGCAACAGGGCAGCGCAAACAGAAGGATAGTCCAAGATGCGAAAGACTGATTTTCAGGTTTGACAGCGCCGATGTGGGGGTTATTATGTCGCCATATCGCAGGATATATTTTTGCCAAATCGCAGAATTGTCTTGAGTTGGATGCCTGATTCACTCTAATAATGATGATGATGATGCCGATAGTGTTTTGGCACCTCAGATTATGTAAGTGACAAGATAAAAGCAATAACAAACTGCGAGATGCATATAAAAAACGGGCAGACCGGCTCTTGATGCTGGTCCGTCCGTTTTTCATATGTCATGTATTACTTCTGTGTCTTCAGATGCTTTACTGCGGCATCCACCAGTTCTAGTTTCTGCTCTGTGGAACAGGGCAGCTTCTGGACATTTTTCAGCACCTGCTCGGACTGGAACTTTGCCAGCTCCTGTGCAAGCTCCTGCTTTGCCTGCTGTGACTTTGGGAAAACCAGAAATACTTCCATCGCTGCCCTCCTTTCTCGAATGCTTGTTGCTTCACTCTATGCGTGATTTCCGGCGTATATGTAGACATTTCACTCATTATGGTTTTAATTCGGATACAGCTACCCTCCGCCTGTGGCGAGCAGGTCCATGGAAATTTCATCCCCCCGCCTTCATCATGGCCGGGCCGCGAGTTACGGAAGTATTATTGTCCCCCTGGCAGGTCAAGGCGCATACGGTTGCCGTCCGTATTTATGTGCTCATGGATCTGACCACAGTCAGATGGATAGCCGCTCGCGGCCAGAGGAAATAGAGGGCGCTGTTGTTCGATTTTCAAGGTGCAGGTGGGGATGCTTTCATATAAGCAAAAACAAGCAAAAATCGCATAATCTAATGTCCTCTGATCTTTTTTCTTAAAATTCATATTCTGAACTCAGATATATGCAGCGCAATGTGGATCAGAATATACTGTCTGCAATCTTCGTCCAACTGCCCTTCATACCGACTCAGGCGGTTGATCAAGGGCATGTATAGCTCAAATATAGCTGCAAGCGCATCAGAGTTTCCTCTTACTGCCGCTTCCAGTAATGAGCGAAATTCACTGTTCGTCATTCTGGCCACACTCCTTCATCATCTGCTGACGCAGCCGCTTGATGGCAAGCGAACGCTGGTTATATACATGCTGTACCGTGCAGTGCAGCTTCGCCGCAATCTCTGCCGGAGAAAGTTCCTCCACGAAAAGCATCTCCAATATGCGTCTGCGCATCAACGGCAATTCTCGAAATGCGTCTGCCAGACGGCCCTCCATGAATTCGAAACCATTCGCAACGGACACAGTCTGTTCCAGTGCATCCTGTTCACTGGCTATCAATTGAACTTCCGTCGTTTCAAGCGGTATGGTCTTGAGTTGTCGGCTCTCTTTTCGCAGGTAATTGATCTGCGCATTTCTCGCGGTCTTGGTGATCCAAACTGTGAACCTACCGCGCAATTCATCATTTTCCGTTTGCTTGGGTGACATTTTCGGCGCCTCCTTCAGCGCATGCCACCTTGGCAAAGAAAATTGCAGCACGCCAAAATGGCATGCTGTGATTTTTTGTGTATTGAGTTAGAGTAGGGAACAGGAGAAGATCACAGCTGATCAAATCACTGGGATCACCCCCTCTCCCTGCATACGGGTACCTACGTCCCACAAAAATACACCTGCCCGCGTACAGTTTTTTCAACTGTAACGAATAGGCAGGTGCAGATAGGGCTCAATAACTTATCTGAAAAAGTTTCTTTTATGTCACGAAATTTGCATCCAATTTGTCTCAAGCCAAGCTGCCGGAACGCTGCCGTTATACTCCAGCATTTATGAAAAGCCGGTTCAACTCTCGTCGATGCTCGTCTGTGAGGAACTTATCCGACTGCCTGAAGTATACCTTAGCAAGCGACTTACTGCCCGTTGCCAGCAATGCTCGGATAAGGTGGAAATGCATGGCCGACGCATATACGTCGATAGACAGCGAATCCGAAGCGATTTTCTGGACTGCTACATACTGACGCTCCTCATAGAGCAGTTCCAGATAGTCATTCAAGAGTCCCAGATACTGATTCTGATAAGCGACTGCCTTTGCCATCACCCAATGATAATGATCCTGACGCGGAAGGAGGCTCCCTCGATACAACGCCAGCGCTTGCTCGTACAGGCGGCGCAGCACGGTCGTATCTGAATCAGCGGCATTTTTGACCTGCAGGATCTTCCGATTCAATTCATCAAAGCCATCAACATCAGTTGTTATTGCATATGCCGGATTGAGGGAGAGCATTTTATGTTCAACTTGGATTAGCCGTCCCAGTCCGATGTAATCGAGTGTTTTTCTCAATCGACTGGTCACATTTCGTATAGAGGAAAATGGGTTCTCTGATTCTCCATTCTCCCATATCATCGTGGCCAACTGATACAGCGGGTGCTCACTCTTACGATTCAAAACGAGGAACGCAAACAGGTTATAACTGGATGAACCTTGAAACGCGTTGTCCTGAAGCGTTCCATCATGCGCAATGATCTCCATCCGTCCAAACATATTAACATGAACGTGCGAAGCATCTCTGAGCTCAGGGATGCGGGCCGTAAGAGCTGCACGCTCCCGGAATCGCATCTCACAAAGCTCCATAACCACGACTCGCGCAAGACTGTACAGCATTTGTGTATGTTCCACGTTTGATTTTGGATTGTCAACGCCGATAAGCCCAACGCTTTTCTTCCTGAAATAAGGGACTGCACACAAAGAACTGACGCTGAGTCGCCGAAGGTAGGCATATTCATCTGGGCTGTTTCCCCTTAGCTGTTCTACGTTTCTTACGATAATCGGTTGGCGGCGGTGTATGGCCTCATGCCACCTTGGAAGGAGTTCCAGTGGGACAGTCCGACGTCGATGCCGTTTTGAGTCAACGCCATTGCTGCAGTACTCGTAGGTATTGCAGCCAACAGCCAATTCGTCGTCAATATCAAGAATAAACGCACGGTCTGCCTGATAATACTCAACAGCGGTTTTCAGTGCGGCATCTATGATTTTTCTTGAATCTGTTATTCTGCTTATGCGCTGCTCAAGATCTCCCAGCATTTCTTGGTACGCATAGCACCAGCACCTGTTGTCGCCACACGCTATCATTCTGTCATGACCCATTGCAATCCCTCCTTAAAACGGCGCAAAGGCCGCCCAGCCTAAACCGGACAGCCTTTACTTTTGTGAACCGTGCAGGTTTGGCGCTGTACGGTCTCCTTATGTAATTGCAAAATATGGAATTCTACAGAATTGAGTTATCGTTTCAGCAAAGCATCGATTTTGCGGACTGCGCATGACACACTGGCCTGTAAGTTAATCGTGAGCCTTTTCTATGATGTCAATCAGATACTGAAGCATTTCACAAGCGGTGATTTTCGTCTTTATCGGAAGATTTCCTATACGCCTATAAATATCACGAATGATAACTTGTTCTTTATAGTCATAAGAATCCTGCAAAAGCTGGTCTACGGTAGTCTGCAGTTCATTCGCAATAGAAACCAGCAACTCTATACTGACACCGACCTTGCCATTTTCCACTTTTCCGATATGACTACTCGTACAGTGCAGTTTCTCTGCAAATTCTTCTTGCGATAAACCACACTTCAACCTCTGCGCTTTTATCCTCGCTCCAAGAGCTTTTCTATCCACCGGCATCGTCTCCTTTATATCTATATTTTACAAAAAAGAGGCGTGCGGCAGAAGCGACTAACAATCCAGTTTCCACCCTGATAATGCGGATATACGTCTGTTAGTAAAAGAATTCTACTTGCAACCGGATTATCCGTTTTTCTATGCAGATAAATGCTTTATAATCACCCGAACAAATCCAAATTGCTGATCATTGCCGCAATGTCATTGCTCAGATCCCCCTGCACCTGTTCATCTATGTACGGCGGCGCCGCATTGGGCTGCATTTGGAGTGCTGCAATCTTTTCATCAATCAAAGCGCGTATCATTTCCTCAAGTGACTCACGCTTCACTTCGCTTTCTATTTTAACACTGATTCTGGTGATACCGGCAGCAATCTCAGGATGTACAGAAATATAGTCGTTTAAGGCAGCTACCACCACCGCGCTCTTACGATTGCCAAGCCGCTCAAGCAGTTCACCTGCTGCTATATTGGCGTTGGAATCTGCCTTGAATTGCAGTGAAAACCTGTACTTCCCATTCTGCTTCACAATGACACCTCCGTCACTGCGCAGCACGCATGGCCAACTGGCCTCGCGCAAGCAGCTCATAGCCAACGGCATTCGCTTTTGTATCCTCAACAAACGAAGCACTTGCAACCAATCCGGTGCTCTCAATCAACGGACGGAACAGAATGCTTCCACCGCCGATAAAAATTGCGGGGTTGGTGCGAAGATCCACCTGAAGCTCCCGAAGCTTATCCAGAATATCTTTCGCATGCTGCTGCGCAGCTTCACGAATCGCCTTCTTTACACTCTCTGGCAAAATGGTTTCCTGTCCACGCAGTACAGCGCAGATATGTTCATCCTCAATCCGCATATCATGCTGTGCACTAATCTTGCCGATAATATCGTTGTTCATCGTGATAACGCCACTCTCCAAACTACGGCAAAACTGCAGATCCGGCTTACCGTTCCGGAGCAGCAGCACATCGGTGGTGTACCCGCCGATATCGACGACAAACATTCTCAGCGTTTTCAGCAACTGCCCGCACTGCGGAACGACTGCGGCATAGGCCTGTGGATATACAAAAACATTGCGAACTACAATACTCATGGGCTGATTGTTGTAGACAAAGTTGACCGTCCCATATCGACGGAAATACTGTGCAAACCGCTCACGCAGCATGCCATAGTGCTCCGGAGGCAAACCAACGGCGAGGTCAATCTGCTCAAGCGCCGTATTCGCACCGGCAGCAGAAAGCTCCTTAGCGATGGCAAAGAGCGACAGTACAAAATAGCGACCATCCTTAGTTTTGTCTCGCATGTAGGGCAGGCGCTGGCCTGTCAGTGCCCAGTATTTTCCGTCATATTCCAGAACCTCATCCGCCATGGGCGGCCTTACGGTATGTTCCGTCAGTCCGGACACAAAAGAAAAATGCGGGGTTTTGATTGAGTAATTACCGTGGTCAATAGCAATCAACATAATGATAACCTCCTAAAAATAGTTTATCTAATTACACGGCTCTTTCTGCGCATTTACAGCATGAATACGCATTGTTGTGGTAAATGCGTACAGAATATAGCGCAAGTCAATTTTCACTCCCAAATGTAATTTGGTCGAACATGCTTCCTTCGATATCCGACGCCATTCGCCGCTTTCGTTCGCTGTGTTTTCGTGATATGCCGGGTATTAAAGACAAATGCGTGGGCTGCGGAGTGATGTACCGCCTGTTCAGCATGCACCTTATGAACAACTGGCTCTATTTGCCGAGCACGTTAAATGTTCCAAATACTATATGAAGTTTAGGACACTTAATCCAGTCAGCTATGCAACGGAATGATGGCTGAATTGACGAGATAGCTGTGGTTTGCTTTTGTACAACAGGTGATAATTCCTTGAACACACGGGAACAATCAATGTATCTCGTCATTGGCGTCCTTGAATCTCGTCAATCTGGTTGACTTGTTTGACGAGATTCGTTATAATGGTGACGAGATAATTTGTCAAAGGAGATGAAGATATGCCTTATCGGGAAAGTGAAACCGTGGAATTGAAATCGGTCGTTGTGGATGACATCAAAAAGGAGATCATTGCCTTTGCAAACAGTGACGGCGGTACGCTGTATATCGGCGTCCGGGATGACGGCGAAGCTGTGGGGTTGGATGACCCGGATGGCACCGCACTGCAAGTCAGCAACATGGTCCGGGACTCCATCAAGCCGGATGTCACCATGTTCCTTCACTACAAGACCATTGAAGAAGCCGGAAAGAAAATCATTGAGATAAATGTCCAGCGTGGCACAGATCGTCCATATTACATCGCCAAAAAAGGAATGCGCCCGGAGGGTGTCTATGTCCGGCAGGGCTATTCCTCTGTTCCAGCCACCGATACCGCAATTCGCCGCATGATCAAGGAGACTGATGGAGATCGCTTTGAGGCCATGCGCTGCCTGGAGCAGGAACTTACATTTAAGGCCACCGAAAAGGAATTTCAATTCCGTAAAGTTGAGTTTGGACCGCAGCAAATGCGCACGCTGAAGCTCGAGGATAATGACGGTCTGTACAGCAACCTGGCGTTGCTCCTGTCCGACCAGAATCCCCACACCATTAAGGTTGCTGTTTTTCAGGGAACCAAGCAGATGATTTTCAAAGATCGGCGGGAGTTTGGCGGTTCTCTGATGAAGCAGATGAACGATATTTATGAGTATATCGACTTCCGCAATCAGACCCGTGCTACCATTGAAAAGCTCTCACGAATTGATGTTCGGGATTACCCTGAAATCGCCGTTAGAGAAGCACTGCTGAACCTCCTTGTCCATCGGGACTATTCGTACAGTGCCAGCGCTCTAATCAGCCTTTATGATGACCGTATCGAGTTTGTGTCCATAGGAGGTCTGATGCCCGGAATTGATCTGGAAGATGTACTGGCTGGTCTTTCGGTGTGTCGGAATCAGAATCTCGCCAATGTATTTTATCGGTTGCATTTGATTGAGGCATATGGCACAGGCCTCACAAAAATAATGGAAGCATACGAAGGGACTTCGGAAAAGCCCATTATTTCCACCACAAAGAACAGCTTCAAGATCACGCTTCCCAATGTCAATGCGAAATATGAAGCAAAAGCCGTCCCTGCGCCAACCGAGAAAACCTTCGCTGCACCTGCTCAGGAACTTGATGACAATGAGCAGCAGGTAATGAACTACGTGCGAAAGCATGGCTCGATTACAAGGCCACAAGCCGAGGAGTTGCTTGGTATGAGTGCATCCACAGCCTCTCGGATGATTAAGAAAATGCTCAAATCTGGACAGCTTTTGCGGACAGGGAAGGCACGAAGTATCCGATATATACTCGCTGAATGATGCCAGGAGAAATCTTCTCTTGAAAAAGACGTTAATATAAGCTAGAAAAGAGAGGGTGGTACATTTGCACCACCCTCTCTTTTCTATGTACTTTTATCTGGATATGTTATCCCTGTTCCTGCTCTTGGTGGAGTGCTTGCCGTTGAAAGCAATGCTCCCAGATATAATCATCAAGACCCTTATACTGTGGATCCCACAGATAGGTGCCATAGGTGAGCCCCTGCGCCGAAAGTAGTGAAACCAAATTCATATACCCACCTTGAACGTGCGGGTTCGACATGAAGTCCATATCAAATGCAGTCATGACACGAACCACACCCCGTTTTCGTAATTGTGGCAGCACAAGCTCCAGATGCGTCAGCGTATTGACGCCTGCAACCGCAAGCACCGTTTGCCCTGTCAGGTAATGGATAATGTCCGCCTTCATCGGCCCCTCTGTCAGCAATATGGCAGGACACGGTGGCCCCGCCATATGTACCCAGCCTTCCGCTTTGCAGCCATCCGGCCGCCCGGAGCTGGAGACCCATCGGAATTTCCGCCTCGATACGTTGTCCCTTCGGATCTGCATGCCCTGAATGCGGCCATTGGTATCTCGCACAGGTATCAGTATCCCGCGGCTCTCACAAGCAAATGTCCATTGGCCATCAGTCCGATAGAAGCCGGGAACACCAGAAAGGTAATATCCCTCAGATCGAAGCTGTTTTGCAATTGCTTGCATTCCAATCACGGGCGTCGTTCGATAGCCAAGCCGGTTGATTTCTTCATCCGGCAGTCCACGGCTCCGCAGGTTCTGTCGATGATCGGAGGCCAGCGTCAGTTTTGAAAGCAATGCCCTGTATGTATCATCACGCGCCTCAATGTCGTTTGGAGGGCATTCCGTAACGACGGGCGCTGGTGTTTTTGCACATTGCGTGATCCCTCCTTGTACATCAAGCCTTGCGATCAGTGCATCACGAGCCTTCTCTCTGGCGATGCCCGTATAGTATGCATACAGGTCAAAAATACCGCCTGAAAAGCCGCATCGCGGGCAGCGGAACACATCCTTTTGCAGATTGATATTCAGGTGCTTGGCATGCGGCTTATCGTCACAGCAGGGACATGGCACGTTATAGCTGCTGCGGCCTGCCGGAGGATATGGAAGCCCAATCAACGGAATGATATCTGACATATGAAATATGTCCATGCAGCCTCCTCTCCGGGGGCCGGATATTCCGGCCCCCTTGGTATTCCTTTCTCAGTCCGTAGCTTGTTGCATGGCGTGCTTACAAATCAGTTCTGCAGCCTCAGAAAGCTCCGGGTTATCCTTGTATTTGTTCGCCACCCATGCGATCGCATTGGGGTCCATCGTCAGCACCTCGCCCAGCGCCTTACCACTGTATTTTTTGATGGGGCACGGCTTTCGGAATGCCTGCTCCAGTCTCTGTTCCTCCGTGAGGATCACCGGTTCATATTCCGGCTCAGGGGCTGGCGGGGCAACCGGTTCTTCCTTGGTCTTTTGCTCGACAGCGCCGGCACCAGCGGGTAATTCGTCTGGCGCCGTATCTGAGAAGTCATCCCCAGCAGCAGAAAACTGAAGCCCAAAGCCTGCATTTCTGAGTGCGATCCCGACCGCTGCTGTCTGCGCCCATTCCCGCGGGGACACGGATGGCTTGGATGCATCCGGCCCACGCGACGCTGTGGCCTCTGCCAAATAGCAGTCCACAGGGTCCTTATAACTAGGATAGACACGCGCCGTTGCCACAAAGCAGTCCTTGCCCGGTAACACTTCAACGGCAATCCTACCCTCCGGATACCTCAGCCGGAACCAAGCCATCTGGATCATAACAGGAAGTCTCTTTCGTGTCTCCTGCGTGTTGAGATCGGTATACTCCACTGCAAAGGGTGTCGGGTCAAACCCTTCAACCTTCTGGATGCGATCCAATGTGGCCAGCATGGCCGCTTTGTCATTTGAACTATTCTGACTCATAGTGAATCCTTTCTATCTGCTGATATTGATGTAGGTATTACGCAATTGCAGCCAAACCGGTAAAACCGTATTGATAAGGCTTGATACGTCCTTGCGGTACTGGTTTTGATCCACGGGGGTAAAGCTGGCAAACCGCTTACGGCAATCCTGCACGACCCGTGTAAATGTCTCAGCCGCCGTCTGGCGTTTTGCTTTTAAGCTCTGATCAGCTGGCTGACCCAATCGCCGTTCTTTTGTCAGGCATTGGATATAGGCATCTAACAATTGATAATGCCCCGCAAGCGCAGAGACCTCCGTTGTAACCGGTGCGGTCTGGCAAAATGCCTGACTCACACGCAGCACCTCAATGCGGTAGAGCAGCTCCTGATACAGCAGCAAGTGCTCTAAAGACGCTTTTCCAGCACTGAGCTGCTTTTCCATATCATCTTTCAGTTTTTTATACTCACTGAGCCATGTTGCCATTGTGAAGTCCTCCTTGTATTACATTTTTTGAAAGCACGCGAATCTGTCAGTTTACCAGCATTCTCGTATCACAGGCCGTAGCCAGCGATCTGATCCGCGCCGCAAGCTTTGTTCCGCGCTGCTCTGTGTCTGTGCGTCTGATGGCGATACACAATGCGCGCCGTTCACCGACAATAATGACCCGCTCTTTTGCACGTGTGATTGCCGTGTAGACCAGCGGGCGAACCAACATGACCGCATGTGCGCACTGTAGATTGATGATAACAGATTTGTACTCGCTGCCCTGTGACTTGTGGATTGTGGAGGCGTAAGCAAGATCCAGCAATTCAAGATCACTTTTCTCATACTCAGCCACTCGTCCGTCCCCGAAATCAACAGTCAGCATACTATCGCTATCGTCAGTTGTGATGGACGTAATGTATCCGATATCGCCATTACTGACGTCTTCACAGTTTTTTGTCTGCATGACTTTGTCTCCCATGCGGTAGATCCGATTCCGGTACAGAATCTCTGGCTTTTTCCCGTCCTGCGGGTTGACGATGCTCTGGAGCCGGTCATTCAACGCATTGACACCTGTCTCCGTTTTCTGCCTGTATGGGGATAACAGCGCCACATTATCGAGACCATATTTCGAGATCTCCTGCATATACAGTCTCTCAATGAGCTGAGCGGAGTCTTCCATGTCGCTGGAATCGAAGAATTGGAAGTCGTCACCATACTCCAGACTGAGATTGCCGTGCCGAATGTATTTCGCGTTCGCCGCGATTCGGCTGCCATGGCTCTGACGAAATATTCGGTCCAGTCGCACGACCGGCACAGCGCCGCACGCAATTATCTCGCTGAGTACCGCACCAGGGCCCACAGAGGGAAGCTGGTCAGCATCGCCAACCAGCACCAATTGGCTACCGCGAGGTACTGCCTGAAACAGGTGGTTCGCAAGGTAGATATCCATCATGGACACTTCGTCTACCACAACCAGATCCGCGTCCAGCATCTGCGGCTCGCTATAGGCAGCGTCTTCGCCGGCCAGCAAACCCAGCGCTTTATGGAGCGTCATGGCCGGAAATCCGGTAGATTGCTCCATCCTGCGCGCTGCACGTCCGGTAGGCGCGCAGCACATGATCTGTCCGCTACAGTTCCTGCGGCGGTAAATATCCAGTAGGAAGCGCTGGATCAGCGTCTTGCCGGTGCCGGGGCCGCCTGTGATCACACAGAGCTTAGAGGTCAGTGCTGTCATGACCGCGCGTCGCTGCTCGTCCGCCAATTGAAGGCCCTGCCGAATCTCTTCGGCCTGAATCTCCGCGGCAATATCAGAAACCAATTTGGGGGAGGGTGCTGCGAGCATTCTCCAAATGCTCCACGCCAGGTTTTGTTCCGTTCGCGCCGTCGCCTCGCGGTATACCTGCCCTTCATATGATACCAGTCTGCCGCTCTCAACCAGTCTTGAGGCACGGATCGCCAGCATTTCCTCTGTCAATCCGTCTGTGTCAAGCAGTTTCAGGCTTTCTGTTATGAAGCTGTGTTTTTCCATACACAAATGCCCCTTCTGCTCGGCATCGGTCAAGGTGAATATTAGGCCTTCATCTACCCGCTCTGCGGCCCGTGGGTCTATACCCATACTGATTGCAATACGGTCAGCCGTTTTGAAACCGATCCCCACCAATTCGCAAAGGCGATAAGGGTGGTTGCGGACGATGTCCATTGTCTGGTTTCCGTACTGCTTATACAGCTTGACAGCGCGGTTTGGCGTCACGCCATGCGGTGCCAAAAAGGCAATGACATCACGAGCCCCACGAGATGCCAGATAGGAATCATAGATTTTTTTGAGTTTTGTCTTGCTGATACCAGAAACGGCGAGCAGCTTTTCAGGCTCACGATCCAGTATCTCAAGCGTGCTCAGGCCAAACAGTTCAAAAATCTTTTCGGCTGTTTTGGGTCCAACCCCCTTGATTTGTCCAGAACTCAGGTACGCAACAATACCCTCCTTACTATGCGCAATGACCTCGTCGAAACCCTCAACTTCAAACTGGACGCCATGCTTCGCGTTGCGATTCCAACGCCCGTGCAGGTCATAGCGCAGGTTTTCTGTTGTCGGCAGGCAGTAACCCACCGCCTTGATCTCGGAGATGCTGTGTCCTGCGCCATCCACAATTTTTTCGCAGGGCCGGTAGAGTGCGATCATATAGCTGGCATTATCCACGACCGGATTCTTTGGGAAAATGAGTTTTATGAATTTACATATCAAGATACGTTCTCCTTTCGCGGTACGATCAACTGCTGGTCAGTCGAAATCAGGCTCTGTAAAGACTGTTCCATCGTAATCCGCATGTTCCTTTGCATCGGTGGGCATCCAGTCATCTGACCAGCTGATATGCTCGGTTGTAAGATGATCCGCCAACTCCATCGCGGCAGCAGCAGACTCTGCGCTGACAAAAACAAATCCAAACCGAGAAACCGTGACCTCGTAGATCATACCCTGTGTTGAAGCTTCACTTTCGTCCATCAGCGTATAATACTTCAGCAGTTCTTCTTCCGGCAGCGTCAAATCCTCGTCCATTGGCAACTGGCCGAATTTCAGCGCACGACTGATGGTGACTTTATCGCCGACCACACTCTTGACCACGCCGCGTATACAGAACTCAGTTTCCGGCAGTCCTTTGGTTTTGCAGATAAGTTTGTCTCCTTCTTTCAGCATGGTAACTTCCTCCTTCACGTTAGTTTTTTGCTGTGAGCACCTTACGCGCTTGTGGAACATAATAATTTTCCTCAACGACCTCGAAGTGAGCAGCAAGATACAACGCTTCTTTAACCATCCGATCTGCGAGCTGATCTAGCTCCTGCACAAGACGAACCCGCTCACGGAGCATTTCCATGCTCCAGTCCACGAAATCTTCGTCTGCATCCGTGCCGCGTCCGGGATATGTCGCAACCCGCATATGTGGACGTGAGTAATTGACCCGTGTTGGCTGCCCACAGACGCCGCAGGTGCAGTTTCCAGTGTCAGCCACCTGATAATTTTTCTGTCCGCAATGGCTGCAATAGGACCGGTAGCCGCTGGGCGTCAGCTCACCCTGATAGAGGACAAGATAGCCGCCGCTCCGGCCGTTCATCCATGCTTGCCAGATATAGTTGTGCGTGGCCGCGAAATCCTGCTTGAGCGTATCCATGGCAGCAAAAAACTCCTGAGTCTGGATCAAATCGAAAAGCTTGTCGATCTCTCCGGACGAAAGTCCAAGATGTGTGATTTTGAGATTACAAGCATACGATGTGCATCCATTCCAGGAGTTCATTGTAGGATAGCGAAAATGAGAACTCAGAAACTGCGTCATTTCATGCCGCGATCTGAAATCCACTGGTCTATAAAAGTTACGCAAGGCATTACACCTCCCGTAACTCGTTGCCCTTATGGCACGGCAACAGGCACGTTGTGTTTTTCATACAGGCGCTCCTTCCTCATGTCGTTACGATAGACACCTTGAGTTTTCGGCTCTCAGTGGTCTTAATGACATCCTCATACACGGCAGGGTGTTTCTCTTTCAGCAGTTTGGAGTCAGTACGTCTTGTTGTTTTTGTGACAAAATCAATGAGAAGCTTATCGCTGGTCGTGCTCAGCACACCATGCTCATGCGCCTTCATCAATTCTGCAATTCGCACACTATGTGCGGCAATCTCCTTTTCATAAGTTTTGATCTCCGCACTGCAATCTGAGATCTTCTCCTGCAGCAACGCAATTTTCCGTAATGGTTTTTCATATTTAGCGGGGAACTCAATGGTAGGCAATGCCGGTTGACTGGCACCGTAAATGCGTGCCAGGGATTCCAGAGCCAAGGTAGGCTTGACATCTGCCATTGTAGGCGGCTTGTCATGCTCCAAGCTCCAGATCCATTCATCCAAGCGCTGGAAGATCATATCCTCCTTTACCCGATCGCGGGTAAGCGATGGCATTGCCAGATCGTTTTCCGGATTGTTCCCCCAGATCGTAGAGAATGCGCCGATCTCCACATCCGCTACCGACAGATAGAACCGAAGCTGCAGCTCATAGTAGATAGGAAATGCGCCCTCGGCCCAGTCCCCAGCTTTGTGGTAGGTACAGCTTTTGCATTCCAGAATGCCGGGTGCATCATCCTCCTTACGCACGAAGCGGCGGTCAAAGTCCGCAAGCGCCCATGGATGATCTGCATGCTGATACAGATTGGTGTCATCATAGACCATATTGCCGGTTTTCTGCTGATACCAATAGGCGGCAATCGGCTCCAGAAGATGGCCCATCATCAATTGGTCCTGATTGGCCTTTATCGGTGCCTTCATCCGCCCCTTTTTAATCATCCACAGTTCCAGCGGTGTTGTCCATGGAGAAACGCCAAAAATGGCAGCTACATCACTTCCGCCGACGGTATAAGGTATCGTTCCTTTCGGGCCGTGGGCACGGCATTCCAGCCAACGCTCGTTGGTCATACCGGCGGTATCACACAGCGCTATTGGAGCTGACATCAGTAGCTCACCGCCTTCGCAGTGTCATAGTCGCTCCATTTCAGCGTCAGTGCTCTGGCCATATTTTCCTCCACGTTCAGCATCTTGCTTTCCGGTGTATGCTCGGACTTGAGAATATACGGGATCTCTTGCATGGCCATAAATACATCATGCGCACTTGCAGGACCTCCGCCATATGCCATCTCAAACATAGCGATCGCTTCAAGCGCCGCCTTCTTCGGGAGCACAAGCTTTTTGCAGATGCGCGTCATGGCATTGACCGGATAGCTCAGCGGGATCTCCAGCAGCTTCTGCAGCTTGGCAACAGAATCACCAAACTGCGCAAACAGTTGGTTCATTGCTGTCTCGAAATCCTCCACCTTGCTCTGATGCCGATGATCCACTGCGATGCAGCTCCCGATATGGATGGGATGCTGCGTGCCCTCCAGCATTGCGGATACTTTTGCGGAAGCGACACCTGTATCCGACGTTACAAATCGGATCGAAGGCACGAGCTTAGCTGCCAATGCGGTTTTCTTCTTTGATTCCAGCAGCTTGGCATATGCGCCCAGCAGGTCTTCCTTCTGCCCAGGCATGGACCATGATGCAACGGCCAGCGCATGGTCGCAGTAACCGCCTTGAAACACATTGCCCGCGAACCGATCATCCAGCTTGCGGGTCAGCACCTTCAGTAGTTCGTCGATTGGCAGCACAGAATAGTCCATGGAATCGCCCGAATGTGTCGCCGAGATCTTTTCATCGCGGATCAGCAGAAGCGTCTCTGCCGAATAGAGGGCCAGACAGTCATTGAGAACTGATGCCAATTTCTGGCGACTCAGTTTCGGCAGCGCTGTGCCGTTGATTTTCGCCCGATCCAGCAGGCTCTTATAGGCCGTGCTGCGTACAGGGTAATAAGCACCCTCCACCTGCAGCGCAAGGCCGAGATTTTCTGCCGTATCCTCAATGGATGCTCGGCTGACTCCGGCAGCAAACGCGGACGGGGTCTCATAGAGTGGTGACAGCTTATCCAGCGGCTCAATATGCAGTTCGTTGACCTTGCATCTGCGCCACAGGCTCTCTGCCGACTCTTTTTCGTGGTACCTCCGCATTCTCTCATAGGAATCGAAGGTCGTGGAGTAGTTGTCCTGGCATGGTTGTAACATTTTGTGATCTCCTTTCGTTTTTTCTGGCGTTTTACGCCGTGATATAACAAAAGCCAGCACTCCATGATTGGACTGCTGGCTTATGCCACTATGAAATTGGCTGGATACAAAAAAGTGACATTTGTGCAAAGCACAAATGTCACTTCGTAACGCGATCAACTCTGCTTAGCCTTGGCTAAACTCTGAAACTGATATTTTTATTATAGCAGAACCGTGGCTTACAGTCAATCCATAGTCAAACGAAAGAGCTGGAAAGTCCAAACCTATCCAGCATAGGTGCTTCTATAATAACTCTATTGACTTCTACGATAAAATCGTATATCATATAAATACAATAAAGACTTAGGGGTACGGATTGCAATGATACGAAGCTTTATCTACACGGATACATTTCGTAAGTGCTGGGCAATGATGGGACTTGGCGATGATGCAATCGCCATCCTCGAAGATGAATTACTCAAGGATCCATATGTAGGCGACGTAATACAAGGTACAGGCGGTGCTCGTAAAATGCGCATACAGCTTAATGGACACGGAAAAAGCGGCGGTGGACGCGTTATTTATCTGGACGTATTAAAACGTGAGGATTTGTACTTGCTGTTTGCATATCCTAAGAGTGTACAGGAAAATCTAACACCTGAGCAAACGAAAATTGTGCGTCAGCTTGTTGAAGACATCAAAGGTGGTGAATGAATATGTCTGCTATTGAAGTAAAATCTACACTATCTATGGATCAAATTGAACGCAATTTTAAGGATGTTGATTTCTTTTCCAGCTTCGTTGATGGATTGCAAGAAGCTCGTGACCACAAGAACGGAGATACACACAGTCAGACTGTTGTCCGCAAACGGCTCTTGCCTAATGTAAATGTCAAATCCGTCAGAGCATCGCTTAATCTGACTCAAAAGGCATTTGCTAATGTGTTAGGTGTTTCGCCAAGAACTGTTGAGGCATGGGAAACGGGCAAGACCACACCCACTCCAACAGCAAAAAAATTGATATATTTGATTCAAGAAGATCACGCAATTATTCAAAAGTTGCAATAAGCTAATATAGGAAACTTTGGGAGGGATGTCTTTATAACATCCCTCCTTGTATTATGCAGGTCATCCAATGGGCGGATCATTTCTGGCGCCATGATAACGTAGTCAAAAATAATATCCTCCACAGTTTTGGGTTCTTCGTACAGATCAGAGAACACCGCTTCCAACTCTTTTACCTCGCAGGGCAAGACAGGCGGCTCAAATTCGCAGTAAATATCCGGTGTTTCGTTTTCTGTTTCTTTATCATCGCCATCGCGTATCTCTGTGATCACACCATAGAGCCCATGATACTCGCTTGCATCCGTTCCGATAACAGGACCGCCGACCGTATATGTGACGCCTGCATATTCAAAGGAAGCCCCATCTCTATTCAAGATCATCTTCGCACCTCCTCAAATATGGCAGTCGATCCCGACAATGAAATGATCGTCAGGGATACTATCAATATAGTCTGCCATCATCTGTCTCCACGTTTTTGGCTCCTTGTCGTTGCTGCTGATACCCCACCAGCCCATATCGCCCTTAGCGTTCCATTCTCCATCTCGAATGAAAGAATAGGCACCGGGCAGCATGCGTTGCTCTGCAGCAAGTCCATTGCGGCGGAGATATTCTTTCTCACTCTCGCCCTTAAAATAGAGCTGGGTCAGGAACGAGAATACGCCATCTTCGGTTATGCGCCACCAGGGACAGTCTTTAGGCACCTCCCTGGAATTAAACGCATGCACAAGCAGAGCATAGGTCTTCCTTGCGTTTTGCAGTTCGCACTCCTTCATAAGCTCCCATGCAATGTCTTTTTTTCTGGCACCGCAGACCCAGACATAGCCTTCCGGCGCTTTGCACTCGGTATCTTCATCATCCCAAGAGCGTTCGCCTGTGATCCGCTCCGCGGTTTCCTCGACAAGGAACTGAAACGGCCACCGGCCACCGATAGAATACCAGTCCCAGTACGCATTGGGATTGGAGTAATAGCCATATGCATTACACTCTCTATCGTATGTGTAGCCGCAATGCTCCTCTGCGTAGCGCTCCAGGCTGAGATAGAATCTCTTTACTGGATAATTCGTGAGCGCACGCATCTTCTTTGCCTTTTTGGTGCGTTTTTCATGCCCGAGCCGCCCCGCCTTCACTTGATAAACTTTGCCGTCTTTGATACGGTATTTTTCACAAAGCCGATAGTCATATTCCGGGACGATCGTCCCGTCGGGAAGCTGAATGCAATCTATTGTATCACGTTCATAATCTCGCTTGAGATCATCCGTCCGATCTATGAACTCAAGGTACTCAGAATCCTCTGTGTTTTCACAGAAGGGCGCCATCAGCTCACCGATTTCACATTCAGCGGCACGATCCAGCGGATTCACCTTGCTCTGCAATTGATTGAGTATCAAACGCAGAGCAAAGCTATTCCCACCTTGGCTCTGTGCCAGTGCTTCTTTGGCTTCAGCTATCTGCGCTTTATAATGCGCGGTCTCCTCCAAATTCTCCTCGACTTCAGCCATATAGAAATCGACCAGTGTTACGAAATGACTCATTTTTGAATTCCTTTCCTGTTGTAAGATAGACGGGCAGCAGGAAAAGAATCCGCTGCCCGTCTTTTGAAATGTAGTATTTCCGTTATTGCATATGCCGCTTGACTGCGGCGGTCAGCTTTATGGGCAGTTGATTCAGGTCTGTGATATCCATAAAGGCATCACCATAAATTCGCTCGATGTTCTGTTTGTCGCTTCCAATCGCGGCAGCAATGAACAGGATCCCCTTGCGGCGGTATTCCTGTTTGATGCCGCGCAGATCTTCTTCGGCAGCACTTCCGTAATAACCACATGCAGCTGGCTGTCCGTCGGATACGAGCAACAGGATCTTCACCTCCTCCGGACGTCGATCCAGCCGTTCCGCAACATAGCGGAGCGCCGCACCGTCGCGGTTATCACTGCGTGCTGCGATGTCCATCATGCGGTATTTGTCATTGCCGTCAATGGTTTCAAACTCAGCGTATGAGTATAGTGCCACATCTCCGTGCATGGTCGAGTGTCCATAGACAGTGATCGGGATATGCAGTGATTGGCAGAAATCATATAGGATGATTGCGGACGCACGGGCGTAGGTACAGCGGTCGGAGGACCCCATACTACCTGATTCGTCCAAGAGAAGCGCCACCGCCATCTGCGGGATCTCGTTGGGAAGTGCGTTCTTATAGAACACCTTCCCATCGTTCCGGCAGAGTGCGTGAGCATCCAGCCTTCGTCCCATCATAAGTCCTGTCTGTTTTCCACCGCGCTGCCTATCCTTCAGCTGCTGTAAGAGACTCTTCTGCAACTGCCGTGAAATGGTCAGAAGGGGAGCTGCAATGCAGTTATACTGCTCTACCAGTTCTTCATCCACGGTGGCGATCCGGTTCACACGGATACCGACTCCCTTATGGATATTACCGTAGGAGATGCTCTGCGCAACATCATTGAGTTCCCTGAGCCGGTCATTCTCAAGCTGTTCACAGGCTGCCCGTTCGGCCATCTTGTCCAACAGGCGCTCAATATCATGTGCCGCATGCTCATAATGCTCACGTTCATAGGCATCGTTCCGCACTTCACCGCCGCCGCTTCCCTCGGAGACACGTTCCGTTTGCTGGTAGGGCAGACGTCCGGTCTCGTCTTCGGATACCTTCTTTTTCCCAGAGGAATGTCCGGACGAAAACGCTTCGCTGTCGCCCGTACCTGGTATACCGGCAGAAGATGCCCCGGACGATTCCGAATCAGGCTCATCTTCGTCCACGGCGCCACCACTTTTCTCTGTATCATCGTCCTTGCTGCTGTCCTCTCCGGCACCGGCAGCTTTCTCCGCTTCGGAGTCATCTGCTCCGGCAGAGGTCTCCTCAAGCTCGGCCACTGTTCGCATCCGTTTTCCGGACGCAGCTGCGGTGCAGCTCATTCCCGGTACTGGCGCGCTGCTGCCCTCAGCCGGTTCAGAAGTGCCAGCCAGCACCTGCAGGATCTGCGCAAGCGTTTCGGCCACCGATTCGTCGGCGCCTGCCGCTTTTGCCGCTTCCTGCCGCGCCTTGCAGAGGTCCAGAAACTCTTCAATGTAATCCCAGCAACGAACCAACACGAGGTTCACAGCCTTGAGCCGATCCTTGCCGGAAGGATTCACAATGGCTGCATCCAGTTCATGGATCATTCCGTAGACGATCTGGACCCGCTCGTCGGTGAGCGACGTGGTGCCATATTTTATTTCTCCGAATTTCACATATGAAAGCAGTGTCTGGAGGATACTTTCAAAGATATGGCACGTCCCATCGTCCTCTTTCTCGATCAGTTCGGTTACAGTGGGGATGCTGGCAAGCTGCTGCTCACGCAGTGCCTCCAGACTGTACCCCAATGTGCCGCGAAACTGGGTGAGCATTCGGTTTTCGATATAGGCATCCTCGATGATATTGGAAATATGATGTGCAATGTACAGCAGCATATCACTGTTCTGCGGCTCCCGCCTTACATACTCCCACAGCGCCCGCTCATTTGCGGCGTCCTGTGGTTTCTTATAGGCAGGCGGTTCCGGATACCATTTTTCGCGTTTAAGATAGTTGTTGTAGGTTTGGCCCGCAAGAAAGTCCGTATACAGGCAGTGACCCAGCTCATGGGCAAAAAGGCCGCAGATAATCTCATAGCGGTTCTCACGCCCCTTATTCTTTGTCACCAGCTTATGTCCTGCGTTGATCCGCACAAACAGGTTATCGGTACAGGCTACTTCGCCGGATTTCGGCTCCCAGCAAATAGAGACATGAATACGGCGATTATACTTATAGCGGCGCGTCTGAGCCATGGCCATATCCTCAAAATGTCCCGCAAGGATTCGGGACGTGAAGAATTGCCGGTCCGTGATCTTGCTGCGCTTTTCATTAAGCAGCTGCTTGACCTTCTTGTGATTCACTCTTGCCACAAAGCGTCAGCCTCCTTCCTTTGTTTTATGCCGATGTCCGTGCTCGTTTCGGAGCAAAGAGCGGATCCAGAATGGTGGTGATCAGCGCCTCACGGTCTTCTTCATTGGCAGTTGCCTTGCTGATGATCGTGTATTTTGCCGATAAATACGGGTCGCCGGAGATCTCCGAGCTGATGATCCAGTCGATCAGACTGCGCATACCACACGCGCCGTCCGTGATACTGTTCTTACGGCAGTAGTCCGCCATGTCGTTGACCACCTGCACCATCTGAGATACCTGATATTCGTCCGCGCATCCGGTCACGGCCATCGCACGCTGCACCATGACCTCCGGTTCCGGCAGTTCAATATCCTTGACCAGACTCATTCTATCCACCACCGACTGGTTCATCTGCCGGCAGCCCTCATAACTGACGTTCGTCGTCACGACAACCACCGTATCAGGATGCCTGTGGATGATCTCGCCGGTCGGCAGTGTGATGGAACCCTCCTGCTCCAAAAGTGAGTTCAGGCCCACCAGTACACCCGGCTGCATGATGGTAGACGGCTCCTGGATCTCGACCAGGTACCCATGCTTCAGTGCCTTCACAAAATCAGTTTCCACATAGGTATAGCTTTGTCCGGAGCTCTGTTTGCTCTCCGCGCATTTGCTGAGTGCCTGCACCTTCTCTGTGACCTTCTCCAGCACGATACCCATACAGTCCTGTACGGTAGCCGCCGCGTTTTCTACGCCGGTCAATGCCTGATAAACACCGGCAGGATCGTAGTCCATGTCGTCCAAGTCTGGGAAGTGCATCAGCTTTGCCACATTGGCATAGTTGATACCGCCCATGGACTTGAGCACCTCGCGTTCACGGTCAAGCTCCCGATCACCGGTAGAGGCCGGTTCTGTATCCGGGAAGATCATGCCCGTGAAATCGAAGATCTCCGTGTTGGCCGAGCAGGTGTATTTCATGTAGGGCAGACCCAGTCCTGCCGCGATCGCTTTTGCACCCATCGTCTTGCCTGTACCGGCAGGGCCGCGCAGCAGGAAATTCCGCATCTGCATGGCGCGGCCTGTGGTTTTCTGCGCGTGCGTGCAGATATCGACCACCTCTCGTGGGATGATGTACCACTCCGGCAGCTTCGGGATAAGACTCTGCTCCACAGGACTCAGCTTACGTCCCGGCGTCAGCAGATACTTGCCGACGAAATCGGAATGCTCGATCACAGTACTGGCCTTTTTGATAACGGCAGGCCCCGTCTTCGCAAAGATCGTAAACTCGCCTGCCGTAACACTTGTCGGCGTGAAGAAGCCGGAGTCCAGTTGTCCCAGCGATACACGCATCAGATTTCCGGATTTGTCCACGGTAATATTGATATGAGCCGGGCAGGTATCATCCTTGATCCTGCGATACGCATTGTCGCAGAGGATCGCCATGCTCCTGGTCGCTTTATCCATGTCTGGGTATCCGGCAATAAACTGATCGTAGTAGTCCTGAAACGTTTCATCAAACTCTGTGTCCGACAGCAGGAGCGGCATCAGCGCGAAAAAAATCGCCGCTCCGTCCCGCTGACTCTGATGCACCACATACTGCGCGGTCGTCTCCGCGTTCTTATCATATACGCTTGCCAGCACGCTACCGGACGCCGCGTCAAACACCACGAGATGATAGGCATCCGGACTCTCGGACGATTTGTATTCCGCCACGCTCTTGTTTGTATCGATCTGTCCGACCGCACCTTCACCGGTCCCATTCATGCAGTTGCATAGCGCAAGCACGGCTTTCACCACAGAGCAACACAATGTGGACTCTGTTTTATCGCCATACATGGAAGAAACCTTGACCCGTTTGTTGGATAGGGTATCAAATGGAGCCGGTAATGGGCGCGCATAGTTGAACAAATTGCTGGTTGCTGCACTCATTTTGTGTCTATTCCTTTCTGCAGGGTCGCTGCGTAAAATCAATGATAATGCCGGTTTCCGTACAACTGCAATGCTCCATACCATTGCGTGCCAGTTCCCGGCAAATATCCGGCCAGCTTTCATGGGCGGGCAGTTCTGCCTCTGAGATCTCCAGCATGGAGAGTCCTTGTGCAATGCACTCATTACACCGCTCGTTCAGCTCCACGGCATGTGCGTCTACCCATTCAAAGGCCAGATACTCATAGTTTTCTTTTGGCGCTTCCGGTGCCTCGGAAGGCGTTTCGGATCCAACCTGTTCAGGCGCCGGTGCTTCAGGTGCTTCTGCGGCCTGCGGATAAGTAAGGCCGGTTACCTGAACCCCACGGATCACAACGATCGCTTCCCGATACCCACCGGCGCGGTTGAGCAGGATCCGTACCTCGTTGCCCGCCGCAATGTTGGATTTGGCGTTGGGTGTTTTCCAGACCCATCTGGCGTCCGGATAATCGGCTGTGACCAGTTCTGTGATCCGCTTCTGCACCGCACCAAACGTCATGTCCTGCATTTCCTGTTCGGTCGGCTCCGTCCGGGCGGGCGGAAGCAGCGGATGCACCTCCTCCACCTTTGGGAACGAGAGAAACAGGAGCCGCAATGCCGCGATGAATATGCCGAGGATCACCAATAGAAGGATCGGCCAAAGCCGGCAAATGAATAGCAGCAGTGCCAGCATTCCCAGTATGGTCAGAACCTCATAGGCAATATGGCGCTTGAATTTCTTGTTTCGCATCTGTTCGTCCTTTCTGAGTCCTAAGGTCTCTGTTTCGTTTCCATGCCAAGGCACCATTTATCCCGCTCCCCGTTCCAGAATCGCTCAGCTAAATCACAAAGCGACTTCTTACCGGAAAGCAAGGCGAAATAATCTGCCTCTACCATTTCGTTCGTATACCCCGTATACTGATTTTCGCTGATTTGCAGCCGGAATCGTTCTCCGCCTCTTTGCCAGCAACTACGGGTTCGTTGCGCTATGGGGTATGCGGCGATCATCAGATGGATGTCGTCCACGCCCCATTCCTCAAGCTGAACCCGTGTCCCGTCCGGCAAGACGCCTTTCATCATAACCTTCATGCCACGGCTCCGATCAGCCGGTGCCGCACAAAACGGCAGGTGGTAGGGCGTTCGCTATTCCTTCTGCGGACGCAAAATGACATCTGGCGTCTTGCATAGAACAAAGCACACGAGCATCGTTACATGACTCATGTGCTTTCTTTTTATATGCCCGATTCACTTTTGCTACCCTCATTCATCGAAAAATGAGTTCACACCACCGAACGCCTCAAAGCCGGTGAAGTTCCCGGGCATCTCGCTGCCCGCAGATACCGGCGCAGACGTGGCTGCCGCTTTCGGCTGGCCTTCCGCATTGCCGTTTTTCTGCTTCCCACCACCAGACGAGCAGAATTCGATCTCGCCCAGTATGATGACCATTGCGCTCTTTTTCTCGTGTGTTACGCTGTCTTCCCAGATATCCTCGTCCAACCGGCCGAGAATATTGATGAACGAACTCTCCTTGAGCTGCATCTTCTTGATACGCTCACATACAGGGCCAAACGCCTTGACGGAAATGTTCATCCACCGGGCATTGTTTTCGGCACGGGTATCATATACCTTTTTGCCGATCCGGAACCTGACGCTCTCGCCACTTTCGGTGAACTTGAGTGCTGGGGCGCCGTCATACCCTTTGGAAATGACGACATCTGTTGCGATTACCTTGAACATGATAAATCTCCTTTCTTGCAGGTGCTGCCTGCTATCACATGATTTATTTCAACCCGTTTCGGGCAGAAACCAGAAAAACAAAAAAGTGTCAATCAACACAGATGTGTTAATTGACACTTTATAACCTGAAAACTCTGGTGCTCCGTATGGAACCCTTATGAAACTATTGTCATGATTATAGCAGGTTTCGAGTGCATAGTCAATTGCTTTCCGCAGACCGTCCGTGCATTTCCAGCACCATCAACGCAAATTCCAGCGCGATCCTGACCTCGAAAGGATCAAAACTACAGCTTCCGTCTGCCCGGATCCCTTCCTCTACACGCTTTCCAATCTCCTTGGCCATCCTTCGGATCTCCTCGCTCTGTGTCACTGCAACTCGTGCCCCCTCTGAATACTTATCGCCAGACAACCGCTCAATTGCTGGCAGCCCTCGTTTTCATATACCGGCGCATTATCCGACACATATACTGTGACCTGATCCCCCGCGTCAACATCCCGCTGCGTGCCTGTGATCTGAAGCCGGACCACCTGCGTCTCTACCTGCAAATAGAGTACTTTGAGCCTGCGCCGTATCGGTGTTCTCTCGACCTTGATACATTCACCGCTGATCTCTATGAGATGGCCGGAGAGCGCCAGATACAAGAGCTGCGATGCGCTGAATAGGAAGAATACACAGATCAGCGCCAAGGAGATCGGAAGATACGGATCCTCTGCTATCAGCAGGGAGACCACCAGCAATATAAGACTCACTGCCGCCGCGCCATATCGTATTATAACCTGTTTCTGGATCGCTATCGGTAGTTCTCTCAGTTTTTCTTTCATCACACGCCTCACAGTAATAGAATTCGCCTTTTCTCCAGCAGCCGGAGCAATGCATCAACGACCTCGTCTCTGGCCGCAGCATGCTCCATCTGCGCTTCCAGAATATTATCGAAGATCGTTTCCTGCGTATAGATTCGTTCCGTCAGACGCTGCCGGTTCCGTTCACCTAACAGATCAGCAGTGGGCATGACACGGTGCTCTGCGAGGAACACAAGCTCTGCAGTGGTGAGATGCAGTCCGGCGTCTGTCAGCCAGCGCAACAGTTCCTTTTCACGTGTACTCAACAGCACACGATGTCCCTGCGGCTGTGCGGGTACCAGAACGCACTGCGTCAGCGCACGGTACTCCGCTGCCGGTTCGTCCGACTCCACGAGTTCTACAAGGCCCTGTCGCTTCAACTGCTGCAGCGCTTTCTCTTCCAGAATGTTGCTGCCGCTCTCTGCAAAGCCATACCGGCCATCGAGCCAGAGATCTGCCTGCAAACCGGTCAGTTGAAAATCTGCACCACACCGAGTCACAAACAAAAGCTCCTCTGTCGATGCCTTGATTACCATGCCTTTGGAAATATATTTCATGTTGATTCACTCCTCGATTGGTATTTACCCATATTACACCGCTCGCAGATACGATTTACAGCACTCAGAGCAAATACATTGCGACAACGCATAGCGTGATAATCAGCAGCATGGTGCCTGTTACCGCACAGATCTTCTTGACCAGTTCCATGTCAATACCCTCATTCAGCCTACCGGCATCGGCAGGGAGAACGTCATCGTAATAGCCATCGTAGCCATCATCCTGCACAGATGCCGATTCGACATCTGATGTCTGAGCCGCTTTTTGCTTTCGCTTTTCTTTCTTTGACGTAGCTTTGCGGCTCTTGGTAGGCGTATCTGGAGCCGTAGCTGGTTGCTCATGTTTCTCCTCGCGTTCCTCCGTCATGACCGGCAGGTTCTTTCCGCATTCCGGGCAAAAAGAAACGGCGCCATCCGGAAGGTTGGCGCCGCAGTAAGGGCAATATTTCATGTGTAGTTTCTCCTTTGGGCAGTATTCGGCACTCAAGCCGTTTCTCAAAGCCCATTGGGGGACGATAGGATTATAGCACAGCGATATTTGCGTGTCATCGGCTTAGACATTGCCATTTACCTTGCCATTTTGTAGGACATGGTTAATTCGTGGCTCAACGCCTTTTGTGTAAGGCGTAGAATTTTCCCTCGTAGATGCGGTCTTACCGCCAGTCTCTTTTTTATCAATGCACAACCGCTGTAAATGCCGCGCATAT
>ENA-OUQC01000446-OUQC01000446.1-human-gut-metagenome-genome-assembly--contig:-NODE-446-length-30341-cov-12.103579_pt1 | contig 30341 bp, 38 predicted proteins | sample MGYA00237942_ERZ548815 | MGnify/ENA primary metagenome ERZ548815 (study PRJEB26490, sample SAMN05194722) | human gut metagenome | biome: terrestrial biome; feature: human-associated habitat; material... | reverse complement strand
TGCGTGAAATCAGATAAAGGGATACGGTGGGGACAATGCGAAAAATCCTTTATTTGCAAGGCTTTCGGAGGATTTTATTAAAAGACTGCAACCACTAATGAGCGGCTATGAAATCGTGTGGTTCAAATCGGAATTGTTCTGCTTAGTTTGGCAACTCGCTTTCTTCAACGGGAACTGCCTCTAAGTCAGTGTTGCTCCAATAAGAGCTAATATCTGCACTTGTAAAGTATTCAAAACTATCTGTGGAAGATTTCAGATTGCCTGTCTTTACTCCATAGCAGCCATAAATCAGTTCATAACTTGTTCCATCAGAAAGGTTAAATCTGAAACTGGTTATCTCTGCTCCAGCGGTTTCCTCTACTTCTTTGAGTTCCAAGGATAGCCCCTCAAACATATCATACAAGTTCTTTATGGTTTCTTCAGCAACAATGACCTTCTTTTCTGCTGGCACAGGTGCTCCAACAAAGTGATACATTTCTATATTTTCAACATCACCTACCTCAAAAGGCAAATCAATATTGACTGTCTTGTTGTTACACCCACCCAAGCCAAGCACACAAACCACTGCTAAAACTAATGCTATCAACTTTTTCATACAATCAACCTCCTTTGACAAATACTTATTTCTTTACCTCATCATAGCGTATCCCCAGTAATGTGTAAAGCCAAATTCTACACCGAAAGGAGAGCTTAACCTTGAAAGATGCAACACAATTTCATATCCGACCTGCCCGCCCGGAGGAGGCGGGCTTATTTTATGCCCAGCACCCCGAAGAAGATAAGCGCCTTGGCGCTGTCGGCCATGTCCGCATGGACTTTGGGCGCAGCGGCAGGGGCAGAGGATGATGTAAGTAAAAGCGGCTCGATCCAAATGAATCAAGCCGCTTGATATGCAGATAAACTGGAAGTTATAAGTTTCTATTCTTTTCCTTTTTTGCTATTATAAACCCAATCATTAAAATCAAATTCATAAGAAGTACAATTATGCTGCCTTCAATTTTACAACTGCCGCCAGACAGAATTGGATTCCCACTAATTACCATATTAAATAAATGTGGATAATCTTCTGCCAGAGATACACCTCCCAAAATAATTGCACCAACACCATTCCATAAAAAATGAATTACAATCGGAGCAATTAAAGAATCTGTGTATTCCAAAACCGCCGTCACAAAAAGACTCATTGTTATAACATTAAGCACTGGCAGAATTCCTGCCTCAAAAGAACCACCATGTGCAAATGTAAATAGGCCCGTAGATACAATAACTGCGGCGACTGTATTGTAGTTGCTTTTTAACATTTGATATAAATAGCCACGAACCAACATTTCTTGCATAACAGTATTGAGAAAAGCCGAAACCATCCACAACCATAGCATAGAGATTTGATTTCTACCATCTATATGTACAACTCCTATTATAGATAATATTCCAACAGAAATGCCTATCCAAACTGATCCTGTTACACATCCTAATATGATATTATAAACAGGTCTTCCAGTCAGATGTAATTGCGTTTTTCTTTTGTCTATTAGCAAAAAAATGAGTGTCAGAACAATTATGGATAAAAGCGGTATTAGTTCTGCCCAGAATCTCCAGATTACTGCACTCGCTGTATCCGGTATAGGTATAACTGATGCACATATGACCCAACCTACAAAAAAAATTAGCGTTTTTATTGATACTAATGCTATTTTTTTCATTTAATACACTCCTTGTAAAATCCCGATTTGTTTGCCACATCATAGCACACCCCCAAAAATGTGTAAAGCCAAATTCCACACCGAAAGGAGATCTTAACCTTGAAAGATGCAACGCAATTTCATATCCGTCCTGCCCGCCCAGAGGAGGCGGGCTTATTTTATACCCCGCACCCCGAAGAAGATAAGCGGCTGGGTACCGTTGGCCACGTCCGGATGGACTTCGGGCGCAGCGGCAATGAGTTCTGGCATACATGGTGGCCCCGCGGCCCGGAGGAGCTAAACAGCCCCGCATTCAAGCTGGAGCTGCAGGAGGTCGTGGACACGCTGCGGGAGAGTGTGCTGAAAAGCCGCTTTGCTATGGAGCGTTTTTGCTATGAACACGGCGGCAAAATCAGCGGCGGCTGGACACAAAACTACGGTTACATCGTGGAAACCGAGCATTACCGCTACTGCCTGCGCTGTTATCCCACCCCCGGAGATTACAACGCATACCTGACATGCTTTGATCTTGATGTCCAGCGGCAGAACATGGAGCAGAGTACCGGCCCCGATATGACGATGGGAGGACTAACATGAGCGGGCGATTTACCTCCCCGCGAGGCCCTCCCTATTTTGTTTGCTGAGTTCCGCGTCTTTCCGTTGACTTGTTGAAAGTTGTGTGATAGTTGTTTGTGTTACCAAAAACGGAAGGAGAACGCACAAATGAAGAAGATCACACTACTGGCGGCCAGCGCGCTGCTGCTCCTCACGGCCTGCGGGCAGGTGGAAAGCAGCTCCGCAGAGGTCGTACCACCACCGACGAACGTGGCACAGGAGGATGTCCGGCAACCCCAAGCAACACCTGAACCCACCATGGTGGCGCAGGAGCCGGACACGGTATCGGTCATGGAGCGAGAACAGCCACGAGAAGTAAAATCTTCTCAGACGGAAACTGTCCCACAAGCAGCGCAGCCCCCTAAGCCGGTCGAGGAATCCACGCCCGCAGAGGACATTCCCTCCGAGACCGTCCACGCCAAGACCGGTTATGTGGAGCCGGAGCCTGCTCCAAAACCGGAACCTACGCCCGAACCCACAGCCCCGGCAGACTGTCAGGCCGCCATCGACGCGGCCAATGCCTACGCGGTCACGCAGTACGGCGTGGTCACGGACAGCAGCCTGACGTTGGCGAACAGCGCCTACCGCTTCCCCGCCGCAGTGCCGGTGGACGCCTCGCAAGAGAAGTTGGAAGCCAAAGCGCGGGACATGGTGGACTTCACCTTCCGGCAGCTCATGATGCAGGCGGGCAAGGACAGCGTGGCAGACGCTGGATTCCACTGCAATGTCTGCATTGTGGAGGATGGCGGGAGCCTGCTGATTTACGTCCTCTACGACTAAAATTTGATACCCTAAACGCGAAGCCTCTCTGGTAACAGAGGGGCTTTATCTTTTCCGACAAAGGAGGAGGAATCCTATTGAAAACAATGAAACACTTTACAGCCCTTGTACTGGCGCTGGTCATGGCGGCGATGCTGGCGGTGTCCGCCTACGCCGCCACGGTCGTGGTCAAGTATAAGGTCTACGTCTATACCAGTCAATTGACTTTCAAACAGTATGACTACAGCTCCAGCACCACGCCCAGCACACGGAATCTGACCATTCTGGCGGATAGCAGCCTTGGCAGCGGCAGTGCGCTGTACCACCTTAAATATGTCAACGGCACAGTGGCCTACTGCATCCAGCCGGGTGTTCGGTCGGACGACAGCAGCAATTATGTGCAGGGCTCCAGCGGCTGCTGGTACAACCTGCCCGCCTCGGTGCAGAGCGGCATCGCGCTGGCTTTGGCCTGCGGTTATCCCAGTGCCGAGTATGGCTCGGCATACGGCGACAGCAACAGCAGCGATATTATTGACGCAGAAAAGTGGGCTGCTACGCAGGCGGTTATCTGGGACTTGATTTGTGAGTACAGAAGCCCCTACGACTACCGCTCCTGGGAAACCAGTCCGTTTTACGGCTGTGTCGATACGTCCCGTTATCCCACGTTTGCCATGTGGTACAGCGAAATTGTGGACGCCATGCAGAGCGCTGCGGATATTCCCAGCTTTGCGGCGACAAGCAGTCGCTGGTGCGATACCATTGAATTGGTCAAGGACACCAGCGGCAATTCCCTTCCGCAGATGCGCTATCTGCTGTCGCTGGATGATCCGCTGGTGGCGCTGCGGGATACATGGCTGGAGCTGCACAGCGGCGACAACGAGCCGGTGCTGCAGGTGATCCTGTACAAGCTCTGCGGTGAAATGTAAGGTGCGGCATGGAGAAGATCTGCGTCACCGTCAGCATGGAGGAGGAACGTCTCAAGGCGTTGGAGTTTGTCCTCAAGAAGAAAAACAGTTCCGTCCAGCGCCGCATGGACGATGCTCTGCGGCTGCTCTATGAAAAGGAAGTGCCGGAACCCATCCGGGAATATGTGGACAGCCTGCTGGCTCCGCCGCCCTGTCCCCGCCGACCGGTGCGGGCGGCGAAGGTGGCAAACGAGCAGGCAACAGCTATACAGCAGGAGGAGTAACCATGGCACAGCATGAAAAAATCATGGTATGGCTTGACCGCAGATGGAAGGAAGCCATTGAGCATCATCTGAAGGATGAGACCTTACAGGAGCATCTGGAAAATGTGCTGGATGAACTGTGCAACCAACTTCCGGAGCGTGAATATAAACGTATCAGCCGAGAGATCTGGGAGGAAGATCGTATGGCGCGGGAGGAAGCGGAGGCGGCGCGTACCTATTCCGCATACCACGTTGTGGAGGGTGGCGAGGAACATTACTTCCGCGTGACGCCCGGTGAGGAACTGCTGGATGCCGCAAGGACGCTCCGCAGGTACTGCACGAGTACAGAAGACAGCACCGGCAAATTCATCTCTCTGTATTCGCAGGCGCAGCCTATCACACCGGAGGAGTATCAGAACCTGATGCGTCTCCGCATGGAGAACACAGGAAAAGTCACCGGCGTGTTTGACTTGGATTTTGACAAGCGTGAATTCTCCGCAGTCCACATTATGGACGGTTGGACAACGTGGGCGATGCGGGATGTGATCCCGTCTATCCATCAGGCCACGAGTCCACGCTTCACAACGGCGGATGAGCAGCTCCGCAAACTGCTGGGGCTGCTGGATGGCATGGAGCTCACATCACCGGGGCATCTCACCGCGCAGAATTTTTCGTTCAGCGATGAGATCATGATGGAGGATGGCAAGCTCAACTTCTATGTCCAAGCGGACTTCGACGTGGACGCTGTCTTCGGTACATTCGTGTGTACGGATGAGAATGATGACTGGCTGAATATCTACGCCAACTATGACATCGCGCAGGACAAGCCTTGCGATACGCTGGAACTGGATCTCTGCAAGGGAGATGGCACAGAGGAGGACTGGAGCTATCACCTGAATGCTGCCGAGCAGGAGGTGCTGGCTCGGAAAATGGAGGAGTTTTGCCAGCAGCAAAACGGCATGAGCCTGCACGATTTCGCCCGGCAGCTTCAAGAGGAGCCGGGGCCGTCTCCACAGATACAAATGTAGCCCCGTGTTTGCCCTTGTGGGCCGGTTTGTGGCCTCGCAGGAACGCGGGAGGGTAAGGATAGCGGCCCCAGGGGATTTGGAGCGTTTTTGCCCGCTTTTCGGTGCGCCGAAAGCGGGGCAGGAGAAAAGCATTGGCGCTTTTCTGCGCCAATGCCATTCACAGCAGCCCGCAGTGCGGACTGCCACAAGGGTTTGCGGCGTTTTGAAAATGGCGCTGATTCTCAGAGCCCGGATAGGTTTTGACGCTATTATTTGCAAAAATGCCCGTCAGCCCCGTGTTTACAAGGCTTTCGGGACGCGCAGCAGCATAGATAGGAGGTGTGACCCGTGGAGGAAAAACGGAGGCATTCGGTCTGGCTGCCGGACGATGTTTGGCAGGAGGTGGATGCACTCTACAAGCTGGATAATTGCCCCACCCGCAACGAGTTCGTAGAGAAAGCTCTTCGATACTATTGCAGCCGCCTGCACGCCGAGCGGACAGGTGCGTACCTGCCCCATGCAATGCAGGAGGTGCTGGAAGGAACGCTGGGGGTGTTCGGTGACCGGCTGGGCAGGCTGCTGTTCAAGCTGGTGGTAGAGCACAACATGACCAACCATCTGTTGGGCGGCGACGTGGATATGACCCGCGACGAGTACAGCAAAATGCGCGGCAGCAGCGTCCGTGAGGTGGCATCCACACACGGCAACATCTCCTTCAAGGATGTGCTGCTGTTCCATCAGGAGGAGTAACGCATGGCGCGGCTGATACAAAAAAGCGGTTACATCAAGAACGGCAAGGCGTCGGGATACATGGAGTATGTTGCCACGCGGGACGGTGTGGAGATCATTCAGAGCACCGAGCCTGTGACCAGGAAGCAGGAGCGGTTCATCCAAAAACTGCTGAAGGATTTTCCGGACGCAAAGGAGCTCTTCGAGTACGGCGACTACCTACAGATGCCTAATCGAGGCACGGCGTCCGCGTTTATCGCCACCGTGCTGGATTTGCAGCGACGTCAGTCTGGCTTCGGTTTCTTCGAAGCGGCGGCACAAGTCGGCATGAGTGGCGCGGTAGGTTTCTTCGGTCACGTTATTGGTTGCGTTTTCTTCAATACAGAGGCGCAGCATTTCGGTAACGGCAGTCAATTCCTCTTCCAAAGACCGAATGTCTTCGCCGATGAAATCCGTATCCATAAGCATCCGCTGGGTATCGCGCAGCCGGGCAATAACGATCTCCCGGTCAGAAAGATACGCCCCAAGGGCCGACAGGAACAGTTCTTTCAACCATTCTTCGGTCAGATGGGGCGTTTTGCATTTGTGTTCCCCCTTGAATTTGCCGTTGCACTGCCAGATGACCCGGCGGTAACGGTCGGTGGAGTGCCAGGTCTTGGCACCGAAAATCCCGCCGCAGTTGCCACAGAGGATCTTCCCGGAGAAGGGGCTGGTCTGACGATGCCGATTGCGGCTGTTTTTGCGCCACTCCAACTCCACCTGAACCTGTTCCCATTCCCAAGGCTCGATAATGGCCGGATGGTTGTCCTCCACATAATACCGAGGAACCTTGCCTTCGTTGACCTTGTTTTTCTCGGTGAGGAAATCCACCGTAAAGGACTTCTGAAGGACGGCATCGCCCACATATTTTTCATTTTTGAGAATGCTGCAGACGGTAGCCAGTTCCCATCGCTGACGCTGCCCCGGAGAGGGCACGCCATAGTCCATCAGAATCCCACAAATATCCGTGCTGCTTTTTCCGGACAGCGCATCGTCCATCATGCGATTAAAGCCGCCCCTTCTACGGATGGACAACCCGGAAATACCGTCATCCGGGTATATCCCGGCAAAAACCAGTCTGGGTGGTGTCGAATATACTCCGCAAAATAGTCCTGTTGAGATTGAAGACTGCGCTCCTGGGCATCTTTCATGGTGGACACTCTGACATAGGCAGCGACTCTCTTCTTTGATTGCGGCCATGCCGGGGCAGGCAACTTTACCGTAAACTCAATCCGTGTAATTCTTTTCGACAGCAACGCTGTTCACCTCCAGTTCTCCGATAGGGGCGTGATATTGTTCTGCTGCCGCTCTAATCAGGCGTCGGACATCTTCCTGCGAAATGATACCCTGAGCTGGCAGCGTGGCAAATACGCTCTTGCAGAGTCGGAAGTTTACTTCCGACTCTGCATTCTGATTGGGTCATCGTGATACCTCCTCCAGAAATGACAGTATATTGCCGGTTGCGGGATCGTCAACGTCCAGTGGGACAGAGCTATCAGAAAATTATCATCTTCAAGAAGACCGCACCGGTGTGTCGCAGCTGATTTATGCGCGGCAAAGCAACAAATCAATATTTTTCGAAAAATATTCACAGTATACTATCAATATTTCTTGACAAATATTTATTTTGCGGGTATTATATTGGAGAAGGAGCTGATCTCAATGGCGATTACAACAAAAGAAAGCATCCTCAAAGTTCTGAGTGCTTATAATCCGTGGTGGAAAACCGGGACAGTTAGCCCGCAGATGTCAAAAACCTACAAGAGGTTTGCATTCCACGAAGCGATGAAGCGGTTGACGGATAAAGGAATTCGCCGCTCTGTGGTTTTGACCGGGACGAGACGCGTTGGAAAAACAACCATCCAATACCAAATGATCGAAGCGCTGTTAAAGTCGGGTGTGGCACCGCAGAAAATTGTTTTTATTTCTTTGGATCATCCTATGCTGAAGCTCAGCCAATTTCAGGATGTTCTGGAGTGTTATCATGAAAATATCTATGCAGAGCAGGATGTCTATTACTTCTTTGATGAGGTGCAGTACGCACAGGACTGGGATCGATGGTTAAAGATCATTTATGATACACAACCCAACACCCGTGTTGTTGCAACCGGCTCTGCCAGCCCGGCGTTGATGAAAGGCAGCAGAGAAAGCGGTGCCGGTCGCTGGACCGTCATACAGGTTCCAACTATGTCTTTTTACGAGTACTGCGAACTGCTGGATTTAGAGCGTCCCAATATTGCTCCGGATCTGAAAGTAACAACTATGCTCCATAAAAGTCAGATCGAGCGGACGCAAATTATGATGCAGCTTTCCAAAGTTCAAAATCATTTTATGCGTTATTTGCAGGTCGGCGGCTTTCCGGAATTGGCATTAGCGGATAACGATTTGATGGCGCAGCAGATCATGCGTGAAGATGTTGTGGATAAAGTCCTGAAGCGCGATCTTCCTTCCCTTTACAATATTCGTAACGCAACGGAATTGGAGCGGATTTTCCTATATCTCTGCAACGTCTCTTCGGAAATTATTTCGATTGAGGCAATCACAAAAGAATTAAACGGAGTATCTCGCACGACTGTGGAAAACTATATTCAGTATCTGGAGAGCGCAAATCTGATCTATCAAAGCTGGCCGGTTGACATGGCTGGGAAAAAGATATTGAAGGCACGGCCTAAAATCTATATTGCGGATGCAGCGATCCGAAACGCTGTCTTGATGGATGATTCTATTTTGACGGATCCCGTTGAGATGGGGAAGATCGTTGAAACCGCTGTTTACAAACACGTTGCTGCGTTTTACTATCAATATGCCACATCTGTCGGTTACTTCAGGGGCGGTAAAAAAGGAAAAGAAATTGATATTGTGGTGGACTACCCCAACACGAAAAATATCCTTATAGAAGTCAAATACAGAGAAGGCGCGCCAATTGCGGATGATGATGATGCGATCGTAGAATTGTGTGAAGAATCGTCGGCAGCAATTGTTGTTACAAAGAATGCCGCTGATTTTGGCGTTCACAACACGAAGTGTGGCAAAGATTTGCTGCGAATTCCTGCGTTTGCTTTCCTGTATTTGCTGGGGAACGCAGAAAAACACGGATACCGCGGAATGGAACAGTAACATGCTCCGCATTTTGTCCCGCTTGTCCCATTGTCCCGGCGCATCAAAACTGAACCCATAAAACAATGCACCATGCCTTCAAAACATGGTGCATGGTATCCACGAGCGGTGGGTTTGCCAAAATGCAATGACCTGCCACGAAAGTGGCGGGTCATTTGCTTTGCGACGAAAAAGACGCCCGCCCCGTGCTTGAAAGCGCGGGGCGGGCGTCTTTCACTTTTTCTTCGCCCGCTGCTTGGCAAAGGCAGCTTTCTTCTTGGGGGACATTTTGTCCTTCTGGCCGTCGGTACGGCGGCCCCGGTGGACGGCGCCCTCCGGTTTGGGCGGACGGCCATCCTTTTTCTTCCTGGGGGGCTGCTGCAGTTCCTCCGGTTTCAGGCCAAAGTACTTTTCGCCCTTTACCGGGCGGATGAGACACTCCGGCGTAAAACCGATGAGATCGGTGCGCTCCGTTTTTTCCAGCGCCTCGATCACCAGCGACCGCTTATCGCCCCGGCCCCATTGCAGCAACGCTCTTTGCAGCGCTTTGTCGTGGGGATCACGGGCCACATAGACCTCTTTCATCGTCCGCGGGTCGATGCCGGTATAGTACATGCAGGTGGACATGGTGCCCGGCGTGGGGTAGAAGTCCTGCACCTGCTCCGGCTGGTGCCCGGTGCGCTTGAGAAACACCGCCAGCTCCACCGCGTCGTTCAGCGTGCAGCCGGGGTGGGAGGACATGAGATAGGGCACCAGATACTGCTCCCGTCCGTCGGACTCGTTCAGTTTCTGGTACTGCCGCCAGAACTTCAGGAACACGTCGAAATGGGGCTTGCCCATATAGTCCAGCACCGCGCTAACACAGTGCTCCGGCGCTACTTTCAGCTGGCCGCTGACGTGATGATCCACCAGCTCCTTGAAAAAGTCCTTATTTTTGTCTTGCAGCATGTAGTCATACCGGATGCCGCTGCGGACGAATACCTTTTTAATACCGGGGATCTTCCGCATCCGCTGCAGCAGCTCCGTGTACTCGCTGTGGTCGGCATCCAGATTCTTGCAGGGCTCCGGGGCCAGACAGGACTTGCCCTTGCACATGCCGTGTTCCTTCTGCTGGCGGCAGGAGGTATGGCGGAAGTTGGCGCTGGGGCCGCCCACATCGTGGATGTAGCCCTTGAATTTGGGGTCGTGTGTCAGCAGCTCCGCCTCGGCCAGCACCGACTCGATGCTGCGGGAGGTGACCATTCGCCCCTGATGGAAGGCCAGCGCGCAGAAATTGCACCCGCCGAAGCAGCCCCGGTTGTGGCAGATGGAGAACCGCACCTCCTCGATGGCGGGGATGCCCTCGGCGTATATGGGATGCACCTCGCGGGTGAAGGGCAGGTCATAGAGCCTGTCCAGCGATTGACGGTTCAGGGGACGCTGGGGCGGGTTCACCAGCAGCCAGCGTCCCTGACACTGCTGCAAAATGGCCTTGCCCCGGATGGGGTCGTGCTCGTCATACTGCACCTTGGTGGCCTTGGCGTAGGCAATTTTATCGGATTGCACCTCCTCGAAGGAGGGACAGGTCACCTCGTGATACCGGCACACCGTCGGGTCGGTGACGATGCAAGCGGTGCCCCGCACATCGGTGATATCGCCCACCGGCGTTTTCGCCGCCAGACGGCGGGCGACCTCCACCGTGGCGCTCTCGCCCATGCCGTAGACCAGCAGGTCGGCAGGCGCGTCAAACAGGATGGAGCGGCGCACCTTGTCGTCCCAGTAGTCATAGTGGGCGAACCGCCGCAGCGAGGCCTCCAACCCGCCGATAATGATGGGCGTATCGGGGAAGGCCTCCTTTGCACGGTTGGCGTACACGATGGTGGGACGGTCGGGGCGGAAGCCCAGCTTGCCGCCGGGACTGTACAAGTCCTGTGTCCGGCGGCGCTTGGCCACCGTGTAGTGGGCCACCATGGAGTCCAGATTGCCGCCACCGATCATTACGCCGTACCGGGGCTTGCCCATGGCGCGGAAGGCATCGGCATCGTGCCAGTCCGGCTGGGCCAGCACCGCCACACGGTAGCCCTCACTCTCCAGCAGACGGGCAATAATGGCGCTGCCGAAGCTGGGATGGTCGATGTAGCCGTCCGCCGTCACCACCAGGAAGTCATAGTAGTACCAGCCCCGGTGGATCATCTCGTCCCGGCTCACCGGCAAAAATTCCGTTCCCTTTACCATACGATCTCCCGCGGCTCATAGCCGATATACTTCTCCATCACGTCGCCCTCCAGGGGGTAGAAGCCGTAGTGAGCGAAAAAGCCCCGTGTCTTCTCGTCCTCGCACCGCAGCCGCAGCCGGTCGATACCACGGGCGCGGTAGAACTGCACCGCCTGACCCAGCGGCGGAATGCCGTAGTTGCGGCCCCGCATGGTGGGCTCCAGGTAGTAATAGCCGATCCAGCCGGCGTCACCGGCCTTGTCCGGCAGCAGCGTCACCGCGCCTACCGGTTCGTTCTCGAACCACACGGCGATGCGCTTGCCCTCCGCCGGAACGCCGAAGCGTACCGCCGTGGCCTCGTCCATGTCCTTATAGTACTGGCCACCGCTCATCATCCGCTTGTCCCGCCACCATGTCTGCTTGGCAAAGGTGGACAGCCCCGCCTCCACCTGATGGCTATTGTCGTTCATATAGACCACCCGAATGTCGCCGCCGTCGATCTCCAGCAGGGAGACGGCGGTGTTGTCGCCGTGGGGCGTCTCGCCCACCTCGGCAAGAGACAGGCCGTTCAGCGTGCCCAGCACCATCCGCATGGCCGCGCCGTGGCTGAACACGGCAACGGTCTTGCCGTCGTTCTCCGCCGCTACCCGCTTCAGGGCGGGGATATAACGATCCAGCACCTGCTGGGCCGTCTCGCTGCCCTCTACATGGAACTTGTCCAGTTGGCGGTTGAAGTAAAACATCTGCTCCTCATAGGCGGTGTTCAGTTCCTGCCAGGGGCGTCCCTCCCAGCAGCCCATATGGATCTCCCGGAAGGCGGGCTCCAGATGCAGCTCCAGCCCCTTCGGTTCGTAGATGGCGCGGGCGGTGGTGCGGGCGCGGAACAGGTCGCTGCTGTACACCGCGTCGATGGGTACGTTGTCAAAGCGCTTTTTCAGCACCCGAAGCTGCTGATAGCCCCGGTCGGTGATCAGGCCGTCGTACTGGCCGTGGGCGATGCGGTAAAGGTTGCCCTCCGCCTCGGCGTGGCGGATCAGATAAACAGTTGTCACAGTACGTTCACCCACGCTTTCATTTCGCTGACAGCGGCGTCCACGTCGCCGCCGTATTGCAGGCTGTAGTCCACCACCATGGCGCCATGGCCCATGTCGTCAAAGGCGGGCAGGGCGTTCTGGCCGTCGCAGTTGGGCAGCAGCAAAAAGGCGTTCCCGACCCGCTTGCGGACCTCCTTCACGTCCAGACTGTACCCGGTCTCCACCACCAGCGCCGCGCCGCGGCGTGCCATCTGCTGGGCCACGGCGGCGTACAGAGGCCGGTCGCCGGCGATGAGGTTCTGCACCTCGCCGGAGCGCTCGTTGGCGGTGCGCACCACGGCGAAGATACCCTTGTCCGTGTTCTCCGGCACGCAGTCACCGCCCACATAGGGCATCACCGTGAAGCCGTCGCCCGCCATGGGACTGGTGAGCCACAGCTCCGGGCGGGTGGTGCGGCAGTCCACGATGGCGTACAGGCCCCGTGCTGACGCCGCGCCGGTAAGGTTGCTCAGCACATCTGCGCCCATCATGCCGTAGCGCAGATAGTGCTCGGCGCTGATGACCACGGCGGGCAGCTTGCCCTGGGCCGCGTCCATGGCCTGACAGCCGTGGAACCGCAGCGCCTCGGCATTGGTCATCATGCCAGGGCCGAACATATCTTCAAAATTTTTCAGGATCTTGACCGGGACTTTATCGATCTCCGGGGCAAGACCCAGCGCCACGGGAGTCTTTTCCTCCCGGATGGCGGCCTGCAATCTCTCAATGGACATGGCGGGTGCTCCTTTTGTCACAAAATTTTCAATCATTATATTGTACCATTTCACGCCTGTTTTGGCAAGTAATGCTCCGTGTTTTTCGCCGTTTTTCCGGGAAAACTGGCAGCAGACAAGATAAAAAAGGAGTGGATAAATCATGAAGCTTGCCGCATTTGTCAGCGGACTGTGCATCGGCATGGTGGCCGGCGCCACGGTGGACCGCATGACCTCTGACCGGAAGGCCCGCCGCGCCGTCAGCAAGACCATGGAGCGCATGGGCAAGGCCATGGACAGCGCCTTCGAGGACGTAAAGAACTGTCTGCACTGAAGAAAAGCCCGCCGCATGGATAAACCATGCGGCGGGCTTTTTTGGCACATAGCGAGAGGTGCGGCGCGTCAGATATTGACGCTGCTGTGCTCCTCCAGATCGGGCTTGCTCAGCTCGGTGCAGCGGTCATACTCCACCTGCATCACTGCGGAGATGGTGTGGCGGCCATAGTCATCCAGCCTGGCATACTGCGTCAGCAGCTTTTCCGTGTCGTCAGTCAGATAGAATGCGGCGTCGTCACCCAAGGCCTTGATCCCCAGCACTTTGCACAGGCGCAATACTGTGTCAAAGCTGGAGCCGCCCACACCGTTGTGCAGTGCGCTGTTCACGGTGGAAAGGGGAACACCTACCGCAAAAGCGAACTGGCGCACGCTTTTGTACTGCTTGCCGATCTCTTCGCGGATGATTCTCGTCAGATTATCCATTGTCTCCCGTCCTTTACTCTAACGTTTTCGGTTGTGCAGTTTCCAATTTTAGGCAATTAATATTATACCACGGCTTCTCTTTTTAGCAAGATATAAGATGAAATTTAACACTTTTTTTACAATTGACCGCAATGTATGCCGCAGTTGCTTTGCGCTGGAAAAACCACTTTTATTTTGTACATGTCTGTGTTAAAATATGTAACCGTGAAGAGAAAATCGCTTCACAGGAGGAACGATATGAAAATTATTATTGTCGGCAACGGCAAAGTGGGATATGCCATCGCCAATTCGCTGGCGCAGGAGGATCACGATATCATCATGGTGGACGCCAGCACCAGCGCTCTGCGGAAAGCCGAGAGCACCATGGACGTGCTGTGCGTGGAGGGCAACGGCGCCAGCATCAGTGTGCTGATCGAGGCCGGCGTCCGCGATGCCGATCTGGTGATCGCCGTCACCAATCAGGACGAGATCAATCTGGTCTGCTGTCTGATCGCCAAAAAGCTGGGAGCGGGCCATACCATCGCCCGTGTCCGCAACACCGATTACCGCCGGGACGAGGAGATGCTGAAAAAGGAGATCGGTCTGGATATGGTCATCAATCCCGACCTTGCGGCGGCGCAGGAAATCGCCCGGATACTGGCCTTCCCCGCCGCCTTCAGCGTGGAGCCCTTTGCCCGGGGCCGCATCGACATGATCGGCTTTCAGGTAATGGAGAGCGACACCATCTGCGGCATTCCCCTGAGTCAGGCCCACCGTCTGCGCCAGGCGGAGGTGCTGATCTGCGCGGCGGAGCATCAGGGCGAATACATCATTCCCGACGGCAGCTACACCCCCTCGGCAGGCGACCGGGTGTACATGCTGGGCGCCAAGCCGGAGCTGCAGCGGATGCTGAAGGAAATGGGCCGCACGTGGCAGAAGGTGAAAAAGGTGTCCGTGCTGGGCGGCAGCCGCAGCGCCATGTATTTGGCGTGGGAGCTGCAGAAGACCAACACCAGCGTCCGCATCGTGGAAATGGATCCGGACAAGTGCTTGCGCCTGTCGGCCCAGCTGCCCCACGTGCTGGTGATTCAGGGAGACGGCACCGACAACACCCTCTTACAGCAGGAGGGGATTCTGGATACGGACGCCTTTGTGGCCGTCACCAACCGGGACGAAGAGAACCTGCTGATGGCCATGCACGCCCAGCGCAGTGGTGTGCCCAAAGTGCTGGCCAAGATGACCCGCCCCAACTATATGGAGCTGGTCAACAGCACCGGCATCGACTCCATTATCTCTCCCAAGGACATTATCTCCAGCCAGATCCTGCGGTATGTGCGGGCACTGGGCAATGCTGAGGGCAGTAAGGTGGAAAGCCTTTACAAGATGCTGGGCGGTCACGTGGAGGCGTTGTCCTTCACCGCCGCGGCCTCCAGCCACGAGGTGCTGGGCAGGCCCCTGAAGGATCTGCCGCTGCGGAAGGGGCTGCTGGTGGCCGCCATCGTGCGGGATCTTCACACCATCATCCCCAGCGGTATGACCACCATTGAGGACGGCGACCACGTGGTGGTGGTGACACGCGCCACGGGACTGGACGACCTGACGGACATTCTGGCGTGAGATAGAATAGACTAAAACTCCGGCCTAGGGGCCGGAGTTTGTTTTGCCAAAAAGAGCACGTCCTTTCATTTTGCCGCCATCAAGGCGGCAAAATGAAAGGAATTCGACTCTCGCTGACGCAACATGCCGCCGGTACGCTGTTCCGGCTTCAATGCCCTGCGGGCCTGTGAAGCCGGAACTCGTTTCAAATCCACTTCATATGCGCCAAAAATAAAGGGCGTCACCAAAAGGTGACACCCTTTATTTTTGGCGCAGTGGGAGGGATTCGAATTAGAAAAGGCGGTTTTATGCGGTGTTCCCCGTATGTTTTATGGGCTATTTTGCGGTTTTGTACGGCACACAGCCGCCTTTTATTCCGGTTTTCATTTCCGCCTAAAGGGTGAAAATAAGGGGGAGAAACACCGGCGTTTCTCCCCCTTATTCTGTGCGTTTTGCCGCCCTGCCTTATAAGAAGTTCAGCTGCTGCTTGAGGGCGGTTTGCAGGATCGCGGATACATTCAGACCGGCCTCGTTGGCGGCAGCGTTCAGCCACGAGGGAAGCGTCACATTCCGGCGCACCGTGCGCTGTTCGTTGGCCCGGCGGTAGGCCAGCAGGTCAACATCTACCAGGGACACAACATCCCCGGCGGCATGGTCTACGTGCTCGCTGGGCACGGGGAACGGCTTCCCATCGTCCTGCATATCAATGCCCACCAGGCCGATGGCGTCGCGGGCCATGGCGATAGCTTCCGGCAGGTCTTCGCCCTGGGTGTTAATATCCAAGTCCGGGACATAGGCCATATAGCCGCCCTCCGGCAGCTTTGTAAAAATCACAGGATACACAATTTTCATGATCGTAACCCCCTAAAGATATATGATATGCGGAAAGCGGAGGACTTATTTCAAGTCCCGCCGCCGGATGATCGCCTGTGCGACTGCTTCCTTGATCTCCTTCTGCCGGGAGATCGGCTCAATGCTCTTTCCGTCTGTGTATATGTCGTGGTCGCCGCCGCTGCGCTTGTAGTACCAGCCGTTCTTTTCCAGTAGCTTTATCAGATCGCGTCGTTTCATACCTTCACCTCGCAAGTCTATTATACACACTAAATACACATTTGTCAATAGGGCCGTTTTTGTCAGTCAGCTGCGCCCCGGCGGTTGCGTCAGAGATCAGGCCGACGCCCGGCGGCTGCATCTGCCCTGTGCGGCTTCTGGGGGCCGCAGACGCCCGCCGGTGGCGGCGGTGGGTAGACACAACAGCACCCGGCGGCAGCGCCCGCCCTGGGCGGCCTCTGGCGACCCTTTTGCGGCATGGGGGATTTTTTCGCACAGCCGAGGGGAAGCGGGGCATCTCTGGCGGGCCGCCGTGATCTTTTCGACCAGGGGGTGGGGTGCCCCTACGGGGCCGCGCCTGCACGCCCGCGCTATGCCCGCTGTGCGCCCGCACACGCCCTTAGGCGGGCAAAGCTGGCCGGTCGGCGGTGTGCGCCATCAGGCGGCCACAGGCGGCTTTCCTGGCCTCGCCTGCGCGTGAGAGGCCGCAGCGCACCGGCGAAGCGCCGCCGCACGGTGCGTCCGTGTCCTGGCCGTGCGCCCGCCGCGCATTATGCGCGAGGCCGCCGCCCCGCAAAATTTTCCCGCCGTGTGTGCGCGAAGTCCTCGGGCCGGTCTCCAATGCCGATACCCCCACCGCCGCAGGGAGGGGGGGGATATGCCGCGCCCGCCGGTGCCCAAGTCGGGCACAGCAGGCCGCAGCGCAGCAAAAAGGGGCACACGACGAAAACACCCGCCGGTGCGCTCTTGCAGATCGCGGTCACGATAGCAGCCATGGTAGCACCTCCACCCGCCGGGCCGCTCGTGCGCCCGTGCGTTTTTGATTATCTCCATGGTAGCTTGTGGCCGGTGACTTTGCAAGGCCTCCCGCCGTGTTTCTCTGTACCCTTTCCTAAAGTTATATCTTACTACAAGTAAGAAACAAGGCCCCGGCCTTGTGGCGCTGATAGGTGATCGTCCCGGTAATTCATGGGGACTTTGTACTTGACATACTGATAGCTGCCGAACTCCGTCATACGCTCCTCGCGCTCCATGACATGGCAGCCAACCGGCACGCCCAGGGCTGTATCGTTCGGCACATACTCCGACACCACCACAGGCCGTGCCAGGCCCTTGGAACACGTCCACATCTGAGCGCCCACAGGCCGCCCCTCTACGCTCTCCTTGGTCATGTAGGCCGCCCACTGGTCGTATTCCCGGCATCCCACCGGCTCCATGTCGACGATATCACCGAAGGGCCACAGGCTGCGGACTTCCTCCATGTCGTGGCCGGTGGCGGACATCATGACATGATGATGCAGCCGCCCGTCTCCGTGCTTGTCCTCGGTGGTGTAGATGTAGCGGAGGCTCACGCCCCGCAGCCGCCGGGACTTGCGGAGATCAGCCAGGAACCGCCGGACGTTCTGTACGGCCTCCTTGCGGGTGGCCGGTACGTCACCGTCCCGATAGGTCAGCGTCAGGAACAAATCTTTCCCGGCGAAGTTGCAGGCCAGTAGCAGCTCAAGCCGCCCGCGGGCCGTTTTGTCGTTCATGGCCTTTTGCGCGGCGCTGGTAGCCCTGGACTTGGCCGCCCGTACTCGCGGGCTGTCCTGAGGCTCCGGCGCGGTATAGATCACCGTCTTGCGAATACGCCCGGCGATAATGGTCTTTTTACGTTTTGCCATAGTAAGTACCCTGTGATGTGGAAAGATGCAGCGGCCTTTCCCCTGGGCGCGCGCCTTAGGGGCTGTGGCCGTTGCATCTGTTGTGTGGTTTCCTGCTGTCCTCGCCTGTGGCCGCTATCCACGGGCGGGATTACTTAACCGGCGTCTGAGCCGTACACGCTCCGGCGGACGCAGCCGCCGGACTGGTGATGATCTGCGCCAGCTGAACGATCTGTGCCCGCTGCGCCTCTGTCAGCATGGCGGCAAGCCGCCGGGCCGCTGTGTCAGTCATAGACTACACCTCCGTCTACTACGCGGTAAGTATTGCGGGGGTAAAGGTCATTGCACAGGTCAAGCAAGAGATTCCGCTGCTCCTGTGGGAGCTGGTCAAGCAGCGTCACGACCATTTCCCGAATACACCGATACGATTCTGACATATTCCCCGTTTCCTCGCTGTCCCACAGCCTTTGCGGAATCGCTGTTATCGTCGTGCAGAACCCCGGTGCATGGGTGTACAGAACTTCAAACTCGCATATTTTCTCTTTGGCGGAGCGACAACTGTTAAAGTCTGGCATATGTTACTATCTCCTTGTTGATTCATCAGTTTTCGTGGCATCGGCGTTACTGCGGGAAGAGGTCATTGCACATGGTAAGCAGCTTCCCTTGCTGCTCCTCCGGAAGCTGCTTAAAGAGCATCAAAACCATTTCGCTGACGCACGCATATGCTTCCTCATTATCTTCCAGCTGCTCTTTTGGAACTGCTGTTATTGCCGTACTGACACCGGGGAAGCGCAAGTATATAATATCCAGCCTGCCCCCTGTCATGCGCTTGGCCTTTAGACCTCCATAATCTTCCATTGTGATACCTCCTAATCCATCATACACTCGGCCATCATGCGGACAGCCAGCCGGAAACCGTTCTGGAAGCCCAGCGACTGACAGGCAACTCCATAGCCTATAAGGGCCGCCTGGTCATCGTCCGTCTCTTTCAGCTTGACTTCACCCCGGATGATCTTCATTACATCCTCCCTGGCGTCCTCAATCATCGGCGTCGTGTTTACCACAAGCGCCTCGAAGTCACGAAGCGTACAGCCGCAGCTTGCGGCCTCGATTGCTTCAAGTGCTAATTTGACCATACTCTTTTCTCCTTTACAATGTTCCCACGGCAAGGCCGCTTTGTTTTTCTGCCTGTTCTTCCACCCAGCGCTCAAGGCCCACGCGGGACACCACGGTACGGCTGCCCACCCGGAACGCCGGGAACCCCTCCGCGTGGCACAGGTTATAGACCAGCTTCGGGGACACCCCCAGCAGCTTGGCCGCCTCGGTCACGCTCAAGGCTACTCGCTCCATCAACTCACCCCCTCCCGCGCCTGATCCGCCGGGCCGCCGGGGCAGTTGACGGTAAAGAGATCGTCCAGCTTCCGCCCTAGGGCTTTACAGATACCGGCGGCGGTCTTGGCTGACACACCCTGCCCGCGCTCGGCGCGGATCACGGACGAATGGGGAATACCAGCCGCCCGCGCAATGTCCAGCTTGCTATATCCGGCCTCTACACGGGCGTAAGCAATAGCCTGGGCATGGGGTACAATTTCTGTTCGCTGCTGCATGATTACACCTCCAAACTAAATAAACCGTTGAATCTATTTAGATTATACTCAATGATTTGTTTACTGTCAAGCTAAAAATAAATAATTTGTTGACTTTCCTCGTTTTACAGCTATAATGTGAGTTGTCAATATGCGATGAGGGAGAGCGCCGTATGCCAACAAATACTGAAAATAGTAAAGCATTGATTGCCCAACGTATTAGAGTTGCAAGAGCTTTGGCAGGTTTGAAGCAATCAGACGTTGCGGAAAGGCTAGGCTTAACGCCGCAGGCGATAAGCAACTACGAAAGGGGCGTAAACTCAGTTCCAAATACTGTAATACAGCAAATGGCTGTCCTATACAGAACATCAACGGATTATTTGCTTGGGAATGTAGACAGCTGGACATATTCTGACAACGAGGAATCAAATATGCCCAGCGATGGCGTAGTCAATGTTCCGACTCAGTGTGTCGAATACGCAAACCGTCTATGCCGGTCTATTCAACGCATTCTGTCTACTGTGACCATGACAGCCCCCGAACTCCTTCCGTATGCCGATAAATGCCTTAGCGCAGCAATAGAAAGCTTTACTGGTCTGAGTGACCTATTTTTTTACACACCCGCAAAGTGGTTTGATCCTGAACGGTACGAAGAGAGTGGAATGGAAGAAATCAATAAAATGGTAGCTCCGTTCTATGAGTTTTTATGCCTTACACGAGATAAACACAAACAAACATCTGACGGAAGCGACATCAAGAATGACTAGCTCCACGCCCGGCGGCTGCTGCCGCCGGGCTGTGTGCCCGATTCGGGCACATTGCGGGCCATCAGGCCACGCAGAACCGCCGGACGGTGGTTTCTTTGGTGAACGCTGCGGCCACATCAGGCAGGGCCTTACGCAGTGCCCCAGTGTCAATACGGGCGCTGGTGACGTTCTTCCAGGTGATCTTGTACTCCCCGGCGGTGATCGTCTCCGCGTCCCCCATGGCCGCCTTGATGGCGTCCTTGAGGGCTTCGGCCTCCTGCTGGGCCTCTTCGATCAGGGCTTGCAGCTGGCGCAGCTCCCGCGCCTTGCGTTCCATTTCGTTGGTGCTCATATGTGATCCTCCTTGTTATGTGGGGAGCTGGGCGGCGTCTGGAATGTATTGAGCGCTCAAGGGGCTTTTCACCAGTAGGTCTGCCGCCCGATCGTGGCTTGTTTAAGGCCACTCCCTTAATCTATGGTCTTAGTATAGCATATTTACACCAATATGTATATTGACATTATAAACATATTTGCACCAATATATTTGTAGAGATTGTATATTTACATCAATATACTTTTCTGCTATAATGTAGCTACACTGGAAGAGTGGCTGCGTTTTTCGGCAGCCCCCCACGATAACGAAGAAAGGAGGCCAAGCCTTGGCAGTTACAAAGGCCAACCAGAGGGCCGTTAATAAGTACGTCAAAAACAACTATGATCGTATCAATGTAACCATGGCAAAGGGCAAAAAGGACACCCTGAAAGCCCACGCCGAAACCATGGGGGAAAGCGTCAACGCCTTTATCAATCGGGCGATTGACGAAACCCTTGACCGGGATCAGGAAAAGAAATAAGCCCGGCAGGAGCAGCCGCCGGGCCGTGCCCAATTCGGGCACAATCACAAGTATAGAAAAATCCCGCCCGTGGATAGCGGCCACAGGCGGGACAGCAGGAAAACCACACACGACAAATGCAAGGTCTCCGTACGCCTATTATAGCATACCGGGGCCATTTTGGAAAGGAGTTTTTTCACCATGGCCGGGAGAAATGCGCGTGGCATGGGCAACATCAGGAAGAAAAGCAAGGTCGATAAAAAGACCGGCAAGAAATACGAGTGGTGGGAGGCACGGTATACCGCCGGACGTGATCCAGGCACCGGCAAGCAGGTGCAGCGCACCATCACCGGCAAGACGCAGCGGGAGGTATCGCAGAAGCTGGCGGCGGTGGTAACGTCCATCGACAGCGGCACCTACATAGCCCCCAGCAAGCAGACGGTGGGCCAGTGGATGGACACCTGGGCAGATACCTACCTGGGCGGCGTCAAGCCCCACACGGTGGTTTCCTACAAGACGCAGATCGCCAACCACATCAAGCCCGCCATCGGCGCGGTACGCCTGGAGGCCCTGGACACCCCCACCATTCAGCAGTTTTACAACCAGCTTGCCAAGACCGGCCAGCAGGTGCCGAAGCGGAACCAGGCGGGGGAAATTGTCAGGCGCGGCGGGCGCATTGTGTACGAGGCTGCGCCCCTGTCCCCCAAGACCATCAAGAATATCCATGGGGTACTCCACAAGGCCTTGCAGCAGGCCATAGCCGCCGGTCTGATACGCTTTAATCCGGCGGACGCCTGTACCCTGCCCCGTGTCGAGCGGCCAGAGCTGCACCCCTTAGACGAGCGGGAAACGCGGGCCTTTCTGGAGGCCATCCGGGGTCACGAGTTCGAAACGCTGTATACGGTGACGCTGTTCACCGGTATGCGTGAGGGCGAAGTGCTGGGCCTGACGTGGCCCTGTGTAGACTTCGCCGCCGGTACGATCCTGATAAAGCAGCAGCTTCAGCGGGAGAAGAAGCCCGGCGGCCAGTACCGGCTTGTCCCCTTGAAGAACGACAAGCCCCGCACCATCACGCCCGCGCCCTCCATCATGGAGCTGCTGCGGCAGCACCGCAAGCAGCAGACCGCCTGGCAGCTTCGGGCCGGTGAGCTATGGGACAATCCCGCCGGGTACGTGTTCACCAACGAGATCGGCGGGCACCTGGTGTCCTGGACGGTCACGAAGAAGTTCAAGCGGATCGTGGCCAGCATCGGCCGCCCCGACGCCCGCTTTCACGATCTGCGCCACAGCTACGCCGTGGCTGCCATCCGCTCCGGTGATGATATCAAGACGGTGCAAGGAAACCTGGGCCACGCAACGGCAGCTTTCACCCTGGACGTGTACGGCCACGTCACCGACCAGATGAAACAGGCCAGCGCCGCCCGCATGGAATCCTACATCAAGGGCGTCCGAAACCTGTAAAGGGGGAAATAAAGGGTGAAAGCCCTAAATCCGCATAGCAAAAAGTCCCGAAAACCTTGTGTTTTCGGGACTTTTCCGTTGGCGCAGTGGGAGGGATTCGAACCCTCGTGCCGCTTTTGACGACAACACGATTTCCAGTCGTGCTCGTTATGACCTCTTCGATACCACTGCATATGCAATTCGCTGCGAAACACAGCAACGATAATTATATCAAAAAAATGGTATTTGTCAATAGCGTGTTACGAAAAAAGCAACAAATTTTCTTGACTTGCTTTCCATGCTGCCACATAGTATAATATTTAACAATGAGGAAGGAAGGAGCGCGCCTATGATGATCGAAAAGAGCGGCAGTATCGAGCTGCGGGACATTTCTATTGAGGAACTGGCTCCGGAGGTAAGAGAGATGGTGCCGGAGATCAAGGAGATGGCCGCCGGGATGGTACGGGTGAAGCACCTGTACCGCAGCGCGTTGAAGATCGCCGTGACCCAGATGGAGATACTGGACGAGGAGTTCGCGGGACTGTACGATCACTCCCCCATCCACCATATTGAGCACCGTATCAAAACGCTGGAGAGCGCCGCCAAAAAGCTGAAGCGCCGGGGCTATGACCTGACCATCGACAATATCTATGCCCACATTCAGGACATGGCGGGTGTGCGGGTCATCTGCAACTATCTGGACGACATCTACTATCTGCGGAGCCTGCTGACCCGTACCGAGTCGTTCCGCGTGATCCGCGAGGCGGACTACATCAAGGAACCCAAGGAAACGGGATATCGTAGCCTGCACCTGATCGTGGAGGTGCCCATCGTGATCTCCGAGGGAACGCTGAAGCTGCCGGTGGAGATCCAGCTGCGCACCATCGCCATGGACATGTGGGCCAGTTTGGAGCACGAGCTGCGGTATAAGTCCGACCGTCACTGGGGCCCGGCGGAGAGCAACCGCCTGCGGCTGTGCAGCGATGCCATTTATGAGGTTGACCGGGAGATGCAGAACATCTATCAGGGCAAGCCGCCGGAGTACGAGGACTGAAAGCTACATAAAAAAAGAGGCGGCTGTGCCGCCTCTTTTTTGTCCTTGTAGATTTTTACAGAAATGACAGTTATGGCTTGCCAGACAGAAAAAGCTCCTGTATAATAAAAATATAACTATTGTGTGCCGGGACTTGACCGGCGGGAAGGAGAGACTGGATCATGAACAACACCACTATGACGTAGCGTTGGCAAGCCGCCGCCAAGCAAGGTCTATGCTTGCTGCTGTGTTTGCTGATGTTTGTCACCCTGCTGCCGGTAAAGGCCTATGCGGCGGCGAAGGTCGATCGTACACAGGCATTGGCCCGTATTGCCCAACTTCAAAAAGAACTGGAAGGTAAATACTTTACCACAACAGGCAATCCTTGCAACAAACCCGGAACGGCAAGTCACGGGTGCACAAAATGTACAAACGCGAATGTCATCAAAGCAAGCTGGTTTAAAAAGGCTGTTTCTTTAATTCCCAGTACTATCAGCAAGTGCCCGGAAGGGCACTTCTATGAATACGCAAAGGGCAAGTACGGCGGTACAACGGCTTCCGCTAAGTCCTGCGCCGGATTTGCTACCTTTGCCTCCTGGTATATTTTCGCAAAAAAAGCCAGCGACAATATTACCAACAAGCACATTGCAACAGCTACATATAATAAGAAGCTACTGGAAAAAGCGATGCCCGGAGACCTCTTGATTTTCAGCGACAAAAACGCACGAAAAGGTTGGAAGCATGCGGCCATTTTCATTGAAGCCACGTCCAGCGGGGCCAAAGTGCTGGACTGCAACTGGAACACGTCGAAGAAGGGGAATTGCTATGTATCCACGCATACGATTTCCTTCTCTTATGCCAAGTACATGTCTATCTCTCGTGCCAGCAATTATGATACTACCGCACACACCCATACCGCCGGCGCAGCGTGGCAGTATGACGCAGAAAACCACTGGAAGCTCTGCACCGGCAATGACAACTACGTCATGAACAAGGCAGCCCACAGCCTGAATACCGTCGTGGAGCAGCAGGGCGGGCTTTATCAGTATAAAAAGACACATTTGAAGTGCGCCACCTGTGACTACCGGACAGAGACAACCTATTCCGGGTTCCAGTATTACAAGGGCGACCTGAATTATGACGGGAAGGTAGACGTCATCGATGTGGCCGGGTTGTATGAGCATCTGGCACAGGGCAAAAAGCTTCCCGCATGTCAGAACGAAGAGCTTTTGGAGCACAGCGGTCTGGATTCCTGGTGGCAGGAGATCACTTCGGGCCTATCCGGCGGCGCTGATTTGAACGGCGACGGAACGACGGATATTTACGACCTGCAATTGCTGTATGAAATGGCCAGCACCCAAAAGCTGATCGTGGTGAATTATTAAAGAGAACAAAAGAGGCGGCTGTGCCGCCTCTTTTGCTATTGCATGGCTTTCGCTACGTCGGACTTGAACCGCGTCCACTCGTCCTTATTTTGAACGAAGTACAGGGGACACTCCTTGTCGATCACGTCGTAGTGGCGGATCACGTCCTCCTGCGGGTCTAGTCCAAAAAGATCGCACAGCCATGCCGTCAGCTTCACCAGCGTGTCGTAGGTGTCTTGGGAGGGCTTGCCGTCGGTGCCGGGATGGCAAAACTCGATGGAGATGGTGTCGTGGTTCCGGTCGTTGGAGCAATAAGCCACCTCGTCCAGCGGCACACACAGCAGGGCTTCGCCCTCCAGACCCACGATGAGGTTGCTGCTGGCGGAGGTCTCGCCGGTGGTGGCCAGATTGGCGAAGTAGGAGCGGTTCTGCCACGCGGTGGTGTTGGGGTTGCCCACGTAGTGGATCACCACGGCGTTGACGCGCTGGAGCTTGTCGCCGCAGCGGGAGTATTCGTTCACCGGCAGCAGATCCTCCTTCACATAGTTCGGCAGGGTGATGCTGGCGGGGATGTTGCTTTTCTGCTGCTTGCTGCCGGAGACGTCCGCACCGCTTTCGCTGTTGGCCGGGCTGCTGCCGTGAGCGCGGCCTACGCAGCAGCCGGAGATAAACCCACCCAGAAACAGCACCAGCGCCATAGCGGCCAGCAGGACGCGCCGCCGCGTGTCCCGCCGGGGAGAACGGTGCTTGGGTGCGGCCCGATGGGGCGGGGGTGCCTGACGGCGCGGGGGTTCCGGTGGGGTCTCCTGCGGGGAGGAAAGATATTCTGTGTACATGGCCGCTCTCCTTGTCTGCGAGGATTCTATGTCTGTGAGTATATAACGCGGAAAGGTCTGGTTTTGTCTCAAAGGTGGGGATTTTGTGACACCTTCTTTGTGGCCCCCTCTGACGAGGGGACTGTCACCGAAGGTGACTGGGGGAGAGACATGAGTTCTGCCGCGCCTTTTGCGTTTATCGTCTCTCCCTCCGTCATGACCTTCGGTCATGCCACCTCCCTCGTCAGAGGGAGGCAGGGACAGTGCGCCGCAGTAAGCTGTCTTACCGCGTGTAGGTGTTGTCAAACTCCTCCCGATACACGTCCTCAACGGTGTCGACCGTCTCGGCGGTATCGCCGGAAGGGGTTTCTTCCTCGATTATGAGAGAGTCGCTTGCAAGCAAACCGTACCCCTGCGCGGTAATGGATTCCACATTGTCCACATCCACCAGACGGTTGAAGCTGTAGCCGCAGCCGTTGGCGTTATGCTCGTCATCCACCGTGCCGAGGCCCACCACCCAGTTCATGACGTTGCTCCGTTCGCTCTCCACCACATACTGGCTGCCGTCCTTCATATGCAGCGTCAGCTCTAGGACCCGCAGCTCATGGAGGGGCAGCTCCGCCGCGGCTATGCGCTGGGTCGCGTTCACCTGTATACCGAGGGCGGACACCCGCACCGTGTCTCCGTTCCGGGCGGTAAAGGTGGTCACCGGCAGATAGCTGCGGGGCGTGATGCCGATGGCGCCGCCCCAGGTTGTTTCCACGCCGTTGGTGTGGGAATCCACCGCGAAGATCAGGTCGTCCCCCTTGTGCCAATAGCCGAAGTCACTGAAATACAGCACCAGATGCAGCGCTGTATCGGTGCTGGCAGCGGCGTCCAGATAGGTCTTGGCGTCCATAAGGCGATGGCTGGAGGGGTCGCCGATATACAGCCACGGCGCAAGCGGGGTGTATACCTCGCCGTAGCCGTTGTCGTCAAAGGTCACGCCGTTGGGATTGGACAGGGTGTAGGTCAGGAAGCCGGTGCCGTTTTCGTCGATCAGGAAGGTGTTCAGCTGGATGGTGTAGCCGTCCACCTCCATAGCGGCATCCACGGTAGACAGGTAGTCGCCCACCAGCCGCCACATGGTCTTGGCGTCGGTGGATACCCGCTCCATCTTGGGCAGGCTCAGCACGTTGCCGGAGTTATCCAGTACGACGGGGGTCTCGCTGTCCATGCTGTCGGCGCTGAAGGCGTGCAGGTCGGCGGCGGTGATGCTGGCCGAGGGCGTTACATTGGCCTTGATAAGACCGGCGATGCTGACGCCTGCCGCGCCCGCCACGGTAATGCACATGGCCAGTACCGCCGCGATCAGCACACCCTTGGAGATGGCGTGGCGTCTATGGAGAGACTGTTTGCGTTCCTCCTCGTGCACCGTCCGGTATACCTCCGAAAGTGTGTCAGGGGAGGCATGCAGCGTGGAGAAGGTCTTTTGAAACAGCTTTCGGTCAATCATATTGCAGTACCTCCTTCAAAGTGGTTTTCAGCTTTCCTCTGGCCCGGAACAGCCGGGTGCGGACGGTTTCCTCCGGGATCGCCAGCATTTCGGCGATCTCCTTCTGAGAGTAGCCCTCGTAGTAATACAGCAGCACCGGCACACGGTAGCGCTTGTCCAGCGCCATCACCGCGTCGAACAGCTCCCGGCACTCCGGGGCGTCGAATTGCAGGGTGTTCTCGTAGTTGGCAATGTCCTCCACCCTGTGCCACGGGGAACGGAAGATGTTTTTGCACCGATTCACCGTCACACGGATCAGCCAGCGCTTGAGATGCTCGCTGTCGTGAAAGGGGGTGTCGGTTTTATAGAGCTGTATCAGCACGTCCTGCGTCACGTCGTCTGCGTCCGACTGGCTGCGCAGATAGCCGTAGGCCACGCGGAAGATGGTGTCCATATACTGCTCCGCCGCCTGAGCAAACTGTTCATCTGTCATAGGAATGGTCTCCTTGAAAAGCTTTTCACCAGTATAACACGCCGGGAGAGAGAAACGTTTCAAAAGAAAATAAAAGGCGGGAATCCCCCGCCTTGACAACACGTACGCCTCATGCTACACTTGTTCTTGCAGAGGTTTTCTCTGTGCAAGGGTAATACATAACAAAGCGGGCGGTTTTGATCCGATCACCTTCGAAAGGAGGTGAGAAGATGCGCATTACTTTTCATATTGGTGACTTTACTGTTACGATTATGATTAAGAAACGCGAAAACCGCCACTCTGCCAAGTGACGGTTTTCAAAGTACTTATTTTGAAGCTTTCAGTTTGACGGGTTAAAACTTCTCTGCGATGTCTTACCCTTGCTTTTATTATACCCAAATTCCGTCGCTTGTCAAGGGCAGGCGGCGGTTTTCCTTACCCCACAGTTCCGAATACCGACACGCCCAGCAGGCTCAGCGTTCCCATAATGACGCCCGCCAGCACCACGCCGCCCATACAGGCCAGTACGCTTTTCTTGAAGCCCATGTTCAGAAGACTGGCCGCCAGCGTGCCTGTCCATGCGCCGGTGCCCGGCAGAGGGATGCCTACGAACAGCAGCAGCGCCCAGAAAAGGCCGCGGCCCGCCTTGGCCTTCAGCTTTTCTCCGGCGGCCTCGCCCTTGCGCAGACAGAAGGAGAAGAACCGCCCGATAACGGGCTTGTCCTGTCCCCACACCAGCACCTTTCGGGCCAGAAAATAGATCGCCGGCACCGGCAGCATATTGCCCACGATGGCCACCACGAAGGTCAGCCACAGGGGCAGGCCGTATACCACCCCGTAGGGAATGGCGCCCCGCAGCTCGATCAGCGGCACCATGGAGACGAAAAAGACGATAAGAATGTGTTTGAACATAAGATGATTTCCTTTACTTTTGCGCAGCCAGCTCTTTCAGCAGGGCGATCTCTTTGGCGTAGCCGGGCAGCTCGTTGGGGGTCTCCAGCACCATGGGAAGTCCCCGCAGGGCGGGATGGTTCACCACGGCGCGGAGGGTGTCCAGCCCCAGAAAGCCCTCGCCGATGCGGGCGTGGCGATCCTTTTTCGCGCCGCAGGGGTTGAGACTGTCGTTAACGTGGACGGCCTTCAGGCGGTCGAGGCCGATCACCCGGTCGAACGCCGTCAGCACCCCGTCCAGATCGTGGATGATATCGTACCCGGCGTCGGACACATGGCAGGTATCCAGACACACGCCCAGTTTATCGGAAAGCTCCACCCGGTCAATGATCTCCCGCAGCTCCTCGAATGTACCGCCCACCTCTGTGCCCTTTCCGGTCATGGTCTCCAGCAGCACGATGGTGCGGATCTCCGGCGTCAGGATGGCGTTCAGCGTTTCGGCAATCAGGGCGATGCCGGTCTCCGTGCCCTGTCCCGTGTGGCTGCCGGGATGGAAGTTGTAGAGATTGCCGGGAAGGTGCTCCATCCGCAGCAGGTCGTCCGCCAGCGTCATGCGGGCGAACTCACGGGTGCGCTCGTCCTTGGAGCAGGCGTTGATGGTGTAGGGGGCGTGGGCCACCAGCGGGCCGAAGCCGTTTTCCCGGCACAGGGCCAGCAGCGCCGCCGCGTCGGCGGGGTCGATGGGCTTGGCCTTGCTGCCGCGGGGGTTGCGGGTGAAGAATTGCAGCGTGGTGGCGCCGATGGACAGCGCCGTTCCCCCCATGCTCCGCAGTCCGGCGGAGGGGGACAGATGACAGCCGATGTAAAGCATAGTGTCTCCTTTATCTGTCGTTCCGGGCCGGTACACACTGACCGCGCAGGCCGTGTGCCGACAGGAGGAACGGATTGCCGCGTCGCTTCGCTCCTCGCAAATGACAGTTTGTGTTATTCCAATACGAAAGTGGCGCAGGCCGCTTTGCCGTTTTCAATGGTGACGACGCCGTAGGTGGGGCGGAGGAAATCACCGATAGCGCCGGGGTTCATGGTGTACAGCGTACCGTCGTAATCCACCAGCGGGCAGTGCGTGTGGCCGAACAGCAGCACATCCGCACCCCATTCCCGCGCGGCGTACTGGGCGGCCAGGGGAGAGGTCTTCACATTGCGGGTGTGGCCGTGCATCATCAGAACGCGGACGCCCTCGAATTCCAGCAGCCGCTCCGGCTGGTCGAAGCTGCCCCAGTCGCAGTTGCCGGGAACGGTGTCCATGGGGAGATCGGGGAAGCGCTCGTGAAGCGCCTGAGCGTCCCGCAGGCAGTCGCCCAGATGGAGGATATGCCGGGGCTGGGTCAACTCCACGGCGCGGGCCATATTGTCCACATTACCGTGGGAATCGGAGAGGACGAGGAGTTTCATAATGATTTCCTTTCTGGGGGATTCCGCGCTTCCGAGCGCAGGGGAGGGTTTCGTGGCTTCGGCCACGAGGTACTTTTGCCCGCAGCGGCAAAAGTACCCAAAAACGCTGCTTAAACCTGCGGTTTAAGAATCCGCCC
>ENA-OUQC01000443-OUQC01000443.1-human-gut-metagenome-genome-assembly--contig:-NODE-443-length-30557-cov-12.632909_pt1 | contig 30557 bp, 27 predicted proteins | sample MGYA00237942_ERZ548815 | MGnify/ENA primary metagenome ERZ548815 (study PRJEB26490, sample SAMN05194722) | human gut metagenome | biome: terrestrial biome; feature: human-associated habitat; material... | reverse complement strand
GCCTTGTCCACCTGCTGCGCCCCGAGGCCATGAGCAAGGGCGTGAAGGTCACCTACAACGACGATAACACCGTGTCCATCGAGCTGCACATCATGGTGGACGCTGGGGTGAACATCGCCACCGTCTGCCGCGCCATCATGAGCGAGGTCAAGTACGTTGTCACCTGCAACACCGGTGTGGAGGTACGGGACGTAAACGTCTGCGTGGACTCCGTCAGTAAAAGCTAAGGGAGGATCACAGCAAGATGATAGATAAGATCAACGGCGCCGCGTTCAAGGAAATGGTGCTGTTCGGCGCGGCCTGCATCGCCGGGCAAAAGCAGGCCATCAACGACCTGAACGTGTTCCCCGTGCCGGACGGCGACACGGGCACCAATATGTACCTGACCATCCAGACCGCCTGCGCCGAGCTGAAAAAGGCGGAGCCCGCCACCATCGACGACGCCGCCAAGGTAACGGCCCGCGGTCTGCTGCGGGGCGCCCGGGGCAACTCCGGCGTGATCCTGTCCCTGCTGTTCCGGGGCATGTCCAAGTCCCTGAAGGGGCTGACGGAGGCTGACGGTGCGGCGCTGGCCGCCGCCATGCAGGAGGGCGTCGCCACCGCCTATGGCGCGGTAATGAAGCCTGCCGAGGGCACGGTGCTGACCGTTTCCCGTCTGGCCGCCCAGCGGGCCGCCGAGGCCGCGCAGGAGAATAACTCCGTGGAATTCGTGCTGGAGGAAGCCATCCGCGCCGGCGAAGTGACGCTGGCCGAGACAGTAGAGATGAACCCGGTGCTGAAAAAAGCCGGCGTGGTTGACGCCGGCGGCAAGGGCTACCTCATCATTCTGGACGGCATGCTGCGCTGCCTGCGGGGCGAGCCGATCCCCGAAGTGGCCGACGAGCCGGAGGTCAAGGAAAAGGCCGATTTCGCCGCGCTGGAGGATGAGATCACCTTCACCTTCGACACCGTGTTCATCGTCCGCAAGACCATGGGTGAGAAGTCGCTGGAGCCCCTGCTGGCCTATCTGGACAGCATTGGCGACAGTCTGGTGATCGGTGAGGACGACGAGTGCTTCAAGGTGCATGTCCATACCGATATCCCCGGCCACGCCCTGACGGAAGCCCAGAAATACGGCACGCTGGAGCTGGCGAAGATCGAAAACATGCGCACCCAGCGGGACGATCTGGCGGCTGGCCGTCAGGCCCACAGCACCGACGATCTGGACGCTGTGGAGGAGGAGCTGGAGGCCCAGGAGAACACCGTGGCTCCCGCCGAAAAGCGGTACGGCTTTGTGGCCGTCTGCGCGGGCGACGGTCTGGCAGACACCTTCCGTGCGCTAGGCGTGGACACCATCGTGTCCGGCGGCCAGACCATGAACCCCTCCACCGAGGCCATTCTCAAGGAGGTCAATCGCACCCCCAGCGAGGTGGTGTTCATCCTGCCCAACAACAAGAATATCATCATGGCCGCCCAGCAGTGCGAGGGCTTGACGGAGAAGCAGATCATCGTTATCCCCACCGCTACCGTGCCGCAGGGTATCACCGCCATGATGAGCTTCGACCCCGATGAGAACGATCCCCAGACCATTGCCCAGGCTATGGTAGCCGCCGCCCAGACGGTCTCCACCGCTCAGATCACCTACGCCGCCCGCAACTCCGATTTCGACGGCTTCGCCATCAACGAGGGCGACTATCTGGCTCTGCTGGACGGCAAGCTGTTCGGCACCAGCCGCAGCATGGATGAGCTGCTGGAGAAGCTGAGCCAGCACGCCGCGCAGGCCGGTGCGGAGTACATCAACATCTACACCGGCGAGGGCGTGTCCGAGGACGATGGTGCCAAGACCGAGGCGCTGTTCGCCCAGTCCTGCCCCGACGCGGAGGTAGCGGCCATCCCCGGCGGCCAGAGCGTGTACTTCTATATCATTTCGATTGAATAAGAAAAAGGAGGGCGAAGCCCTCCTTTTTCTATTTCATCATGGGGTAGCGTTTCTCGTAGGGGCAACCCTTGCGGTTGCCCACCATTTTGTCATTCCGAGCCAGTGCTCACACTGGCGTGGGAATCCGTACCTCCACCTTATTCGGTCTGTGTAGGAATGTTCAGCGCTCCGGCGCGACATACTTTTGCCGCCATGGGCAAAAGTACCTCGTGGCCGGAGCCACGAAACTCTCCCCTCGCGCCCGCAGGACAAAACATGACTTTACCACGAAAAAAGAGCCGCTGCTTTCGCAGCGGCTCTTTCTTATATCACTTAATACGCCACGCCCCAATAGATATCCGTGGTGCACTCCTTGCCGCACATGACGCACTTTCCGGTCGTGCCGGACTGCACCAGCGGCATGCAGCGGCTGGACACGCCGGCCTTTTCCTTCATGGCCAGCTCGCACTCCAGACTGCCGCACCACTTGGTGCGAGCCAGACCGCCCTTACCGTCGGCCATAGCTTTGACCTCCTGCCAGTCGGTCATGTCGAAGGTGTTCTCCTCCAGATTCTTGGCGGCCATGTTGTACAGGTTGTCGTGGACGTCCTGCAGCAAACCCTTGATGGTGTCCTCCAGACCGGCCAGCGGTACGAAGGTCTTTTCGCCGGTATCGCGGCGAGCCACGCAGCACTGCTCCTTCTCCATGTCCTTGGGGCCGATCTCCACACGCAGCGGCACGCCCTTCATCTCATACTGGGCAAACTTCCAGCCTGCGGACTGCTCGCTGTCGTCCATGGCGACACGGAGACCGGCGGCGGTCAGACGATCCTTCAGCGCAGCGGCGGCGTCCAGCACGCCGGGCTTATGCTGAGCGATGGGGATCACCACCACCTGCGTGGGGGCGATGACAGGCGGCAGCACCAGACCGTGGTTGTCGCCGTGGGTCATGATGACCGCGCCGATCAGGCGGGTAGAGCTGCCCCAGCTGGTCTGGAACGGATACTGCAAGGTGTTGTCCCGGCCGGTGAAGGTCACGTCATAGGCGCGGGAGAACTTGTCGCCGAAGAAATGGCTGGTGCCGGACTGGAGGGACTTGTGGTCCTTCATCATGGCCTCGATGGTATAGGTGGCCTCGGCACCGGCGAATTTCTCCTTGTCGGTCTTGCGGCCCTTCACCACCGGCATGGCCAGCGCGTTCTTGCACACATCGGCGTAGCAGTTCAGCTGCTGCTCCGTCTCAGCCATGGCCTCCTCGGCGGTCTCATGGATGGTGTGGCCCTCCTGCCACCAGAACTCGCGGCTGCGCAGGAACGGGCGGGTGGTCTTTTCCCAGCGGATAACAGAGCACCACTGGTTATACAGCATGGGCAACTCACGCCAGCTGTGCAGTACATGGGACCAGTGGTCGCAGAACATGGTCTCAGACGTGGGGCGGAACGCCAGACGCTCCTCCAGCTTTTCGCTGCCGCCGTGGGTGATCCACGCCACCTCAGGCGCAAAGCCCTGCACCAACTCGCCCTCTTTTTTCAGCAGGCTCTCCGGGATCAGCACGGGCATCGCCACGTTGACGTGACCGGTCTTTTTGAACTCGGCGTCCATGTATTTCTGGATATTCTCCCAAATGGCATAGCCATAAGGGCGCAGAATCAAAAAGCCCTTGACGCTGGCGTAGTCCACCAGCTCCGCCTTCAGGCAAATATCCGTATACCACTTGGCAAAATCCTCCTCCATGGGAGTGATCGCTTCCACATTTCTCTGATCCTTAGCCATATTGTATAACCTCAATTCCCGCGCCTGTGCGCGTTATTTTCTAGCTTATATCATATCCCAAATCGCGCATATTGTCAACTGACCGCAGGAGATATGGCCGATTTTTCACGGGTTCGCAATGCCGGATTATTTTCGTGAAAAAGAGCGGTCTTTGACCGCTCTTTTTCCTTTATGCATTCATTGTGTTACAGCGCGGCCATGGCCTCGTTGATGCTTGCCTCGCAGCTGCGCATGGCCAGGATGGTCTTTTCCATCAGCTCCTCCAGCGTCCAGCCCAGACGCTCGGCACCGGTGGTAATGACGTCGCGGGAGCAGCCGGCGGCGAACTTCTTATCCTTGAACTTCTTCTTCAGGCTGCTGACCTCCATGTCCATCACGCTCTTGCTGGGGCGCATCCGGGCGGCGGCGCCGATCAGACCCGTCAGCTCGTCGGCGGCGAACAGCACCTTTTCCATCTCATGTACCGGCTCCACGTCGCACACCAGACCGTAGCCGTGGCTGCACACCGCGTGAATCAGGTCGGCATCGCAGCCCGCCTTTTCCAGCAGCTCCGGAGCCTTCAGGCAGTGCTGCTCCGGCCACATCTCAAAGTCGATGTCGTGCAGCAGTCCGGCGGTGGCCCAGAAATCCGCGTCCTCGCCGTAGCCCAGCTCGTTGGCGTACCAGCGCATCACGCCCTCCACGGTCAGTGCGTGCTGGATATGGAACAGCTCGTGGTTGTACTCATTCAATGCCGCCAGAGCGGCGTCCCGACTGATAACTTCCTTCATTGCGGCAATCTCCTTTTTGTGTATTTTCGGCGCGAAAGAGCCTGAAATGATGCCCTATTGTATCACGGGCCGCCGCATTATGCAAGAGCGTTTTCCAGCACCCGCAGGACTTCCTGCATGTGCCGCAGCTCCTCCCGCAGCAGTGTTTGATACACCGGCGGGGCAGGCGCGGCGGGTGTGACCCGTGCGGGAGCGGCGGCGCTACCGCGGGCCTCCGGGTAGGGGTTCTCCTGCGGGTTGACCCGCTTCCAGACCTGATCGTATTTGCGGTAGTCGTAAAGCTCGTTGTCCATAGTGACCTCCTCTCCGGGGAAGTGTTTCGGCGGGCCGATGTGGGCATCGGCCCCTACGGTGTGATGAGGTTAATTGGTTTGTAGGGGGCGATGCCCACATCGCCCCGCCGGTTTAATGTCCGTGTGTGTAGGGGCGGACAGAGGACTATCGATGGCCGAAGCCGCGAAATGTCTTTTCCTGTCATGTATGTGAAATATTTCCCCGTGACATACTATGCCATGAGCGCCGCTGCCGCCACCCGTTGACACGCTGGACAAAACCCCCTATAATGGTGAAAAAAGCGGAAAGGACAGGGCGTATCGGTATGATGATCTCAACGAAGGGGCGCTATGCGCTGCGGGTGATGGTGGACTTGGCGGAGCACCGGGAGGAGGGCTATATCCCCCTGCGGACGGTGGCCCAGCGGCAGGGCATCAGCCAGAAGTATCTGGAGAGCATCATGACCACCCTTTCCAAGGCGGGGTTCGTGGACGGTACCCACGGCCGGGGCGGCGGCTATCGCCTTGTCCGTTCACCGGAGGAGTACCACGTCGGGCCGCTTCTGCGGGCCATCGAGGGGCCGCTGGCCCCGGTGCAGTGCGTGGAGGACGCGGCGCAGCCCTGCGAAATGGCGGACGGGTGCCGTACCCGTGCATTGTGGCAGGGGCTGGATCAGGTGATCCGGGACTATCTGGACAACGCCACGCTGGCCCAGCTGATGGTGGAGGGAAAAGACGAAATGAATTGATTTCTCAGCTTATCAAAAAGGGCAGTGCCCTTTTTGATAAATTAAGAATTCACTTCGATCCGCATTCATTCACGCACAAATGCGTGAATGAACACTCTCTCCGCGCAAAGTGTTTTTCGCCACATACATGCTGCGGCGAAAAACGATTCGATTTGTTCGCCGCCATATCGGGCGGCGAATTCTGCGAAGCTTTTTTGGAACAAACGGCGAAATAAATTGATTTTCCTTATATTATCTGGTATAATATTTCAAGTTTGTCAAAATAGCTCTTTTCCTGACAGAAAATGCCGGTTCTGCCGGTTTAATTTGAGGAGGAAGATTCCATGCTGGAATTGAAACATATTTCCTATCGCGTGTCCACGCCGGAGGGTGACATGGATATCATCAAGGATATCTCCATCACCATTCCCGACCATCGCCTGATGGTGTTCACCGGCCCCAACGGCGGCGGCAAGACCACGCTGGCCAAGATCATCATGGGTCTGGTGCAGCCCACCAGCGGCCAGATCTTCTATAACGGCGAGGATATCACGGGCCTGTCCATCACCGAGCGGGCCAAAAAGGGCATCAGCTACGGCTTCCAGCAGCCGCCCCGCTTCAAGGGCATTACCGTCCATGATCTGCTGCTGCTGGCGGCGGGCGAGGAAAAGCTCAGCAAGGATCGCTGCTGCGCGTATCTGACCAAGGTGGGCCTGTGCGCCAACGATTACCTTGACAGGGAGGTGGACGTGTCCTTGTCCGGCGGCGAGGTGAAGCGTATCGAGATCGCCACCATTCTGGCCCGCCACAGCGACCTGATGATCTTCGACGAGCCGGAGGCCGGCATCGACCTGTGGAGCTTCGCCCGCCTTACCGAGACCTTCGAGCAGATCCATCAGGAGGGCAAGGCCACCATGATCATCATCTCCCATCAGGAGCGGATCATCCGCCTGGCGGACGAGATCGTGGTCATCGCGGGCGGCCAGATCGCCCACCGGGGCAACACGGAGGAAGTGTTCCCCCTGATCCTGGCGGACACGCTGGGCGGCTGCCCGGTGATTGAGAGAAAGGAGGCGTCCCTGTGATTACCGAGATCGACGCGAAGCTGTTGGAAAAGATCGCCGACCTGACCGGCAAGCCGGTGGGCGCTTTCAATATCCGCAAGGACTCCGGGTGCGAGGCACGCCAGTCCACCGAGCATATCGAAATATCGCCCCGCGAGGACGGCAAGGCCGGTATCGACGTGAAGTTCAAGCCCGGCACCAAAGGCGAGAAATGCTATATCCCCGTCATCATCAGCAAGACCGGCGTCAGCGAGCTGGTGTTCAACGATTTCTATGTGCCCGACGACTGCGACGTGGACATCGTGGCAGGCTGCGGCATCCACAACTCCGGATGCAACGAGAGCCGCCATGACGGCATCCACACCTTCCACATCGGCAAAAACAGCCGCGTGCACTACATCGAGAAGCACTACGGCGAGAAGGACGCCGGACAGACCGGCGGCAACATCATGAACCCCAAGACCGTGGTGTATCTGGGCGAGAATTCCACCATGCAGATGGACACCATTCAGATCCGGGGCATCGACTCCACCAAGCGGGAGACCGATTTCTTCTGCGAGGCGGGCAGCGAGGTAGTGGTCACGGAGCGTCTGCTGACCCACGGCGACCAGATGGCCGAGAGCGACATGACCATCCAGCTCAACGGCGACGACGCCAAGGGCCGGGTCATCTCCCGCTCTGTTGCGCAGGATCGTTCCCATCAGGTGTTCCACCCGGTGATGGTGGGCAACGCCAAGTGCTTCGGCCATGTCCAGTGCGACTCCATCATCATGGGCGAAGCGAAGATCGAGTCCATCCCCGCCATTACCGCCAACTCCACCGAGGCGCAGCTGATCCACGAGGCGGCCATCGGCAAGATCGCCGGCGACCAGCTGTTGAAGCTGGAGACGCTGGGTCTGACGGAGGAGGAAGCCGAGGACACCATCCTGAAGGGCTTTTTGGCCTGACGCACACCCCGTAAATAGAGTGAGAAAGAGAAGAGAGCGTCCCGGCGGGACGCTCTCATTTTTATGCCATATTCTTCTTCGCTGCCGACAGCATCAGCTTGATGCGGTTCAGCTGGTTTACCTCGCTGGCGCCGGGGTCGTAGTCCACGGCGGCAATGTTGGCCTGGGGATAGGCGGCCTTCAGCGCCTTGATGACGCCCTTACCCACCACGTGGTTGGGGAGACACGCGAAGGGCTGAATGCACACGATGTTGGGCACCCCCTCCGTCAGCAGCTCCGCCATCTCGCCGCACAGGAACCAGCCCTCGCCGTACTGGTTGCCCAGCGACAGGAAGGGCTTGGCAAGGTCGGCAATATGCGCCATAGGCGTGGGCGGGTCGAAGCGGCGGCTGGCCTTCAGAGCTTCCACCGCGGGCTTGCGGACGGCTTCGATGCCGTCGGTGCCCACCTTGGCCAACAGGCTGGACGTCCAGCCGGTGCCCAAGTAGTCATGCTTGTAGCTCTGCTGATAGATGCACTCGATGAGGAAGTCGGTGAGATCGGGCACCACCGCCTCGGCGCCCTCCTGCTCCAATAGGTCGACTAAGTAGTTGTTGGCAAGGGGCATGTACTTCACCAGAATCTCCCCCACGATGCCCACACGGGGCTTGCGGAGACTCTCGTTCAGGGGCAGGGCGTCGAAATCCGCCACGATGCCCCGGCAGATGCCGCCGTAGGTATAGCCGGTCTTTTCTCCCATGGCGTAGGCAATGGCGATATCCCGCCACTTGGTGTGGAGGGCGTTGCCGGAGCCGGGGACGGCCTCGTAGGGCCGTGTGCGGTACAGGCACCGCATGAGAAGATCGCCGAAGGTCAGCTGCCGCAAAGCAGCCAGCAGCATGGCGGGAGAGACACGGAAGCCCTCGTTCTTTTCCATGCCGTTGGCGTTCAGGGAGATGACGGGAATGTGGCTCAGTCCCGCCTTGTCCAGGGCACGGCGGATAAAGGCCACGTAGTTGCTGGCCCGGCAGCAGCCGCCCGTCTGGGTCATGATGAGAGCCAGCTTGTCGGTGTCGTACCGGCCTGACAGCACCGCCTCCATCAGCTGTCCCACCGACAGGATAGAGGGATAGCAGGCGTCGTTGTTGACGTACTGCAAGCCCACATCCACCGCTTTCCGGGTGGCGTTGTTCAGAATCTCCACATGGTAGCCGTGGCGGCGGAACACCGGCTCGATGACGTCAAAGTGAATGGGTGACATCTGGGGCGCCAGAATGGTATAGCCCTGCTCGAACATCTCTTTTGTGAACTCCGTGCGGTGGTAATCCAGCGGCACCGGCTTGGCGCAGATATTTTGTTCACGCCGCATGTTCATGGCGGCCAGCAGACTGCGGATCCGGATACGGGCCGCGCCCAGATTGTTCACCTCGTCGATCTTCAGCACGGTATAGAGCTTGTTGCACTTCTCCAGGATCTCACATACCTGATCGGTGGTGACGGCGTCCAGCCCGCAGCCGAAGGAAAACAGCTGCACCAGCTCCAGATTGTCCCGCTTGCCCACGAACTCCGCCGCCGCGTACAGCCGGGAGTGGAACACCCACTGATCCACCACCCGCAGAGGACGCTGGGGCGGCGTGTCCAGCGGCAGGCTGTCCTCGGTGAATACGTACAGGCCGTAGGAGGCGATCAGCTCCGGAATGCCGTGGTTGATCTCCGGGTCGATGTGGTAGGGCCGTCCCGCCAGCACCACGCCCCGTTTGCCGCTTTGCTCCATTTCCGCAAGACGGCGGCGGCCCTCGGCGCGAATGTCGTCCTTGGCCCGGCGCTGCTCGGCCCACGCGGCACGGGCGGCGGCGCGAACCTCGGCGGCGGGGATGCTCCACACGTCCCGACACAGCTTCACCAGCCGATCCTCCGCCGTTTTCTCGCTGGTAAAGGCGATGAAGGGCCGGATGTACCGCACCTGTCCAGTGGTGATGGCCTCTACGTTGTTTTTCAGGTTCTCGGGATAGGACACCACCATGGGGCAGTTGTAGTGGTTCTGGGCGTCCTTCGTCTCCTGATACTCATAGAACACGCAAGGGTGGAAAATCGTGGTGATTCCGTGCTGCACCAGCCACTCCACGTGGCCGTGGGCCAGCTTGGCGGGATAGCACTCCGATTCGGAGGGGATGGACTCCATGCCCATCTCGTAGATGGCGCGGGTGGAGAAGGGCGATACCATCACCCGGAAGCCCAGCTGCCGGAAGAAGGTGGCCCAATAGGGATAGTTTTCGTACAGGTTCAGCACCCGGGGGATGCCGATGACGCCGCGCTTGGCTTCATTTTCCGCAAGCGCCGGATAGTCAAACAGCCGCTGCCGTTTGTAGGCCATCAGATTGGCGCCCGGCTGGGCGGCGTTGGGGTTCTTCACCCGCTTTTCGCAGCGGTTGCCGGAGATGTACCGGCCGCCGTCGGAGAAGGTATTCACCGTCAGCAGGCAGTTATTTTCACATCCGCCGCAGCGGGCAGTCTTGGCGGTGTAGGTCAAGGCGGCGATGTGGGCAAAGTCCAGCGTCTCGGTGGGCTGGCCGTGATAGCGGTCACGGGCGATCAGCGCCGCGCCGAAGGCACCCATCAGGCCGGAGATATCGGGACACACCGCCTCAGCCCCGGCGATACGCTCGAAGGCCCGCAGCACGGCCTTGTTGTAGAAGGTGCCGCCCTGCACCACGATGTGATGGCCCAGCTCCCGGGCGTCGGCCAGCTTGATGACCTTGAACAGCGCGTTCTTGATGACGGAGAAGGCAAGGCCGGCGGAAATGTCCGACACCGCAGCGCCCTCCTTCTGGGCCTGCTTCACGTTGGAGTTCATGAACACGGTGCAGCGGGTGCCCAGATCAACAGGATGCTGGGCAAATAGCGCCTCGTCGGCGAACTGCGCCGCCGTGAAGCCTAAGGAATTGGCAAAGTTTTCCAGAAATGAGCCGCAGCCGGAGGAGCAGGCCTCGTTCAGCATGACGCTGTCCACCGTGCCGTTTTTCAGGCGGATGCACTTCATGTCCTGACCGCCGATGTCCAGCACGCAGTCCACCTGCGGATCGAAAAACGCCGCCGCCGTGGTGTGGGCGATGGTCTCCACCTCGCCCTCGTCCAGATGAAAGGCGGCCTTCAGCAGCGCTTCACCGTAGCCGGTGGAGCAGGAGCGGGCGATGCGGGCCGTGGGCGGCAGCAGGCGGGACAGCTGGGCCATGGCGGCCATGGCGGTCTTGATGGGGCTGCCGCTGTTGTTGGCGTAGTACGACCACAGAAGCTGACCCTCCGCGCCGGTCAGCGCCAGCTTGGTGGTGGTGGAGCCGGCGTCGATGCCCAAAAAGCAGTCGCCCCGGTAGTCGGCAATGTCGCCCTTTTCCACCACCGCGTGGGCGTGGCGGGCGCAGAACGCGTCATACTCCACTCTGTCGGCGAACAGCGGCGGCAAACGCTTGATCTCGAACGCCATGGTGACGCCCTGCGCCAGCCGGTCAATCAGCTCGCCGATGGGCTGCGCCGCCGCGTTCGCTTCCGTCTCCAGCGCCGCACCCATGGCGGCGAACAGGTGGGAGTCATCGGGATCCACGATGTTTTCGGTTGTCAGCTTCAGCGTGCGGATAAAGGCCTTTTTCAGCTCCGGCAGGAAGTGCAGCGGCCCGCCCAGAAAGGCCACGCAGCCCCGGATGGGCTTGCCGCAGGCAAGGCCGGAGATGGTCTGGTTCACCACCGCCTGAAAGATAGAGGCGGCCAGATCGGCGGTGGTAGCGCCCTCGTTGATGAGGGGCTGAATATCGGTTTTGGCGAACACGCCGCACCGGGCGGCGATGGTGTACAGCTCCTTGTAGTCCGCCGCCGCGTCGTTAAGCCCCTTGGCGTCGGTTTGCAGCAGGGCGGCCATCTGGTCGATAAAAGAGCCGGTGCCGCCGGCGCACACGCCGTTCATCCGCTCCTCCAGACCGCCGGTGAAGTAGATGATCTTGGCGTCCTCGCCGCCCAGCTCGATGGCTACGTCCGTCTGGGGATAGCGCTGCTCCAGCGCCGAGGCCACCGCCACCACCTCCTGCACAAAGGGAATGTCCAGCGCCCGGCCCAGATTGATGGAGCCGGAGCCGGTGATGGAGGGCGTCAGGGCGCAGTCACCCAGCGCTTCGCGAGCCTCACGCAGCAGCGCCGCCAGCGTCTGCTGGGTGTGAGCCTGATGGCGGCGATAGTCGCCGTAGATGATGTTGTCGTTTTCGTCCAGAACCACCAGCTTCACGGTGGTGGAGCCAATATCAATACCGGCGCGATAGGTTTTCATAGGTACGAGATTCCTCCGTGGAATAGAGTTATTGGAACATACCATACCACATTTTTCGACAAATTTGCGTTAAAATCCTGTTAAGAAAAGAGGGAGGTGCCTTTCAGACAAGCCTATGCGACGAAATGAGGAAAATATACCAGCGGCGGGAAAAGCGGAAAAACGCTTGAGCCACCGGCGAGGTATCTGGTACAACAATATGCTGGAATATCATACACTTGAGCAAGAAAATGCCGGTAAAGTCTGATGTGACAGGTGTTTTCAAAGGAAGCGAATCGATATAAGTTCATATTTCCCAGCGCATCCCCACGCGGAAATGACGTAGAGGAACCGCGATACGTAGCTGCGAATACTTGTTGTGGAGGACGATCAGAAGCTCTGCCGCGTCGTGCGCAGTCACTTGAATAGCCACGGTTACTTTTACCGTGACGCTGCCCCGGAATAGCGAAGCAACAAGAGACTGACGTCGGCGCCAGTCTCTTGCTGCTTCGTTCGCGGAAGGGCCGCTGTCAATTTCCTGTCTCCGGTTTCAGCGGGCCGTAATAATAGCTGGCCGTGGCGCCGCCGTCGATGAGGAACGTAGCGCCGCTGATGAAGGCACCCTTGTCGCTCATAAGAAGCTCCGCCACATTGGCCACCTCGTCCGCCGTACCGGGGCGGCCTGCGGGGCACTTGGCAAACATATTCTTGTAGAAGTCGCCGCGAGGGCCGTTGAACTCGTCCAGCGCCAGGAGCGTGACGATGATACCGGGAGCAATGTCGTTGAGCCGCGCGCCACGCTTGCCCCATTCCACGGCCTGCGCCATGACCCGCTTCTCATTGCAGCGCTTGGCCAGCTGGTAGGCGTGGAGGGTATCCCGGATGTTCTCCGGCTGCAAAAAGTCGAGGGAAAGCAGCTCCTCCGTGGGGGTGGTGGCAAGCTGTATATCCTGCTCCGCCGTCAGGGCGGGCATCCGCCAGCCGGACTGGCTGGAAATGGTGACGCCCACGCCGCCCTCGGCGATGACCTTGCCCACCTCCTCCAACAGCACTGCCGTGCCGTAGAGGTCGACCTTCAGGATGGCCTCGATGGGAGCCTGACTGGGGGAAACGCCTGCGGCGTTCACCAGCATTTGGATGGGGCCATACTTTTGTCCCTCGGCAATCAGCGCTTTGATGGAGTCCCGGCTGGACAGATCCAGCTCCATGGGCGCCGCATCAAAGCCCGCTTCGTTCATGGTTTTGGCAATAGCCTGCGCATTTTCCAATTTCTTGTCGCCCACAACAATTTTCATACCCGCGCCCATGCGGCGGGCGATAGCCATACCGATTTGCCCGGCACCGGCCAGCAACATGACTTTTTTCATCTTTCTGCCTCCTTAATCCACTTTTCAAGCGCTGATTTCGCACTGTCTACGCTGTTGCCATGGATGGCAAGACCTTTGGTGACGACCGCACCGGGCGCGGCCTTCTGAATGTCCTGTACCGTATGGGAAAGGCCGCTGCCCTCGTGGGTGCAGAAAGGGTGAATGATCTTTCCGGTAAAGTCATAGTGCTCCAAGAAGGTGTAGACCGCCATGGGCATGGCGCCCCAGTAGTTGGGATAGCCCAGATAGATCTCGTCGCAGGCGTCCAGATCATCGGGCAGATTCAGCACCTCCGGGCGGGCATTTGCCTGCAAGTCGGCCTTGGCCTCGGCGGTGCAGGTGTCGTAGTCATCAGAATAGGGCCGCGCCTGTTCGATCTTATAAAGCGCGCCGCCGGTAATCTCGGCCAACATCCCGGCCGCCTTTTCTGTATTGCCGACGGAAACGCGGCGGTGCGCGCCGCCGAAGTAATTCTCTCCCGCACGGGAGTAAAACGCGATCAAAGCTGCCATGGTTACACTCCTTTTTCTGTTTTACTGAGTTTATTCTAACCCGTTTGTTCCGCGGAATCAATTTTGCTTTCGGAGGGTTCGGATAAGAAAAACTGATAAGAACGCCAGAAGAGACAGAACCGCAAACCGGTTCTGTCTCTTTTGGCTTGGCACAACGTGCGGCATTTCGGGAATTGATTCGTCAGTCACTCCCGCGTTTCGTGCACCGCTGCATCACAGCAACGATATGCTCGACGCTGTCCCGGCAATCATCCCGGAGCCATCTGCTGATGATCGCCATCAGACCACTGATATAAAACGCCATCATGTATTCCCGATCCGCGGGCGGCACCTGAAAGCGATCCAGGATCGGTGTAAGCACATATTGCTCCAGGCCGCCGTAGGCATCCTGCATGCGCAGAACGGCCGCCTGCTCCACTGCGACCCGAAAAATACGGCGGTGCTCCCTGATATAAGTCAGGTACGGCGTCAGATACTCCGGAGTAACAAGGTACAGCTCTTCCAGCGGACGGTGCGGCAGCTTTTCCAGAAACGCCGCCGTATCCTGCGGCATGGCCTTCACAAATCGGTCGATGATATATTGCGCGCTTTCCGAAAGCAGATCGGCCATCGTCTCATAATGCAGATAGAAGGTGGAACGGTTGACACCCGCCGCCTCGCAGATTTCCTTGACGGTGATATAGGCGAAGTCTTTCTTTTCAAGAATCGCCAGAAACGCTTCATCCATTCTGGCCGCGGTAGCGAAGTATTTACTTTCTGATCGATTCAACAGGTGACACCTTCTTTCTCAGGCTGCTGCTGTGCAGCAGCATATACACGGCGATCGCGATCACAACGCCATAGACAAACCCGCCGGTGATGGTGTTCATCATCATGCGGAACTGTTCTCCGTTTTCGGAAAAGCGGGAGATCATGGCCGTCTGCAAGCCGAGGATCGACATCATGGCGGAGATCAGGTTCAGCACCTTGGCGGCAGACAGGATGGGACTGCCCAGCCTGCGGAACTTTACAAGATGGATAACGGATACCGTCATGGCATAAAAGGTGTACAGCGCCGACAGATAGATGATGCTGCCCGGATAGAAAAAGCCGGAGTTTGTCCGCACCATCAGCACGATCATACCGCCCATGGGGATATTCAGCAGAAACAGCAGCCATGCCGTTGCGCGGTAACAGCGGCGTTCCCGCTCCGGGCTGCGGCGGCAGCAGCAAACGATCAGGTAACACCGCAGTCCGCCAAGCACCAGATAGTAGGCCGCCATAGAGACAAACCACACCGATGCATAGCGGATCCCGGCAATGACGCGGAATACCACATAGAAGAAATTGACCGCCATCCCTGATAGATACTGACGCTGCCGCGAAAGGCAGGATCGGTCAGATACTGGCCGGTGATTTTAGATGATGCGGCTTTCTGCATGAGCCCGCTGCCCATGACCGCGGATTTTATTTTCTTTGTCAGGCAGGGAAGTGCCGCAAGCCATACCGCAAGAGAGTACGCCGACATACCGTAGATCAGGTATGCCGGTGCGCCTCTTGTATGTTGATCCGCAAAGATGAAGATCAGCGCGGCAAAGGAAAGCGGCGGCAGGAAAATCAACACCCACCGGGACGGATGCAGCAGCTTTTGAAAAATCATCCTTGCCCGTTCCATGCGTTACTTCTCGCTGATCTCTTTTGCCAGCTCCATGATCTCAAAGGCGTACTTCTGCTTGCCTTTTGCCAGCAGCTTCTTATAGATGGGGTAGTTGACGCAGATACCGCCCATGCCCACTACGCCGATCATGATGCCCAGCACAAAGGAGCCGGTGGTTCCGCTGCCGATCTGTCCCATGGCAAGGCACATCCCAATGCCGAAAACAAGGGCGGCAATGATGCCGAACGTGTAGGTGAAAACGGACGCCGGGCGCTTGGCCTTTGCGTCCAGCTTGCGCAGGGCCACCACCTTGGAGGTGTCCTTGGGCGCGTATTCATTGGCGAGTTGTTCTGCGTAAATCTTATCGGTATTCATGGCTTGCTGCCTCCTTCATTTGATGGCTTTATGATACCAGCAAAGAAGGCCAGGCGGAACAACACGGACGGCGTTTTGTGTTGTGTTCAAGAATTCGATATATCCCGATTTCCGCGGCTTTTTATTCCGCGAACTGCGCTTTCAGCAGCTGGGCAAACTCCTCCACATAGTAGCCGGAGTTGTCCTTTTTCCAGAAGGCACAGTAGTTTCGCAGGATCGGTTCTTCTCCCCGCACCAAAGGAAGCCGCACGATGGAGGTTCCCATGGCGGGCAGGGCAGATGCGCCCTCCACCGGAAGGAAGCCCTTACGGGAAATCACCATCAGCCGGGCCTCCTCCATGTTTTCCGCATACAAAAATTCCCCCTGAAGCCCCACGATGGTCTGATAGTATTCCTGCTCCGTCTCTCTCTGCGCTGGGGACGCCACCAGAATGCAGGGAATGTTTTTCAGCTCCGCCGGGGTGATCTGAGAAAGCTGGGCCAGAGGGCTGCGGGCGGAAACCTCCACATAGCTCTCGCGGGTGGTCAGCAGCAGATTCACATACTCCTCCGAAAAGGCCCGCCGCTGGTCGTTCAGGATCAGGTCTGCGCCCTCTGAGCGCAGCATGGCGTACAGCTCCTCATGGTTGCCGTAAGTGACCGATACATCCACATCCGGATGCTTTTCCAAAAACAATTCCAGCGCCCGGTGAAATTCGCCGCCGGTATAGCAGCAGAGATACCCGATTTTCAGCCTCGCCTGATTGCCCTTGGCGATTTTGGCGGCTTCGCCGCACATCCGCTCATAGTCCGCCGTCAGGATCAGGCTCTTCTGATAGAAGTATTCCCCCGCAGGCGTCAGGGTGAAGCTGCGGTTTTTTCGTTCCAGCAGCGGAAAGCCCAGCTCTCGCTCTAACGCCTGTATTTGCTGAGATATGGCAGATTGAGAAATGAAATTTTCCTCCGCCGCTCCGGAAAAACTGTTCAGCCGGACCACCGATTGAAAGTATCTGAGCTGCTTCAGCATTTGCCCACCGCCTTTTACCCTTTATTATTTCATTATAACACAGCGCCGCGGCGGCGTCTACCGGTCGTCCTTACCGCTCTGCATCGTAATTTGTAGGACTGCAATAACGGCAAAAGATTATCTGCAAAACAGCTTGAGGGTAAGGCGCTTATCTGTTATAATTAAAGATCAAACGGGGCTTCTGATAGAAAAGATTATGCGAGAATGGCATGAACCCCAAGCGCCGGATCGCGGAACCCCCTGATAAATCAAGACTTTTTAAGGAGATGCAGATAAATATGAAATTAGGTATTGAGGGCGATTCCCCCGATCCTATATCTCAATATTACTCTATAAATACCGATAATTCCTGATTTCAGCGTGTTTCCTGCACAAATTGCCGCTATATAACTTCATGTAATTCTATACTGTTCCACGCCAAAATGGTGTAAAAATGGTGTATGAAAAATTGGATTGCAGGCGCGGAAAAGACTCACTACTACTACTGCCCACAAAAAATCGAATATAAGCTCTGGGGAAGCGCACAACCATCGGCCTAACCGCTCAACGGATATGCCGATGGTTGTTTCATTTTTTATTCGGATGATCTTGACGCTTCCGAGGAACACCCTATACTGTGCGCTTGTAGGCTCATGGCACAGGGGTGTTTTTCGATGATTACAAACCGGAAGTTATCACTCTACTTGCCTGTTTTCTTCGCCCCAAACGCAGAGCTGATCCAATACCTTCATCAGCGATTTTCCACGCTCGGAGAGAGAATACTCCACCTTCGGCGGGATCTGCGGATACTCAGTGCGGACGATCAGTTTGTCTGCTTCCAGCTCCTTGAGATTCGTGCTGAGGGTCTTGTCGGAGATGGTTTTCAGATACCGTTTCAGCTCGTTGAACCGCACGGTTTCAAACTCCATCAGGCAGTAAAGAATGACCATCTTGTGCTTGCCGGAGATCAGCGACAGCGTGTAGGCAAAGCCGGTGTCCTCGAAATTGGCGTTCTCAATATAGTTCTGTATCATTTACTTTCTCCTAAGATAGTACCTGTTATAATTACCAGTACTTGAATTTATAATTTGCATGGATATAATTATAAGCAGGATGAACAGTCTTGTCAATCTGATCACAAGGAGAAGGTATCATGAGAACAAAACTGAAAATCACCGAGGGTATTTTCCCAATGCCGGTTCTGATGGTTGCGACTTATAACGAGGACGGCAGCGTGAACGTCATGAATGCTGCGTGGGGAACGATGCAGGAGCGGGACACCGTCGCCTTGAACCTCACCGAGACTCATAAGACCGTGCAGAACATCAAGGCACGGGGCGCATTTACCGTCAGTATTGCCGATGCCGCCCACATGGTGGAAGCGGACTATTTCGGCGTAGAGTCCGGCAATAAAGTTGCCGATAAATTTGCCCGCAGCGGTCTGACCGCCAGCAAAGCAGAAACCGTAGATGCCCCTGTCATCAACGAGTTCCCGATCTGCCTGGAGTGCAGGTTCATCGAGTATCAGAACAATGAATACGGATGCGGCGTCATCGGCAAGGTGGTCAATGTCACTGCCGATGAGAGCGTTATGGTGGATGGAAAAATTGATATGTCTAAGGTCAACGCCATCGCATTTGACCCCTACACCCACGGCTATTATAAAGTCACCGAGCGTGTGGGCGAAGCATTCCGAGATGGCTTAAAGCTGAAAAAGTAAGGTATGCAGAGAAGGAGCTTTCGCATAAGCGAAGGCTCCTTCTGACGATTATAGGCGCCACATTCGATGCCCTGTATGCAGGACAGGTCTTTGCACTTCACGGAATCGGACAACAACCAGCCAAACCGCAAAGGGTCACGTGAAATCGTGCATCGGCTGCACGATGCCGTGAATCGCGGAACGATGTAATCTATATACGTAAGCGGTAAATACTTTATGAATCCGGCAAGTATTGATTTTTCATGTCTGATTTCAAGCTCTTCTGCCAAAAAGCTCTGCGGATCCGAAAGCGTTTACGGCTTCATTAAATTCAATTTCTTATCTTAATTCCTTTGTCAAATTTTAAGTTCTATCAGATATAACCTATAAATTTACAATTTCGCCATTGAGATTCACCTGTAAATGTGCTATACTATGGTCAACCACTGAAAGGGGACAAAGACTTATGATCAAACGCGAACTGTATATGAGCCGCATCCGCCCATTCATCGGAACGGAGCTGGTCAAGGTCATGACCGGTATTCGCCGCTGCGGAAAGTCGGTCATGTTGGAGCTGATCCAGCAGGAACTCACGGAGTCCGGCGTCAGCTCGGCGCAGTTTATCGCCATCAACTTTGAGGATATGAGCTATTCTCACCTGCAAACCGCGCAGGCACTGCACGACGAGATCACCAAACGCGCCAAGGAGATTGGCGGCAAGATCTACCTCTTTTTCGATGAGATTCAGGAGGTCAAGGGCTGGGAGAAGTGCATCAACTCTCTCCGCGTCTCGCTGGATTGCGACATCTACATCACCGGCTCCAATGCAAAGTTGCTGTCCGGTGAGCTTGCGACCTATTTAGGTGGACGCTATGTGGAGTTTGTGATCTATCCGTTCTCATTTGGGGAGTTCATGGAGCTTTACCGTTCGATTGCGCCTGATGCGTCCATCCAGCAGTGTTTCCAAAAGTACCTGCTCGCCGGAGGGATGCCCTATCTCGCAAATCTCCGCTATGCGGATGCGCCGTCCAAGCAATATCTTCATGATCTGTTCAACTCTGTCCAGCTCAAGGACATCGTGAAGCGGAATAAAATCCGGGATGTAGATTTGCTGGAACGGATCATTGCCTATGTGATCGCCAATGTGGGAACGACCTTCTCGGCGACCTCTCTTGCAAAGTTCCTGAAAAACGAGCAGCGCACCGTCGCCCCGGAAACAATTCTGAACTATATCAAATACTGCTGCGAGGCGTACCTTTTTTATCAGGTGAAGCGGGAGGACTTGCAGGGCAAACAGATCTTTGCCTCCAATGAGAAGTACTATATTGCCGATCACGGCATCCGCGAGGCGGTCTTTGGCGGCAATATGCGGGACATCAACCTCATTTTGGAAAACATCGTCTATCTTGAGCTGCTGCGCCGGGGTTATGAAGTGACTGTCGGCAGAACAGGCGATAAGGAAATTGATTTTGTATGCGACAAGCGCGGCGAAAAGCTGTACGTTCAGGTGTGCTATCTGCTCGCCTCCGACGAAACGGTCAACCGTGAGTTTGGTGCGTATGACTCTATCCGCGACAACTTCCCCAAGTACGTTGTTTCCCTTGATGAGTTCGATATGAGTCGAAACGGAATCAAGCACCGAAATATCCGCGATTTCCTCTTGGCGGAGGAGTGGAACTAAGTACAAAGCCCAGCATCACGTCAAATGGCGCGATGCTGGGCTTATTTTTTGTCGTGCTTCGGGGCTTTTTTTAAGGATAAAACCGCCTGTGTGCCGTTTGCTTTTCTTTGCCATATTGACACGCTGCCCTCTGTTCGTCGTGGCAACTGTGCGTTTTCGGGATAGAAAATGGACACTTATCTTTGTATAGGGAGAAAGCCAGAGAGGAAAAAGAGGGTGAGCGCAGGCTGTGGGAACGGTGCGTAAACCGCTTGCGGTTTTCCACGGTTTCCATAGCCGCAGCGAGGGAGAAAAGGGAGAGGTGGCTTTCTCGCTCAGGCGGCTTGCCGCCGCTCTTTTTCTCTCCCTTTTCTCCCTGAAAATCAGGGATTATTCTGCATCATTGCTCGGCGTAACAGGACGAAAGTCCTCCTGAACGCCCTCATTGAGGTCAAAGCACATGGTTTTTGCATCGGCAACCCAGAACCCGCGCACCCTGTAACGCTTGCCGGGAATCCAGTCCTCGCCGGTGACAGCGCGAAGCGGGTCAAGCAGATTCTTGTTGGAGATCGTAACAACACCTTTCTGTTCGCCTCTCGGCTTGGAGAACTTGAATCCCTTCGGTTCGTTGCTCTTGCAGGAACGGATCGCAAAGACCCTCGCTTTCGCATCCAGCAGACACAAAATAAAGGCAGGATAGCCCAAGTCCTCAAGCACTTTCTTGGTGAAAGTCACGCCATTCTGATTCAGGAACATATCCGGGTAGGCGTTGATGTTGGAGTCGATGGTTTCAAAGTTCAAAGCGGAAAAATCGAAGTTCATAGTAAAAATCCTTTCATTTCATAGTGTTTTGCGTCTCATCCAAGATTTTCATAAACTCCTGACGTTCCATAAAAGACCAGCGGGAATCCATGATCAGATAGCCCTTGAAAAGACCATCCTTTACGCGGTATGCGACGAAGTGATTGCTCAAACGGCGCAATGTAGCTCGTTTTGCTGTGCTGTGCCGCTCTGACAGCAGCTTTTGTACCTTGATCCAATCCTCTTTTTTGATAATCGCTGTGTGGTGATTTTCCTTGAAATACATATTCAAATCTGTATTTTTGACGGATTTATGGGTGCGAAAATCCTTGGTATAGGTTTTCTGCATCAAAGCATCACCGCAGTATTTCTCATTTCGGAGGATGCTGCGGACAGTACCGGCAGACCAGAGATCGTTCCCCATTGGAGATTTGATACCCTGTTCTGTCAGCGCAGCGGCGATTTCTGCCGGGGTTGCGCCCTCCAAGCAGCTTTCATAGATGTACTCAACAATTCTTGCCTCGGTCGGCTCAATGACAAGCCGCCCGAAATGATCACGATAGAAGCCAAGCGTGTTCTGAACGGAGAACTTGTAGATGCCCTCCGCCATGCGCCAGCGGATACCAGCCTTAATTGCCTCGCTCTTTTGCTGGGATTCCATTTCAGCCAGAGCCGCCAGCAGCGAGATCAGCAGATTATTCCGCCCATCGCCGGTATAAGTGATTCCCTCTGTCTCAAACTCAACGGAAACGGGCGGGTTCAGGGCAGAAAGCGTTCGCAGATTGTCCAAAATATCCACGATATTTCTACCAAAACGGCTGATGCTTTTGGTGAGAATCAGGTCAATCTTCCCGTCAACTGCGTCGGCAATCATTTTCTGAAAGCCAAGACGTTTTTCAACGGTAGTTGCGCTGATGCCCTCGTCTTGATAAACTTCAACCAGCTCCCATTGCGGATTTGCCTCAATCCTCTTGGTAAAATGGTGGATCTGCATATCAAAGCTGCCGACCTGCTGTTCCTCCTGCGTGCTGACGCGGCAATACGCCGCAACACGGAGTTTGGGCGGCTGCTCTGCAAGTTCCCGCCGTTTCTGCGGAGGGATAATAACGCCATTTCCACGCTGGTTATAAGAAATCTCGTCCTGCATCTGGCGGCGTTTCTGTTCCCGGCGTTCAGCTCGGCTGCTGGTTTGCCGCTCTGCCTCTATCGCTTTGGGGTCAAGCGGTTTTGCCATATCTTGCCTCCTGCATCAGAATCCGTCTGCGTTTTCTGCTTTGCATCGGCACACCACCTCCTTTGCACGGTTTCCAATTTCATTACTACCACGCTCCCTTTTTGAAAATTATGACAATCCGCATACGCGAGGTAAGCGGAGTAGTCGCCCAAAGAAAAAGGCAGCAGAATTGCTCCTGCTGCCTGAATCTGTATGAACTTGTAAGGAGATCAAAATGTTTCTCCGTCGTAATCACAGCGTCGAGATAGGGGCTTATTTCACACCATAGGTGATGAAAAATCAGGGGTAGATATTATCGACCTCCACGGCAGGATAAACCCCAATTACCACTCTAAAAACCGCCGCATAAATCAATGCTTGTGAAATCCGAAAAGTTATTTCCCAATTTGCATACTCATTACACGGAATCGCGCTCTACGGTACAGTGTTCCCGGTGTTCGGAACGGGAAAGGTTTTTGCGGATTGGCGCAATCCCATCCGGTTCCGCGAAACCGCACAGGGGCTGTTATGAACAGTGCGTCATTGCCGCCTGTCAGAATCGCCCAGAAACGGGATTCACAGCGCCGCGACAATCTCAACAAACTTGCTCATGCTGACTGCTCCTTTTGGCAGGTCGGCATCCTTTTCAAACACCATGAAATACCGATACTGGTTTCCTGCATGACCGCTCCACATTGCGCCGAGGTCGATTTTCTCCCGGCTGTCATCATTTTTCAGGTGTTCGCCCTTGGTTTCCGCAAAGATGACCTTGCCCTTTTCCGTCAAAATCAGAATATCAGGATAGTGATTGATATAGCCGTTGATACAGAAGCCCTGACGGGAAATGTTTCTGTGCCACCAGCGCACATTCGGCAAGGCGGTTAATTCCATAATCAGCTTTTGTTCCAGATTGTTCATATCGCCGTCCTCTGCCTGATACAGCGATTTCGCGTAGATGTCCGTATGCGCAGCGGGATGAATTGCGTCTGGCAGACGATAATACGGCAAGCATACAATGCGTTCGGTGGAGAGCCAGTCGGAGAAGTTCTCCCGGCAATGCTTCTCCAACAGGGCTTGCACCTTGTCCTTGATTTTCTTTGCATAGCCAAGCGGCGCTTTCTCCATTGCTGCAAGCTGGTCCTTGCTCATGTTGCCGACAATGCGCTCTATGTAGGCTTTCAGTTCGGCAGCGTCCACGCCATTCAGCTTGTTAAGCTGACGGAGCATCATTTCCTTGCACTGGCGTACCCGGCTTTCCGGGGGCAGACTGTTGAAGTATTCCTTGAAATACTGCTGCTCCGGGCTGGACATTTTGAACACACGGGGCAAGCCGTTTTCCTTGTTCTCAATATCCACCTTAACGATTCCATCATCCGCTGCGGCAAAATCAATGTCGCAGTCCTTGTTTTTCAGCGTGAAGCCCTCGGAAAGCTGCGCTTCATCCAGCAGCACATGAGAACCATCCGTAAACAGCGTATCCGGAATAGCTACAAAGAACTGTGGGATGACAAGGCGCTCAATATCTTCCCGGAACTCCGGCTTGACAGCGAATGTAGGCATCTGTTCCCGCACCTCCCACGGCGTTTTTTGCAGATAGGGGTCATTGCCCGACTGCTGGATCGCGGCATTGTAGGCTTGTCCCGCGCTTTCCGCTTCGGATAGCATACTGTCGGCGTTCGGGGTGGTTTCAGGTGATTTCTCCGCTTCTCTGCGCCGCTGGTATTCTTCATTGACTAACTTCCAGTCCACACCGGAAACGTCCTCTTCGGGCGATTCCAAAGGGGTTTCCATTTTGGAACACCCATTGTCAATCGTGATTTGCACTGGGTCAGGGGCTTTCGGCGTAGGCGGCTCGGAAACGCGATAATCCTTATCGCTGAAACCTGCGTCATTCAAGCCCTGAATGATGCCTTTTACGGTTTCGTTGAAATCATTGGAAGATGTCAGCACATAGGACATATTCAGGGATGACTGCCTGTGCTGGGAGGTGTGGGGCAGACGCAGGATACGTCCCAAAATCTGCTCCACCTGAACCTGACTTGTCTTGTTGGCAATAGACGCAAGAATATAGGCAAAGGGGCAGTCCCATCCCTCGCTCAATGCGTTGACCGTGATAATATAGCGAATCGGGCAGTCTGCGGACATGAGTTCGGTGTTTTTCAGCTCATTCTCGTCCGCTGTGCGGATGGCGATTTGCTCTGCGGGTATGTCATAGGCAATCAGCTTTTCGCGGATTTTCTCAAAGGTAGTGGCTTCTTCCTTGCCTTTCGGCTCTGCCTGAAACAGCACAATGGGGCGAATATATTTCTTGCTCACGGCATATTCGGCTGCGGCGAGTTCTTCCAGCTTGTTTCTCAGGTCGATTGCGTCCAGAATGACCTCTGCCTGACTGTCGCGGTTGTAGACGATGACGGGCAGCTTTACCATGTGTTCGGTCTTTAGCTGCACCGCGTCCACATAGGAGATAATATTGCTGTCCTTGCGCGGCGTGGCGGTCAGGTCCAGCACAAAGCAAGGATTGAAATTCGCCAGCATTTCCCGGCTCAAATCCGAACGGGCGTGGTGGCTCTCGTCCACGATGACAAGCGGGTTAAGCTGATTGATGATCTGGAACAGGGCGGTTTCGTCCGCGCCCTCAATGGGGCTGTCAGGTTTTCCCAGTACTTTGGGGAACTCCGCGAGGTTGCTGTTTTCCTGAAACGCCTTACGCCCGTCCTTTCTGCTGGTGCGGAACGAATCGTAGGACAGCACCATAATAGAAAGCTGCTCTGTGACCGCCGTGGGATTGAAGTTCTGCCCGTTCAGAAGCTCCTGCTTGGTGTAGACCTCCACGCGCCCGCCAAAATCTACGTCGATTTTCTGACGGTAGGGGTGGGACGTATCTTTCAGGGCTTTCGCCGTCTGCGTCAGGATGGCTTCTGACGGGACAAGCCAGACAACCGCTTTCGTCTTGGTGACGGGGAGCGCGTCAAACATCGGGCGAATGGCGTTGCAGGCGATAAAGGTCTTACCGCCGCCTGTCGGCACCTTGATGCACAGGTTCGGAACTCCGGCTATAACGTTTCGGTATAGCCCTAATCCCGGTGCACTCTTTTCCCGCCAGAACTGCTCAAACGCTGTCATATAGTTCTGCGTTTCGTTCAACAGTTCCAGATAATGCGTCAAATCCGCTATGACCGCTTTCTGATACCTTTTCCTTTCCATACATTGTCACCCCCTTACAGTCTGCTGATGTCCCGTGGGATTTTCTTGAATACAATGCCCATCTGCGCCAGCTTGTCCTCTGTGATTGAGCAGCGGTCGGCGTAGATCACCGTTCCGTCGGCTTTTTCCGTAATGGTGGAGAGGAACGCATAATCCAGCACTGTCACACGCTGCGGCTCGTAGTAGAAGTAATAGCCCGTGTCGTTGTGCTGACCGAGGTAATACGGATTGCCGCCGCTGGGTGGGGCGTAGGGCTGCTTGGTTTCCATGAACCAGATATATTCTCGGATTTTCTCCGGGGCAATGGCTTCATTCAGGCAATCGCCCACCAGCAGTGGTTCGCCCAGGTCATAGAAGCTGAAATTGCCGCCCGTACCCTCTACGGCGTTTTTGTCCTCGCCGTAGCCACGGATCACGCGCTTCACGCGCTCGGCGGTGATGCTGTCGGCGTAGTCCATCATCTCAACGAGGATGAACTTGCGGTGTCCGCCGTCCGCCTTGTTCATGTTGAGGACAGCATGGGCGGTGGTGCCGGAACCGGCGAAGGAATCGAGGACAATGGCATTCTCATCACAGGCTTGTTCGATTAGCTCCTGTAAAAGCCCGGAGTTCTTGGGAAAATCAAAACGAACCTCTCCCCAAATTTGAAGTTGTTCATTACTGCCGGTTCGGGTATAGAAATCTTCACCAATGATTGAAGAATATCCGGTATATGACCCTGCAAGGTCTGCTAAGTATTGTTTTTTCCTCGGACGCCCATTAGGTGTATCGGGCCAGATAATCCGCCCTTCTTTAATAAGGCGTGTCATGGTGTTTTTATCATATCCTTGAAACGGTCTGCACCAGAAGAAAGACAATCCGTGTTGCCGGGGACGACTACCCGGCAGAGCTTGTAAAAAGCAAATTTATGAAACTTGACAGCGAACATATCCGCTTTGTCCTTGACTGTATGCGGGAGAACACAACCAAAATCCGCAATATCAAGCAGTATCTAAAGGCGGCGTTGTTCAATGCTCCGTCCACTATCGGCAATTACTATCGTCTGATTAAAGCCCATTTTTATAAAAATTTGAAAGGGGAAAAATCCTATGAATGATAAAGAACGAAACACCCCTTGCAATTTGCAATATAAAGGAGTGTCAATCAATGGCAGCGAAGAAAATGAGCTGCCGTTATGTATGGAAAACAAAGTGCGAGTACCTATCCATCTTAAACTGACATTAACAATAAAAGAAGCTGCGGAGTACAGCAATATCGGTATAAATAAAATAGACACCCTGTTAAAGCAACCTAATTGCCCGTTTGTACTTTTTGTAGGAACACGGAAGTTAGTAAAGCGACGTGAATTTGAAGAATATATCCGGCGAGAGTTAATTATATAGAACTTCTACCAACAACCGCTACAAAAAATTCCTGTTGAGATTGAAAAAGCAGAGTCCTTATGCTATAATATATAGTTGCGTTGGACTCTTTTTTTGAGATAAGAAAGGAGTCCGATAAATGGGCAAAAATCTAAAAGGTAAAGAGTGCAGCAAAGGCATTTACCAAAGAAAGGACGGTTTATACTCCGCAAGATACTACGCAAAAAACGGCAAACGCAAAGAGAAATACTTTGAAACATTGCCGGAAGCGAAAAACTGGCTTGCTGACGCAAGATATGAAGAACGGCATAATCTTATTGTCACTTCTCCCGATATGACAGTAGATAAGTGGTTTGAATACTGGATTGAAAATATTGTTTGCGACCTTGCACCGAACACAAAACGGAATTATCAAGAACGCTACAAATGGAATATTCAGCCAGTAATCGGGGCTATGTGTATAGCTGATGTAAAGCCCATGCACTGTAAAGCTGTTCTTAACCGAATGGAAACCACCTATGCAGGCTCAACCATTCGGCAGGCTTATATCACAATGGGAACCATGTTAAAATCAGCAGTTATGAATGACATTATCGCCAAACACCCTATGAACGGTGTGCGCTATACGAAACCTGTTCGGGCGGTAGACGATATTAAATACTTGACTGTTGATGAACAAGAGAAATTTCTTGAAGCAGCGGCGCGGTCACATAATTACCGACAATATGCGTTGCTCTTGGAAACAGGATTGAGAACGGCAGAATTGATTGGTTTAACATGGGACTCTATTGATTGGAAAAAGCGCACGTTGACTGTCAGCAAGAGTTTAGAGTATCGGCACAGTCAAGGGTATTGGCGAGCAGGACCACCTAAGACACAGAAAAGTTATCGCACCATTCCGCTTACTGACAAAGCATATTCTATTCTTAAAAGCTGTTATGATGAAAAGGACAGCCGGAAAAAGTCTGAAACGCTATCGCAGATTTTAGAGTATATCGACAGCAGGACAGGCGAAAAGAAATGTCTTATTATGCACGATTTAGTGTTTGTCAACTGGCGTACTGGTGAACCTGCAAAAAACAGTTCTTATGACACACACTTATACAAATTGTGTGATGAAGCGGGTATCAAACGCTTTTGTATGCACGCCTTACGACATACTTATGCTACACGCGCGATTGAGCGTGGCGTACAGCCTAAAGTGCTGCAACAGCTATTAGGACACGCAAGCATTAAAACAACTATGGACAGATACGTCCATGTTACGGACGAGTCACTGGTAAATGCCATACGCCAATTTCAACAGGCTACGCCACCAGTCACAAAAAAAGGGCGTAAAAAGGGCGTACAAGAAATCTAAAGAAAGGCGAAAACCCCGATAAATCAAGGGTTTTCGGACAGGTAAAAGATAAAATGAAATTAGGTATCGATATATATTGACCATTTTATGTATCTTTATGTATTTCCATAAATCTCCACAAACCGTTGTAATTTCAGGGATTCCGCATTTTTAAGTAGAATATAAGTCAATGTAAAAAACCATATCTCGATGCCAAAATGGTGCGGGAATGGTGCGAGGAAAAACGAGAAAAACCCTTTGCGGCAACAAAGAAGGTTGACACGCACGATTGAAAAGGATCATCTTCAATCGTGCGTGTCTTTTTTGCATACACATCTATGCTTTTCAACACAAGTCAGTTTACAAAATAACGAGGTAAATAAATATGCAGGAATATACACTTGAGATCAAACAGATCGTAGACTATCCACGTTGCCGGATCTACCGGCAGTTCGTACAAGCCTTGATAGCAGACCGGAGCATTCGCGTGAGCGGAGGCTCCGGCCTTTTTTATTTTGTCGTGCTCTGCGCCTATGCCAACTTCCGCACCTCATACAAGCGCATTGATGGCATCAGTTACACCATCTACCCCGGCGAATGGATCATGTCTGTGGAGGAATTGTCCCGGTATTTCCGCACACGCTTCCGCCGCCAGACCTTGGCCGCTTTGGAGGGACTGCAAAAGAAAGGGCTTATCAGTTTTCTTGTTCTCGGACATGGTAAGCTGGTCAAATTCAAGATTCGCGGCTGGCGGCGTCACAACACGATTCTCGACTACAATGCGCCCTGTCTGAAGGATACCGGCTTTTTCTTCTTCCCTGTCTCTACGGCCACAGAGTTGGTCAGCGCCGGTCACTGCTCAGAGATGGATGCCGTGCTGGATCTATGGCTAAACACGGTCTATAACGATCCGCAAGTCCTTGGCTCAGATGTCGGGCCGGTGGTCTATCTCCGCAATGGCACAGGCTGCCCGCTGGTCAGCTATGCGGAGCTGGCATCCCGCTGGGGCATCTCTAAGGCGACTGCTGGCCGATACCTCAAGCGCATGGCTGAACGAGGCTATCTGCAACTGGCAGCTTTCCCCGGCACACATGGCACCACAATCTATCTCCAAAACTATCTCTCCACCATGTTCCAGATATCTGACATCGTGGTGGACAAGGAAGAGATTGCTATGAGCCTGGGCATAAAACTGGAGCTTCAGGAGGAAACGGCCCTGACCGCGGCGGCATCCAGCGGTTCAAATGAGGTCGGTAGCGTTTCAGAAATGAACCGCCATCGAATCGAGCGAAAGATGCGCGAAATCCTTGTGGCACAGGGGCTGCCGTGCGCTTCATGCGCTAAATCCAAATATATGTTATTACCATTATCCGACGACTGCGAGGTTACGATAGAAGGGGTGCCTCCGCTGCGCCGGTGGCTTCAGTTGGTGGTCACCTGCGGTGACGCACAGGAAGTCTATCACTTTGAACTCAGATTGCACCCGACCGGGATGCGCGGCGATAAGGAGGCCGAACGATGAAAAAGACTGCACAAGAACCCAAAGTGACCGATAACCCCCTGTACCATGACACATGGATGCTGCTGCGCAAGTACCGGGACGTGGTGTGGAGCCTGGAGCTGTCCGTGCAGCAGGTGCGTCGGCAGTTCCAGATCGAATACGGCAGCAGCATTGAGGAGTTTCTGGAATCTCTCTATGTGGCCGGTGTCACCTTTGAGGGCTCGGCGATTGAGGATCATGCCCGCTGCATCGAGCGCAGCTACAAGATGCTGAAGCTTCTGGACACCTCCGTAGAGCTGCTACGAACAAAGCACAAGTACGGCGAAAGCTATTACTGGCTCCTGTACTACACCTACCTGTCACCGCAGCAGTTGGCGAACACGCAGGAGATCATCGAAAAGCTGGAGCCGCATATCCGCGACATCAGCTACCGTACTTACTTCCGCAAGCGCCAGATGGCTATTGATGCCCTGAGTTCGGTGCTGTGGGGGTATTCGTCAAAGGAGAGTCTGGCACTGCTGGAGAAGTTTGTGCCGGAGGGAAGTGGTATAGGATAGCTGTTCAAACGCAGCCGCGACCGCCTTTGCCTGAATCCCATTCCAGAGGATGTCGGCATAGTTCCAGCTATCGTCGCGCGTCACATCCTCGCCGGTTTCTTCGCCGTCCTCGTCCTGCTCCGTGCAGTAGAGAGAAACGATGCTGCGGTTGCGCCGGGCAATGGTCAGCAGCTCGTCCGCAAATCCGCTTTCATCCTTGTATCCGTTTTGGGCGGCAAATTCGGAAACGATCTCTGCACGGCTTTTGCCCGAATTGTTATAAATCGCGCCGATCTGCCGCACACGCCGGTACTCCGCAAGGCTGGCAAAGGAACCGGCTTCGCCCATCATACGGCAGAACAGCAGTCCGTCCCGGATATAGTGTTTCGCGTATTTCAGAAACTCCGTCTCCTGCTCTGGGTCAAACCTCGGCAGACAGTACAGCAGCATTTGCAGAACTTCCAGCTTGTAGTCCAGAAAACGCGCCGGGTCGTAGCGGTCAATTCCACTACGGGTGAGAAACCGGTAAATCACGCTGTTCAGACGCTTTTCAAAGTGGTGCAGGAAGAAGGAAAAGTATGCAAGTTCTTTGTGACGGACAGCTTCGCATATGTAGTCGTTCAGCTCCATTTGCGGCGGTTCCGGGT
>ENA-OUQC01000442-OUQC01000442.1-human-gut-metagenome-genome-assembly--contig:-NODE-442-length-30600-cov-10.640530_pt1 | contig 30600 bp, 19 predicted proteins | sample MGYA00237942_ERZ548815 | MGnify/ENA primary metagenome ERZ548815 (study PRJEB26490, sample SAMN05194722) | human gut metagenome | biome: terrestrial biome; feature: human-associated habitat; material... | reverse complement strand
CGAGATACCCCTAATAGGGGTCGCAGACGTTAGTCTGCGGGGGTTAGGAAGTCCGAAGGATGGTGATCAAAAGACTTTTTGGTCACCATCCGCAGACGCCAGTCTGCGGGGGTTAGGAGGCCCACAGGGAGGGTGAACAAAAATTTTTTGGTCACCCTCATGTTTGTTTTGTCAATCAGCTTCTGCCGTTACAGCAGAAATGTAAGAAATGCCGGGAGGTAGGTCACATTTCCTTCTTTAGCATAGTCTTTTGTGTATATGAGATAGCGGTCGTTTGCGAGTCTTGACGAGAATTTCTCGCAGAATGCGTCCAGCGAAGCGTGTGTCTTGTAGGCGGAGGACTTCACTTCTATCGGTATCAGTTTGGAATTTTTCGACAGAAGAAAGTCAATCTCATACGAATGCTTCCCGCTTGCGGTCGGCCAGGTGTGGTAATACAGCTTATATCCCGATGCCGTGAGCGTCTGGGCTACTATGTTTTCGTACATGTATCCCAGATTCGCTGGAAGTTTGTCTCCGAGCAGTTTTTCGTATATTATGTTGTCTGTGAATGCTTTGTCTTTGAACGCCAGAGTCGTGAACAATCCGGTGTCGCCGGCATATAGCTTATACTGTGTAAGGTTTTCCGTATTCCCGAGTCCTACGTTCGGATCATTGGAATGGTGCGAGATGTTGACCGTCATCGTCTTTTCCATTTCTGAAATCAGTTCAATGAAATCAGAATTTTCGGCACCTTGGATTACACTCGAAAGCTGATAACGAGTCGCGTTGCTGTTGAGCTGGGCTGGAATGGCCGAGAAAATCTTTGATGCTCTTCCCGAAGGATCTATTTTCATAAAGTCTTCGTCGTACAGATCTAGAATGGTTCTTTTGACTTCGTCTACGGCAGCAAGATTGTTTGTCTCGATGAATTCGTTCACCGCCTGAGGCATACCGCCCACCAGCATATACAGCCTGAAATCTCTCATAAGTTTCCTGTGGGCCTGCTGAAGCGGCTGCGGTTTCGCCCAGAACGAGCGGAGAAGAGGCACTGTGGCATTGTCTCCCAATGCCCACCGGAATTCTTCGTAGTCCATAGGAAACATATCGATTTTCTTTTCTTCGCTTGGAATCAATATGTCGGATACATTTTTTCTTATGGATATGAGCGAACCTGTCTCGATATAGTCGTACCTATGGTCTTGCACAAGCGACTTTATGGCCTGCCGTGCGCGCGGAAGAAATTGTATTTCGTCGAAGATGATAAGTGACTTTCTCGTGACAAGCTGCACTCCGTATATGAGCTGGAGCCTCAGGAAAATGAAGTTCAGGTCCGAGATGTCGTCAAAGAGTTTCTTGACTTCTGCCGGACATTTGCTGAAGTCGATGAGGATGTACGATTCGTATTCGTTCTTCGCAAACTCCTCGACTATTGTCGATTTCCCGATTCGCCTTGCACCCTGGACAAGAAGCGCTGTTTTCCCGTCTTGCTGCTGTTTCCATTCGAGCAGTCTGTCGTAAATTTTTCTTTTGAATATCCTTCCCATAAATAACCTCAAAATTGTTATGGCATTCGTCATCAGGTTCGGGCAAAGTTAATGCAAAGAAAGTCTACCTCAAAATTTTTTTCGAGCGATTTTCCGAAAATCCTCACAATTTTATTTGCTGTTTTTTCCGGAAATCCTCGCAATTTTGGCGGTTTGGGCTGTAAAAAGGCAGGCGGCAAAACTCCATCGCTGTCGTTTGCCTTTTCGTGTGGTTGATGGATTTGACGAATGCTCAAAACCGTCTAAACAGTCTTCTTATAGGACTTGATTGCCCAGGTGGTGGTGATGGTTCCGATGCCTGCAAGGCAGACGAAATCGAACCAGTTGTCCGGCAGAGTGCCTCCCTTGAGGTAGATTGAACGCATCGCGTCGGCGTAGTAGCGCAGAGGGTTGGCGTAGGTGATGATTTCCGCCCAATGAGGCATTGAGGCTATCGGGGTGAAGATGCCGCTCATCAGCATAAAGACCATACTGAAAAACCAGATTACGAACATTGCCTGTTGGGTGTTCTCGCTGTAGTTTGAAATCAGCAGTCCGAAAGACGCCATCACCACTATGTGCGCGAAGGTGAAGAGCGCGATGGCCAGAAGACTTCCCTGGCAGCTGTAGCCGAAGACAATTCTTGTCAGCAACAGACAAGAGAACAGTAGGAAATAGGCTACTGCCACATAAGGTATCATCTTGCAGATGATGAAACTGCTCTTGCGCACAGGTGTCACGTTAATCTGTTCAATTGTGCCTTTTTCCTTCTCGCCCACGATGTTCAATGCCGGAAGGAAACCGCACATCATCGTGATTGCGATTACAATCAGAGCCGGGAGCATAAAGAGTTTGTAGTCGAGATAAGGGTTGTAGAGATAGGCCACTTCCACCTTCGAAGGCGAAACATTTGTGCCTGCTGAAACACCGGCTCCGGCCTCCCTTGAGGCACTTCCCTGACTCATAATGAACGAGGATATGCAGGCCGTGAGGTATTTCGAGCCAATGCTTCCCCTTGTTCCGTTGACTGTGTTCACGGCAATTCCAAGCGGAAGAGGGTCGCCCGCCGGAGCACCGCCGCCCATATACTCGGCAAATCCGGAATTGATGGTCAGTGTCGCATCAATGTCTCCGCTATCCATCAACGCACGCGCCTCCGTCGGGGTACGGCAGATGTCTTCGAGTATAAAATAGCCCGAATTCGTACATTTCTCAATCAAAAGCGCCGATTCGCTGCTGCGGTCATTATCTACGACGGCGAGTCTGATGTTCCGCACTTCCATAGACGCGGCAAACGGGAACACCAGCACAATCAGAAGAGGGAAGGCCATCACCATCCTCGGCATACCCGGGTCTCTGAGAAACTGACGGAACTCTTTCTTTAATAAATATTTCCAAGTCATATCAATTCAATATTCGAAAGTAATTAATCTATTCTGTGTCAGTGTGTTTTCGGGATTCAAGTTCTCGATCCTGCTCCCTGCGGCCACTATTTCAGCCTTGTGCGGAACTTCTTCACGCTGAACCACAGGAGGAAAACCATCATCGAAGTAAGAATCAGGAACTCCGGTACAATGGAGCCAAAGCCCGCCCCCTGAATCATAATCCTCTTGACCATAATGATATACCACTTCGCAGGGATGATATCCGAAAGGAGTTGGAGTGCGAGTGGCATACTTTCGCAAGGGAAAATGATTCCCGCAAGCATCATCGTCGGCATTGTCAAGCCCATTCCGCAGATGAGCATCGCTGTCTGCTGGGTCGCCGCAATTGTCGAAATCAGCAGTCCGAGTCCCAGAGATGCGCCCACAAAAACCAGCGAGGTGAGACAAAGCAGTGCAAAGCTTCCATTCATCGGGACATCCATCACGAAACGCGCCAAGAGCATAATGGTGATGAAGTTGAAGATTGAAATCACAAGGTATGGAATGAGTTTGCTGATGACAATCCAAGCCGGACGCACCGGAGAGACGAGCACCAGTTCAAGTGTGCCGAACTCCTTCTCCCGGACAATTGAAACGGCAGTCATCATCGAACATATCAGCATAAGTATCAATCCCATAACTCCAGGCACAAAATTGTAGGAAGAGTTCATCGACGGGTTATACACCAGCTGGACAGAGGGACTCGGAACTGGAGACGAGCTTCCTTCTTGGAGTATGGCCTGCACATAATTGCCCACCATTTGGGCTGTATTCGGGTCGGAGCCGTCACAAACTACCCTCACAGTGGCTCCCGCTGCGGAATTGTTCGCCCGGTCGTATTCGCTGCCAAAAAGAACCGCCGCCTTTGCCTGACCCTTTTTCATCCGCAGTTCCGCCTCTTGGGGAGTGTCAAGGAAACGCCCGAGAGAAAGACTGTTGTTGTGCTCCATCTTCAAGGCAAGTTTGCGGACAGAAGCATCGTTCGGATTGCCCACAATGTCGACAGTAGCATTGTTAACCTCAGTGCTGATTGCAAAACCGAAAAGAAGAATCTGCACCACCGGCATCACGAGGACGATGAGCATGGTTCTCTTGTCCCTGAAAATGTGGAGGAACTCCTTGTGTATGAATGATAATATCTCTTTCATTGTCTATTCCCTTTCGGCACGTCCCGCGAGCAGAGTGAAGACTCCGTCCATATCGTCCGTACCATATTTTTCCTTGAGAGCAGCCGGAGAGTCGAGAGCCTCGATGCGTCCGTCCACCATAATGGAGACTCTGTCACAATACTCCGCCTCGTCCATATAGTGCGTCGTCACGAAAACCGTCATCCCCGAATCTGCAGCTTCGTTAATCATATCCCAAAAATTCCTTCTGGTCTTCGGGTCCACACCGCCTGTCGGTTCGTCGAGAAAAAGAATCTCCGGATTGTGAATCATCGCAATGCTGAACGCAAGTTTCTGTTTCCATCCCAAAGGCATATCCCTCACATACATCTTCTCCGCCTTTTCGAGTCCCAGACGCTCCAACATAGACTCTCGTTCTTGAGCTATCTGCTTGTCATTCAAGCCATAGATTCCGCCAAAGAGTTCGATATTCTCTCCCACTTTCAGGTCCGGATAGAGCGAAAAGCGCTGGCTCATATAGCCGATATGCTTTTTTATATCCTCCTGTCTGGTCCTTATGTCGAAGCCCGCGACAGTCCCCTCTCCCGCAGTCGGACGGCTCAATCCGCAAAGAATCCTCATCGCTGTCGTCTTTCCGGCCCCGTTCGCCCCGAGAAAACCAAAAATCTCACCCTTTGCCACATCAAACGAAATGTGGTCAACGGCAGTGAAGTCTCCGAATTTCTTCGTAAGTCCCCGCACGCTAATGCTTTTTTCTTTATCAATCGTCTCCATCATTCAAGTTTTGCGAATATTCTAACTTATTGAGTATATTAAACTTATCTCATTTATCAAGCTCTCAAAGCCCACGCACTTTTTTCTGTCCACGTTACCCCTCTCCTAAATCGTCAGCTCTATCGAGCATCTTCCTTCGCGTTTCGGCAATTCAAGCGAGCTTGATTGCACTCAACTTGGCGTCAGCTCCCTCGGGGAGAGGACTTACCCTCGCCACAAGGGCTCAAAAAGTCCTATTATGATTTACATCCGCCGATTAGGACAGGCTCATAAAACAGTCCTCAATTCCCGCCTCAACCGGAGACACGCTGCAAGAGGCAAACCCGTTCTGTGCCAGGACTTTCGCAAGAGCCTCGGCATCAGGACCTCCCTCGGCGACCGTAATGTGGCAGGAAGAACCGAATGAGTTACATTCCTTCACTCCCTCTGTGGCACGGAGAACTCTCAACATTCCGAAGATGTCCTCACCTTTAGCCGCATAGAGTTTGTCAGGGAAGGAGTCGCGAATCTGCTGCGGTGTGCCGCCTCCGATGATGCGTCCTTCTGAAATCATTGCAATCCTGTCGCAGAGGGCAGCCTCGTCCATATAAGGCGTGGAAACGAAAATGCAGACTCCTCCCTCCCGGATTCTCGAAAGCATCGCCCAGAATTCCTTACGGCTCACGGCATCAACTCCGGTGGTAGGTTCGTCGAGGAAAAGAACCTTAGGACGATGCACAAGGGCGCAGCAAAGTGCGAGTTTCTGTTTCATACCACCGGATAATGCGCCCGCCTTTCTATCGTGGAAGGCTTCGAGCTGGCAGTATATATCCTTGATATTGTCGTAGTTGGACTTTACGTCCGTCCCGAAGACCGTCGCATAGAACTGAAGATTTTCCTCAACGCTGAGGTCTTGGTAGAGGGCGAAATGTCCCGGCATATAGCCGATTTCCGCACGGATTTTCCGATAGTCCTTCACGACATCGAGGCCGCAGACACTTGCGGTTCCACTATCTGCAAGGGAAAGAGTCGTGAGGATGCGGAAAAGCGTCGTCTTCCCCGCACCGTCCGGTCCGATGAGACCGAAAATCTCACCGGATCCGATTTTGAGGGATATGTCCTTGAGGGCCGTAACCTTTTTATAGGATTTACAGAGCCCTTCCGCTTCAATCATTGTTTCCATCGCTATTTTCTTACGCTATTTTCTTACATACGCATACATTCCCAAACGGATAGAGCCGTCGTTTGGTACAGAGACTTTCACTGCATAAACAAGGTCTGCACGCTCGTCCCTCGTCTGGATGTTCTTCGGAGTGAACTCTGCCTGAGACGAAATCCAGATGAGGCGGCCGCTGTATTCCCTCGGATTGGCACTGCCGTCGTCAGGGATGACGGTGAGAGTATCGCCGAGTTTGAGGGATGAGAGTTGCGAAGTTGTGAAATAGGCCCTGACATATATGTCCGAGAGGTCGGCAATTTTGAAAAGCGGTTTTCCCACAGTCACGCTCTCGCCCTCGTTGGCATATTTGGTGAGCACCGTCCCGCTGACAGGAGAGCAGATGCGGCATTTTGCAAGCTGGTCTCTCTTCTGTGCAAGCTGGATTTCGTAGGTGGATATTTCTGACTGCACAGAACTGTTGTTTCTTTCCCAAGTCTGTTTCTGAGCCGCCATCTGGCTCTTGAGAATGTCAATCTGGCTGCTGATGTCGTCCACCTGTTTCTGTGTTGCCGCATCACTCTTGAGCAGTGCGCTGAAACGGCGGTAGTCATTTTCGAGGCTTGCAAGCTGCTGTTTCTGAGGAGCCTGCTGGGCAGCTATATCTATAAGTCTGGATTTGGCTCCGTCTCTGCGTTGTTCGAGTTCGCTGATTTGAAGAGCTGTCTGAACCGAATCCACTGCGCCGACCATCTGACCGGCTGCGAGAGCATCACCCTCTTTCAAGTCGAGGGAAATAATTCTTCCGGCTGCCTCTGCGGAAACCGTAACCTGTTCTGCATCAATCTGTCCGCAGGCGTCAAAATCAACATCGTGGCGGCAAGCTGAGAGTGTGGCTGCGAGTGTAGCAATCACCAGTATATCAAATCTTTTCATAATATAATGTTATTTTCCGATTGTGTTTTTCATATCATAAACTGCCATCATCAACTGGACTTCGTGGAGGGATTCATTGGCCTTTGCCTTATACTCCTCGTCCAACATCGACAGATAGTCATTCATTTTGATGGTTCCTTCGCGGTATTGATTCTCACCCGAAGCACGAATCCTTTGTCTCAGAGCAATAATCTCAGAATCCTGGTCGAGGACGTCACGTGCCTTTTCAATGGCATTGTTCTTTTGCTCCGCCTCGATTGAGCTGTTGAGCAGAAATGACTGCCTGGTGAGTTCGATTTTCTGCGCGTCAGCCTTTATTTTGCGGATGTCGTTGCCACGGGTGTAGAGGGCTCCGATGTTCCACTGGAGTTTGAGCCCAGCCACAAAATATCCGGAGAAATCGCCCGAAAGCATATTCATTCCCGGACGTCCGTAACCTCCCTGAAGGCTGAGGCTGAGTTTTGGGGATATGAGTGTGTTGAGCTGACGGAGTTTGAGATCGTTCTGCACGAACTGTGCAGAGTAGAGAGACATCTCCGGACGGGATGCAAAATCGCGTGCGCCGTCATCTACATAAGACAACGCCTCCTCAGGAGCCTGAAGCTCAACGCCTTCCATATCTTTCCCAGTCATTAGCGAGAGGACTTTCACATACGTTTTTCTATCCGATTCGAGCGAAGCCCTTTGCTGGAGGCAGCTGAGAATGTTCACGCTCAACTGATCGAGGTCGCTCTGGAGAGCGACGCCGTTGTCGATGAGGCTCTGCACCTCTTTCTTGCTTCTTTCAAGACTCTCGCGAAGAAGGGTGTTAAGTTCCAACTGTTTATCAATCAAGATTATGCCAAGATAGACATTCTCCACTCTGGAGCGAATGGACCAGAGATTGGTCTCCAACTGGCTTTTTTGCACCTCGGCTCCGGCCTCGACAAGTTTTCTCTGACTGTGGCTTGCTCCGCCGTCCCAAATCTGCTGGCTGAGTTCAGCCACGAGACTGTACTGGTCGTGAGGGATATTGAATTCGATTCCAGGCATCTCGAACGGCATTTCAACAACTTGCGACTGCCAAGAGGCTTTCCCGGAAACATTCAACTGCGGAAGCCAGGCGAAAGCCGCATTCTTGAGGTCGAGTCCCTTGGTCTTCTCAATCAGGGACATTTCGTTAATTTGCGGATAATTCTCAACAGACAGCCCGATGCACTCGTCCAGAGTTGTTTGGGCCACTGCCGCATAGCCGGCGCAAATTGCAACCAGCGATGTACAGAGATTTTTAAACAAATGTTTCATACCTGCAATACTTTTATCAAGCATTATTATTTACTACTTCGTTTCTCCACAATTGACTACTTCATTTCTCTATGTAAGTCCACCGCGCAGCCACTGAACTCCACGAAATGCCGGAGTTTATTGACGCGGCCGAAGGAAATTGCGCATTCTCTGCACCGCCTTTTCCCTCTGTCTGAGAAGGAAAGCATCGATTTTTACGGCATCATCCCCATAGACAAAAGAAACCATCGGCATCAGAGCGAATGCCGAATAGTCAGTAAGGATGATTTCGCTAAGGAGTTCCTCCATCGTTACAGGAGCGATAATTCCACGATCCACAGCCTCTTTCAGCCTGTCATTGTGGCGTGCAAATGCCCCGCTCATAATCGTTTCCGTAACATCTTTGTATTTTTCAAGCAAATCAGCCCGATTCGCGGCAATTTCAAGCAGAAGGCGGATTTCACCCTGATGCGTCTGCATAAAATCGAAAAGCGAGGCAGTCACATCAAGCACCGTCTCCACCATCCCCTTTCCCGGAGACATAAGCATCCGGAGTTCGTCGTGCATCTTGAGGAAATAGCCGTCGAGAACCTTCACGAAGATTTGCTCTTTTGTGCGGAAATAGTAGTGGAGCATCGCGTGGGTGACACCGGCTTGTCCGGCAATCATCGTCGTGGTGGTACCTTTGAAACCGTTAGTCTTGAAAAGGCCCTCCGCCGCCTCAAGAATCGCAGCCTCCGTGTTTTTATTCACTTTTTCTTTCATATTGTTCCTGTTTTTGATTTGTAAATACTTGTCTATAAGCAACTTTTGTGCTAATATAATTGTTTAACAATGCTGTTAAACGCTGCAAATATATAGTTTATTTTAATACGTTGTTCACTTTTTTGCATATTTCTTTCCCATAAGATAATGAATTTGAACTATATTTGCATGGTGAAGTCTGCTTCAGTCGGGATGTGCCCGGCGAAAGGCGGCTTCTTTGAAAGGTACTGATATGTATAAAAGAGTATTGCTAAAATTGAGCGGGGAAAGCCTCGGCGGACCTGCGGGGAAGGGGATTGACGAGAATTGTCTTTCCGAATATGCGAACGAGATTGCACAGGCTGTGAAGGACGGTCTCCAGGTTGCGATTGTAATCGGCGGAGGCAACATTTTCCGCGGACTCAGTGGCGTTGGAAAGGGTTTTGATCGTGTGAACGGAGATAAGATGGGAATGTTGGCGACTGTAATCAACTCACTTGGACTTGCCATGGCTCTTCGCTCTGCCGGTGTTGAGGCGGAGGTGTTCACGGCGACCCCGATGATGCCTGTCGCGCGCTATTATATGAGAGATGATGCTGTTGCTGTTCTTGAAAAAGGTGGTGTGGCACTTCTTGCAGGGGGCACCGGAAACCCGTTCTTTACGACCGACTCCGGCGCGGCGCTCCGTGCTCTTGAAATAAAGGCGGACGCCCTTTTGAAGGGGACCCGCGTTGACGGCGTCTATACTGCCGACCCTGAGAAGGACCCGAAGGCTGTGAAATATGATGAACTCACCTTTGACAAGGCGATGGAAAATCACCTCAAGGTCATGGACCAGACTGCGTTTGCGCTCTGCAGAGAAGGCTATATGCCGATTATTGTGTTCGACATGAATCAAAAAGGAAATCTCCTCAAACTCGTCCACGGCGAGAAAGTCGGAACCCTTGTCCACGTGTAACTTGTTGCCGAAATTAAAAACATTAACAAATACCACTATGATTGAAAAAGCAAACGAAATCTTGGAAGAAGCCAAGATGAATATGGAAGACGCAGTCGTGTTCCTCGAGGAAGATCTCAAGACTTACAGAGTCGGCAAGGCCAATCCGACAATTTTCAGCAACGTTCTCGTTGACTATTATGGCTCAATGACTCCGGTTCCGCAGGTGGCTTCAGTCACAGCTCCTGATGCAAAGACTCTCGCCATCCAGCCTTGGGAGAAGAAGATGATTCCGCTCATCGAGAAGGCAATCATCGATGCGAATCTCGGTCTCACTCCTTCAAACAATGGAGAGACAATCCGTTGCACTGTTCCGCCACTGACCGAAGAGCGCCGCAAGGAGCTCATCAAGAAGGCTAAGGCGGCCGGAGAGAACGCAAAGATTGTTGTCCGCAATGCCCGTCGCGACGCAATCGAGGCTCTGAAGAAGGCTCAGAAAGAGGGTCTTGCAGAGGATATGCAGAAGGACTATGAGGACAAGGTGCAGAAGGCTACTGATTCTTGGGTTAAGCGGGTTGATGAGTTGGTGGCGGCTAAAGAAAAGGACATTCTTACAGTCTGACGGGGCGCCTAAAAGGCGGTCTGCTTCGTTGGGCGGCTTGATGAAATGCTCACAACCATCAGGTTGCTGCGCTTTCATCTTCGCCGTCCGCCTTGCATCCCATCCTTTTATGCATCCCCTTCTCCAAGCTGTTGGGAGGCGTAATTTGGGGCGGTCTGCTTCGTTGGATGCCTTGTCAAAATCCTCACAACCATTAGGTTGCTGCGGTATTTGACTTCGTCATCCGCCTTGCATCCCGTCCTTTTATGCATCCCCTTTTCCAAGCTGTTGGGAGGCGTAATTTGGGGCGGTCTGTTTCGCGAGATGCTATTCCACTGGACCTGCGCTTCGCTTGGATTTGCGTGGGGTTATTGTGTGAGAAATTTGATTGAAAATGAAAAAAAAGATTAAGAGACTTTCTTCGGTGGGCGCTATGAAGTCCAACGGCGATTATGAGTGGAAATTCTCTACGCTTGGAGGTGTCACCCGTGTGAATATCAACACAGGTGAGGATATCGCCCATCTGGCTGAGCTTGATCAGAAGCTTTGGACAGTGCTCAGTTGCCCCGCATCCGGACTTGAGATGGATGCTGACACACTTGAGATGCTCGACCTCGACGGTGACGGGAAGATTCGCGTTGCGGAGATTCTATCCACTGTAGATTGGGTCAAACCGAGACTGAAGAATTTGGATATTCTTGTCTCCCGTCCGACTGAACTCCCTCTTTCTGCAATCAATGACGAAACTGCCGAAGGCGCGGAGATTCTCGCCTGCGCGAAACGGATTCTCAAAAATCTCGGACTGAAAAAGGACACGATTTCCATAGCTGATGTCCGCAACGGTATATCCGTATTTGAGAAAACCCCATACAACGGTGACGGTGTAATTACTGAAAAATGCACAGATGACGATGCCCTCAAAAATATAATAAAGGAGTGTATCGCATCTTTAGGCCCGGTCACGGACAGAAGCGGGGATGAGGGCGTTGATGCGGACAAAATCGCCGCATTTTACAAAGCCGCTGCGGACTACACTGCTTGGAAGGCTGCCGGAGTGGAGGAAATCTTTCCTTACGGTGCAAACACAGCCTCCGCTCTTCAAGTCTGCAATGCATTGAAAGAGAAAGTTTCCGACTTTTTTATGCGCTGCAAGCTGGCGGCGTTCAATTCTGACAGCACCCCGGTTCTTGATGTGACAGTCGAGAGAATCGGAGCAATCAGCGCGAAGGACCTTTCCGCCTGCTCCGAAGAGATTGCCGCCTACCCTCTTGCAAAGGTGAATCCTCAGGCGCAGCTACCCCTCACCGGCATAAATCCGGCGTGGAAGGGTGTCTTCGACAAATTCAAATCTCTTGTCGTGAATGTGGACTTCCCTAAGGCTAAATATATCACAGAAGAGGACTGGAATGCCATTCTTGCGAAATTTGACGCCTACTCCGCTTGGCTCAGTGCAAAGGCCGGTGCCGAGGTGGAGGCTCTCGGATGCGAGCGTCTTACGGAAATTCTCAAAGAAAACCGCAAGGCTGAAATCGATGCACTGATTGCAAAGGACAAGAAACACGAGGGAGAGGTGAGTGAAATCCGGGATGTGAACAGACTTCTTCACATCTGTCGTGATTTCTACACTCTTCTGCGCAACTATGTGACATTCTCCGACTTCTATTCCACAGAAGAGGCGATGTCCTCAGTTTTTCAAGCCGGTCGTCTCTATATCGACCAACGCAGCTGCGACCTCTGTATCAAAGTAACGGATATGGGCAAGCAGGGGACTATGGCGGGAGCAAGCGGAATGTTCCTTCTCTACTGCGACTGCACTTGCAAGAGCTCCACTGCCAAGATGACCATTGTTGCTGTGATGACCGACGGTGACATAAACAATCTCCGAGTGGGCTGCAATGCCATTTTCTACGACCGTCAAGGCAGGGACTGGGATGCGGTGGTGACTAAGATTGTCGACAACCCTATTAGTGTCCGTCAGGCTTTCTGGTCTCCGTACAAGAAGATAGGCAATTTCGTGGAGACTCAAATCAATAAACTTGCGGCGAAGCAAGATTCCAAAGTGCTTGAAAAGGCGACTGCGGACCTCTCTGCTGCCGGAACAAAGGTTGCGGCTACGGCCACAGGCGGCACTCCTCAAGCTCCCGCACAACCGTTTGATGTGGCGAAATTCGCCGGAATCTTCGCGATGATTGGTATGGCCCTTGGCTCAATCGGCACATTCCTCGGCAGTCTCTATACGACTTTTGTCGGGCTTACTTTTGGGGGTATGATTGGCTCGATAGCCGGCATCATCCTCATCATCTCGGGTCCGTCAATGATTATGTCGTGGTTGAGTCTTCGCAAACGCAACCTCGCACCTATTCTCAACGCCAACGGCTGGGCTGTGAATTCCAAGGTGATTGTCAATGTCCGCTTCGGGCAGACTCTCACAGCGATGGCAAAGATGCCTGTCATCGTGGGCAGCGACCCGTTTGCCGAGAAGAAGATGCCGAAATGGAAAAAAGCTCTCATCAGCATCGCTTTCATCCTCGGTGTTCTCATCGGCATCTATTTCTGCCTTCCGAAGAACATCCGCCCATTCTGGCCGAAGGCTCAAGTCGAGTGCGCGGGCAGTCCAGAGACGACATCTGCGGCTCCGACTTCTGCCACAGAGGGGACTTCTGCGAGCACCACAAGTGAAGCACCGGGCTGCTGAGGCAAGTAAAGCTTATCAGTCTCAAGCCTCTCCATGTTTTCTGTATTTGAGGCAGAGATAGGTAAATTGCGGAATAGATTCTACAGTTTTTTTCATAAGTTATTTCTGCAACTGCTCCAGCTGCTTCAGGTAGAAGAAGGCTTCCAGGCTTATCTTCTTGATGCGGTTCAGTTTGTTAAGGGACAGGTCTTCGATAGTCTGGGGAATCAGAGACGCGTCCATTTCGGGGCTGTAATGAGCGACGGTATTGACGCCGTGCCGGATGAGCCGGGTGAGGTATGCGACTTTGGCGGCATCGCGTACGGCCTTTTCCATGGAATAGCTCTCGATGATGATGAAACCGTCCACACGGTGCGAACCAGCTGTCAGCCACTGATATTCCTCGCGGGAGAGACCGCCGTGGAGGCAGATGTTGAGCGCGGTATTGTAGGCATCGTCCAGTACATCTTCGGGCGTGAGGTGGTCCAGCCCACGGTAACCTAGTTCAATGGGGGCGATGTTCCGGAAGGTCTTCCTGACAATGGACAGATCATCCACGCGGTCCAGGATGGAGCTGACGTCGAAGAGTTGCTTCATAATCTCCATCGAAAAGGGCTTTTCACCCTTAAAGAACGGAATGCCGGTGGTGTGGGGTGCGAAGGCAGTGAGTTTGTCGCCGAGCATATCTTCCATACTGGGGCATTGGACCATAATTGGAGCTCCCTCGGTCTTGAGCAGCGGGCCGGCGATGGGAAGGCCCACGACCTTGTTGTAGCCTACGTTCTCATACAGGACGTCCAGGAGAATGGTATCGTTGGGATGCCCTGCAGGATAGGAGACTTCGTATTTGTATTCGGCATGGGACTTGGGAACTCCCGTGCGGGAAATGTGCTCTACCTCTTTGACGCCAGTGAATCCGTAAGCCTCCGCATTCTTTCCCAGGTATTCTTTGATGTCCAGGCCGGGCGGGCAGACGATATCCACGTCGATGGAGAGTCGCCGGGAACTGCCCAGGTGGAGCATCAGGGCCGTGCCGCCTTTGAAGATGAAGGGGCAGCCGGAGAGTTTGAGGGATTCCAGCAGGGAGAAGGCGCGGATGGATTTCTCAAGGAGGGCTACGTCCTTGATGTTGGGATATTGGGAGCGCAGGGATTCAATCCACGCTTTGGTGCGGCTTTCGGGGCTAATCATTGTTCTGGAAGTCTATATTGTTGAGAATGGTCAGGATTCTTTCGCCGCATCTGCGACGGCGGGCGTAACGCTGGAGTTTTGGCATGGAGATGCGGCAGTCCCGTAGGACTTTTTCATAGATGGTGAATACTTCGGAGCCCTGGAGGTAATCGAATTCCTGATTGACGGCGATGTCCACAAGGACTTTCTCGGCGGCGGGGACTACGGTTCCCTCTATGGTCTCCAGCGGGGATTCCGTGTAAAGTGGGTTCACTACGATGCAGTCCTTGCCGGAGCCGTATTTGTAATAATCTTCTTTGCTGGGCCTGAGGAGGACGGCTGTGTCCGGATGCATTTCACGGATGGCGTCGAAAAAGGTCTGCAACAGGAAGCGCTCGACATCGACAATGGTCATCTTGACGTTGGGAACGTGCAGCATATATGGTACGACACTGGCGGCGTCCCAGACGCAGAAGTCGGCAAGCGGGTAACGCTGTTTCAGGCTGCGGGCCAGGTCGGCCGTTTCAGGCTGCGGGAGGATTACCCACTTGTCTTTTCTATCTTGGGGCAAAGCGTATTCTCCCCATCCGGTCTTGACCAGGCGGCCGGTGGCCACGAGCCGGGCCAGAAGGGTTGTGAGGCTGGCATCGTTAATGCCACTGCTGCTACGCAGATATTCCGCAAGCTCTTTCTTTTTGAAAGGGCCGCGGTGAATCGTTGCGTAGTTGATTATGTTGTCACTTATCTGCATGGTGGCATTGATTTGATGCAAAAATAAAACAAATTCGGCACAAAACGAAGAAATGAGCCGAAAATATTTTACTTTTTACGGCGATTGGAGGCAGACATCAGTCGAAATACAACAAAAAAGACGGCTGAAATTCAGTCGTCTTTTTTCGTGCGGATGGCGAGACTCGAACTCGCACAGGAAAAACTCCCACTACCCCCTCAAAGTAGCGCGTCTACCATTTCGCCACATCCGCCTTTGAATTTGGGACTGCAAAGATAGACATAAATTGTATTCCTGCAAAATTTTTTGCCCAAATTTTCGTCCGATTCGTGTACTTTTACGAAATTTGCATTCTCAATACCCCACAGTGGGCGTTAGAAGCCTCTTAATGCCATTTCGGCAAATCCGACCCTTATATTTATGACAAAGCTTCCTGGAATTACAAATACTCCGTTCGTTGCGTAAAATAACTCGCGGAATCGCAGTTTTTTTGCTCGATTCCGCGAGTTATCGGAAAATTGTTCGCGGAATCTCGAATTTTTTATGCGATTCCGCGAGTTATCTGACCGCTGGGCGCCTATAGGATGAGACTGAAGAGGCGGAAGGTGGCAAAGGAGAAGAGCCAGGCGAGGGCGAGGGTCATTGCTGCAGAGAGGAAGGCCCATTTCCAGCTGCCGGCCTCGTGACGGATGGCGAAGAAGGTTGCTATGCACGGGAGGTAGAGCAGGATGAATACCAGATAGGCGAGGGCGCCGGCCGGAGTCGTGTGCTTCTGGAGTGCCTTCTGAAGGTGGCTGGTGTTCTCTGGGGCGTCGGCTGAAACGGCTTCTTGAGTGCCTTCGGAGTCGGCTTCTTGAGTGCCTTCGGATTCGGCTTCTTGAATATTAGCCTGAACAGTTGCTGAACCGGCTGCATCGTCCTCGCTGTACATAATGCCGAGTGTGCTGACAATCAGCTCCTTGGCTCCGATTCCGGAAAGGATGCCGATGTCCATCTTCCAGTCAAAGCCAAGAGGGGCAAGAGCCGGCTCCACGGCCTTTCCGAGATAGCCGAGGAAGGAGTTCTCCTGCTGCTCCTCGGCAGTGGAGTACTTGTCGTGGTTCGGGAAATAACTCAAAAACCAGATGGCAATCGAGCAAACGAGTATCACCCCTCCGATTTTGGAGAGATACTCCTTGCACTTCTCCCAAGTGTGTCTGAACACGGCCTTTGCCGTCGGAATCCTGTAAGGCGGCAGTTCCATCACGAACGGGAGATCGTCATCCTTGATGAAATGGCTGAGTCCCCGTGCGCTGATGACCGCGAGCGCGATGCCGAGTACATAGAGACCGAGCAGGACGAGGCCGGCATGATGCGGGAAAAATGCCGCAGTCAGAAGGATGTAGACCGGAAGCCTGCCGGAGCAGGACATGAACGGAATCACGAGAATCGTCAGCAGGCGGCTCTTGCGCGATTCGATGGTGCGAGTCGCCATTATTGCCGGCACATTACAGCCGAATCCCATAATCATAGGGATAAACGACTTTCCGTGCAGCCCCATCTTGTGCATCATCCTGTCCATAATGAACGCCGCCCGCGCCATATATCCCGAATCCTCAAGCAGTGAAATGAAAAGATAGAGAAGCAGGATGTTCGGGAGGAAAACCAGCACGCTGCCCACTCCTCCTATAATTCCATCCACAATCAAATCTCTCAGCCACCACTCTCCCATAAAGCCTCTGACCATCTCGCCGAATTTGTCCACGCACCACTGAATCCAGTCCACCGGATAGGCTCCGAGTGTGAACGTGCCTTGGAACACGATGAACAGCAGCACGAGGAAAATCGGGAATGCCAGCCACTTGTCCGTAACCACCGCGTCAATCTTCTCCGAAAGTGTCTTCTGCTCGCGCTTCTTGTCGTTGCGTTTCCATGTTTCGGCGAGTGCGCCCTGGATGAACGCATACTTCGCCTCCACAATAGCCGTCTCGGCCGATACGCCGAGCATATCCTTCAGCCTCTTCTGCTCCTCGAATCGTGCCGCTATGATTTCGTCGCGTTCCGGGAGGGCTTCCACAACCTTGGCGATGTCGCTGTCGTTTTCGAGATACTTAATCGCGAGGTAGCGCGTCGAATACTTCTGACGGATTTTGTCGTTTTTCTGAAGAATCAGTTTGATGCGGTCGATACTCTGCTCAAGCTCCGGCCCGTGGTTGATGTGGATGTGACGCGAAAGTTCCGGTGTATTGTGTTCATAGACAGCGATTACCGTGTCGAAGAGCTTTTCGATACCCTCGCCCGTGCGGCTGATTGTCGGCACAATCGGAAGCCCGAGCAGATAGCCCAACTGCTTGATGTCCAGCTGATCGCCGCTTGCCTTGAGCTCGTCATACATGTTCAGCGCGACCACCATCCTAAGGTTCATGTCTATGACCTGTGTCGTCAGGTAGAGATTCCGCTGAAGGTTCGATGCATCGATGACGTTGATGACCACGTCCGGTGTCTCGTCTATGAGGTTTTTCCTCACATAGAGTTCTTCGGGGCTGTATGCGGACAGCGAATATGTGCCCGGCAAATCGACGAGTGTGAATGAATATCCTCCGTGTTCGAATACGCCTTCCTTCGCATCCACCGTCACTCCGCTATAGTTTCCCACATGCTCGTGGGCGTTTGCTGCTATGTTGAAGAGCGAAGTCTTGCCGCAGTTGGGGTTTCCGACGAGAGCCACCCTGATTGACTTTCTTTTTTTGTCAACCAACGCCTTTATTTCGTCGTCCGAGAACTCCGGGTCATTGTCCTGTCCGGAAATGTCCTCTCCCGTCGAATTAGAACATTGAGGATTATATTTTTTCGTGTCTTCGCACTCATCTGCCTCTATCGCCCTGCGTGGCTGGGACGGGCCGAACGCCTCGGGATTCTTCTTGAGCATCTCCCTTGCCTCTTCGCGGGTCAGAACTTCAATCTTCTCCGCCTCTTCGCGACGCAGGGAAATCTTGTAGCCGATAATTTCATATTCAATCGGATCACGTAGAGGAGCATTCAGAATGACCTTCACCCTGCTGCCCTTGACGAATCCCATCTCGGTAATTCTTTTCCTGAAACTGCCGTGTCCGCTAATCTTTACAACAACGGCTGTTTCTCCTGTTTTCAAATCCGAAAGTTTCATAAATGAAGGAGCCTTACATTTGCGCCGCAAAGATATTAAAAATGAATGCAAATCCATATCCCAATTTATAGGTATTTTTGAGGGTTTCTTAGGCGCAAAAAGGTTTGTGAAAAAATTTAGAGGCAGGATTTTTATAGTTTGAATTTTTTGTTCTATCCTCGAAATCGAAGAAAGGCGATATTTGCGGAAAAACACTATAAAACAGATAACTGAAATGAAAAGGAAAGGAATGATATTGTTGTCCGCGGCGCTTCTTGCGGCCGGCTGTCAGCCTAACAAGGACAACAACAAGACTCTTGATTTCGAGACGATTGACGTAAATTTCTCCGTAAAGACATCAGGAATAGAGCTTCCGGCGGGTACGACATTCTCCATTGCGGCGACTTGCACGAGAGGTGGCGAGTCTGACGTGAAGATGAACGGGAAACCGGTCTCTGACTTCCGTGTCCTGGATGAAAGTTTTGTAGAAACAGAGAAGTACAAAAAATGGCAGCTCGTAAAGGCTTCCGATGAGGACGCGGTGACGGCTCTTTCCGGAGACCACAATTTCCGTTTTCGTGCCGTGTCACCTGCGGCGGAGACGATAGGGGAGACGGTCGCCGTGAAGATTCCCGCAGTTCAGGAATATGCAGCAGGTGTGGGCTCCTACATTACTCTTTGGGCTGCAAAGAGCGTTACGACTGTGATTCCGGACATTGAACTTGAACTCAGTACTCCTGCCGCCGTGCTGAATCTCCTCGTCCCGATTGATATCGTGGAGGAAAATGTTCCGGCGACATTGAAATCAATTGAAATATCCCCTGCCGAGGACGGCGCGTCAGTTGTGCTTGCAGGCGAGGGTGGCGTAGATTTCGCGAGTGGAGAATTCACTCTCGGAACAACCGGACGGTCAAGCACTTTGACGGTGAATTTCCCGGAAGGAGGGCTGAAACTTGAGGCTGTAAAGACCGAAGTTAAAGTGGCCGTGCTTCCGTTCACAACTCCTAAGGGAGGCTTCAAGGCAAAGTTCAGCGACGTGAACGGCAAGTCCTTCGAGACCGTATTCCTTGCTCAGGAAAACGACGAGGGCAAGGCAATCGGAGCCGGGACTGTGGCAGATGTGACCATTTCTGCCTCCGGGGACGGAGTGGAACCTGTGAATTTCCCTGTGCTCTTCCCTGTGAGCAAGGTAGATGGTGTAAAGAGATTCACCAAGGATAACCAGCCGCGTTGGATTTCAGAGGGTTATTGGTCATGTATGGCCCAGCCGCAGGCATACGCCGAGTGGCATCAGGTGAGCGTTCCGGAACATCCTTCCGGTATTAAGCAGTGGCGCGAAACAGTCAACTCCGGCAACATATCTACAGGTGGTGTCAAGGGAATATGGACTGGCGACTATTACGAATTCACTATCCCGGTGAAAAAGTTCGCTGCCGGGACAAAAGTGGAGTTCAAAGCTCCGTTCTACGGCCGTCAGCAGCCGGTGTTCTGGAATCTGAAATATCGTGACGGGGAGGATTGGAAGACCTGCAACCTGCACAATGAGGTTTGCTACGATGGCAAGACGGCTATGGAGTGTACTTTCTCTCTCAATTGTGGGCCTAAGGTCATAACAGAAGTGATGACTCTTGAAAATGAAATAAAGAGCGGCTATCTCAAGATTCGCATCGAGTGTGCGGACGGCTCTATTCAGGCCGATGTCGCGGCGGCTGTCACACGGGACTTCCCTTGGGTTGACGGCGGCAAGTATCAGGCGCCTTGCTATTTTTGGGACAAGGGCAACGGAAAAAGCGCGGACACTGGGGCAACTCCGGAAGTCACAGCAGTGTCGTTCTCCATCGTTGATTGAGACTTGGATTCATAAAATACAGACATATATAATCGAATAATACAGAAATATGAAGAGAAAGATTTTACTTACGATGACATTGTTCGCGCTCGCGGCGACACTTGGCTTTGCAAAGAAGCCGGCGGAGCGTTGGAGCGAGGAAAAGGCCAACGCATGGATGGCGAAGCAGGGTTGGATTGTAGGATGCGACTATGTGTGCGCAACGGCAATCAACCAGATTGAAATGTGGCAGGCGGAGACATTCGACCCGGCAACGATGGACAAGGAGATGGGCTGGGCAGAGGGACTCGGGTTCAACACCGTCCGCGTATTCCTTTCCAACCTCGTCTATACGGCCGACCCTAAAGGCTTCAAGGCACGCTTCGAGGAGTTCCTCGGCATTATAGAGAAACACCATATACGTGCAATCGTCACTTTCTGGACCAACGGCGGAAAGTGCAAGAATCCGAAGCTTGGAAAACAGCCTGAGAGCGTCCAGGGCGTTCACAATTCTCAATGGTGCATGGTTCCGGGGACGGAGGTTGTCAATGACCCGACCAAGTGGCACGAGCTTGAGGTGATGGTCAAGGACATAATCAAGACCTATAAGAATGACGACCGCATCCTTTTCTGGTGCCTCTACAACGAGCCTCAGAACACTCAAAGGGGCGTGAAGAAGACCCTTCCGCTGATGAAGGAAACCTTCCGTTGGGCACGGGAAATCAATCCGTCGCAGCCTCTCACAGCTCCGATTTGGGAGATTCCAAGCTCGCTTACCCCTCAGATGCCGACCGTGACATGGGTGTGGGAAAACAGCGACATCATCTCCTTCCACTGCTACAAGGAGCCAGGCTATCTCGAGAAGTTCATCAAACTCCTGCTCCCGTACAATCGTCCTCTCGTCTGCACGGAGTATATGGGAAGGCCGAAATCCACTTTCAAGGAGTGCATGCCTATACTGAAAAAATACAATGTGGGTGCAATAAATTTTGGACTTACGGCAGGAAAGTGTAACTTTCACCTCCAATGGACGAGCAAGGCCGGAGATCCGGAGCCAAAAGTCTGGTTCCACGATATATTCAGGCTTGACGGAACTCCTTACAGTCAGGAGGAAGTGGATTTCATCCGGGAGATGACCGGAGTTTCCAAGAAATAAGGACTTCAAGTTTCGACCTGTCATTCAGAGCGGAGTCGGGGAGTCTGATGAGTGAACACGAAAACTGAACAAGATTGTTGAAGTTTGATTTTAAAAATATGTTGAGGCTATGGTCAGTGGGAATTCTGTTCCTGCTGACCATGTCTGCATCCGTGCTACATGCCTCTCCGGCGAGTCCGGAACGTTGGTATTTCACCCATTTTACCACCGATGACGGGCTGGCCTTCAACAGTGTCACTTCCATCACGCAGGATTCCAACGGCTTCGTCTGGTTTGCCACCGAGGACGGCTTGAGCCGATATGACGGTCGCGACTTCAAGAATTTCACCAAGGACGATCTCGGCATAGACACCGATTTCATAACGGCACTCTGTGCCGACGGCGGTGGCAACCTGTGGGTGGGGTCTGACAATGGCGCAAGTCGCTACGATTTTGTCAGCGACAGCTTTGTCCCGCTGGACGCCGTCAGTGACAAGGGAACGGAAGTGCGCGGAAAAGTGACTCACATTTGCATTGACGACGGAGGACTTGTGTGGATGTCCGTAAACGGGCTTGGTCTCTTTTCCTACGACCCTGTAACTGACCGGCTTCGTAACTTTTTCTGCGAGAACGGCCGCACGACTCTCCCGTTCAACATCCGCACTTTCGTCATTGACGGGAACGGTGATTTCTGGCTCTCTCTCTACTTTGCCGACATCTGGTACTCAGACAGTTCCCTTCAGAAAGCAGAGCGGGTGAAAATCGTCGGGTGGAAGGAAAACGACGACATTGTGTCTATGGACAGAAATGGTCAGGGGCGCATCATCCTTTCTTCTTGGAAGAACGGTCTGGGCGAGTTTGACTGCAAGAAACGCTCATTCAGGTCTTACCTGAACTACGGTCCGGGGCAGCGTCCCAAGGGAATGTATTACGACCGCAACAACAGGCGTATCTGGTCCGCCACCACCAGAGGACTCTGTCTGTATGACTTGGCCACAGGTGAGACGGCACGGCTCTCGTCGAATGTTCAGGACGGCTTCTCGCTTTCCGGAGACAATATAACAGCGGTTTTTACGGATGCAACCGGAGGGCTTTGGGCGTCATCGCTCTCTTCTGGTGTGAACTATGCCAGCGAGTACCACAAGAACTTCCGAAAATATTATATGGCTGACGGCGAAAACCTTGCCGGCTGCTTCATAATGGATATTGCGCAGGATTCGTCGGGACGGATTTGGGTAGCCTCCGAGAAACGGGGTCTGCTCTACCTTGACACTGCGGACGACGCTTTGCATTTCTTCCGCTCCCACCTTCCAACCAACATCCGCTCGCTGTGCAGCGACGGGGACGACTTGTGGATAGGTGCGTGGGGAGGCATCTGGAAACTCAACACGCGGAACGGACGGGTGAGCCACTACTTTGAAATGCACGACAACGCCCACCGTCTCTACAAGACTTCCTCCGGTGATGTCCTGCTCGGCTTCCCGCTCGGACTTATGAGATACGACCGCGACGGGGACGGCTTTGTCCGGATTCCGGAATTTGACGGGATGTACGTCACCGGGATTGCAGAAACTTTCAGCGGGCAGCTGTGGGTTTCGACTTATGCGGACGGAATCTTTCGCTATGATTTCGCCGGCACCGGGGAACTTGTGCACTACGGCTATGGCGAACAGGGGAGTCGTCACATCCCAGTCGACAAGTTCATGTGCATCTACGAGGACTCCAAGGGCGGAATCTGGGCCGGAAGCTACGGGGAGGGGTTTCTTCGCTACGACAGACAGAGCGACTCCTTCCGCAGCTACGATTCCGCCGGTGTGCTTCCAAGCAGAATAGCCTACTCGATGGTAGAGGGACAGGATGGCAGGATGTGGGTCGCGACGAGCAGGGGGATTGTGTCCTTCACATATCCTTCGACTGATTTCCGTTTCTGGACCACCGCAGACGGGCTGCTTGACAATATGGTGGAAGGGCATACAGCGTTGGTCACGGCCGACGGGACATTCTATTTTTCCTCGAACAACGGACTCGTATGCTTCAATCCTGACGAGTTCTTCTCTGTGAACCGTGTTCCTCCGATTGTGTTGACGGACTTCACTATCAATGAAAATGTGGTACGTCCCGGTGCGGACTCTCCGCTTTCCGAGAACATTGACCTGATGCGTGAGATCGTTCTTCAGCACAACCAGAATTCCTTCGGAGCATCCGTCTCGCTTCTCGGGATGGCATCTCCGGCAAGTTCGGAGTGTCTTTATATGCTTGAGGGATACGATGATGGCTGGCGTCAGTTGGGGCCGGCAGGATATTTCCGTTACACCAATGTCCCCGCCGGCACATATACGCTGCGTGTAAAGGGCGTTGACGGAAACGGAGTCTGGAACGAAACGCATCCTCCGCTGAAGATAGTGGTGAAGGAAGTTTTCTACAGGACGACGGAGGCATATATAGCCTATGGCCTGTTCTTTCTCATCCTGCTCGTTGTCATAATCCGTCTTTCGTACAGGCTGGCGGTGACGCGCGAGAGGAAGTCAAGGGAAAAGGAACGCATCGCAAGGGAACAGGAGCTTTTCCAAGAGAAGATAGCTTTCTTCTACAACATAATCCACGAAATCAAGACCCCTTTGACCCTCATCCGTACACCGCTTCAGAATATAATGACTGCCGGCGACCTCAGCGATGAGCTGCGCGACGACCTCACCGTCATCGGGAACAACACCGACTATCTCGACCGTCTTGTGAAGGAACTGCTTGATTTCGTGCGTGTTGAGGAGAATGGATGGGTGCTGGAATACAGAAAGGTCGATGTGGTGGAGAAGTTGGACTTCCTCAAGTTCAACTTTCAGGAGACCGTGCGGGCGAAGAACATCGCGATAAGCTTCGACCACGCTGAGCCCCACGAGGAAATATGGGTGGATGAGGCTGCCCTGCTCAAGATACTTAACAATCTGCTACACAATGCTGTGAAGTATGCGGAAACCTACATCCGGATTTCGCTCACGGCGGATTCTGACGGCATAACTGTGTCTTTCCGCAACGACGGCCCGACAATCCCTCCTGAGAGACGCGAAGAAATCTTCAAGCCTTTCGTGCAGTACAGCGATGAACGTCATCCGTATTCACAGAGCTTCGGCATCGGTCTTCCGCTTGCCCGTAACCTCGCGCAGATGCACGGCGGTTCGCTGACCCTCGGAGACGAGCCCGGTTGCACTGATTTTATTCTCAGGCTGCCGCGCAACGCCGACAAGGCCGGAGCCCCGGAGGATGCCGAGTCCCAACCGTTGTCTTCTGTTGAAACCACCGACACAGGACGGCTCACGCTATTGGTAGTGGAGGATAACGATGACCTTCTGTCCTATCTTTCCCGCAAACTGTCCGCGACCTACCGCGTCATCACGTCACCTTCGGCCGAGCAGGCGGTGATTCTGTTGGAACAGAACGACATCGACATAGTCCTCACGGACATAGCCCTCGGAGGAATGAGTGGAATCGAGCTTTGTCGCAAGATTACCTCGAACTTTGCCACTTCTCACATTCCTGTTGTCATACTCTCGGCAATTTCATCTACCAAGACGAAAATTGCCTGCATGGAGAGCGGTGCGAGCCTCTACATCGAGAAGCCTTTCAGTCTCGACTATCTGCTCGGTTCCCTTGAGGTGATTGCCCGGAAGAGGGAGGCTCTCAAGACCGCACACCTGTCGGGACAGAAGGTGCACCAGCAGGATTTCGATATCACCACCGGCGACGAAGAATTTCTCGCGAAGATTGACAGTCTCATCATGGAAAACCTTTCCGACACCGAGTTCGGCAACGACGAGCTTGCCGAGAGACTGTGCCTGAGCAAATCTACCCTCATCCGTAAGACTAAGGGACTTCTCGGGACGACCCCGAACGACTACATCCGCACGAAGCGTCTCAACATCGCGGCGGCTATGCTTTCCAAGGGCAGCTGCCGGATAAACGAGGTCTGCTACGCCGTAGGTTTCAACACTCCGTCCTATTTCACCAAGTGCTTCAAGCGTCAATTCGGAATGCAGCCTGCCGAATACATGAAAGAGCATTCTCGGAATGGTCAAACCACTTCTGAGTTGTAGAGAATGCGTCTATTGTTCTATCCGATTTGCTCCGAAATCGTGAATTTTGCATCTGTTCCCGGGTGTGTTTTCGGGAATGGGTTATAGAAAAACACTAACCAAAGGAAATTATGATAGCATTAAAACGCAGTCTGGTCATTGTCGTTTCCCTGCTTCTCGGCTCTGCCGCCATTGCGCAGACCCATCTGATAAAGGGACGCGTGACCGATGAATCTCAAGAACCGCTTGCGGGAGCTTCCGTGAGCGTGCTCAATTCCACAAGGGGAGAAATCACCGACGTTGACGGAAATTATGAAATCCGTGCGGCGGAAGGGGAAACCCTCGTTTTCAGTTTTCTCGGCTTTGAGACGAAGAACGTTACCGTTGACAGTCGCGCCGTAATCAATGTCACGCTCGCGCAGGAGACCAATGCCCTGAACGAACTCGTTGTTGTCGGCTACGGCGTGCAGAAAAAAGTCAATGTGACCGGTGCCGTGGCTTCAGTAGATTATGCCAACGAGGTCAAGTCACGTCCGGTGACTTCGACCGCGCAGGTACTTCAGGGCGTGAGCCCGGGCGTGCAGGTCAATCAGGCTTCCGGTCAGCCTGGCTCAGAAGATGTGACCATCCGCGTCAGAGGAATCGGAACTCTCAATGCGGCAAGCCCGCTCATCATCGTTGATGGTTTCGAGGGTACGATTGCCAACGTGAATCCGGACGACATCCTAAGCGTCTCCATACTCAAGGACGCCGCCTCCTGCGCAATTTACGGAAACAGGGGAGCGAACGGAGTCGTGCTCGTGACCACCAAGACCGGTGGCGAGGGCGAAAAGGGCAAGTTCAGTATCTCCTACAACGGAATGCTCGCCCTTAATGAGCCTGCGAGCAAGTTCGAGGTCATCTCCAACTATGCCGACTATATGTCGATAATCAACGAGTCCGCTGACAACATCGGGGCTACCGCTCCGTTCTCGCAGGCGATGATTGACCTGTGGAGGGAGAAGGAAAAGGATCCGAACGGAATTGCAGACTCCGGCTATCCGAACTATGTCGCCTACCCTAACACCGACTGGATGGACGCCATATATAAGAAAGGAATATATCATAAGCACAATATTTCCGCGAACGGGTCCTCCGGAGGCACTAAATATCTCATTTCGATGTCATATATCGATAACCCCGGAGTCATTGACAACACCGGATCAAGGAAATTCCAACTTCGCACGAACGTTTCGTCTCAGATTACGAAATGGCTCGAAATAGGTACGAAAATCTGGGGATATGAGTCGAATACAGAAGTCAGCGACACTTACTTCGGGCTTATGTCACGCGCCGTTCCGGGAATATATCCCTACTATGACGGCAAATACGGATGGATGGAGAACCCTGAGCAGGCAAGTGACTCCCGCAACAACCTCTATTTCTTCAACCGTATGGGCGGAGGCACCAAGACCCACTATGTGAACGCCATCGCATTCGCTAACGTGAAACTTCCGCTGGACATCCGCTACAACGCATCGTTCAACTACTCCCGCACAGGTTCGGAGTCGCGCACTAACCGCAAGATTCTCAACGCATTCTCGTTCCGCGAAGGCAAGGATGCCTACATCTACGACAACCTCGACAACCTCGCCCTCACGCGCAAATACCGTCAGGCCTACCGCTGGACCTTCCAGAACAACCTTTCGTGGGCAAGGACCATTGCCAAGAAACACGACATTTCCGCGATGGTCGGCTTCGAGGCTATGTATTCAAACGAAATCAACGAGGGACTCACGAAGAAACGTCTTGACAACGACCAGCTTACGGAGTTGAACAATGCACTTGACGTGGACCCGAAAGATGTGACAGGTGCGCAGACCGACTTCGCCTCTGCCTCGGTTTTCGGTCGAGTGACCTACGCCTACGACAGCCGCTACCTCTTTGAGGCCAACCTCCGTTACGACGGTTCGTCGCGTTTCGCCCGCCAGTCGCGTTGGGGTCTCTTCCCTTCGATTTCTGCCGGATGGCGCATCAGCGAGGAGCAGTTCATGAAGAACTCCGGCATCGACAACCTCAAGCTGCGCGCGTCGTGGGGAAAGCTCGGAAACAACTCCATAGGCAATTATGACTGGCAGTCAACCTATGCGACCGGCTACCAGTACTCCTATGGCAACAAGCTCACCTCCGGTATGGTCTCAACCCTCTCCAACGAGGCACTGACATGGGAGACAACCACTTCGACTGACGTCGGACTTGAACTCGGCGTGTTCAACAACCGTCTCACCTTCGAGACTGATTTCTATAATAAGGTTACCGACGGTATACTCTACAAGGCTCCTGTCTATGCGACGATAGGCAACAAGGGAGCCCCATATCAGAACCTCTGTGAGGTGACCAACCGTGGAGTGGAACTTTCGCTTGGCTGGAAAGACGATGTGAAGGGATTCCACTATGGTGTTCGCGGAAACTTCACCTACAACCACAACGCTGTCTCGAAGTACAAGGGAGCCCTTGAGGCCGGTTGGGTGACCGATGAAAACGGTCACAGGAGCTATGTCAGCAACATAGGCGATGTTACCACAGTGGTTGACGGTGCGCGCCGCGTGATGGAAGGCAAGCTTATCAATGAGCACTATCTTCTGAATCTCTACTCTGGCGACGGCAGTCATTTCTTTGCGGACGGTTCCGTGAACCCGAACGGAGGCCCGAAGGACGGAATGATAAGGACTCCTGAGGATATGGCATGGCTTGAGGCTATGGCCAATGCCGGCAATACCTTCCTCCCGAACAAGACAATAGACAAAAAGGGAATCTGGTATGGAGACTATATTTATGCCGATGTCAATGGTGACGGAGTCTATGGAGACGCTAACGACTATATGTTCCAAGGTACATCCCAAACCCCTAAATTCTACTATGGACTCCAGTTTGAGCTGGGATGGAAGGGAATTGACTTCTCTATGCTTTGGAATGGTGCGGGCGGTTCGGCGGCATATTGGAGATATGTAGGATTCAACGCATATTCCACGAACTCCAAGTTCACGCTTCCGAAGAAGATTGCATACGACCATTATTTCTACGACCCGATGAATCCGGAAGACCCTCGCACCAACATAACGTCGAAGCACGGGCGTCTTACGATGAATTACGGCTCCGAGCAGAACGGCGCGAACGCATATTCCACCCTCTTCCTCTACAAGACGGACTATCTTCGTCTGAAGAACGTCACTCTCGGATATACCTTCCCTGAGAAATGGATGCGTAAGGCGCACATCTCCAACCTTCGCGTGTTCTTCAGCGGCGAGAACCTCCTCACGTTCACGGAATGGCCTGGAATGGACCCGGAGATTACCGACAAGCAGAACTACTACGCGCTTCTGAGGCAGTATTCGTTCGGCTTGAGCATCAAATTCTAAAAAGACAAGACAATGAAGAATATATATAAATCTGCGATAATCCTGTCCGTTTCGCTTGCCGCAGTCGGCTGCAACGGATTCCTTGACAGGTACCCTTACGACGAGGTCAGTTCGAAAGCGGTCTATTCCTCGGCCACTCTTGCGGAGAATGCGGTGGTGGGAGCCTACAGCAACCTTCTCGCCGGCTACATTTCCTCCGACGGCCTGAATTGGGACGCTCTTTCCTCTTGCATAGACCCTGCGGAAGAGTCCTATTCCCTCCGCTATCCTTTCCTTACGGGAAAGATTCAGTCGAACGGCTCCATGTTCAACGACCAGTGGAAGCGTTTCTATGAAGGCATCAACCGTGCGAACGACGTCATCAACAACATCGGCGGGACCGAGGCGCTGTCGCAGGAAATACGCGATCGTCGAATCGCTGAGTGCAAGTTCCTCCGCGCGTTCTACTACTATCGTCTGAACTGTCTGTGGCGTGGAGTTCCGGTTTATCTGGAAAATCTCGCACCTACTGAGTACACTAAAGGACGAAGCAGCGAGGATGAGGTTTGGCAGACGATTCTCGACGACCTCAACGCGGTGATTGCCTGCGAGAACATTCCGGACAAGTACAAGGCGGCCGACAGTAACTACGGACGCATCACCAAGGGCGCAGCCTACGCTCTGCGCGGCAAGGTCTATATGTGGAAGAAGATGTGGGCCGAGGCTGAGGCAGACTTCCTGAAGGTCGGCGAGTGTGGCTACGGGCTCTTCACAGCCGGTTCGTATGCGGACCTTTTCCTTGAGAAAAATGAAAAGTGTGATGAAATGGTCTTCTCCGTCACGATGGAGGAGGTGAGTGGCCACGGAAATGCCTACAGCCGCAGCTACGGCAACTGGATGACCTGCGGAAACGGCAACAACAACTTCTATATGAACGCCGATTTCGTCGAGTCCTATCAGTGGGCGAACGGAAAGCCGTTCTCGTATGACGATGTAATCCCTGGCTATTCTTCCATGTCTCCGAAGGCGCGCAGCGTCTATTTCCTCCGCAACAACATCACCGAATCTGAGACGCTGACGATGAGGACTTATGGGGCGGATATGTCGAAATATGATGCATCCGGCAACGAGGCGCGGATTCTGACGGCGTTCACTGGGCGCGATCCACGTCTTGCAGCGACCGTCATCACTCCATACTCCAACTATCTCGGCGGATTCGCGTCCGGGGCTGCGCAGAACTACCAGATTCGCTGGCCATATCGTGGCGAGAATGCTCCGTCGTTCGACCTTCGCACGAGGGCTACCGGAGATATGCTCTACTGCATTCGTAAGTTCGTGGCCGTCGGGAAGGAATATGCCTACCCGCTCTACAACCCTGTCGATGTGCCTGTGATAAGGTATGCGGACATTCTTCTCTGCCTTGCGGAGGCTGTGAACGCTCAGGGACGCACACCTGAGGCTGCAGGATATGTGAATCAGGTCCGCTCCCGTGCGGGCGTGGCTCTTCTGAACTCAGGTCCTGAATGGCTGAGGGTTTCTGGCGCCGAAGATATGCTGAAGAGGATTCAGGACGAGAAGCATTGGGAACTTGCCTGCGAAGAGCAGCTCTATCTTGAGGAGCTTCGCTGGGGCATCTGGAAGGAGCGCAAGTTCGGAAACGGCGGCGGTCTGAAGCAGTGCTGGGGCGAGACGGTTTATTCCTACACCTACGGTGGCGACGCCTTCCTCAAATGGGCGGTGCCTTCGGCCGAGAAGGAGAAGAATCCTGCTCTCTCACAGAACGACGGCTGGTACTAGAAAATAAATTAAAATAATATATAATGAAGAAAATATTTTGTGTTGCGGCTTTCGGTTTCGTGCTGACGGCCAATGTGAGTGCGCAGGATGCGGCTGTGGGGTCTTCGGACTCCGCGGCGGCATCCGCGGTTAATGAAGTTTCCTCCCCGGTCAAAGCCTGGGAGGGCAAGATAACGATGCCGACCTACCTTCTTGATCCGGCGGAGCAGTCTCCAATCTTCGAGCGTGACTGGTCCTACCAGAGGGCGAAGC
>ENA-OUQC01000435-OUQC01000435.1-human-gut-metagenome-genome-assembly--contig:-NODE-435-length-30868-cov-3.471879_pt1 | contig 30868 bp, 18 predicted proteins | sample MGYA00237942_ERZ548815 | MGnify/ENA primary metagenome ERZ548815 (study PRJEB26490, sample SAMN05194722) | human gut metagenome | biome: terrestrial biome; feature: human-associated habitat; material... | reverse complement strand
GCATCGGGCTATCGGCGCATTGCCGTAGGCTTGATGCGGCATCGCCGGGCGGCGGTGCCGGCTGCCATTGTTGCCGTAGCCGCACTTTTCCTAATGATTGCCTCTGCCAAGACAAGCCTCGTGCCGCAGGAGGACATGGGGACAATCGATGTCAACGTGCAGTGCCGCCCGGGAAACAGCCTGGCTCAGACATCTAAGGTTATGGACCAGGTGGAAGCGGCAATAAAGGACATACCGCAGATAAAAATACATACACGCATCGACGGTCGCGATGCCCGCCAGAACCAGACACCCTCTGCCGGATTTCTGTCAGTTAGGCTGAAAACGTGGGCGGACAGAACCGGCAAAAGCGATGACATCGACAGTGTGGTGAACGAGATATACCGCCGCACTGCCTCCATAAAGGATGCAGACGTAAACTGCGCAACCCTGCCTACAATACGCGGCTACGGCTCGAGCAGCGGATTTGAACTGTACTTGCAGAACCGCACTGACGAGGACTTCAGCAGACTTGCCGACCTGGCCAGCTCTTTTGTCACCGAACTGGGCAAACGCCCGGAAATAGCAAAGGTAAACTGCACGTTCAAGATGGACTACCCGCAATACACCGTCGAGGTAGATGCCGCAAAATGCCTGATGAAGGGGGTGTCGCCGGGCGATGTACTCAGCGCAATGTCCGCGTACATCGGCGGCGACTACGCCTCAAACATCAACAAATACACAAAACTCTACCGCGTCATGGTGCAGTCCGACGCGCAGTTCAGGCTTGACGAGCGGGCGTTGGCAAACATGTATGTGCGCAGCATAGACGGAGCGATGTCGCCGCTGAGCGAATACGTCACGCTCAACAAGACCAACGGACCAGAATACCTCACGCATTTCAACATGTTCCCGGCTATACGCATCAACGGAACGGCCGCCGCCGGCTACAGTTCTGGACAATCCATCAAGGCTATCAGCGAAGTTGCGGGACAGACGCTGCCGCCAGGCTACGGATATGAGCTGAGCGGACTTTCTCGTGAGGAATCGTCTCAGGGCAACACTACGACAATGGTACTCACCGTCAGCATGGTCTTCATATACATAATCCTCTGCTGCCTGTACGAAAGCCTTCTCATACCGCTTGCCATAATCCTGATAGTGCCGTTCGGGCTATGTGGCAGCTTCATGCTGTCAGCTGCATTCGGCATCGACAACAGCATCTATATGCAGACAGGACTCATCATGCTCGTCGGGATGTTGGCCAAGACAGGCATACTGCTCACCGAATACGCCTCGAAGCGGCGGAAAGGCGGCATGAGCATAGCCCGCGCCACACTGTCGGCGGCAGAAGTGCGGCTGCGCCCTATCGTGATGACAGCGAGCGTGATGATAATCGGCATGGTGCCGCTCATGCTGGCACACGGAGCCGGTGCAAGAGGGAACACAGCCATCGGCACATGCGTAGTAGGCGGAATGGTCGCCGGCACGCTCGCACTGCTGGCATTGCTGCCCGCACTGTACTGCATATTCGGCTCAATCGATGAGAAGATTCGTCCACGCCACTTGCAGCAACGCCAATAAATGACTAAATTTGCAGCCAAAAACTGTCGCATCTTTTGACATAAAATGCGACAAAAACACTCCAACAAATATGCTGCAAAGCCTTGACGAAAAAATACTTGCATCCATAAAGCGCAAGAAGAACGGAACAATTCTTTTTGCAGCAGATTTCGCACATCTCGGTGAAAGCAAATCTGTAAATAAAGCTTTTGAACGGCTTGCCAAATCCGGCAAGCTGATTCGACTGTCGAAGGGGATATACTGCAAACCCGAAATCGACAAGGAACTCGGACTTGGCATCATCTACCCCTCTCTGGAAAAAATTGCAGAGGCAATCGCCAAAAGAGACCGCTGCAAGATAGCTCCAACAGGCGATTTTGCACTGAACCAGCTCGGACTGTCAACACAGATTCCGATGAACGCCGTATTCTATACAGACGGCAGCCCCCGCCGCATCAAGATATACAATGGCAGGGGCATCCTCTTTCAGCGCGTTGCCCCCAAAAGGCTCGCCTTTGCAAGCAAGTTTGCCTCCTTGCTCACATTTGCCCTCAAAACACTTGGCAAAGACAACATTTCAGAACAAAGGCTGGGGCGCATCCGGGAATTGCTCTCTGCCACGCCAAAAAATAATATAATCGCCGATTATCCGCTCATGCCAGGGTGGATAAGGACGCTCATAAACAAAACATACGATGAAATTTCTGGAACTGACAGACTTGCAAAAGGCCAAAGTGTATGAGCAGACAGCCTTGCGCCTCGGAATTGACGATCCAAGAGCCGTGGAAAAAGACCTGTGGGTAACAGCTGTGCTACAGATGGTGTTTTCACTGCCATACGCTGACAAATTCGTCTTCAAAGGAGGGTCTTCACTAAGCAAGGTATGGAAACTCATACACCGCTTCAGCGAAGACATTGATCTGGCTATCGACCGCGAACTGTTCGGCATAAGAGGAAACTTGACCAAAAAACAACTGAAAAAACTCCGCAAAGCATCATCAATATTCGTAAGGGACACACTGGTGACCGACCTGCAAAACATCTTTACAGACAACGGGTTATCACGATTCTGCGAAGTAATTCCCCAACCAGACGGCACAAATGACGACACATACCCCGAGCCTCGCAAAATACACATAACATATCCCTCTGTATACCAATCTGACGACAGTTACCTGCAACCCGAAGTTCTGCTTGAAGTAGGAGCACGCTCATTGTTTGAACCAACAACAGAAGCGACCGTGACATCATTGATCGCAGAAAACACGGAACTGAATACAGACGTGGCAGAAACAACCATAAAATGCGCAGTGCCGCAAAAAACATTCCTCGAAAAAGCATTTCTGCTGCACGAGCTGTTCTCGACTGAACGCTGCAAAACGGCCAACCGATTGTCAAGACACCTCTATGACATAGACCGGCTCATGCAAGTCCCCGAAATACTCTCCGCAATACATGATGACAAGCTATGGGAAGAAATCAGGCATCACCGGGAAATCTTCACTTCAATACATGGAGTAGATTATACCCCCGACATCCGGCGACGCATAAATCTCATACCTCCAGACAGTGTTGAAAAAGAATGGCGCGACGACTATGCGGCAATGCAGACATCGATGATTTGCGGTGAGTCTGTAACATACGACACGATGATTTCACGCATACGCCATTTACAAGACCTGTTCAGAAACGCATGACCATGGACAACGCGATAATTGACGCATCAATAGTCACATACCATACAGCAGACGACGAACTGCGCACCTGCCTCGACGCGCTGCTCGCTGCGCCGTGCATCCGCATCGTGCATATCATCGACAATTCCTCCGACAGCGCAACGGAAAAGCTCGCGGCTCAATACGCGCCTCGCGTCACATACACGCCGCACCCAAACACCGGCTATGGCGACGCGCACAACGTAGCCCTGCGGCGCACCCTCAATGCCGGCACACAGTACCACCTCGTCATCAACAGCGACGTGTATTTCGCAGCGGGGACGCTCGAAAAATGCCTCGGATACATGGAAGCGCACCCCGAAGCCGGACAGCTCATACCACATACCACATTCCCCGACGGGCGCGAACAGCACGTGTGCCACCCGCTGCCCACACCCCTCGACATGCTCATGCGCGGCTTCCTGCCCAAAGGGTGGCTCACGTCACGCCGATGCAGGTACGACCTCACCGACCGCGACCCGGCACAGGTCATCAACCCGCCGTACCACCACGGGTGCTTCATGCTCCTGCGCACAGAGGCGTTGCGCATAGCCGGGCTGTTCGACCCGCGATACTTCATGTACCCCGAAGACATCGACCTGACCCGACGCATACACCGCTACAGCCGCACAGTCTACTACCCCGGCGCAACGATAGTTCATGCGCACCGAGCCGAGTCCAAAACCTCATGTCGCATGCGTAAAATACACATAGTCAATATGTTGAAATATTTCCAGAAGTGGGGATTCTTCTGCGACCATGAGCGGCGCAAATTCAACCGCCAGCTGATGCACGAAATCAGTAAGCAAAAAAACGCGAAATAATTTGCAAAATCCGCCGGAAGGCACTAACTTTGCACTCGCAAACGGAAAAGCGCGTCATTTGACGCAGCGATTCAGGTCCCATAGCTCAGTCGGTTAGAGCACCTGACTCATAATCAGGGAGTCCTAGGTTCAAGCCCTAGTGGGACCACTCCCTAAATACATTTTTTCAAGACGAGACATCTGAGCCATCGCAGGTGTCTCGTCTTTTTTATACCCTCTACCCACAGATGAACGAAAACAGCGGGAACACACTGCTGAAAAACGACAGAGGGGATGCGCTGTGACAAGCGCACCCCCGGTCGGTATATAGGGTCAATCAATAAGGTCTGCGGTTACGGCATAACGACTTTCGTCACCTTGCCGCCACGGCGCATCAGGTAAATGCCGTGTTCGGGATTGGCCGTGCGCACACCCTGAAGCGTGTAGTACTCTGCTTCGGCAATGTCAGCTGCGATGCCGTCCACGCCGCTGCCGTTGGGATCAGCCTCGATCTTGAGGAACTGCTTCCAGCCTTCAGCTGCGCGGTAGTCCTCAATCTTGTCTGCAGGCACATAAAGTGTGGCTGTCTCGTAAATAGACTGGGCGAAGGTCACGCCTGTCGGGGGAACCTGCGGCTTGCAGGTCACCGTCGCGATCGCGTTGCAGTACTGGAACACGTTCTCGCCGAATGTCTCAACATCCTTGCTTACGGTAAACTCGGTCAGTCCCATGCAGTATTTGAAGCACTCGTCGCCTATAGTCTTGATGCCGTCGGGGACTGTGTATGAGGGCATGGCTGCACAAGCGAAGAATGTAGAACCGGGGAGGTCTACAAGGCCTGTGGGGAGCGTAGCGTTGGTCAGCACGTTGCATGAAGCGAATACGCCGTCGCCAAGTTCAGTGACGCTGTTGGGGATAACAACGTTGTTGATAGCGATGCAACGAGCCAATGCATACTTGTCAATGGTCTGGACACCATCATGAATGGTGATCTCCGGCAGAGCCTGGCACTCGTAGAAGGCGTATTCGCCGATTGACTTGACGGTAGTCGGCAGTGTCAGTGACTCCAGGGCCACGCAGCCGCTGAACAGTCCCTTCGGTATGATTTCGATGCCCTCGCCCAGTGTGGCAGTCTCCATGGCCTTGCAGTCCTGGAATGTTTCCTCGCCGATGGTCTTGCAAGTGCCGGGGATGTTGATGGCCTCGATGTTGGCATTGCAGAATGCGTTGGCTTCTATCTCCTCGAGGCCTGCGGGCAGTTCGAGCTTGTCAATGACAGTACCCCAGAATGAGTATGTGCGGATTTTGCGGATAGTAGAGGGGAGGGTGACGGATTTCAGGCCGACAGCCTCGTCGTCAAAGCAGAACTTGCCTATCTCGACTACTGTGTAGTCAACGCCATCGTATTTCACGGTCTCGGGGACAACCACGTCGCCGCTGTAGGGAGCGGGTTCGGGGTCGGCCTGGTACTCGTATGCGAAGCGGACAGTGCGGTCTGCCTTGGAGATGATCTCATAATAGTAGTTGCCGACATAGAAAGTACCCTCGTTGGCGTCGGCAGCGCGTGCGATTTTTGCCTCTGCAGGCACTGCAGAAGCGGTGAGCGGCATCATCGCGCCCATAGCCAGGACACATGCCGATGCACAGGTGATTTTGCGTAAAAGTGCAATCATAGACTAATTATTTTATGTTGTAGATTTCTATCGGGAAAGTCGATTTTTTCACCTCGCAAAATTACAAAATAATCCCACACAAGACAACGTTTCTGCAAAAATATAAAGGGACGGAATTGATTTTCCGCCCCTTCCGTGCATAGACCGCGTATATTTACGCGGGGTTACAGCAATGTATGGAAATTATTTCACCACAGTCTTGAAGGTCGCGTTGCCAAGGCGCACAATGTATACGCCCGGAGCTGCGGCGATGCGCTGCGTGCCGTCAACAGAGCCTGTTGCGATTACAGTGCCTGCCATGTCTGCAACCTGATAGGGCATTGCAGCCTCTGCGGAGATTACAACCTCTCCCCTGCCGCCGAAGACGCTGCTTAGGGTTGCGGTCACGCCGTCAACGCCGGCGAGTGTAAGCTGGTACTGCGCCTCCTCTGACGAGCCGGTAGCATAGTTGGCCTTGATGCCGAAGGTGTGAGAGCCGTTCTGAAGGCCCTTGATGGTCATAGTCGGCTTCTCGGTGTTGCCGTAGTGTGAAGCGTCGAGCGACACGTCATAGCTGTTGACGAACCCGAGTGTCTGCGATGTCATCTCGTCGGCCGGGGCGATGTGGATGTCATCCACCTGTGCCACGAAGCCGTCTTGAGTGACGCACTGCACTGCCAGACGTGCATCCATGTTATGATATGCCGAGAGGTCAATCTGGTACTGCGTCCATTGGTTGTAAGGCACGACTACCTCGTCCACAATCACGAAGTCGTCAGGCTCTGTGCTGCCGTCGGAGATGAGTATGCGGAGTGTTTCAGAAAACGTCGGGTATGCCTTGGCGGTCATGTCAAAGCGGTAGCCGTCATAGAGGCGGACAACGGGCGAGATGAGCCACTTGTCGGCCGGAAGGCCTTGCGGACCCATGAATGCGACGTACTTGTTGCCGTCAGGAGCGAGGAACGCGCCGTCGTCAGCCAGCGAGGGGCGTGTAGCCAGCGGGTTGAACACCAGCGGCGGAACTGACTTGGGGGAGCTTGACAGCGAGCAGCCGGGATAGTTGATTTCGTTGCCGTTGAACGAGATAGGATAAGACACCTGATGCTCGCCGTTGAAGTTGAGCGTCGTCCAACCGCCGAAGCTGCCGGTGGCGAAATCGTCATAGTCCTCGAAGCTGTCGGTGAATCCGAGGTCGCGGTTCCAGTTGAGCACGACGGTGTGCGAGCCGTCGGCCTCCTCTGTGGTGTCGGCGGTGATGTTGAACGGCTTGACGATAGTCTCCTTGAGCTGCATGTCTGCCGTTGCGTCGCTGGAGAGGTCGAGTGCGACAGTGGCAAGGTCATAGCCATCGATGTCAGCAGTCACCTCATACTGTCCCTTGGGCAGGGAGATAATCGAGGCCTTGCCGTCGGTGATAGCGGCGAAGTATCCACCTTCCGGGCCGTCAAAGGAGATGCCCGCGCCCTCGAGCGAGCGGCCGTTGTTGGCAGTCACGTTGACAGTGGCAGAGGCGTAGTTGTCGTTGCTTACAGTCACAGAAGCCTCCGTAGTGGCAGAAGAGCCGGTCAGGCATACAGCCTGTACGCCTACGGTGTGCTGCCCCTCAGAGACGGCGTCGATTGAGTACGAATACTCCGTGGTCTCTGCAATCTTGTTGCCGTCGAGGTAGATGCAGAACTTCTCGTTGGGGTTGGCGGGGGAATGAGCCGGCACACGGCGCGACTTGCCCTGCGCCGCCATGTTGATGCGGCCCACAAAAATGTCATCGAGCATCGTCATGACCGCGCCGTTGCGGCTGGTGCAGTTGAAGCCGATCTTGACGGTCTGGCCGGCATAGTCAGCCAGCGAAATGATGACCTCTTCCCACACCTCGTAGCCGGGCGAGAGGTAGTTGCCCTCGGAAATGGTGGTGAAGTCAGCCGGCTGGGGGTTCTCCGCAGTGGTTATGCCAACCTTGATGCGGGCGTCGCCGGCATCGGCGCGGCGCATATAGAAGCGCAGGTAGTTGTCGTCGCCCACAGTGATCTGCGGCGAGATGAGCCAGTCGTTGTTGTTGCCGTTGTTAGGCTGCAGGAATGCGGCATACTGGCGGCCGGAGCGGGGAGTCATGGTGTAATAGTACTGCACATCCCACGCCGGCACGACTGCCCAGGGGTTGACTATCTGAATGTACTGCGTCTTGCCGGAGTTGGGATACTCGCCTTCCATGACAACCGCCGGCACGCCGTCCTTGTCGATGCCGGTCCAGGGCTGCGGGTCGATGGTGAAAGCGTCATAGCTCTCGAAATCGTCCTCAAAGATGGCAAGCTCCTTGTTCCACTCCATGTCGATGGCGTTTAGGCCGTCATACACATCGTGGTTTACTACAGCGTGTAGCGAATACGGGTCGGTGATGTCCTCCTCGAGCGCGATGTCGAGGGTCTTGTCGCCGTCCATGTCGAAAGTCGCAGTGTAGGTGCGCAGCCCGGTGAGGGCGATGCGGATAGTGTGGCTGCCGGAATAGGTCATGACAGACGAATGTCCGGAAGCGTCAAGCACGGTCTCCGCCGTGCTGTAGTCCATGTCGTAGGCGTTGGTGTGCAGCGTGTAGTGCACACCCTCCATGGAAACGCCGATAGAGTTGGTCACATTGATGTCAAGGCGTTTGTCACGCGACTGCGCAAAGGCAGCAGTCGCAATCATCGCGGTGACGAGTGATACTGACAATAGTCTTTTCATAAGGGGTTGTTGTGTATGCTGTTATTTATGTTTGTTCATTTCCGAATGGCCAGCAGTCTCACAGGCTGACCTCCTTGTCAAGATGAGTTATTGACTTGTGTAACAAAGCGGCGAAGAGATGAGAGGAGGGACAGGCCGGGGCATATCGCAGGGACGACAGTGTCCCGGCCTGTCATTAGTTCAGCTTATTTCTTGACGAAGCGTACCGAAGAATTGCCCTCGGCTGCCTCGACACGCAGTATGTAGATGCCCTCGGCGAGGTCGGCGATGCTGATGCTGTCGCCCGCTGCGCTGCCGCAGAGCATTCCGTTCATAGAATATACGGCGAGACGCACGTCTGTTGCGCCCTCGATGGCTATCATGTCGCCAGAGATGCGCACGTTGCAGCTGTCGGCATTGATACCATCCACGCCTTGCTGTGACGACGGGGTGAGGACGATAGATGCCTGCACGCTGCCGTCAGCAAACGTAGCTGTAGAGGTGTACTCGTTGTAGCCCTCGGCGTTGACAGTCACGTCATAGTCCTTGTCGCTCTGGAACACCACGATTGAGAACGCGCCGTCAGCGTCAGTCACGCCGCAATATTCCACTTCGCCTGATGTCAGGACGACATCCGCGCCCTCGACAGGCTGGTTGTCCTCTGACGAAACGACTGTTCCGGCGTATGAGAGGGGATTGTTCTCGACGGTGAGCACTGTCTGTGCAAACATTGAAGCCTGGTTGTATGCCGTTTCCGAAAGCTCGTCATTGTCGGTAGAGCGCATTATGGCGCGAGACGCGAGACTTGCATCTCCCACATACTGGCAGTTGTACGACCAGTTGTCGAACTCGCCAAGGATGTCAACGAGGATGTTGCCGCCCTGATAAGTATAAGGCATTGTCAGCTCCACTTTCAGTATGGGAGCGGGAGTGTCCTTCTCGCCGCCCTGCGGTTCAATATATGACCGGTTGGAATATACCACCATTTCGGGACTTATCTCAACAGCCTGATCGGGGGTGATAGAAGAGAGTTCAGTCGGGGTAATAGCCACGCGGTAGTTGCCGGTGAACGTCTTGTTGCTGTCCATCCAGCCGTTGAAGGCGATGCCTGTCAACTTGGTGCCGGGAGTGATGCCGTACTGCGCCAGGTATTCCTGAGTGAACACGAGCTGGCTCTCGGCCTTCTTGTAGTAGTTGCAAAGCGGGGTGGTGTATGCCAGGCGGCCGCCGGTAGCGATTGAGCCTGCGCCGACGATTACGTCAGCAAGGGCAGTCTCCTCTGCCACTGTCACTGTTGCTTCTTCTGTCTCAATCGAGAGGTCGTCTGTCACGTCCATGCGCATCTTAACCGTGTAAGTACCGGCCTGGTGCGGAGTGAAAGACATGACAAGAGGCATCACTGCGCCGCCTGCGATTTCCGGTGTCTCAGTCATGGTCTTGATGTCCTCGCCGTTGACATTAAGCGACACTGTATATGAACCGGCAGCCTCAGCTGCTGTATTGACGTTCTTGACATACATCGACGAGTTTACGGCATTGTTGACGATACCAGTTGCCGGTGCATTGAACGAAGAGAGTGCAAGGTCATGGTCAACAGCCACCAGACGGCAGCCGAATACATTGTCAATGCGGGCATAGCAGATGTCAAATGCGAGGTAACCCTCCCCAGCAGGCATATCTACGGTATAGAGCTGCGCATTGGTCTGGTACTGGCCTACGGGGTACTGTGAGGAGAAGCTCTCGTCTCCCTCCTCGACGTATGAGGCATTGCGTATATTCTTGACCTGCTCCCAGTTGGTGCGGTCTGTCGAATAGTATACTGTCACGCAAGCGTCCTGGCCGTACTTGCTTGTTGCGCCGGCCTGGAACAGCAGCTTCTCACCCTCGGCAGCAGTAAGGCGCGGGGTGATGGCACGCAGTGTGGAAACGGATTTCTCGTTGCTGAGGACATGATTGTTCTCGCCCCAAGCATCGGCATGGCCGAGTATGAGCTGCAGACCGTCGTCGATGATCCAGCCAGCCGGCATGCTTTCGTTCTCGAAGCCCTCAAAGAAGAGATCACCGCCTGATTTCGCGCCAGAGAGGGGAAGGGTGACAGGCTCGTCCATGCCCTCGACAGTCATGACGAGGTCGCCGGAGAGGATGCCCACTGTGTCGTCATTGCCAAGCGTGATGTTGAAGTCCTGCGTATGGACAGCTTCCTTAAGAGATGACACTGTGAACGGAATAGCGGCATCCGTCGAGAAGCCCTGTGGCAGCGTGATGCTTGTTACCACCATGTCGCGGCCACCCTCGTTGGAGATGGTCAACGTGCGAGTTACGGGTTCGCTTACGAAACCGAAGTCGAGGCTGGTAACAACGATGTTGCCCTGCTTCAGCTTGTAATTGAATGCGTATGGATAAATGTTCGTATACACGATAGACTTGTTGCTCTGCTTGAGATCCTCACGTATACGCATACCCACATAGTACGCGCCTGTTCCGGAACTCAGATTTGATTTCGCAGAAATCAACGAAATGGGGAATGAGGCAGCGATGCTCATTGTCTTGCTTTCTCCGACAGCAATAGCCTCGGTAAGCGGTATCGTAACCAAGTCCCCATGAGTCTCAGTATAGAGTGTCAGCGTATAGTTCTCGTCGCCGGGGTTGAGGGCGACATTGCCGCTGTTGATGACAGTTACGGTGAACGGCGCGGAGACATTGCCGTCAGCTCCGGTGAAGAGCGGCGTTGAGGCGAAAGCCACGTCACCTATGGTCATAGCGCGGCGTTCCACTGTGCCGCCGCCATCGTCATACGGCTCGTATGTCACGCTCATCACATCGGCATACTGCATCTGGATGCCCACGCACTGGCCGGCATCTACGGTAAGCACCTTGTCTGAAAACTCATACGCACCGCCCGTGCCTATGGAATTGCCTTTGATGTATGTCTCGCCGGACTTGGTCATGTCGTAGAAGGTGATGTAACCGCCTTCGTCCTCCTCGCCGTAGCCGTAGTCATACGGCTCATCGACGCGATACCGCACAGTCACCGTACCCTGCACAGGGGGAGTGACAACAATGGGGTTTGACGTACCTGCGCCGTATGCGCTCGAGTCATAGCCGCGCAACGCGCCGGAATAATACTTGAAGGTATAGTCGGAAGTGTCGCCATAAACACCCCACCCTTCGGGGGGCGCGAATGTCGTCCCGACAACGGTGCCGTCAAACGTGACGGTCACCTGCTCTGCCGCAGCTGTCAGCAGCCCCGACGCGAGCATGGTCATCAATAAAAAATTTTTCATAGTCATTCTTTTTGTTATAACAAAAGGAGGTTCTCGCCGGCACGGACACCGACGGTCATCTCATTGGTACCGGGAACGCGCAGCTGGCGCGAACCCGGTTGTTTTCTCGCAGCAATCGGAAACCGGACATTTTGCCGGCTTCCGGTCGCTGTTATCGGGGAGCAGCATTATCGGAGTTCTCCGAGCACTCGGAGTCCTCTGATTGGCTGCTTGGGGTCATCACTTCTTGATGAAGCGTACAGTCTTGTTGCCTTCGGCTGCCTCTACGCGGAGGACGTAGATGCCCTTGGCGAGGTCAGCAGTGCTGATGCTGTTGCCCTCGGCGTTGCCGCAAAGCATGCCGTTGACAGAGTATACAGCGAGACGAGCGTCTGTTGCACCATCCACGACAATCATGTCGGCTGCTACGCGGACACTCATATTGTCAGCTGCTACATTGTCAACGCCAGACTCAGTGCTGATGAGTTCAATTACGAAACCCTCTACGTTGCCGTCTGCAAACGATACGCTTTCAGTGCTGTGGAAGCCGTTGTAGTTCTCGGCTGAAGCATCAACGACGTATGTAAGGTCAGACTGGTAAACATTGATTGAGAATGTTCCGTCCTCGCCAGAAACGCCCTTGTACATCACATCGTCAGAAGTGAGGACAATTTCAGCGCCGGCCAGAGGAGCATTGTCAGCATTAGGCTTGTTGCTGTAAACAGTGCCGCTGAAGGTTGCAGGCTCGTTGTTGACGTAGAATATCGTCTGCGGGAACAGCTTGCACTGGCTGTATGTGCCAGAAGTAAGCGTGTAGTCATTGCCGCGTACGATAGCGCGTTTGCAAATCTCTGTATCTTTGCTGCCCACGAACTGGCAGTTTGAAGAGTATGCGCTGAACTCACCCACTACGCTGACGAGCAGGTTGCCGCCAGTGTAGGTGTACGGAGCAGTAAACTTGGTCACTAATACGGGAGCTGCGGTGTCCTTGACGCCCTCCTTGGGCACGGTGTACGCCTCGTTGGAGTAAACGAGCATGTCGTCGGTCACCTCAACAGCAGTGTCCTTCGTGATTTCAGAAAGTTCAGTCGGGGTCATGTATACACGGTATGCACCGGAGAAGGTCTTGTTAGTGTCAATATAGCCGTTGAAGCCGATGCCGTTCAGCTGCGCGCCGGGGGTGATGCCGTACTGTGCCAGGTATTCCTCGGTAAAGATCATCTCGCTCTGGCTCTTGTTGTAGAACATGTAGAGGGGAGCTGAATATGTGCCGCTGCCGGCGCCTTGGATCTCGCCGCCACCAACGTTTGTTGCAACCTCAGCTGTCTCAGCGACAACCTCCACGGGATAGTCAGCGGTCTCCATTACGAAGTCCTCGCCGAGGGTCAGGCGCATCTTGACATTGTATGTTCCCGGCTCGTGGGGAGTGAAGCCCATCATGTATGACACTTCACCGCCAGCTGCGATTTCGGCAGTTTCGGCATTGGTCTTTACTACCTCATCGTTGACAAGCAGCGACATGACGTATGAGCCTGCGGGTTCTGCTGTGGTGTTGAGGTTCTTGACACTCACGTTCAGTTCGATCGGGTAGTTGACTACGCCGTTCTTGTTAACCTGTGACGAAGAGTACATCAGGTCATGGGCAACAGTGGCTGCATGGCAGCCGAACACATCGTCGATGCGAGCGTAGCTGATGTCGAAAGCGAGGTAACCCTCACCCTCGGGCATCTGGACTGTGAAGAGCTTCGGGTAAACCTCGTATGAGCCGTAAGGCTTGCTTGAGGAGAATTCCTCGTCGCCCTCCTCTGTGCGTCCGCTGTTGCGGATGCTCTTGACCTTGGTCCAGTCGAGGCGGTTTGTCGAGTAGTATACAGTGATGACAGACGATGCGCTGGAGCTGCAAGAGCCGGCCTGGAAGACCACTGTCTCGCCAGCCTGTGCGACCAGACGCGGTGTGATGGCACGCATCACAGAGCTTGCGCTGTTGCTGTTCAGCACATGGTTGCCCGCGCCCCAAGCATCGGCGTTAGCCTCTTTCAGCTCGAGTTCCGGGTCGATGATCCACCCTGCGGGCATGCTTTCGCCCTCGAAATCCTCAAAGAAGAAGTCGCCGCCGGCCTTGGCTACCATAAGCGTAAAGGCGAGAGGCTCGTCTGCACCCTCAATGTTGAATTTCAGGTCGCCGGAAATTGTACCGACTGCTGACTCGTTGACAGTCACGGTAAACTCCTTGTAGTGCGGGTCTACGTTGATGGGGGCAACGGTGAACGGAGCAGCTACGTCAATAGAGAAGCCTGCCGGAACTTCAATAGAAGTCACATTCACGGGACGGCCGCCGAAGTTGCCGAGGCGCAGCGTCTTGGAAGTCGACGAGGTGACGAAGCCGAAGTCATAGCTTGTCACGTCGGAGGTGCCGTCCTGGACAGTGTAGTTGAACGTATAGGGATATACGTCAACCCAAGAGATGTCGGAGGCAACATTGCTGATGCCGTCGCGCATCTTGAACTTGGTCCAGTACGAGCCTCTGCCGCTCAGCGTCTTGCCCTCGGCTATCGTAGCGAGGGGGACAGAGAACGCCATTGTAATCTGGCGGCTCTCGCCGGCGGCGAGCGTCGGCAGGTTGGCAGTCGCGAGGTCCACGCCGTTTGCGTCGAGCAGCGTGAGGGTATAGCCGGCATCACCCTCGTTCAGGCTGACAGTGCCGGTGTTGGTATAGGTAGCCACAGTGCTTACGAGGACATTGCCGTCAGCGTCGGCGGCAAGTGCGCTTGAAGAATACTTCGCGCTGGAGATGCTGAGCGACTTCACCTCTGCCGTGGGGTCGTAGGGTTCGTAAGTCACGCTCTTCACGCAAGCATAATCCAGCTCGATGCCAAGGCAGTGGCCCGCAGCCAGCGTAATGGTCTTGGTCGTATAGTCGGTGTCCCAGCCCGAACCCTTGCTAGAGCCTTTGGTGTAGGAACTGCCGTTGACCTGCATGTCATGGAAGTTGATTGAGTTGTAGCCAGAGTCGTCGTCGTCACACTTGTAGACCACAGACACCTCGCCCTGCACGGGAGGTGTCACGACAATCAGGTTCTCGTCGTTCCAGGCTGACATGTTGGAATAACCGTAGAGCGAACCGTCGGAGTTCTGCACAAAACGGTAGTTTGAATTGGTGCCGTAAAGGCCCCACCCGGTCGGAGGATTGAACTGTCCTCCCGAGACCGTCCCCTCAAAGGTGACAGTCACCGGCGTTGCCGAGGCCGTGACAAGACCTGCGGCAAATAGCGCCATTGTCAGAAGTTTTTTCATGAGCTAATTATTTAGAGTTATACGGTATTTGTATGTTATCAGTCTGCCTCCGCACTGCGGCGGGAAAGCTGTCTGTAAGTTTCACATTTGGTGGGCAATCTGGCGGAAAACCGCCGTTTGCCAGATACGCCGCGCCTCTCGCGGCCGTTTGGCGGGCAACCGGAAGCCGGGGACATGCCCCCGCTTCCGGCCGCGTTATAGAGGAGCAGCATCGGAGTACTCAGAGTTCTCCGAGCAGCTGCTTGGGTTCATTACTTCTTGATGAAGCGTACAGTGTTTGTGCCTTCGGCTGCCTCTACGCGAAGTACGTAGATGCCGGCGGCGAGGTCAGCAGTGCTGATAGTGTTCTGTGCAGCAGTGCCGCAGAGCATGCCGTTGACAGAATAGATAGCGAGACGCACGTCTGTTGCACCCTCTACAGTGATCATGTCACCTGCGATGCGTACGTTGCAACCCTCGGCTGCGATGCCGTCAACACCGCTCTCTTCAGCAGTAAGAACGATTTCGATAGTCAAGTCGCCGTTGGCGAATGATACCGGGTTCTCTGAAGTGTAGGCGTTGTAACCGGTTGCAGTTACGCTTACATTGTACTCCTTGTCAGACTGGAATACATTGATAGAGTAAGCGCCGTTCTCGTCAGATGTGCCCTTGTACATCACGTCGCCTGAAGTGAGGACGATTTCAGCGTCAGCTACAGTGATAGTCTTGTCATTGTCGCCATAGATGACACCTGCTACGTTGGCAGGATTCTGCTCAATAGTGAAGATGGTCTGTGCGAACATCTTGGCTTGCTTCCAAGAGGCAGACTCGATAGAGGAGTCTGTTGCACGCAGGATAGCGCGAGCTACCATTCCCTCGCTTGTATCACCAACATACTGGCAGCTGGATGACCAGTTGCCAAATTCGCCGATGATACCGAGCAGCATGTTGCCGCCGTTGTAGGTATACGGAGTGTCGAATGTCACTTTCAGCACGGGAGCAGCATCACCTATCGAACCACCAGTAGGCTCAGTGTATGAATCGTTGGAGTAAACGAGCATGTCGTCTGTCAGCTCAACGACTTCAGCAGGAGCGATTGCAGACAGTTCGGTCGGAGCAAGGAAAACCTTGTATGTACCTGTGAAGGTCTTGTTGGTATCGTAATAACCGTTGAAAGCGATGCCTGTCAGCTTGGTACCCGGAGTGATGCCGTACTGTGCCAGGTAATCCTCGGTGAACACGAGTTCACTGTGAGTCTTCTTGTAGTAGTTGCAAATCGGGGTAGTGTCTGACGAAGAGGGAGTGCTGATCAGTGAGCCAGTGCCGACTGTGATGTCAGCATTTGCAGACTCGGCAGCAACCTCGATTGTGTAGTCAGAAGTTTCGAGCGTGTAGTTCTCGCCGATGCTCAGGCGGTAGCGTACAGTGTATGTACCGGCCTCGTGCGGTGTGAATGATGCCTCGAAGGGAACTTCAGCAGTAGCGAGTTCGGGAGTCTCTGCTATTGTCTCGGCAACCTCGCCGTTTACAAGCAGCTCCATGGTGTAAGAACCGGCAGCCTCGGCTGTGGTGTTGATGTTCTTGACAGTCGCAGAAGTGTTGATAGCGTGGTTTACAACGCCTGCAGTCGGAACATTTGATGCAGTGTACATCAGGTCATGTTCAACTACAGCAGCGTGGCAGCCGTATACATTGTCGATGCGAGCGTAACAGATGTCGAAAGCGAGGTAGCCTTCACCTGCCGGCATGTCGATAGTGTAAATCAGCGGAGCAACGTCACTGCTGCCCGAGGGCTTGGATGAAGCGAACTTCTCGTCATTTTCACCAGCAGAGCTCGGATTGACGATATTCTTCAGAAGAGTCCAGTCGAGACGGTTTGTGGAGTAGTAAACAGCCACGTTGGGATAGCTGCCGTATGTGTTTGCCGGAGCAGCCTGGAATACCACTATCTCGCCCTCTGTTGCTGTGAGGCGCGGAATGATGGCACGTGCTGTAACAGTTGATTTGCTGTTGGCCAGAACGTGGGTATTGCCCTCGCCCCATGCCTTGGTGTCGGGAGTTACCAGTGTCAGGTCGCTGTCGATGAGCCAGCCTGCGGGCATCTCTGCACCCTCGAAGTTCTCGAAGAAGTTGTCGCCGCTGGCTACAACACCTGCAAGGTCGAGTGTAAGAGGCTCGTCTGCGCCCTCGATAGTGAGCGACAGAATGCCGTTGATGATGCCGCTTGCATCTTCATTGACAGAAATGGTCAATTCTTTGCTGTGCTCAGTCTCGCGGGCAGAAGCCACAGTGAACGGAGCAGTAGCGTCAACAGAGAAGCCGGCAGGTACATCCATTGCAGTCACGTTGACCACGCGGCTGCCCTGGTTCATCAGGGTGATGGTCTTGGAGGCAGTGCCTGTCAGGAAGCCGAAGTCAAGAGCAGTCACAGCTGTTGAGATGTTGCCGTCCTGGAACTGGTATTTCAGCTCGTAGGGGAAAACGTCCGACCAAGACATGGTCTGATAAGTCTGCTTCAGATCCTCTCGTACACGGAAGCCTACATAGTATGCGCCGTTAGACGAGGGGCTTGACTTGGCAGCCAGCAATGAAATGGGGAATGTGCCTGTAACAGTGATAGCCTTCTGCTCGCCGGCAGCAAGTGTCTCTGTCATAGGTATAGTCACCAGGTCGCCGTGAGTAGTAGTAAATATAGTCAGGCTGTAGCCCTCGTCACCGGGGTTGAGGGTGACGTTGCCGCTGTTGGTGACTGTGAGGTTGATGCCAATCTCGACATTGTTGTTCTCATCGGCATAGAGGGGAGTAGTGACATACTTCGGGCTGGTGAGAGTGAGCGCACGGCGTTCCTCAGTGTCCTGGTTCGGGTCGTACAGTTCGTATGTCACGCTCATGACCTGTGAAGAGTCCAGCTCGATGCCTACGCAGTGGCCGGGTTCTACAGTGACAGTCTTGTTGGCGTATGAAGTGGCGTAGCCGTAGCCGAGAGAAGATCCCTTGGTATAGGTGTCGCCGCTCTTCATGTAGTCCCAGAACTCGATTGTGCCGCCTTCGTCATACGAACCCCAGCCGTAGTCATCATCGCCCCAGCCGGCATCACCTTCATCAACCTTGTAGTTGATGGTGACTTCACCCATTACCTGGGGTGATACCAGAATCGGGTTGGAGACGTATGTGGAAGAACTCGTGGAAGAGCCTCTCACCGAACCGTCGCTCATGTACATGAAGCGGTAGTCCGAGGAGTCTCCCTGGATAGTCCACCCCTCTGGCGGGGTGAAAGTGCTACCGTTGGTGCCCTCAAAGGTCACCGTCACTTGCTCTGCGGAGGCTGTCAGCAGCCCGGCTGCAAGCATGGTAAGTAAGAAAAACTTCTTCATAAACATATTATTTAGGTTAACAAGAAAACTCTATGCCGAGTTGGTATAAGGGAACCCGGCCGCGCCGCCCTGTCAGCAGGGAAGCACGGCCGGGCCGTTGGGTTACTTCTTGACGAAGCGCATTGTCTTGCTGCCGTCGGCGGTGTCTACACGGAGCAGGTAGATGCCAGCCGCCAGGCCGGAAGTGCTGATGACGTTGCCGCGTACGCTGCCGTACATGACGCCCGATGTAGAGTAGATGCTCATCATGGCATCCTCAACACCCTCGAGCATGATGCTCTCGTCGCTGATGCGCAATGTCACGTTGCTGTCGTCGAGTACATTCTTCACACCGCTGGTGAACTTGAAGTGGCGGTATGTGAAGTCGTCGAACAGGTATGCCAGACCGTCAGTGTTGACCGTGTGACGCATTGCCACGTGAATCTTGTCGCCAGCATACTCGCCGAGGTTGGTGATGTACTGTGTGTATTCCTCCTTTTCAGGATAGTTCAGTGTGTAGGAAGCCACCTTGGTGTAGGCCTTGGTGTCGTTGGGGTCATCAGCTGTGCTGACGAGGACCTCGGAACAACCCTGTGTGAACACTTCGCCGCCGCCGATGTTGTCCTTCTTCTCATAGTTGCGTGCCCAGAACTCAAACTCGGAGTCGGCGGTAGCCTCGAGGTTCGGCATGATGATCCAGTCGTCGGTTGTCGAGCTGTAAGTAGCGAATGCCACGAGGTTCTGCATACCGGTTGCGGGGTACGGGTTGGGCCAGTCAGCCTTGGTGTAGTTCATGACTAAGAATGCCTGGGGCTTGCCGTAGTTGGCGTAGTCCACCATAGCGAGCTTGATGCTGCTTGCGCCGTCACCGTCGATGGTGATGAAGCCGTTGGGCTGCAGCGAGCCGTACTCATCCTGCTCAAAGCCAAAGAACTGAGTGTCCTCGGGCATGCCCTCGCCGCGCAGGGTCATTGTCACTGTAGAGCCGCCCTCGGAAGTGATAGTCATAGTCTCCTCTACTGCGGAAGCCACAGTGCCGGGGACGAAGCTGATAGAGAAGGGTATGCCAGAGCCAGAGGCAATCTTGTCACCCTTGTTCAGAGTAGAAGTGAAGTGAGTACCAGAGAATGTCACGTCAGCGACAGTAGCCTCAGAGTTGCCGTCATTGAGCAGAGTGAACTTGTTGCCCGAAGCAACTTCCTTGTTCCAGTTGACCTTCATTGCATCCCACTCGCTGAAGTTGGTAGTCAGCTTCTCGGCAACGATAGGCTCAACAGCCATCTTGTCGATGAGTGCGCTTGTAGCACGATTGTAGTTGAAGATAGAGCGTTTCCAGCGGAAAGCGACAGTCTTGCCGGCATACGGAGTCAGGTCGATGCGCTCGCGATACCAGTAGCGGTTCTCTGTGTCATTGGGGTCAGACAGCTTGGTGACAGCCTTCCACTCGCCGTCAACGAAGATTTCGAGGTCGAGGTCAGCGATGCCGTTGCTGCCGTCAGTCGGGTTGGTGCGTGTGCCGGTCTCGTCCACCTTGAGGGTGACGGGAGCGCAGTCGCCCCAATAGAATGTCAGGTACATGGGGTTGTCAGCCGGGAGCTTGAAGTCCGGAGTGGTGAATGTAGCCACCTCACCGGCAAGACCTGCCTGGACATTGGCTGCATACTTGCCGTCGTAGGGCTTCGTCTCGCTTCTGTACCATTTTGTGTACTGTGCATTGTCAGCTACCCAGCCTGTCGGGGGGAACACGTCGCCGTCGAAGCTCTCACGGTACGGGTAAGCCGTAACGGAAGCGTCGGGCTGAGTAGTGAACGTGTATGTCGAAGAGGCGGTAGTGCCCTTGTCGTTGTAAGCGTCCACACGCCAGTAATATGTAGTCTCATATTCGGCTGTGGGGATAGTATATGTCAGAGCCTCGCCCATCTCTACGCCGTTGACCAGGCTTGTGGCAGCAGCGTCAGTACCCACATAGAGCTTGTAGCCCTTGGCAAACTGCGCAGGGTCCCAAGTGAGAACGATGTTGCGCGGGAAGATGCCGGTTGCGCCGTTGGCGGGTGAAGTCAGAGTTGTTGTTGAAGGAGCGTCGCTTGCGCCGTAGAGCGGCGGAAGGATGACTGCGTCAACATAGAATGTAGATACCAGCGGGCCGGTTTCGGTGTCCCATTCTTCGAGAGGCTGGTATGCGAAACGGAAGTAGCAGTTGTCTGAGCCGCCAGTCTGCACAGTGTATTTCTTGTGCGTGTTCTCGTTATACGGGCCGTTGTAGTTGAACGTCTCGAGAGTAGTCCAGCTGTTGCCGCCGTCCTTTGAGAACTCCACGGTCACGGTATTGTCCGCACCAAGGCCGTCCTCATCCTCGAAGTAGTCATAATAGTTGAACTCGAAAGTCACTTCACCGGCAGAACCGTCGATGCGCGGAGTGCGCAGTTCCTGTGCTGTGTTGTTCATTGTGGCAGAAGCGTATGCTGCATAGTAGCCCTCGATGGGAGAGCTGGTAACACGCCAGTCTTTGCCGTTGGAAACATACCAGCCGGCAGGCGGGAACACCTCGCCGCAGCTCTCGAAGCCCTCGTAAGTGTAGCCCTCGGGGAGCATCTGCTTGGAGGCGCGTAAGGAGATGCTTGCATCCTCGCCGTTGGTGTTGATAGTCAGTGTGCCGGAAGTAGCGGAGGTGTTGGATGCGTCATACATAATCTGCATCTTGACAGCCTCGTTGCGGCCCAGGGCTATGTCTGCCATCGGGGTGGCAGCGATCACGCTGAAGCCCTCGGGAGCCTCAACGCCTGTCACCTTCAGCACGTCCTTGCCGGTGTTGGTGAGAGTGAACACCTCTGACAGCGACTTAGAGCCGATGTACACCTTGCCGAAGTCCCACTCGTCGATGCTCGGAGTGGCTACAGGGCCAGTGATTGCCTGTGTGCGGAATATCGACACGTCGTCAACCTCGATGCTGTTGACCTTTTGGTTGCCCTCGAAGTAGTACTCGAAGGCCACGCGCACCTTCTTTCCCTGATAGTCGGAGAGGTCAAGGGTTGACACGTTCTTTGCCCAGCCTTCCCAAGCGACAGTGTACCAGCCGTAGTCAACGGGCTGAACGCCGCTCTCGAGAACCATCTTGGGGTCCTGGATAGAGAAGATGAAGTCCTGGTCGCCGGGCTGCTGACCTTCTTCAACGATGCGCACGCGCAGGTCGAATTTCTTGTCTTCACGAGCCCATGCTGAAGCCGCCCAAGAGAAACGGACAGACATCGGGCCGTCTACCTGCACCCATGGGGTCAGCAGGTAGTCAGAACCCTTGACATTGGCGTCCGTGTTGTACATTGCATCAATCCACGCCTTGCTGTTGACATGGTTGCCGTCTTTGTCTTTGCTTTCATAGATGCACCACTTCATGGGATAGTCGAGAGACGGGTCGCGGTCAACTGTCTCCCAGCCTTCGATATCGATGGCTCCGTAATGAGAGCCGCTCGGTACCGTTATCCCCTCAAAGGTCTCATTTAGCAAATTCTGTGCGTTTGCCCCCGGCGAGAACGAGATCGTCGCCGCCAGCAACAAAGCACCCGAATAAAAGGTAAACTTTTCCATGATACGGATAATTGATAATTATTAGAGTTATGTGTTGTTAGTGTATGATGTCCATACTTTTCTTCTGTGTCACGAACTTGTACTGCGGATGTGATTAGAGCATAAATCGCTGAAAGCACTGTCAGTCAACGACTTGGAAGTTTCCAAACTCACATGGGAGGCAATTTCTTGACTTGTCGGGGCAAAGTTATTCAAAATCCATGAATTAGGACAATATCGCCGCGTTAAGTAATCAAAATCACCATCACAATCCGAACAAATCACCATGCCATGATGTTGACAAAATTATGCGCATAAAGACCTGCGACGCCATTTCATAAAGCAAGCAACAAACACATTAACCACTTCAACACGGCATAACATCCAAACATTTTGCCATGCAGAAATATGCAGTTTTCAGTCCCAGCCCCCTCCGAGTACTCGGAGATCTCGGAGTACTCGGAAATCTCGGGAGATGCCCCGAGGGTCATCTCCCGAAAATGACAATGGGGTGTCCGATGATTTCGGACACCCCAACCGGGATTACGTAGCCCATAGCAGAGTCGAACTGCTCTTTAGAGAATGAAAATCTCTCGTCCTAACCGATAGACGAATGGGCCACAAATATGCAACTGCACTGCGCAAATTTGCGAGTGCAAAGTTAGCAAGTCTTTTTAGATTGCGCAAACTTTTTCGCCCTATTTTTTGCCACGCCAAGCCAACACCCTGAATATCAACACAATTAACTGCGCCAAAATTCAGAAAACAAAGTTCGGCAAATGCGCCAGAAACGCGCCGTGGGCATCAGTTTGACACCCAGACAGGGCGAAACCATGCTCATTCGGAGGGCAGCTCGAACACTATGCCCGTCTCGACAGTCGAGTCAACGGCCTTGCCGTCGCGCGTCGCCGGCTCCCACCGGGGCATGTTCTTGACTATGCGGATAGCCTCCTGCTCCAGGTCGGGGTCTATCAGCCGCGCTATCTTGATAGTGCCGATGCTGCCGTCGGCCTTGACCACAAAAGAGACGTTGACAACGCCCTCGATGCCGTTTTCGCGTGCTGCGGCGGGATATTTGAGCGTCTCGTTTACATACTGTGTCATGGCCTCCTTTCCGCCCGGGAACTGCGCGGCAGTGTCGGCGGCCATGGCCGCAAAGGCGAGCGCAAGCACCGCCACTATTGACATTATAAATCTCTTCATCTGTATAATCGTTTAGTCGGTTAATGCTGAATCGTGTTTCTGCGAGAGGGTGCGCAGCAGCCCCGTGCACGCATCTTCGAGCAGGTCAAGCACCAGCTCGAATCCCTCCGCACCCTCGTAGTACGGGTCGGGGACATGGTCATAGCGCGTGGCGAGAGTACAGTAGTCCATCATGCGCACCACCTTGGCTTCGGCCTCGGGCGTTGGGGCAAACGCACGCAGCCTGCCGTAGTTGCTGTCGTCCATGGCTACGATGAGGTCGAAGCTGTCGAAATCGGAGCTGCGCACCGGCCGCGCACGGTGGTCGAGAGTGTAGCCGCGCCGTGTGGCGTGGACGCGCATACGCTTGTCGGGCAGGTCGCCGGCATGGCCGCTGTACAGCCCCGCCGAGTCCAGCTCATACCGGCCGGACACGCCGGCCGCGTCCACCGCCGACTGCATTATGGCCTGCGCCGCCGGCGAGCGGCAGATGTTGCCCAGGCACACAAACAGTATCCTCGTCTTGTCACATTCCATATTTGCCATGTTTCGTTCAGTTTGCAGTCCTCTGCGTGATGCCGCAGCGACGGCACTGCTGCCGTCCGGCGACACCTACTTAGATGTACCTATAAACAAAAAGATTAATTGTCTCCCGACAATTAATCCTCTAACCTTAAATCTAATACCATGAAAAACACGTGCAAAGTTACTGCCATTTGCCAAGTCCACCAAATAAAATCCGAACTTTTTTCAAGAAATTTCCGACTTTCAATTTATTAACGACATTTGAAAAGCAAAACAGCCGCGTTTTTCCATCCGCCCACGCCTCGATATGACAATGTGACAGGAGGCGGAATCTGAGCATCGCACCCACAGCACAAAAAAATCAGGCCTGTCCCCCATGGACAAGCCTGACTTATTAATTCCAAATTCAAATCGATGAAGATTACTTCATACTCAAGTAATCATGAAAAGATTATGCGGTGACACGCTCGAGCCATTTCACCATGGCGAGCATCACGCCCATCGATATGAGGCAGACAGCAAGGAATACCGTCCATGCCACCCATATCGGGCAAGCGTTATAGATCAGCGGGCCAATCCACAGCAACAGGTTGCCGACAGCCGTAGCGCCGAGCCACAGACCCTGGCAGAGACCCTGAAGGTTCTTGGGAGCGACCTTGGAGACGAATGACAATCCGAGCGGCGAGATGAACAGCTCTGCCACTGTCAAGAAGAAATACAGCACGAAGAGCACCCACGGGCCGGTCTTCATAGCTGCCGCCTCGGCGGGGGGGAGAGCCTTGAACGCCTCTGCCGAGGGGTAGCCCTGCATCCATGAGAACACTGCGAGGAAGATGTATGCCAAGCCGGCAAGACCCATACCTATCGCGATTTTCTTAGGCGTAGAAATCTCCTTGCCGCTGCGGCGCAACGCGCCGAACACGAGCATGACTACCGGCGTGAGGATAATCACATAGAAGGGGTTCAGAGCCTGCCATATCTCGGGCTGTATCGAGTCTGTCTGTACGAAGTCACGGGCGAACAGCGACAGCGAAGTGCCGTTCTGGTGGAATGAGAACCAGAAGAAGATAGCGATAGCGAGCACTGCAAACAGAGCGTACATACGCTGCTTGATTTCGTTGGCCATAGCCTTCTTCTCCTCTGCTGTATATGTGACAGTCGCAGCCTGTTCCTTCTTTCCCGGGGAGGGAAGACCTTTCTTGGTGGCGAGGAAGATGCAGAGCGAAATCAGCATTGCTGCCACAGATGCTATGAACGAGTAGTGGATACCGGTGTTGAACACCTCAAGATACTCGCTGCAGAACGCGCTCATGTCAGTGAATGTCGCACCCATACCGTTGGCGATGTTGGTGATGCCCTCTGCGACAGAGGTGTCGCCGCCAAGGAACTTGTGGCAGAGGTCGGGGAGCTGCGCATTGTACGCGAGGTTATGCACGTCGAGCCACCACGAGCGGAGCACCGGGGCGATGAACGGAGCGGCAACACCGCCGACGTTGATGAACACGTAGAATATCTGGAAACCGGCGTCGCGCTGCGAGGCGTACTTGGGATTGTCGTAGAGCTGTCCGACGATAGCCTGGAGGTTGCCCTTGAACAGGCCGTTGCCGAATGCGATGAAGAACAGCGCGGCGCAGGTCAGCGACAGCAGCCAGGTCGTGTTCTCGGAAGTCGCGAGGATAGGTATCGAGAGAACCACATAGCCGAGGGTCATGATTACGAGACCCCAGATGATAGTCCCCTTATAGTTCTGAAGCTTGTCGGCGATCACACCTCCGACAAGGCTGAGGATGTAGATGCCGGCGTAAAAGAAAGAATACACCAAGGCACTTTTCTCCTCTGAAAGGCCGAACTTGGAGCACAGGAACAGCACCAGCACGGCGTTCATGATGTAGTAACCGAAACGCTCGCCCATGTTGCTGAGGGCGGCAGGAATCAGTCCTTTGGGTTGGTTTTTGAACATAAAGTGTCAGGTTATAGGTTAGTTAATATTGCAGTTTTTCAGGCAGTTCCGCTGTTGCGGTGCTGCAGCATGTCGAAAGCCGTGGCATAGTTGCGCATCTGTCGCACCATAGCCACAAGCCCGTTGGAGCGAGTAGGCGACAGATGCTCGCTCAGCCCTATGCGGTTGATGAAATACAGGTCGGCATCGAGTATCTCGCGGGGCTTGTGACCGCTGACCACACGCAGCAGCAGCGCGACGATACCCTTGACTATCAGCGCGTCGCTGTCGGCGCGGAAGACAATGTTGCCTTCGCTGTCCAGGTCTGCCGTTATCCACACGCGGCTCTGGCAGCCTTCGATGAGGTTCTGCGGCGTTTTCTCCTCTTCGGGCAGTGCCGGGAGTGACGTTCCGAGCTCGATGATGTACGCATAGCGGTCCATCCAATCCACTATATCCTCGAACTCTTCGATTATTTCATCCTGTATACTATTGATTGTCATCGCATTACAGATTTATCGCGGATATGCTCGCCCAAATGGGCAACATTCCAAAAAACAAAGTTAATATAAAATTCCGAATATCGAAACACCTGACCAGCCAACTTCACCTCATTTGAGTTCGTTCAGCTTTCGCCGAGCATCCAACGCCCACTCAACAACGCTGGGAAAACCAGACAACGACATTGCATGGCGTATCTCGTCGTCGGTCAGCTGCGTGCATGCAGCTACCACTTCAATAACACTGGAGCGCATCCTCACCAGCTTGCCGTGGTTCAGGTTGAAACGGGATATGGTAAAATCCGACCGTTGGCGGTCGCGCTCGTCCATATCAGCGCGAGCTGTAATTTCGCCGTTTGCGAGGTAGGTCATCATGCGCTCCGGGTATTCCTCGACCGGATTTATAAGCATATCATAATCAGAGACCTTGCTCGTATTGTTATCCTTGTAGCACGCCCCGAAATCGCTGGACCTGTCCTCAACAACGAGGTTGCGCCAGTCGAATGTCATGTCATGCTGCCACGGCATGCCTTTCTTGCGAAAATGGTCTATGTGCAGCGACTGGGAATTTGACAGCGGCCTTTCGGTGTACGCCCCAAGCATACCTTGCTCCTCGAGAATACGGTCTCGGCAAGCGCGGTACAATTCGGGCTGGTCATGTATGTCCTCCCAGCGGCGCGGCTTTCCCCTCTCAACAAACCGCACAAAGTCGGGCAGCGGCTCGCCCTTTTCGATATGCCTCATCTGCCAGCCTTCTTTTTCATCAGAGCCATCTGCATACGCACCTGCATGAACACCGGGTCTGCAGCATCAATGTGCTGCTGCAGCCAGCCAAATGCCGAGGCAAAGTCGCTGGAAGAGCAGTCGCCGGCCTTCAGCAACTCCCACACACGGTCGATATGCTGCTGCACTACCGGCGGGCGCAGGCTGTCCATGCCAAACACGTCAGACAGCACCATGTCCGTTTCCTGTCCGTACTGGTTTTCCTCAATGACATGCACATCTCCGTCCTTGATAGCCAGCAAAATATCGCCACCAATCATGTTTACGCCAGAAACGACAAGCGGGGAGTGTGTGGTTATCAAGAACTGGCAATTCGGGAACGCCTTGCGCATCTTTTCCAATACAGTCCGCTGCCATGCCGGGTGCAGGTGCAGGTCAATCTCGTCTATCAAAATTATGCCCTCGCCCTTGCGCGGATCGTCCATTGCAGGGTGTGTCATCGCGAGCTTGCGCGAAATGTCCATCACAAGCGCAAGATAAGACTTCTCACCGTCAGACAACTCGTTGAAATTGAATTTCACCCCGTCTTTGGATATGACAAAAGCCTTGGGGCTGCGCTGCACACGGAAATCGCCGTATCCGTCCATGAAATCAGTTATGGTGCAGCGCACAGCATCAAGGCGGCGATCCGTAACGAGCGTACCCGTCTCGCGCATCCGCTCATTCTCGATGTCCTCCATTTCGCGGTACCAGGTGAAGAAGTCGTGGAAATTCACGCTGTTAGACATCTCCACCGAAAGTGCGTCCAGCGGCGACAGCTTGTGAGTCTTGCGCACACGCATCGGCGTTTCGTCCACAACACGGTTCACTCCGTAAGCGTCTATCAGCATCAGGTCGGCGGTTTCAGGCGATGCAGCGACTTGTTCCGCAACAATATTGGCATATTGTGTCATATCCGCCAGCCTCGTCTCGGCCGACGAGGCGCGGCGCACGGAGGAACGCTGCTTGTATATCTGCCACTCCACGCCGTTGTCGAGCCGCAGCCGCAGCGTGCAGAAGTCCGCTCCGCGAGTTATGTCGCTGTCCGAGACGGCGAGTCCGCGTCCTCGAGGATTGCGCAGTCGCGCTATCAGCCAAGACAGCAGTATTTTGACAGCAGTGAGAACTGATGTTTTTCCTGCGCCGTTTGCTCCGGCTATCACGTTCAGGGCAGACAACCTGTCAACCTCGAACCGTCGGATGCCTCTGAAATTTTCGATGCAAATATACTCAATCTTCATACGTGTATGACGCTTATTGGGGTTGTGAGTCGGGGGCGGGAGTGCGCGAGCGGAGAGCGGAGACTATCAGCTCGGCGGTGTAGTCGGTGGCGAGAGACGTGCCGAGCTTGCGGCGCATGGAGCGGTAGCCGTTCATCTGCCATTCGCGCTGGGGCGAGTGGTGCAGCAGCGGCGACAGCTCGCGGGCTATCGACGCCACGGTGCACTCATGCACCAGCAGTTCGGGGACTACGCGGGTGCCTACTATCAGGTTGGGCAGCGACACGTATTTCACCTTCAGCAGCTTCTCCATGATGCGGTATGACAGCTTCTTGCCGTTGGCGCGGTAGCATACCACCTGTGGCGTGCCCATGAGGGCGGTCTCGAGGGTGGCAGTGCCGGAGGTGACAAGGGCTGCCTTGGAATACTTGGCAAGCACCTGCGACGAGCCGAAGACCATCGGCAGCCCGGGGTCTTGCGCCGTCTCGCGGTAGAACCGCTCCCCTATCGCCGGCGCAGCGGCGACAACATACTGGTAGTCGGGAAAACGCTTGGCGGCCTGAATCATCAGCGGCAGGTTGTTGCGTATCTCGCCACGGCGCGAGCCTGGCAGCAGCGCGATTATCGGGCGCGTGTCCGTCAGCCCCTGCCGCTCGCAGAAATGCTTGAAGGGTGGTATATGCCCCAGCACGTTCTCCATTTCGCGCACCGTGGGGTTGCCCACATATTCCACCTTTATGCCGTGCTTGGCGTAGAACTCGACCTCGAAGGGGAGAATGCTGTACATTGCATCGACGTATCGGCGTATGTCGCGGACGCGCCACTCCTTCCACGCCCACACCTTCGGCGAGATGAAATAGTCGGTGCGTATGCCGAGGCGGTGGGCATAGCGAGCCATCTTGAGGTTGAAGCCCGGGTAATCCACCAGTATGAGGGTGTCTGGGCGGAACTCGCGCAGGGTGGCTTTGGCGAGGCGCAGGTGGCGCAAGATGCGCGGCAGCGACCGCAGCACCTCGCTGAAGCCCATGACGTTCATCTCCTCATAGTGCAGCACCGGGTTGCATCGCGCAGCCCGCGCCATCAGGTCGCCGCCGAAGAAGCGGAACTTGGCCTCCGGGTCGCGCTGGCGTATCGCCTCTATCACGCCCGAGGCATGGAGGTCGCCCGACGCTTCGCCGGCTATTATCATGTATTTCATCTGTCTCTCGCCTTGCTGTATATAATAAGTACGTTGGCATCCGCGTTTTTCGTATATGACTAAGACGCGATACTTGATTTTGATGTTGCTCCCCGTGTTTGGTTTAATCCTCGCGGGGTGCATCAGCGACGACATAACGACTTCCCCGGACGACGTGCTGTCGTTCTCGGTGGAGAAGGTGAGTTTCGACACAGTCATCACCGAGACCGGCACGCCCACGGCGCGTCTGCTGGTCTACAACCGCGCCAAGAAGGGCGTGAACATCTCGGCAATCGGGTTCAAAGACCCAGACACGCGCTTCCGCCTCAATGTGGACGGACAGACAGGCTCAAACTTCCATGACGTTGAGATACGCGGCGGCGACAGCATCTACGTCTTCATCGAGTGCGACCCGCCCAAGTCGCCCACCTCAGAGCCGCAGCTCATCGAGGACCAGCTGCAGTTTGTCACCAACGGCGTGCTTCAGGAAGTCCCCGTCGAGGCTTACGGACAGAACGTGACGCGCCTCAAAGCGGTGACGCTCGAGGGGGACATGACCATGACCGACGAGCAGCCTTACGTCATCTACGACTCGCTGGTCGTTGCCCCCGGCACACGGCTGCGCATAGACCCCGGGGCACGGCTGCTGTTCCACGACAACGCCAAGCTGGTGGTATACGGCACGCTCGAGGCAGTGGGCACGAAAGAGAAGAAGATAGACATGCGCGGCGACCGCCTCGACAACGTGCTGAAAGACGTGAGCTACGACATCATGGCCGGGCAATGGCACGGCGTGCGCATAGCACGACAGTCATTTGACAACCGCCTCGAATACGTCAACATGCGCTCCTCCCGCGTAGGCCTCGACATCGACTCATGCGCAGACCTGTCACGGCAGAAGCTGCTGCTGGTCAACTCCTGGCTGCACAATTCACAATACAACGCGCTGACCTCGCGCCACGCCCGCGTCGACGCTTACGGGTGTGTGTTCTCCGAGGCTGCCAACGCCGCCGTCTCGCTCACCGGCGGCAGCCACCGCTTCGTGCACTGCACCATTGCCAACTACTACCTGTTCTCCGCAATATCGAGCGCGGCTCTCAGCCTGTACCACTGCCTTCCCGCCGACGGTATGCCTGACGTGCCGCTGATGAACGCCTCATTCGAGAACTGCATAATCTACGGCCTGGGCGGCGACATCAACGAGGGTACGCTCGACGACTCCGACGTATACATGCGCAACGTCCTGTTCAAGTCCTCGGGCGAGGACGACTCGCATTTCCTCAGCTGCGTATGGGGCGAAGACCCGCTATATTATACCGTGCGCGAGGACTACATCTTCGACTACAGGCTGCGCCCCGAATCGCCGGCTATCGGCCGGGGCAACAGCAGCTTCGTCACCGACCTGTGCCGCTTTGACTGGTACGGAATGGACCGCCTCGCCACAGGCACGCCCGACCTCGGCGCATACGTATTCACAGAGCCTAAGGAGGAGGACAACACTCAAGAATAGCAACAACAAGAAAACTCGACATGACAATGAACAAGAAATATCTTCTTTCGCTCCTCGCAGCGGCATCTATGGCCGCCACTGCATACGCCGGCGGCTGGGGAGGCATCGACACCGGATTGCTCTCACGCCTTCAGGAATCATACGCACCTACTGCCGCCGACCGCGCCCTGCGCAACGCCCTCGCCACACAGGAC
>ENA-OUQC01000432-OUQC01000432.1-human-gut-metagenome-genome-assembly--contig:-NODE-432-length-30919-cov-19.680923_pt1 | contig 30919 bp, 22 predicted proteins | sample MGYA00237942_ERZ548815 | MGnify/ENA primary metagenome ERZ548815 (study PRJEB26490, sample SAMN05194722) | human gut metagenome | biome: terrestrial biome; feature: human-associated habitat; material... | reverse complement strand
GGGCTAGCCCCGTAGTGAGAGGCTAATGTTTTTGCACTTCGTTTAAGAATCTACAGGGGAATTCGCAAATAAGCCAAATCAGACAACCGTTGGAGTATTTACAAACAATTCGCATTCTAAATGCCTCGACAATCGAAATACGTTAAATTCGGCCTAACAGACTATCTCATAACACATAACCGAAAAATTAGCCCGAAATTGAGCGCATAAACCATCCGTTCACGTATAGGCGGACAGGAAAAACGCGATTTGAGGTTAAACAATGTTAAACAAAAGTGTGTGAATAAGCCGATAGTGTTATCTTTGTAAACACAAAAAAAAGGACCTATGGACGAGCGCACAACTTTCCCCCAAGACGAAGCCGAGCAAAAGCCCAGCACACACATTTCGGCGACCATCATAACAAACAACGAGGCCACCATCATCAAGCGTTGTCTCAAATCACTTGAAGGCATCGCCGACGAAATTATAGTCGTGGACTCCGGCAGTACGGACGGGACTCCGGACATTTGCCGCAAGGCCGGATGCCAAGTATACCACCGTCGTTTCACCGGCTACGGCATCCAACGTCAGTATGCCGCCTCGCTGTGCAAGTACACCTACATTTTGGCCATAGACGCCGACGAAGTACTGGACGACGAATTGCGTCAATCCATTATGAAACTCAAAAAAGAAGGATTGACCCACCGCGTGTACGCCTTCAACATTATGGAATACTACTTCGGGCACAAAGTACGACATACCGGACTGAAACGCAGCGGAATGATACGACTTTTCAACAAACGCTACGCCCAATGGAACCTCCGCGATGTGCGCGAACAGGTCACCTTCCCCGAGTCATTACGTCCACAAAAACTCGAAGGAACACTGCTGCACTTCCGTGCCATCAACTACTCGCAAATGCTACTTAAAGAGCTATCCCAGGCGCGTTTACGCGCGGCAGCCCTGGCCGCGCGCTACAACCGAATCAGCCCCCTGCGCCCCCATATAACAGCCATAGCCACCTACTTCAAATACTACATCGAAAAAGGCGGATGGATGGACGGACGCACCGGCGCAATGATAGCCCAAGGACGCGCCTACGGCACATATATGGCATGGAAAATAGCACGTAAAACATTGCGTGAAAACGGATTATGCTGATAGCAGACATACTGGCGCCGCGACATAACGACAATGCCCGAAAAGCCCTGCACGCCGCCGTCAACGCCACCGGAAATACAATCACTGCCATCGAGACATCCGCGCCGAGTTTTGCAATATCCATGCAACTGGCCTCAGCGCTCAAAAAAAGTCGTTATGACGTAGTCATAGTCCACACAAACCGCCAAGCCATAGCTGCAATTTCGGCAAAAATTATCGCCGAAAGATCCAACGCCGGATATGTAATCGTCTATCAACCCGTACGTTGCGAAGACATCCCGCGAAACATTCCCTCCGAAATGATCGACAACGTATCACTATGGTTGTTCGAAGACGCGACACAAAAAGAACAATACACCCGGTTGGGAGTACGCCCGGACAGGAGTGCGATACTTGCGCCCACGTCCTTCGACACCGAAATGACGCCGCCAATAATTCGCGCCGAGTATGACGGACAGACGCCTCTCAACATACTGTGGCTCGGAGAAATAACCGATTACGCACTGCTACGCAACGCCGTAGAAGCCGTACGCCGGCTACCCGATGTCAGGATACAATTCACCATCTGCGGCACAGGCAAAGCCCGACATATTATGCCTATAGTGCGCGACACACGAGCCGACAGCGGCCACACATACCTCTGGAAAGGCAACGAATACGACACCCGGCAAGAGCTTGAAGCGACACATTTAGTCATCGCCGAAAAGGCATACGTTACCGCTGCACAGATAGACTGTATGCGCTGCGGAATACCTGTGTATGAGGCTGTTGACGCATCTGCACTCCAAGACAATATTGCCGCTGTGTCGGCCGACCCCGAGACCCTTAACGCCGCCGGGCAGGCCGCCCGTCAAGCCTACCAAGACACCTACAATCCATTGTTTCACGTGAAACAATTCATCAAATTAATCGCCGAGTCAACCAAATGACAAAGACCCGAACACCGAAAATACTGCTGCTGTCACACGATTGCGATTTGGTACTTTATCAGACATTCAAAGCACTGAACGACAGCGGCAAAGCCGACATAACCATAGCCGCGCCCGATCAAGACGTGCTACCTGTAGACATGAAACGCATGGCGATGCCCGACATTAAATCCAAGTTTACGCTCAAGGCTATCTGCGGGTTACGGCGAATCATCAAAACACTTCGCCCCGACATTGTATTTGCCGTAAGCACCTCGGCGCTGTCCACGGCCATACAAGCCACTCGATGTATGCGCCACGCCCCTGCAATAGTCGGATACCGCGGCACACAAGCACACGTGCATCCCTTTGACCCGACATATCGTATGGCGCTGCTGAACAAACGCGTAGCACATATCGTGTGCGAAACCCCGGATATACAGGAATATTTGGCCCGATACATCCCGGCCGACCGTCTCTCCGGGCGTCCCAAACCATTTATGCGCCAATGGGTGCAAAACGCTATGGCACAACCCGTTGCCATAGGGCACGACGACGACCAAATCAAAATAATATATGTCGGCATCACCAAAGGACGTCCACACAAAGGCCTGCCCGTACTGCTCAAAGCCGCCGAAATTCTGGCCGCCGACGGGCTGAAAATTTCGCTGACAGTCGTTGGCGAAGCCGAGGCCGACGACATCCAATCGGCGCCGAAAGGCATAGTAACCTTCACCGGCAATCGCCCCGATGCGATGCATTACCTACCCGAAGCCGATGTCTTTGCACTGCCGTCACTACGCGATGCCTCGCCACGCGTAATCCGCGAAGCGCAAGCCTGCGGCATACCCTGCGTGGTCAGTGACATCCCCGGCGCCCGCGACCTTATCATCACCGGCGACGATCCCAGCGGCATACTTGTGCCGCCGGGCGATGCACAAGCCATGGCCCAAGCCATCAAAGATATAGCGCTAAATCCCGACGTACGCGCACGCATGTCCGCCGCCGCATTACGCAACATCGACGACAACTACGCCATGACCGACTACGTGGACTATTTCGACAACCTATTCCACAAAATCGCCGAGCGTTCCTGAGACCTGCGGGCGCGTCTGATTGCGCCGCAACAACACATAAGTCGACAAAAATGAGAGACGTCGACAAATACATATAAAAACCACCGATAGAACAACCGAACAATATATGTCCGCACGCATACAGACCTTCGTAAAGACCTTGACCAAAGCCCTGACGCCGCACCCGTTGAGCGGACGCGGCGTTATGACCACGGTCGTAACCGTATTATACTTCAAGTTTCTGTTTTTCGACCTGATATGGGCCTTGGGAAGTACATTTTCCGGCTTCCAATTCCCGATAGGATACCTCACCAAACTGGCTCTGGCGACACTGCTGGCGTTGCCGCTGCTGCGGATACGTCGGCGGTGGTATATAGTGGCCGTCTACATCATTACAGACCTGCTGCTTATAGCCAATCTGATGTACTTCCGCACCTACTTCACCATCATCCCGGCCGGCAGCTACCTCCTTGTAAGCAACCTCGCAGACTTCACCGACAGCGTCTGGGAATCGCTGCGATGGTCCGATATCGTATTCCCGCTGACGACGCTCGCCGCCATTGTGGCGCTAAGCCGCACCGACCTACGCAAAGTGCTTGGAGACAGCACCAAACGCCTTTGCCGTCGTATGGCACTATGGATGCTGGCCCTACCCATGGCCATTGTAATAATATACGTGGCCTGTTTGGGCGGATACAAAAAAGCCTACGACAAATTGATGTACGACTACAGTACCTGCGGCGCCGCGGTATACACCATTCCCGGTGCCATGGCCTACGAATGGATGCGCGGCACCGTCGAACTGACGCCCCAACTACGCGCCGAAATCAATCAATGGATAGCCACCCGTCCGGGCGCAAAATACATTCCGCCGCGACTTCAACCCAAGGATAACGTCATCATCATCCTATGCGAAAGCCTCGAAAGCTGGGTATTCGAGACCGCTGTCGAAGGTCAGGAATTGACCCCCAATATCAACGCCCTGCTGCGTGACAGCGCCACACTGTATGCGCCGCACGTTCTGTCTCAAGTCAAAGGAGCGCGCAGTATCGATGCCCAACTGATACTTCACACCGGACTGCTGCCCGTCGAATACGGGGCATACTCCTACCGCTTTCCGCACAACGTCTATTGCAGCCTCGACAAAGCGTGGAAGCAAAAATACGGCAATGACGCCCACGTGATGTCCTTCACCGTGGACAAGCGCACGGTGTGGAATGTAGCCATTGTGGCACAAGACTTTGGATACGAAATCTACGACAAACCCAACTTTGTACTCGACATCAAGACCGGGCCGCGCGGACGCTTGGGCGACACCTCGTTCCTGCGTCAAAGCGCCCAAAAGATTGCAGACCCGTCCATGTGGCCGCCGCACGGACACACGATGCTGCAATGCGTCACCTACTCGGGACATACCCCCTTCGTCATACCCGACGAACTCAAGAAAGTACACTTCAGCAACGCCATACCCGAGCGACTGCGCCATTACATGGAAGTGGCCAATTACACCGACCGAGCTATCGGCGACTTTGTGCGCCGGCTCAAAGCCTCCGGGCAATATGACAATACGACAATCATCATCACCGGCGACCACGAAGGCATAGGCGTGGACCGCGCCTCCTTCGTCAAAAATCCCGCCGTAGCCGCCTGGCTCTCGCCCGAGCAATACGTGCCCTTAGTGGTGCTTAACAGCCCCGTGGCCGGGCGTCACGATGCCACCATGGGACAAATTGATTTGTACCCCACCCTTCTCGACCTTCTCGGGCTCGACGACTACGGCTGGCGCGGCCTCGGCCAAAGCATCCTCGACCCCGACAAATTGCCCTTCACCATCAACGCTCAGGGCAAATTTGTGGGCGACACCTCCGGCGCCGATAAAGCCGTACTCGATCACCAGCGCCGCATGTACACCATCAGCGACCTGATAATCAGCTCAAATTACTTCAAGAAATAACGACGGGCAAAGACACAGCACGATGAAAGCCAAGATAATAATATCACCGCAATACAGCCGGATGGCACCACTGATACAGGCAATAGCCTCCGACGGTGTTCCGGCCGATGCCATCGAAATCTACCATGCACGCAACTCCGTCTACGCATACACCTGCGAAGACGGTACGCGCCTATGTATCAAGGATTTTCACGCGCCGTCAATCATCAATGCACTGGTGTATACCCACCTGCGGCCCGGCAAGGCCCGGCGTTCCTACGAAAATGCCCGACGCCTCATCTCCATGGGTTTCGACACTCCCGAGCCCGTGGCATACATCGAAATCCACCGCGGGGCGCTGCTCACGCACAGCTACTACATCTGCCGTCAAATCGACGGGGCCGAGGACATGCGATTGTGGCACCTGCGCGATGCCCGGGCAATGTCCCCGGTGCTGGACGATCTGGCACAATACATGGTACGGATGCACCGCGCCGGAGTATACCACAAAGACTTCTCGCCCGGCAATATCCTATACCGCACCGAAGACGGCGTGCGCCGCTTCTACCTCATCGACATCAATCGGATGAAATTCGGCGTCCATAGTCCTAAACGACTGATGGACAACTTCAGCCGCATAGACATCGAAAGCGCCGACGCCACCGCCGACCTCGCCCGCCGCTATGCTCTTGCCGCCGGAATCGACCCCGAAGCAACCGCAGACCGGGCGCGCGCACAATTGCAAAAATACCTGCGCAACAAGCGCCGGCACCACATGCTCAAAAGACTCTTCAAACCCTCAAAATAAGACACATGACAACACCGACAGTCACTCTGCACTGCAACAATACCGGCACGGACATCTCCGTAGCCCAAGGCTCATCCCTATACCAACTGGCCACGGAATTGCGGGACAATCTGGGCTTTGACCCGATATGCGTACGCGTCAACAACAAAACCGAACCGCTCTCCTACCGCGTATACAACCCCAAGACCATCGAGATGCTGCCTCCCACGCACGATTCGGGCAATCGCGCCTACGTGCGTTCGCTGTGCATGATGCTGTACTGCGCCATACGCAGGCTATATCCCGGAGCCAAGCTCAAGATGATGCACAGCATCTCGCACGGATACTTCTGCCGCGTCATCGGCCTCGAAACCACCGAAGATACAGTCCGCGTCATCGAAGCCGAAATGCGCAGGCTACACCAAGCCGACATACCCTTCGTGCTGCACGAAGCGCCCACCGCACAGGTCATCGAGATCTTCAAGGCTCAGGGGCTTGACGACAAAGTCCGACTGCTGACCACCATCCATGACCTCTATACCAAGTACTACACCCTCGGCGATATCGCCGACAGCTACTACGGATGTCTGGCCCCCTCGACCGGACATATAGGCGTATTTGCGCTCACCACATACAAAGATGGGATGCTGCTGCGCTCCCTCGACCCGTCCAACCCCACGCAGACGCCCGAGCCCATAGTACAGGACAAGATGTTCAAGGCCTTCACCGACTATCTTGACTTCAACCGCATACTCGGCGTGAGCAACGTGGGCGAGCTGAACCGCGTAGCCGCCGACGGACGCACACGCGACCTAATCAACGTCGCCGAAGCCCTCCACCAAAAATATATCAGCGCCATAGCCGACGAAATCACACGCCGCCACCGCCAAGGAGGCGCACGCATCATACTCATAGCCGGGCCTTCGTCCTCAGGCAAGACCACGACCACCAAACGCCTGGCCATACAACTGATGACCAATCTGTTGCGTCCGGTGATGATTTCGCTCGACAACTACTTTGTAGACCGCGAGCACACGCCGCGCGATGCCGACGGCGAGTACGACTACGAGTCGTTGTACGCCCTGGACTTGGCCACCTTCAATCGCGACCTCCAGGACCTTTTAGACGGCAAGGAAGTAAGCCTTCCCACCTACGACTTTGCCACCGGAACACGCAAATACAAAGGCAACAAAATATCTCTGGGCGCCGACAGCGTCATACTCATCGAAGGCATCCACGGCCTCAATCCCGAGTTGACCCCGTCCATAGCCGAGAGCGACAAATTCCGCATCTACGTCTCGGCGCTGACCACCCTCACCATAGACGACCACAACTGGGTACCCACCACCGACAACCGCCTGCTGCGACGCATTGTACGCGACTACAAATACCGTAGTATCGGCGCAGCCGAGACCATACGTCGCTGGCCCAGCGTACGTCGTGGCGAGGAAAAATGGATATTCCCATATCAGGAAAACGCCGATGCAACCTTCAACTCATCGCTGCTTTTCGAGCTCGGTGTCATCCGCCAATACGCCTGCGAAATTCTCGGCGAAGTATCCTGCGATCAGCCCGAGTATGCACAAGCCTACCGCCTGCGCAAGTTCCTGAGCTACTTCCCGCAAATCGACAACCGCACCCTGCCGCCTACGTCGCTGCTGCGCGAATTCCTCGGCGGATCATCCTTCCATTATTGAGCCACGCGAGAGGCGCAAAGTCCTCCCGACAAGCGGCGCTTTCAAAAAAAACGCGTACCTTTGGGTATGGAAAAACTACTGATAGCTTTTGACGGCAAACGCGCCGTACGCAACTCCACCGGCCTGGGCAATTACAGCCGCTACGCCATCGATGCGCTGTCCGCGGCCTACCCCGACCACGATTACGCCGTGATGTCTCCCGGCGGCGATACCACGCGCCTCGCCGCCATCCTCGAGCGTCCGGGCGTCAGCCTTGTCGAGCCCGCCAAAGCCATCGACCGCCGTTTCGGTGCCCTATGGCGCACCTTCGACATTACCGGCCAATTGGCAGACATCGGCGCCGACATCTACCACGGACTGTCCAACGAATTGCCGCTGAACATTCGCCGCATTCCGTCACTGGCCTCGGTAGTGACCATCCACGACCTGATATGGCGTCGCTGTCCCAAGGACTACAAAGCCATGGACCGCGCCATCTACGACTACAAATATCGCCACAGCGCCATCAACGCCACGCGCATCATAGCCATCAGCCGCTGCACACGCGATGACTTAGTAAACGACTACGGCATCGCCCCGGCCAAAATCGACATCGTGTATCAAGGCGTCGACGCCTCCTTTGTTCCTGCCGGTGAGTACGCCCGCATAGACATCCGCCGCCGCTACAACCTGCCCGAACGGTACATCATCGGTGTAGGCACCATCCAAGCTCGAAAAAATCAGCTGCTGACCGTACAAGCGCTGGCCGCATTGGACAGCGACATCCACCTGGTGCTCGTCGGTCGCCGCACCCCATATACTCGCGACATCGACCGCTATGCCGCCGCCCACGGCTTGCAAAATCGCCTGCACATCCTCGAAGGTATACCCTTTGCCGACCTTCCGGCGCTATACAGCGCCGCCACATGTGCCGCCTACCCCTCGCGCTACGAGGGCTTCGGACTGCCCGTGGTCGAGGCCCTGAGCTGCGGAACTCCGGTGGTTGCCGCCACCGGCAGTTGCCTCGAAGAAGCCGGCGGTCCCGGAGCAATGTACGTCGACCCCGAAGACCCCGAGGCCATGGCCGACGCAATGGCTCGAATATGCGGCGACAGCCGTTGGCATCAGTCACTGGCCGACAGCGGACTGAGATACGTACAGCGCTTCAACGTCGAGACCTTTGCCCGGCAGACTATGAATACATATCTCAAAGCCCTTGACGCCGTACGCCACGCATAGGCCGTCACTCTCTCCACACCAACCACTTACGCATACACACGACACAATGACGCAACAAGACAACGCAACACAAGAGAAGACACTGCTTATAGTCGGAGCCGGCGGATTTATCGGCGGATTTATAGCCCGACGCGCCCTCGAATTGGGCTATGACACCTGGGTGGGCGTACGCGCCTCCACCTCGCGGCGCTACCTCGACGACCCGCGCTTGCACTTCGTAGTACTCAATTACGACGACCCCGAGTCCGTAGCCGCCACTCTGGCCGCTCAAGCCCCCGACGGACGCTGGCAATATATCATCTGGAACCTCGGCGCCACAAAATGCGCCAATTTCCTGGACTTCAACCGCATCAACTATCAGTACTTCACCGACTTTGTGGAAGTGCTGCGCCGCGACGGACGCCTGCCGGACAAGCTGCTGTATATGAGTTCGCTCAGCGCCCTCGGTCCCGCCGAAGAAGACTCCGGCCGCCCCTTGGACGACAACACCATTCCACAGCCCAATACACGCTACGGCGTCTCCAAAATTAAGAGCGAGACCTACCTGGACACCCACCCCGATGTGCCGTGGATAGTCTTCCGCCCCACCGGTGTCTACGGCCCGCACGAAAAAGACTACCTGATGATGATCAAAAGCATCGATGCTCATTGGGACTTTGCCGTCGGATACAAGCGCCAGATGCTCACCTTCATATACGTAGACGATTTGGTACAGGCCATGTTCGACGCCATAGCAGCCCCCACCCAAAAGGTGCTGCACCACAAATATATCATCAGCGAAGATCGCTCATACTCGCAGAAAGAATTCCGCCAAATTGTGGCACGACATCTGCACCGTCGCGCCATCATCCCCATATGCCTGCCCATGTGGGCAGTGTATGCCGCCAGTGTTGTCGCCGAGAAAATAGGTGTGGCTCGCGGCAAGGCCTCCACACTCAACCGCGACAAATTCAAAATTATGCGCCAACGCAATTGGACCTGCGACATCACGCCCGCACAACGTGACTTCGGATTTAATCCGCAATTCTCGCTGGAACGCGGCATCGAAGCCACCGTAGCGGCATACCTCGAAGGTAAAAAACAAGCCAAAAAGCACAAAAAATGAGCGAGACACCACGACAACCGCGGCCGCTGTGGCTGACGATATTGTGCGTATGCGTGGCCCTGACCGGCATCACCGGACCCATATTGGTACTGGCGACAGCGACAGACAGCCCCTTGCGCCCGCTTATGTGGGCCTTTCCGGCATATACGGCAGCCACCGCCGTGTGCGCATGGATATGCTGGAACCAGCGAAAAGAGACCGCATGGATACTTATTGCCGTAGCCATACTTGCAACAGTGGCAATAAGCATGGCCGCCACATTACAGCCAACTTCCATATACTCAGGGCAGTAGCCAAACACTGTCGAGCCGGCGAAAAAATTTTTTAGTTTTTTTCTGCAAAAAATTTGGTGGGAAACGAAAAGAGCCGTAACTTTGCATCGCAAAAGCAAAACGGTCTGCCTTGCGAGAGACCGAAGTCGGCAGAGGTCGACGCCAAATTTTGAAATCGCAAGAAAGGAATTTTTCCACGGTGTGGTAGTTCAGCTGGTTAGAATACCTGCCTGTCACGCAGGGGGTCGCGGGTTCGAGTCCCGTCCATACCGCCAGAGGAGAGAGGAGAATGAGTAATCGTCTAATTGACTTCGGTCAGTTTTTGGCTACTCATTCTTTTCATATGTACGCTCCACTAATACGCACACGCCGCCATGCCTGCCCTGACGGATAGGCACGCCCCAAAGCACCACAAAAGACAATGACCAAGCGAAACGAGCCTCTACATCTGCCGTCCTGCTACTGCGCGGGCATACACGAAGCCGGATGCGATGAAGCCGGCCGAGGATGCCTCGCCGGACCCGTATACGCGGCAGCCGTAATCCTGCCCGACGGCTTCACACACCCATGGCTCAACGACTCAAAACAGATGAGCGCCGCACGCCGCACGGCCCTGCGCAATGTCATCTTGTCCGAAGCCATAGCTTACGGCATAGGCGTGGTGGACAACACCGAAATCGACCGCATCAACATCCTGCGTGCCTCCATTCTGGCAATGCATCGCGCTCTGGACGCCCTGTCCATAGCTCCCGGCGCCGTTATCGTCGATGGCAACCGCTTCACGCCCTGGCGCGATGTCCCGTGGCAAACCTTCGTCAAAGGCGACGGACGTTTCGGAAATATCGCCGCCGCCTCCGTGCTGGCCAAGACCGGCCGTGACGCCTTTATGGACGAGGCCGCACAGCGCTACCCTATGTATCACTGGGACTCGAACAAAGGATATCCCACCGCCGACCACCGCGATGCCATCGCCCGATTCGGACCTTCGCCATTACACCGTATGACCTTCCGTCTGCTCCCCGACCCCACCCTCCCGGGGCTGTAGAATTCGGCACAAAACACACGGGCAAGAATTCTGCGGCACAAGTGCCGAAATATTTTTGGAGACACGTGTCACAAACCGCTACCCTATCCGTCATATATGTGGACAACGACACAAAACAAATGAACAAATGAACAACCGAACACTCACACTCATCATAGGGCTTGGGCTGGCATCCTTGGCAGTCATAGCTGCAGAAACACCCAGTCAAAGCAACCGACAAAATTCCACCCCCGTACTACGTACCACACAGGAAAACGTAGGAATCCTGCTCAACGGCTCAAACCGCGAAGGAATATTGTGGCACGTGTCACCCGAAACAAACCCAGACATCTTTGACACCTCGGCAGGCACAATATCTTTTGCATCCGACATCGACACCGTAACCTTGGAGGTAAAAGAGTGGCAATCGGCACCGCTGGACATCCTGACCACCAATGGCGACACGGCACATGTGCTTGTCAAGCGCTCTGCCGCCGACCCCTATACCAATCCCAACCCCGAGTTGCTGAAAATCGCGCCCTCCGGGCTGCTGTCGCGGCAGCAAGTCCAATTTGACATCGACGCGCTCATATACACCATAGATCAGGTGCATCCCGACATCTTCTCGACATGTCGCCAAGCCGACTTGATGCGTGCCGTCAATGCCGCAAAGAAATCCCTACCCGACTCGCTGACCATCACCGAGGCTTACAAAGTTATGGCTCCGTTAGTGGCTATGATCGGCGACGGACACACCAATCTTTTCTTCCCTGGTCAGCAAGTATTTGTCAACGCCAAGGCGCTGCATATGCCGGTGTACATGGATGTCGCTTCCGACGGCACAATCACCTGCCAATCAAGCCTTGACTCCATAATACCGTGCGGTGCCAAAATTCTATCCGTCAACGGCATTCCGTCCTCCGAAATCATCGAATCGATGCTGCCCTACGTCAGCGGCGAGCGGCGGCCCTTTCGTCTGGCACGCATCAACAACTCCTTCTCAGGCTTGTATTACACGCTATACAAAGCTGATAGCTACGATGTCGAGTACCTGCCGCAAGGAGCCAAGCGGCCAATGCGTCACACATTCGAGCCGGTAGACTTCACCGAAGCCAAACGCCGCTGCCCCACAAGAAAGAATGTATACAAAAAAGACTACTCATTCACCATCGACGAGACAAAAAATGTGGCCATCATGGACTTCCCCGCCTGCGAGGACGTAGACAATATCGAGGCCTTTGCCGACTCGATGTTCAGCACCCTGCGCCGTCGACATATCGACAATCTCATCATTGATGCGCGAGCCAATGGCGGCGGTAGCAATTACGTAGGCGACGTACTGCTGAAATACATCAGCCCCAAACCCTTCACCCAGATATCCAAAGGATTGATAAAAGTTACACCAACCACACTAAGATTGCTTGGCTCATCTATGAGCTCCACCACGCTGACATACGGCGAGGCTGACTCGACCTGGTACAACACCCCCTATACGCGCGAACAGGGACACTATGACGGGCGTGTCATAGTGCTGTCTTCCAACGCCACATTCTCGGCCGGTGCGTCCTTTGTCTGGACCTTCAAGGAATGTGGCGCCGGGATGGTTATAGGCGAAGAAACCGGAGGCATGAACGTCTGCTACGGCGAGATACTGGCATACGCCCTACCCGTCTCCAAGATGGTCTGCGGCATCTCCTACAAACGTTTTTGGCAGATGAACGCCGAAGAAGACGACATACACGGCGCCATACCCGACATCGCCGTCAAAGCCAATGACGCCCTCGATACGGCCTTGCAATACATCAAGAACCACAAGCACACATCCTCCATCGACGGCAAATAAGGCAATCATCAGAACAACCGCCACAGCCCCGAGCCGTCGAAGCAAGACAGTCGTCGAAGCAAGACAATATCCCCCACGGAAGATACCATACCCGTACAGACGTTCGGTATTCGGTCGCCTGTACGGGTATTGGCAAATACCGACCTATTTGCTGTCACCCGGCAGCGTCTTTTAGATTTATTGGCATAGTTTGGCGGCGTTTTTGCCTGTACAAGAAGCTGACATCGCGAAAAATTCGTAAATTTGCATTTCAAATGCACCAATATACACACCGGGAGTCGGTAACGACACCCCACACCACCACACGAATATGCAATTAGATACAATCATAGCCCGGGAAGTTGTGGCAGCCGTCAAGGCACTATACGACATCGACACCACTGCCGACCAAGTACAGACCCAAGCCACACGCCGCGAATTCGAAGGCAATATCACTGTTGTGGTATTCCCATATGTCAAAGCAGCGCGCAAGGCACCCGAAGCCGTAGCCAACGAAATCGGCGCCTACCTTGCCGAGCACTCCGAGGCCGTGGCAAGATACAATGCCGTCAAGGGCTTCCTCAATATCGTCATAGCACCCACATTCTGGGACAAAGTCTTAGCCTCCATCGAGACCACAAAAGACTTCGGCATCAAGGCCGCAACCGCAGACTCGCCGTTGGTGATGATCGAGTACTCCTCGCCCAACACCAATAAGCCACTGCACCTGGGCCATGTCCGCAACAACCTGCTGGGCTACTCGTTGGCTCAGATACTCAAGGCCTGCGGCAATCGCGTGGTCAAGACCAATATCGTCAACGACCGCGGCATCCATATATGCAAGTCCATGCTGGCCTGGCAGAAATGGGGCAACGACGCCACCCCCGAAAGCACGGGCAAGAAGGGCGACCACCTTATCGGCGACTTTTACGTCCTCTTTGACAAACACTACAAAGAAGAAGTCAAGGCCCTGATGGAAAAAGGTATGAGCGAAGACGAGGCCAAAAACCAAGCCCCGCTGATGCTCGAAGCACGCGAAATGCTCCGCCGCTGGGAAGCCAAAGACCCGGAAGTACGCCGCCTGTGGAAGATGATGAACGACTGGGTATACGCCGGATTTGACGAAACATACCGCCGCCTCGGCGTCGATTTCGACAAGATATACTACGAAAGCGACACCTACCTCGAAGGCAAAGAAAAAGTCCTCGAAGGCCTCGAAAAAGGCATAATGTATCGCCGCGAAGACGGTAGCGTCTGGGCCGACCTCACCGATGCCGGACTGGATCACAAGTTGCTGCTGCGCAGCGACGGCACCTCGGTGTATATGACTCAGGACATAGGCACGGCCAAACTCCGCTACCAAGACTTCCCCATCGACAAGATGATATACGTGGTCGGCAACGAGCAAAACTACCACTTCCAAGTGCTGTCGCTGCTGCTTGACCGCCTCGGATTTGCCTGGGGCAAAGACCTCGTACACTTCAGCTACGGAATGGTCGAGCTGCCCGATGGCAAGATGAAGTCCCGCGAAGGCACCGTCGTCGACGCCGACGACCTGATGGCCGATATGGTGAACACAGCACGCGAGGTGGCACAACAGGCCGGCAAACTTGACGGACTCAGCGAAGCCGACATCGATGCCATAGCCGAAACCGTCGGGATGGGCGCTCTCAAATACTACCTGCTCAAGGTAGACCCGCGCCGCAACATCACCTTCAACCCCAAAGAATCCATCGATTTCAACGGCAACACCGGCCCCTTCATCCAATACGCTTATGCCCGCATCTGCTCGGTGCTGCGCAAGGCTGCCGACAAGGGACTCACCATAGGCGACTACAGCGCCGTGGTGCCTACCGAGAAGGAAGTATCGCTGATACAACGCCTTGCCGACTTCCCCGATGTAGTGGCCGAGGCCGGACGCTCCTACTCGCCCGCACTCATCGCCAATTACGTCTACGATGTGGTCAAGATGTACAATCAATTCTACCACGACCACACCATCCTGGGCGAAGAAGTCCCCGCCGTACGCTCGCTGCGCCTCGAGCTGTCGCGCCAAAGCGCACGCGTAATTCGCACAGCCACAGCGCTGCTGGGCATCAAGGTCCCCGAGCGTATGTAAAGCATAGCGGCCTATAATAGCCGGAATAGCTATTATAGGCCGCTATAGGCCATCGCTCTCATTATTCTTATAGATCCCATTATATCCACAATCCTCCCTCCCCACCAATACAGCAAAATCCAATCTCCTAACACAAAAATAAAAAACAATGAACAACTACCCTCCCCAATTCAACGGTAACACCTACGGAGCACAGGCCCAGAGCACTGTGTACACAGCCTCCGTATCCTCGGTGATGAAACAAGTCTACGTCCGCATGACCCTGGCACTCGTTGTCACGGCCTTCGTGTCACTGTTCTGCGCCAACTCGCTCGGTTATATGCTCTTCATCGCCCAGAATTCATGGGCCATGTGGGGCCTTGTCATCGCCGAACTTGCTCTCGTCATCGGCATCAGCGCCGGCATCAATAAACTCAGCTCGGCCACAGCCACCGTCCTGTTCTTCCTCTTTGCCGTAGTCAACGGTATGATGCTTGCCCCGATATTCCTTGTATACACCGGCGTCTCCATCGCCAAGACATTCTTCATCACCGCCGGCACCTTCGGCGCCATGAGTGTCTACGGCTACTTCACCAGCAAGGACCTCAGCCGTATAGGCTCGTTCCTGTTTATGGCTCTGATCGGTCTTATCATTGCCAGCATCGTCAACATCTTCTTACACAGCTCCGGTCTTGAATGGGCCATCACCTTCGGCGGCGTCCTCATCTTTGTAGGTCTTACCGCATGGGACACCCAGCAAATCAAGCGCATGGCACAAGAAGCTCCGTCGACCTCGGTAGGCCGTCTGGCCACCCTCGGCGCTCTGAGCCTCTACCTGGACTTCATCAATATGTTCCTGTACCTGCTGCGCATCTTCGGCGACCGCAACTGATAACTGACAACCCTCATAAACGCCATTAGGGGTTACGACTTCCTAATGGCGTTTTTTTTTCGGATATATCGTCGCAATCCGACGCCACGACACAGCGGCCGCCGCGACACCCGACACCATCCAAGGCGTCGCACTATGGTTGTGCGCCTACACTCACCCCGATTACAGCAATGGCTTCAAAGAATATATACAAAGAACTGCTACAACTCGGCGGCCCCATACTTGTGGGACAACTGGGTATGATTGCCGTAGGTTTTGCCGACAATATCATGGTCGGACACTACTCAACGGCCGCACTGGCCTCGGCATCATTTGTCAATAATGTGTTCAACGTTGCCATATTGGCTTGTATAGGCTTTACGTACGGCATCACTCCGCTCGTAGGTCGGCTCTTCGGCGCCGGACGCACCGGAGACATCGGCGCAAGCCTGCGCGTGGGCCTGCGCATCAACGTCCTGTACTGCATCATCGTCATGGCCCTGATGACGGCGCTATACTTCAACATCGGTCTGCTGGGCCAGCCCGAAGAACTACTGCCGCTCATACGCCCGTACTTCCTGATAAGCCTTGCCGGACTGCTACCCATCACGGTATTCAACGTCTTTGCGCAATGGAGTTACGCCGTAGGCAATTCGAAGATGCCCATGTGGATAATTCTGGCAACCAACGGCATGAACGTCTTGGGCAACTACGCCTTGATCTACGGTAACTGGGGAATGCCCGAACTCGGACTTACGGGTGCCGGTCTGAGCACGCTTGCGGCGCGTGTGACGGCCCCCGTAGCCATTCTGGCGATATTCTTCATGCGGCGACGCAACGAGGCTTACGCGCGCGGATTTCGCCGCATAGGCGGCCCTTACGAAGAACCGCGCCGCTCTATGGTATGGCGCACGTCCTTCCCGGTATCCATACAAATGTCTTTGGAGACAAGCGCCTTCTCGGGCGCGGCAGTGATGGCCGGATGGCTTGGCGCCGTAGATCTCGCTGCTTTCCAGATTATAGTAATAGTGGGCACCCTCGGCTTCTGCATCTATTACTCGCTCGGAGCAGCCATAGCCGCCAAAGTCGCCGTAGCCTCCGGCATCGGCGCCGAAGCCAACGCACACATGCGACGCATAGCCTCGGCCGGATACCGCATAATGCTGATACTTATGGCTCTGTCCTCCATAGTATTTGCTCTATGGGGCAAGGATATTATGGGCGCCTTCAGCAACGACCCCGCCGTAGTCACCGCCGCAGGTATGCTCATACTGCCGCTGCTGCTGTATCAGCTCGGAGACGCCACACAAATCACCTTCGCCAATGCCCTGCGCGGCACCGGACACGTTATGCCCATGCTGTGGATAGCCTTTTTCTGCTACCTTGTCCTCGGACTGCCTTCGACATATCTGCTGGCCTTCACCGCCGGCCTCGGACTTTGGGGCATCATCCTCAGCTTCTCTATCAGCCTGTTTTCGGCCGGTGTACTGTTTCTGGCTTATTTTGTGAGGGCTACCGGAAATCGAAGTTCCAAGCGCTCTCAGAACCATTGACGCATGCGGTGCACCGCCGCGCTTATTGCCAGCGTGATTGCCGCCGCAGCCACAAGTGCAGCGCCATAGGACAATTCGAAAGACAGGTGCGGCGCAAGACGATGCATACCGGCGATAACCGGGACATGCAGCAGAAAAATTTCCATGGAAATGCTACCCAAATAGGATAGGGGTCGCGAAGCCATCGCGCGCACCCCTGCCAAAGCCTTGCCATCGGTGAGCGCAAAGACACAAATAACGACAGCGATCGGCAACCAAAAGATGGCGCCGAGCTGCCAAGGCAAACCGACGCAGGCATACACAGGCGCCAATGCCGCCACGAGCGCCATAGAAGCCGCCTGCAGCGCAAAGATGGCACCGGATGACAAATTCCCCATCCTCGCCCGAAAGACGCCGCAGAAGCGAAATATAACCATCCCCAAGAAAAAGTCCCACACGCGCGCCGGAGGGAAGATATACAGCCACCGCGTGGCGGCATCCTTGTCCGCCCCGGCAGCAGCGGTCACAACGTATGCCGCAACCATAAGCGCAAAGCCGACCGCGACCGTGGCCGCAAGAGTATGCAAACGCATGGTCGCCACGCGGCGTGCCAACCACGGAAACAAGAAGTACAGAAACACAAGAGTCGACAGAAACCACGCCGGCCCGTTGGTCGCAAAATAGGCCTCCGAATTCCAGCTTTGGAGCAGCAACGCCGATAGAATATCAGCCGTTGTGTCGGCAAAAGCCCACGGCATGGTCACAAAAGCCACGGCAAGCGCCACCAAATGCATGGGATAGATGCGCCACAAGCGTCGCCGCATAAATCGTGCAAGGTTCAGCGAGCCGGACGCCGCACGCGCCCCATAGCCGCTCATAAGCCCGTATCCGCTGAGCGCAAAAAAGAATGCGACGCCACAGTCGCCGCCAAAGTCAAAGGCGCCGATACCGCTCCATTCGAAGTGCGACATAAAGACCAGCGCCACGAATACGAAGCGTAATCCTCCAAAACTGTATATTGCTTGCTGTTGCATACGTCGGTGGTGGGGAAACCGGAGGCGAGGGTGGGTGAGAGTGACATGGGAGCTATGGGAAAATGAGAGCTATGGCATTGCTCCCATTATTCCCATCATACTTGCCCTTGAAAAAAAAAGCGGGGCAGGGGCTTCGGTGCCCTCTGCCCCGCAAGGGTTGTCGCTTTTGAATTATTCCAACCCTTTAAGAGTGTTCACACGTGCGTCAGACGGTGAGAATTTCTTTTTCTTTGGCCGCAAAGATTTCGTCAATCTTTTTCATAAAGCGGTCGTGGATTTTCTGAGCTTCTGTCTCGGCGTCTTTCTCGACATCCTCGGGCATGCCTTGTTTGACGGCCTTTTTGAGGCCTTCGATAGCATCGCGGCGGGCGTTACGTACGCTTACCTTGGCTTGCTCGACTTCGCCTTTGCACTGCTTGACAAGCTGTTTACGACGCTCTTCGGTCAGCGGCGGGATGCAGATGCGTATCACCTCGCCGTTGTTTTCGGGCATGATGCCGAGGTCGCTGTTGATGATGGCACGCTCGATTTCTTTGAACATATTTTTCTCCCAGGGTGTAATGGCGATAGTGCGAGCATCGGGAGTGGTGATATTGGAGACGTTGCTCAGGGGTACGGCACTTCCGTAGTAGTCTACACGGATGCCTTCGAGAATCTTGGGGTTGGCACGTCCGGCGCGGATGCGTGCCAGGGTTTCTTCGAGATAAGCCACCGACAGTTCCATCTTCTCGGAAGCCGGGGTGAGGTATGTCTTAGGGTCTGTCATTGTTGTATGTTTTTGGTGGTTTGTGTATCGGTTGAATGTCGTCGCGATTAATACGATCAATATACGAGCGTACCCACAGCCGTATCGCCTTCCACGGCGAGAGCCAGGTTGCCCGGGACGTCCATATTGAATACAATAATCGGCATACGGTTTTCCTTGCACATGGCAGTAGCCGTAAGGTCCATCACGCGCAGGCCGCGAGTGTAAACCTCATCGTAAGTGATGCGGTCGAAACGTGTGGCCGTAGAATCCTTTTCGGGGTCGGCGGTGTATACGCCGTCCACACGCGTACCCTTGAGCATCACGTCGGCGGCAATTTCGACAGCGCGCAAAGCCGCACCCGTATCGGTGGTGAAGAAGGGATTTCCGGTGCCTCCGGCAAGGATGGCCACCTTACCGCGATTGAGCGCTTCGATGGCGGCGCGACTGCTGTAATATGTCCCCACGGGGTACATATTGGTGGCGGTGAATACGCGTGCCGGGCAGCCTATGCTCTCGAGAGCGCTGCGCAATGCCAGCGAATTGATGACCGTAGCCAGCATACCCATCTGATCGCCGGTGACGCGGTCAAAGCCACGCGTAGCCCCGGACAATCCGCGGAAGATGTTGCCTCCCCCTATGACTATGGCCACTTGTACGCCGCTGTCAGCTACGGCCTTAATCTGATGGACGTAACTCTGGAGGACATTGGTGTCGATGCCTGTACCGGCCGAGCCGGCGAGGCTTTCGCCGCTAAGCTTCAAAAGTATCCTGTGGTATTTGGATTGCATATCCGTATGGTGTTGTTAGGTGTGCAGTGTCTTTATACTTTCTTTGTACTCGCAAAAGTAAACAAAATTCTTCGCCCGCGCAAATATTGCATTCATTCCACCTCGACCTGTTAGATGATAGCGTCCGGCCATACGCTGCATCAAGATGCACCATGCCGATTCCAACCCGCCGGCCTTAACGCCTCGAGCCATCTGCAAAACAAGACAAACGCCAATATTAACATCCTCTAACACTTTCTCTCGTCTCAAATCTTCAATTGAGGTGTGAGATATATTATTGAATATAACCGTATTAGTATTATCTCTCTAATTTTTTCTCTATCATTATTGTGTTTTGTGGGTAGAGATAAGATAATACGTTGTCCAACGATTTGAACCGCGTCTTCCTATTATTCCATCCTCTTCCAAACCTAAGATCTGAGCTTTAACACGTTTCTCACTGATCTCTGACCCAATGCGCTCTTGAATATCTCCAATCCGAGCTTCTTTATAGAGTTTAAGATCCTCTATAATTAATTCTTTGAGCCTATAGTCCTCAATTCTCTTTAGAGACGTTTTGCCTCTAAATTCTGATTTTTGAAGAAGGGTTGAGTTTACACGATACTCCAATCCTCGGCTTCTGACATTGCAGCTTATAACAAGGCCCTGCCTGATTAAATGCTGTAGCCAAGGGCGTAATTCATCGGAGTTATTCAATTCCAAGAGCTTCTCCAGTTCTCTTGCTGTAACAGATTCATGCATGGCAATCAATCCAAGACATATTTTCTGTTTTTGCCTGAGTTGATAATTCCTGTCTGCGAAATCCATCAGTTCAAGAACTTTGCTACTCTGTATGCGACGGCACACCTTCACTGAGACAAAATCATTGCCCTCGTAAACAATGGGTACATTTTTGCCTTGTTGCAAAAGTATCTCATACATCTTATCGTAGCCCGAGCCCTCAATTTCTACATACTTGAGTGCCCGCATTAAGGCAGCAAAATTCGGATTTCTCTTTTTGGACTTATGGAGGATATTGTTAGGCGTCACTCCATAAGGAAGACGTCCGGGGTTGATAATCTCGAAATAGTCCGGATGGATATTGATAAATATATCGCCGGTTATGGCGTAGGAACGATGGATTTCGGCGTTACATATTAGCTCACGCACGACATCCTTATCATAAGCCATAACATTCTTACGGAATAATCCGTCACTAACTTCTTGGCTTTCATTCCAATCCGGTATGCTTTCCCAAACTTTTTCAATGATTTCATCCGGGCCATAGACAAAATCATCCCATGTCCATTTATTAATTTTCTCGCCGTATTCATCAAATTTAATACATTGGAGAGTAGGTGCATTGGAGATTCTTTGCCTTTGTAATTGCGAACCTAAAAAAGACACTCCAAGATATGTCATTAAGTCTTTATTCTCAGCCAATAAGCCAAAATACCTGAGCAATTCCGTATCTGTTTTTTCCTTGACAAAATCGGAAACACGATTAGACGTTCTGAGCGAGTGCAGGATATAAGTCAGTCTTTTTGTGTCGCAGTCTGAAAGTGCATAATTTGAGACACGCAATTCCCAGCTATAACATCCTTTTTCTTCTGAAAGCCTATGTAAGTCTTCTCCGGTTATAGGTTCAGAATTATCTCCATTTCTCATAAAAACTTTGCCGTCACTTGTAGTGGCCATGACGACCGAGCGACGAATAAAGAGAAGTATTGTTTCTCCTCCGTTATCATATTTCTTCTTTTCGGCGGATATTTGGACTCCGTTAGTTTTCCCGTTAATATTGTTTACTAACATTGTCATCAACGAATCCTGGATTCTTTGGAGACAATCAGGAGTCTCCATGCCATCCTCAATACCAAACTCTAAAATCCCCCCTTCGGCATTACTAAAGGCCACAACGTCTTTGACGATTTCCTTCCAGTCAATCTTCTTGGAAGCAATCGTCAGTAACGACTTTTTGTCATACAAAGAATTCTCCGTCATTTCTCTAATAAATTTGTGTATATAGTCTTACGTCATAGACCTAAGCATCTTTTCGATAATTATAATATCGTTAATCAACAAGCCGCATCTCTCTTATTAGTCGCTTGTCAATATCAGCAACGCTCTGACTTCAATCGATGCCCAACGCGGCGCCTAAGTCCTTGATAAAAATGAGATATAAACTAGTGCAAATTTACGAAAAAAATTTAACCGGGACTATTTTTCAGTGTGTAGGTTAAACGAACCTGAGCGTAGAGTCCACGGGCAAATGCATTATTACGAAAAGTGTTTGAATAAATCCGTCTCGGAGATGAAAAGTTGGGCTTATATGCCAAACAGCCTCTTGTATCTGCTTACAAGGTGTTACTTTGTTAACTTTGGCATATTGTAGGGTGACAAAAAAGCAGGCTCGGAAATAAATCCAAGCCTGCTTGAGGAGTGGAGTATAGCGGACTCGAACCGCTTACCTCAACACTGCCAGTGTTGCGCTCTACCAGATGAGCTAATACCCCTCGCGTTTTGCAGTGCAAAGTTAGCGCCTTTTGGCTAATTGTCCAATATGGCGGCGTAATAATTAACGTTTATTAATATCTCTATCTTTGCTTATCCTTTGTCAGATACATTTTCTTCGCTTACCGACGCTCTAATACAGAGTGACTGCTCCGCTCTACTGTTGCCCGTTGGATGAAAGGTTTTCACGTGTTTGGCCGAAGGATTGCCCGGCATAGTCTCAGATGTTGCGCAGGATGGTCCATGCGACAAGTGCGACAAACACGACTATCGGAGTCCAGCGGCTGTCGGCAAAGCGCCGCAGCAGCGAGTGCGGACGCGTATGCGGCGCCACGGCAAGAGCCGCCATAGCCGGTATGGCAAAGAACACTGCAGCATTGTAATTCCACGCTGCGTCAATATCGCCGTGCATAAGTGCATGCAGCGCCCTGAGAGTGCCGCAGCCGGGGCAGTCGTATCCGGTGAGCATGTGCGAAGGACAACGGGGCATCCAAGCGGTGTTCTCCGGGTTGAAAATGAAGATGACGATGAGGGCGGCCACGATGACCGCAGCGATCAATGCCACGACCAACCGCCGCATCCTCGGAGAACGCGCCACAAGCAACCGCCGCCGATGCCGCAACCTCTGAGGGCGCGGTATCGGCGGCGGGGTGTGGTGCGTAAAAGTCATCCGTCGCTACATTGCCAAGCTCCAAAAAGCCGGCTGAACCAGCGTAATGACAACGCTGCCTATGATGCCGATTACAACTGCGGCTATGGTCCATATTTGGGCGTTTTGTGAAGCGCGATATGCGCCGTCATAGTCGCCACGAATCCATTTGTCGTTGACCTGCGCAGCATACACTATGGCCACAATACCAAGAGGCAGGCAGCACAATATGCACGAGGCTATGGCCCATCCAAGGTACGTTGGCGGTTTGATGCCGTTGTTGCGTTGCGACATTCCGGGCGTAGGCATGTGCGGCACCGGACCTGCCGCGTTGAAAAGCGGGGCCGTCAACGGTGCCTGCGAGGCCGGCATCCAGTCAGCCAACCCCTCATACCATACCGGGGTATCAGGCGTTAGCGTCATCATTGTCAGCTGCGGCAACGTGTACGGGCCTTGCTGCTGACCGTTGCGATGGATATATATGAGAGTTTCAGCCATAAGTCAATGCTGCTTTTTGAGTGATAACTTTACGAAGAGGCAAGGCGTATTTTAGAAGAACTTGGTGGGCGTGCCCAGAATGTCGGAGAGCAGATTGTTGGCCAAGCGCGATGCTCCGATGCGGAAGTAGTGGTTGTCCAGCCATTCCTCGCCGAGGACAGCCTTGATGACGGTGTAGTATTGTACGGCTTCTTCGGTGGTGGCCACGCCGCCCGAAGCCTTGAAGCCCACGCGCTTGCCGGTCTTCTCGTAATACTCCTTGATACATTGTGCCATGACGTATGCGGCCTCAAGTGTGGCGCCGGGATATTCCTTGCCGGTGGAGGTCTTCAGGAAGTCGGCATCGCTGTACAGCGACAGTACCGAGGCGTCGCGTATTGCCTGAGCGGATTTAAGCGCCCCGGTTTCGAGGATAACCTTGAGTATGGAATCGCCGGCAGCTTGTTTTTGCTCGGTGATTTCGTCACACACGCTCTCGTAGTCACCATCGAGGAAGGCGCCAACGTTGAGGACGATATCGATTTCGTCGGCACCGTCTTTTACGGCGAGAGCCGTCTCGGCAATCTTAGTCTCAAGGAAGCCCTGTGAAGCGGGGAAATTGCCGCTGACGCACGCGATGTCAACCTCGCTGACATCGAGGACGGCGCGTACCACCTGCGCAAAATTGGGATATACACATATCGCTGCAACGTTTTTCAACTCGGGGTGTTCGGCCTCGAAGGCGTTGACGCGCTCGGTGAAGGCGGCTACGCTACGCTGCGAATCCGTGGCCTTGAGCGTGGTCAGGTCGATGGTATTGAACAGGAATCGATAGACGTCCTGCGTCATGTTTTCCTTGAGGTGCTCATCGAGTATGCGTTTCACCTCGGCGGCCACAAAGGCATCGTCTGTCGTCACCTTGCTGGCGGCTATCGCCTGGTGGTACTTGTCAATTTGTTCGGTCATGATTTGTAGAGTGTTATGTGTTGTTATTGTTTCAGTTTGGGATTATCGCGATGGCGGTTTGCATCACGGGCTGTTTTCTTGGCGATGTTGCATCGCAGGGCCTCATCGAGGTCTACGCCCGTCTGGTTGGCAATGGCAGCCACCACCCATAGCACATCGGCCAGTTCGTCGCCAAGAGCCGAGGGGTCCTCGCCTTCTTTGAACGACTGGTCACCATATATCCGAGCCATCAGCCGCGCCACCTCGCCGGTTTCTTCGGCGAGGATGGCGGTATTGGTCAATGGCGAGAAATATCGCACACCAATGGAGGCAATCCACCGATCCACCGTCTTTTGGAGGTCGGCTATGGTCATCTGTGCATTTGGTGTATCCATCTCGGTGCTTGGTTTAATGTCTGTGTCGAAATGTCTGTAATTGTCTCGGCTATAAGTATCAGCGAATGACAATCTTGGAGACAGACCTGCCCTGACGGCGCACGTATATGCCATGGGTGAGGTTGTCGGCGGCGACTTTTATGCCTTGGAGATTGAAGTATTCGACGGGGGCGTTGGCATCGTCCACAGCGATATCTTCCACTCCGTTGGAGAGAGTCAGCTCGATGGTGTTTGACACAGCCGAACGCGAAGTACCGACATAAGCGCGTACGCTGTAACGGTACTTGTTGACGCTCTTGACGGCAGCAATGCGCATCGAAGTGGCGCCCGCTGTGCTTACAGCGTCATACCCGTCAAGGATGTATGTCGAGGCTCCGTATGTAACGGCCACATCATCTATGGCAACGTTGCCGCGCTGTCCTTTGTTGTAGTATATGCGCAGTGCAAAGGTGTTGGCGGGGATTTCGTCTACCGTAACCGCAGCGCCCTTATTGTTGTAGGTGTTGACGGCAATGGTCTTGAATGTTGACCATCCCTCTCCGTCTTGACGCTCGATGCTGAGTGTGCAATCGCTCGTGGCCGTCTGTCCCTTGAGCCATAGCGATACGGACTTGATAGGGTTGGGGAAAGTGCGAGTAGCCAGGTATGCGCCGTCTTGGTTGAGTTTGAGCGATGGGGCATCCTTACCGCAACTTGCTGCCGTAGTATACACACCATTGACATTTGAGCTCCAACCATCGGGGAAAGTGGCCGTCGTTGAAGATGTGCCGAAATCGGCGGTCTCAGTCTTCGGCGCGCCTTCGCCCACAGCCCATACCGTCAGGCGATAGTCGGTTGCACCTTCGACAGGCTGCCAATTGGCAACGAAAGAATCGGATGTCTTTTCCGTGGGGGCGAGAGCCACAGGTGCCGGCACGGGAGTGCCGCCGCCGCAGACGTCAAAGGTGATGATACTGCCGTCCTCCTCGATATTGGTAATAGGCACATCGACACCCACGCCGGCCCAGGTTTTCAGCGCCGGAGTTGTCTCAGATGTGAAAGATGTATTCTTTGACGTGCCCGGAAAGGTATATCCGGCCAAAACAGACTCGTTTCGGCTGTTGGCAGTGCCACATGCTTCCTCGATGTCCACATATTGGTGCGTGGTATTGTTGACCGTATTATTCTGGAACACCGAGGTTTTGTAGTCGATGTGCCATATCAACATTCCGTGTCCGGGAAGGTACTTGTCCCAACCTTTCTGCTGGCGATTTTCAAGCAGGAAGAATTCGTTGGGATTAACAGCGCCGGTTGTGCCGTAAGTGTGAATGATACATCCCTCATTGGAGTCTTCGATGTGATTGAGTGCCACCGTCTCGGCGTCCTTGAGCTCTTTGAGATCGATCCATCCCATGGCATTGCGCTCGTATACCGAATATGTCGGCGGAGTGCGACCGTCGTTATTGTAAGGGCCGTAGTCAAGGACGCTCCAAGCGTTAGGGGTAATGTCGCCTGCGACAGAGTTATAGTTGGTGCAATACAAGTCAGGGAGACCGAGGACGTGGCTGAATTCGTGGATGAAAGTACCTACGCCGTCCGGGCGAGTCTGCTCCCATTCGTTGGAGGTGGCGTATCGGTTGACTTGTTTGCCGTTGGCACTGTATGTGACACCGAAGTCATTGATATGTGCCGAGTGAGGCCATACGGTTTCTTCCGAGCCGTACGAAGCCTCGCCCTGGCCGGCGTAGAACACGTATACATTGTCTACGTATCCATCGTTGTCGGCATCGTACTTGCTCAGGTCTACTTGATCTTTGAGGGCTGCAAGGGCATGTGTCACCATCAGATGCGGCTGCACATCATTGCCGTAATAATCGTTGCCGCCGTAATAGCTGCGGTTTTGACCGAGTGTCACCGGGCCGTACACATCGAAGATGGGACGGAATTGTCCGTTGGAGCTTTCGCGGAAGTATTCGGCTGCGCAGCCGGTACCTCCGTATTGGTTAAATCCGTCCTTATTAAGCATATCATCGAAGTATGTCTTGGGGTCGGAGAGGGTGAATTTGACGTCTTTGTACTGTACCAGCAGTACCAGCGCACGTACTTCGCCGTTGGCGGGGAAGTCTGTGAAGCGACCTATTCCGCTGCTGGGGTCGCCGTTTGAGCGAGCCGGAGCATTAAGCCGCTGCGGTTTGACAGCGGCATTGCGTGCCTGAATGCGCTGTGCGCGCAGTTCCGAGGTATTGATGTCGCTGAGGTTGGTGACATCAAGGTCGGGAGCGTCTTTCTTGGTGACGGAAATGCCGGTGGAGATGATGCGGCCGTCGGTTGCGACCTTTGCATAGCAATAACGGCCATCGGTATCGCGGCTGACGATATTTCCGTCATTCGTAACCATGTAATGTAGATATTCGTCACCGACGATGCGGACTTCGATAGTCGTTCCGTCGGGCTGTGTCACTGTACGCACTTCGCGCTTGGCGGGCACGGCGGCGGCACTGAGGGCAAGACCCAAAGTCGCCAGAGTGACGATTTTACGTTGCAATTTCATAAGATGTGTGTTTATGGTTTTATGTGTGTATATGTGTCAATTGCAATATCGGGGTGACCTCTTATCGGAAGGCCGACAACCGATGATTAACTTGCAAAGTTAATGATTATTTGTTATATATGACATCAAATGTTTGTTAAATAGACGGAAAGGGCGCAGAAACGGAAGTTCGGACAAAGCCCGCATCCATCATCAGGGCGATGCTGCGGAGCGCTCATGCAGGTATCCCGCCGTAGGATGTGGCGGGGCAACGGAAGTGGTCACCGGATGGCAATCTTGGCGGTACGGCCGTCTTCGGCGGCTACGACATATATGCCCCGTGCAAGGCCGGAAACGTCGGCATTGCCGGCGACGGCACGGCGGCGAGCGATGCCGTCAAGCGAGTACACCGTAAAGCGCTCGGCGCCGACGACATATAGTACATCACCTTCTTGAACGACTTTCAGCGTCGGCACAGCCGTATCGACCGCGATGTCTTCAACGCCCTGGTTTTGGTCATACAATCTGACGATGGCCAGCCCGTTGGCAGGACAGTACTGGTAAATATTGACACAGTAGCCGTTGATGAAGCCTCCGATTTCCGGAATAATCCAGTTGGATACGGAGTAATTGCCGCCCTCTGTATAACCCTTGTTTCCGAGGGGGTCAAAGGAGGCTATGGCCTTGTCTGTGGTGAGGTTGCGTATAGTGAGGCCGCCGAGATAGTTTTTGCCCGAGTTGTGCACCAGGAATTCGTGGCCGCGATACACGAAGTATGCGAAACCGGTGGTGCTGTTGCGAGCCGGAGCGGTGGTGCCGGCACGCGTGGTGGACACGGCAATGTTGTCACCTCCGCAGTAGCGGTATATGCCGGTTCCGCGCACTTGGTACAACCAATTTTCGGAGTCATCCTCGATGGGGTAGACATACCCGGCAGTAGTACCGGTCATGGCAAGGCCGTCTTTGGAAACGCATTTGACGACTTTGCCCCGAGACATGCAGATGATATTGACCGCCGCGGCCTTGTTGGGGTACAAGTATATATGCCCGTCGTCGCCGAAGACATCTCCCGAAGCACTGATGAAGTTGGTCTGGCCGGCTATCGGCACTTCGCAAGTGACGGATACGGGCTCGGATTCTACCGTATAGTCGTTAACGCCGCTTTCCGTCAGCCTATATATCAGAAACTCGTGCGTTGTACCGGTGGAAAGGTCGTTGCGCACAATCACATTGCCCCTGTCGTCACGACAGCATCCGTAGCCGGCGCCTCCGGGCAGTGTGGTCAGGTTGCCTTTGATGTCGAATACATTGAGTGTCTTTGTAGAGCGGTCGTTGATATAGAACCGACCTCGTACGGCTGTACCCTGCTGGGCGTTAGTGCCGTCTATAATCTCGGCGGTAGCATCACCCGTGGCGACACTGCGCTGCCAGATGCGTTCGGCCACAAAATCTGCATTCTCGACCGGTTCGGGTATTATTTCATCGTGCATCTGCACCGAAGCCACATGGCCGTCGACGGTGAGCACATGTACCCTGATGCCGCAATAGCACGGCTCAGCACCTATGAAAGTCTCGGCTGTGGACGTGACTCCTGTGGCAATGGAGACAACCTCGTCCAGCGGCTCGGCCTTACCGGCATAATATGCTGCAAAAGACATCTTGCCGCTATCGTCCAAGGATGCCATATATGGTTTGGAACCGCGGCGAAAAAAACAGCGAGCCACAACGGCCGCTGTCGAATCAAACTCGGTATACGCCTTCATCTCGCCCGTTTCACGGTCAAAAGCGTATTCGCGACACAATCGCTCCTTGTCGGATATCACCAGGATATGGTCGCGCGATGTAGGTGTCACCACCACGCGGCAATCGGCAAGCGCTGCGGCGGCAATATCGGTGGCGGCGACAAACGATTTGGTCATCTTGCCGTCCTTGATGTACACGACACAGAAAGTCAATGTCGCGGCATCCCCGATTCGTGCCGGTAAATACATCCGGATATCGTCACGATTACCCGAAACGGCAAAACGTTCGTTCAATTCTACATCTCCTGCTGCAACAGCCTGCCCGGGCGCAGTGATTTCGGCAAGCACACGCGGTTGGGCCTCGGCGTCATCCCAGGTATATACCGTGAGGGGGTTGACGCCTGTCGATGCGGCCTTGACCTCGGAGACCGCCAGCAGATAACCATCGGCGGTATAGGCGATAGACTTGACGGCGACGTCCACGGGCATTTTGCGTTCCTTGAGCTTGAGACCATAGTAATCAAAATCGTATATGGCTACGCCCCCGTCTTTCTCCACCAAGACGCTCCACATATATCCGTGCATAGCGGCCATGCGCATTGTCGTACCGTTGATAACGTCCGGCGTCGGATAAGGGCCTCCGGACTGAGGCTTGTAATTGCCACGAGGTAGCAGCTTATTGACGGGGTAGTCCACCTTATTGGGGACTATGGATGCCAAAGGGTCAAGCTCGGACACCGTCTTGGGATCAAGATAGTCGGTGGTGACGAAATCACAGCCCCAATTGCCGTATTTCACGTAATCGGCATCGGAATTCAGTGTCCACATATTGACCTTGAGTCCGGCTTCATGGAATTTCTCGACGGTGGACTTATCGAAGTATCCGGCCTGAATGTCAACGTCTATACCTTGGGCCACGCACCAGTCAAAATGATTGGCCCAGTACTGCCCCGTCAGGAATTGCAAGGTGATGTCGGGATAGTTTTTTCGTATATACTCCAGACATGGTTTCATGGAAGTCAGAATGATGCACTTGTCGCGAAAGCCTTGCTCTTCGATGAATTTGATCAGCAACGGGATATTGGAACAATCGTTTGAATTGATGCCGGTGGCCCATTTGAGCTCGATGAGCGGCCGCACGTTGTACTGACGGCAGACATCCAAGTACTCCTTGGCCGAGCATAGACGCCCTGTATAGGCCACTCCACCACGTGTCTGCGACAGCGGCTCGGCCTGCAACTGTTCGAGCGTCGATGAGGCGATGCTCAGGGTGCCGCCAAGGCGCGTGAGGTCATCATCGTGCGTACACACAAACTGCAAATCTTTGGTCACTTTGATGTCTGTTTCCAAGTACTGATAACCCATCTTGGCGCCGTTCGTAAACGACTCCACCGAGTTTTCAAGCCCATATAGACTGCCACGGTGTCCCACAAATATCGGTTTGGCCGAAACGGCCGACATCGACATAACCATGGCAAGTGTCAACATTATTCTTTTGATCATAGTCGTGGTAAAGGTTATCGGTTATCGTAGATATAGTTTTATCGCCCAAAGATATACATTATTTCTGATATTACCATCATCCGCACCTCGCATTGTATATTTTGTAGAGTCAAGTGGCAAGTGCAAAATTAATGAATCATTTTGTAGAACTCA
>ENA-OUQC01000431-OUQC01000431.1-human-gut-metagenome-genome-assembly--contig:-NODE-431-length-30980-cov-10.168310_pt1 | contig 30980 bp, 26 predicted proteins | sample MGYA00237942_ERZ548815 | MGnify/ENA primary metagenome ERZ548815 (study PRJEB26490, sample SAMN05194722) | human gut metagenome | biome: terrestrial biome; feature: human-associated habitat; material... | reverse complement strand
ATGAATCGGGTAAGGGCATTATGTCTTTACTTATACTTTAAATGAAAGAGCCGTGTGTATGGCCGTCAGCGCTACTACTATTATCTGCGTCGCGGCAAGGGGATGATTTCGGGAAAGGATGAACTTACTCTCCGTTCGAAAAAACTTCCGTCCGACGTCGTTCCATATAGCACTAAGACCGATTATCTTCCGTGGATGTCGGGTTGCAGCCTGGTGATTACCGCAAAGAGATATGGCTGCTGCGAGAAGGTCGAAGATTTGGTGAGTGCGCCTTTGGTGGAGGATGCGATGTATATCCCTCCATTCCACTACATCTGCCCGCCTGCGGAAATGAAAAAAGACCGTCATCTGGACGGAATGGCCTACATCGCCTTCCATCTGGACAAGACGAATATAGACCCGGAACTTGAGAACAACACAGCCGAACTTGGAAAAATCCGCGCGACCATAGATTCTATAAGTACGGATAATGAGGTGACTGTGAATAAGTTGTGGATGAAGGGATATGCTTCTCCAGAAGGAAGCTACACTCATAACGAGGAACTCGCTCGCGAGCGAATGAACACCATCCGCAGCCACGTTCAGCTTTTGAGCCATATCGACCCTTCAATCATCACCACCGAGTATGAGGCCGAAGATTGGGACGGATTCATCGAATGGCTCCGCGAAGAGAGTGAACTTCGGGAAACCAAGGCCATTCTTGCAATTGCAGAGAACGGGAGACTCTCTCCGGACGATAAGGAAAAGGCTCTCCGCCGGCAATATCCTGTACAGACAAAATATATAATTGACAATGTTTTCCCTAGACTCCGCCGCACTGAATACAGCATCAGCTACACCATAAAGGCTTTCACGGACCCGCAGATGATTCTCGAAAAACTGAAGACCGAGCCGCAGAAACTCTCTCTCAATGAGTTCTATCTCGCAGCCGCAGCGCTTGAGAGCGGAAGTGAGGCTTTCAAGGATGTTTTCGATGTCGCTGTGGCGATGTACCCGTCAAGCGAAGTGGCGAACCTCAATGCGGCGAATGCGGCGATGGAACGCGGCGACCTCACTTCTGCTGAGAAATATCTTGCGAAGGCGGGAGAATCTGCCCAGGCCGAATATGCCCGGGGTATTTTTGCGGCGCTTTCGAACGATTACGGGACAGCGGTCGAAAAATTCCGTTACGCCGAGGCAGAAGGCGTCCCCGATGCGGGCGAGGCTGTGCGGATATATACAAAATATTAATGAAACATAAACCAAACATTTACATATTATGAAAAAATTTCTTTTTATTGCGACACTCGCACTTGCGGCGCTTTCTTCCTGCAAGAAGGAAGAAAGTTTACCCACGGGGGCTGTAAGCCAGACTGATGTGGCCTATCTCAGCGTGAAGATTGCATCTGCTGATAAGCATCTTCCTTCGACGAAGGGTACAGGGACGACGCCTGCATTTTACTACGGTTCTGCAGAGGAACACAAGGTTTATTCGGCGGATTTCTATTTCTACAACGAGGACGGTTCCTATGCGATGCACGTCAATCAGGGCGCTCCTACAGGCACTGAAAACGGTGCCGGCACCCAGACTGCCGACAACATCGAATGGAAGGGAGACGGAACTATTGTGCTTCGCGGACTCAAGTCCAAGGCCTATCCGAGCTATATGGCCGTGCTTCTCAATGCGGACGCGACTCTTTCGACGGGCCTTGAACACAAACCAATGTCAAGCGCCTACAACACTGTTGCTGAGGCAATTGCACAGACTGCAACTGCGCCGACCACTTGGACGAAATTCCTGATGACCAGCTCGACTTTCAACAACGGTGACGCGAAATCCGGCTATTTCTGCACAAAACTCACTCCTGACAACTTCCAGGAGACCGAGGCGGCTGCAAAGGCACAACCTGTTGTCGCTTATGTGGAGAGACTTGCCGCAAAGGTTCAGACTTCCAATGGTGCCGCGCATACTGACGGAATGTATGAAATCGGCGACTTCGCGATGAACGGAACAGCGACCACTGAGAAACTCTATGCGAAAGTGGAAGGCTGGGGACTGAATGCGACTCAGAAGACCTCCTACATCTACAAGCACCTTATGGTAGATTGGAGCTTCGGAACATTCATCTGGAACGACGCCGCAAACTTCAGAAGCTACTGGGCAGCATCTCCAAACTATCAGGATGCGGCTGCTGTGTATCCGCAGAATGTAGCCCAGTACACTGCTGACCTCCCTCTGTCTTACATAAGCTACAGCGCACTTGGAGTCACTATGGGACAGGCTGCATATTGCCGCGAAAACACCAACACCACTGCAATTCTCCAGGCAAACAACTTCAACACCACTGTCACTTCAGTTCTTCTCAAGGCGAAGGTCTGCAAGGCTGACGGAGTGGGTCTTTCACTTGCCCGCTACGACGGAACTCTCTATGAACTTGAGGCTTATAAGGACAGGGTTCTTGCAAAGTACAAGGCTTTGGGAGCAAGCACATTCATCCCTTGGGTTTCTTCCGACGGCGCGACTTTCACCGAGGTTGACAAGAGCTATTTCGAGCTTGCCAATGCTGGTGACGGAAGGGTGACTCTCAAGTTCAAGGCCCTCACAGGCACCGAAAAATACTATCAGCACACCGGCACAGGCACCACAGCCGCTGACTTCACCGAGAAGACTGCTGATGAGGCAACTGCGATGCTCAATGGTGTGGGAGCTTCGAAAAACACCACTTGCGAGCTCTATAACGATGGTATGATGTACTACAATGTGCCTGTGGAGCACCTTCGCAATTCCGGTGTAAGCTACAAGGATGCAAGTTACACCTTCCCTGAGGCTGACTACGGAGTTGTCCGCAACCACTACTACCTCATTTCAATCGAAAATATCCGCCACCTTGGAACGGCTGTCTTCGACCCTGATGAGATTGTTGTGCCGAATGACGAAAACGACAAGGAATACTATGTGGGAGCTCAAATCAACATCCTTTCTTGGAAGGTTGTGAGCCAGAGCGTTGACCTTTAGCGGCTTGCCCGCGATTTGGCTGTCGGAGGCCGATAACCTCCGGCAGTCGCAGGAAACTAAAAAATGAAAATGCCATGCTGTCTGTAATCAGGCGAATATCGATTGGAATTGGCACTGCGCTCCTCTTCTGCGTTGCCGCCTCCTCGTGCAGCAAGCTCATCTTCGAATATGAAGGAGATTGTAAGGCGCACTATATGGTCAAGTTCCGCTATGACCGCAATCTCAAGAGCGCCGATGCCTTTGCGAGCGAGGTGAAGTCCGTTGTTCTCTATGTTATCGATCCTTCCACCGGGAAAGTCATTCACATTCAGAGAGAAAGCGGAGAGGCTCTTGCTAAAGCCGACTACAGGATGGAACTCCTTCTTGAGAAAGGGAGTTATGATTTGCTGGCCTGGTGCGACAACGGAATGGGCAAGGATTTCGTTGTGCCTGAAGCCAAGGAGAAGACAGGTCTCAAATGCAGCCTGAAAACCAAGACCGATGCTGCAAGCGGAAGGGCATATATCGACTCTTTCCTCGACGGACTCTACCACGGCCATCTTGAGGGAGTGGAATTTACCGCCGACGAAGGGACAACGGTCGCAGAGATGAGTCTGACGAAAAACACAAAGACAGTGCGTCTGACGATGCAGCAGATTGCGGATATGCCGATGAGTAAGGATAATTATGATTTCTTCATCACCGACGACTCCGGAGATATGGACTGGGACAACGCCCTGATGCCGGGTGGAAAGACGGTAGATTTCCGTGCCTGGTCGGTGAGGGAAGGAAGCGTGACTGTAAAGTCCACTTCAGATCAACGCTCCATCATTATGACTGAGTTCAGCACAGGCCGTTGGGTTGAAAGAGGACACAATCCGGTGCTTGTCGTAAAGAGAAAGAACGGTCGTCCGGGGGGACGCGCTCCTGGAAATGGAGGGAACGATTATGATGAGGACGGAACTAAAGTCATCTTCTCCGCGCCTCTGATTCAGTGGGCATTGCTTCTTAGAGGACAGGCAAGCGAAGTTTGGGATAGCCAGGAATTTCTCGACCGACAGGACGAATTCAATATGGCGCTCTTTCTCAACGGTGACGATGTCTGGGAGTATGTCCAGATTAATGTGCTTGGATATAAACTTGTGATTCAAAACAGAGAACTTTAATGTTACGCGGATTATCCCATATTTTCGCATTGATTGCCTTCTTTTCCGGCGCTCTTGTCTCGTGCAATTCTCTTCGCGAGACCACAGTGCCTGCTCCAATGGGTGAGAAGGCTCTGCTGACTCTCAGCATCCGCACGACGGGAGCGACGATGGGGACAAGAGCGATATTCGAAACGGACGAGGGAGGAGCTCTCTACGAAAACTACATTGATGCCCAAACTGTTGCTGTGCTCTTTTTCGACCTTTCCGACAAATTCCTCTATGAGTTCACTCCGGATTATGTCGAGCCTGTGGGAGCGGAAAAATATCCTTCGGAATGGAGGCTTCTGGGACAGATTCCAGACACTCCTCTTGGAGGGTTCAAGGTCGTTGTGACTGCAAATTGGCCTTCGCGCCCTTCGGGGCTCACTGCGGGGGTGACAAGCATTGAGGATTTCTGCAAAGGGAACAGTGCGATGTATAGCATCACTGCTCCGTTCCAACCATCTGAAGCTCAGAGGATTCCTTTTTATGGGGTGAAGACTTTCGTGACCCCTCTGGAGTTTCGTCCGCATTTATCCACGGAGCTTGGTCGCATAGACCTTCTTCGGGCGATGTCCAAGATTGAAGTGGCTCTGGCAGACGGAGTTGAAGAGAAGCTGGTGTCGGTGCGTATGGTGAAGTTTAATTCTGCAGGTGCTTGTGCACCTTTGAATATGTACGACAATACTCACAATCTCGTCTACGACCACTCTGTCCATTTGTTCAACAGCAACGAAGACAACAATTCGTCGCCCGACTACCTGGAGTTTGCCCCTTCGAAAGACCGTAGGAAATGGTCCGCCTATGTGCCTGAATACCGCAACAAAGACATCTACGGCCATCCTCGCGAGGACTGTTCCTACCTCCAGCTCTATTTCGACGGAATTTCCAAAATATATCGTCTCGATTTCCGGGACTATTCCCTCGGCGCGGATGACAATCTGCGGTTCAACATCCTGCGCAACCACATCTACCGCTACACTATCAACAGTGTAGGTGGCTTCGACCTCTCGCTTTCGCTTGTGGCCCGGCCGTGGAATGTGGAGGAATTTGACATTGACTACAAAAAATCCGTCAGCGTTAGCGCTCCTATTGAATGGATTGATGACAATCATGCGACCCCAATCATCCAGAAGAGGATTGTGGCCACGACTGCCGGAAATCTCAAATGCCGTTTTACCATCCTTACCCCTGTGGGAGCCGTGTGGTATGCAGTTTTTGAAGAGAAAGTGGGAGACCCCAACCATTTCCGTTTCATCGGAGAGGACGGCGGGAAATATGATTATCTCTCGGGAACCGTGGATGGAGGTGAGGTCATCCTCGATATCGTCCAAGACCCTGCGACCACAGGTTCGGCGAAACTCGTCATCTACTCGTCCTACGGGAATGTAAACCTTGCCGCATCCGAAGCCCTCGGAGGCCCATATACACTTGTAAAAGATTAAACTGCCGATGAAAAGATTTATAGACATATTGCTTTGTTTCACACTCCTTCTCTCCACAGTCTCCTGCATTTTGGAGTATCCGGACTTGGATTGTGAAGCCGGCGATGTTTCCATAAGTCTCGCTTTGGCCCCGGGGGATGTCTCGGCCGGGCATTTCGCGAAACTTTCTCAGACAAAGGCGACATTATCCTACGGTGAGGACAGCTGGAACGAAAATCTTATAGACAGGTTCCGGCTCTATTTCTACACGGCTTCTGCAAATGACGATGCGTCAGCTGTTTATGTGTGGCCGCAGACGGGTTGGGCGTCAATTGATAATCTTCCTGCGACAGTGGGGGGAACCGATGCCCTTGTTGCCGACCCGATAAAAGGAAAGGTAGATGTTAAGTTTACTCTCTCTCGCAAACTTGCAGATGAACTTTTCCCATTTAACGCATCGCAGTGCCGGGTCTATGCCGTGGCGAATATTGATGGTTTGGGACTTCTTCCGGAGGGTCTTCCTTCTGTCAACCAGTTGAAACATACAGTATTAACCTCTGAGTTCGGACCAACCGGCTCGGCCGACCCATTTTCGGTGGCGCCGCCATATTTTGCGATGAGCGGTGAGGGGATACTCCATAAAAACAACACTGCGAGGACCATCAGCGGTGGGGATATTGCGATGCTCCGGTCCGCTTCGAAAATATCGCTCTATCTGACGAAGGTCAACAACGACGACGTTGACGACAAAACTTGGGTTCCGGACACGGAGAATATGCGGGTGGAATATATAAACGGAGTGAACAAGGGTTGTCTGGATGCACATCTTTCAGCAGCTGAGCGCCGTGCGGCATCATTCTCCTACATCGGAAAGGCACGTCTTCTGACGCCGTACTCTGTGGGCGGAGTATCGTCGGGGTGGATGAACGAAATGCCGTTCTGGTCCTATCACCACGACTGGTCAACTTTTGAGGAGGGAGACGCCCCATATTTGCTCCTGACTGTTCCGTGGCGTCAGATGGACGAAGACGGGGTGAGCGTCAAGCGCTATTTCACCTGCTATTATGCTGTCCCGTTCAATTCCGTCAATAAGAGTCTTGAACGAAACTCCTGGTATCGTGTGCGGCTTTCTGTCAGCATCCTTGGAAGCGGTGACCCTGACAATCCGACTGAAATCATTCCTTCTTATATGATTCTCCCTTGGGGACGCGAAACTGTGAGGACTGATGCGGAACTTCTTCGCTACCGCTATCTGATGGCGGACCAAAACAGTTATGTGATGCACAATGTCAATTCGCTCACGATGACTTTCTTCACATCTCACCCGATTAGGATTTCTTCGAGAAAGTTGACAAAGATGAATCTCAGTCCGACGACGGGTTTTGAGCCGGTGGAGCTGACAGTTTCCGCTTCAGAATACACTCTCGTTCCGGACAACGAGAAGGGCAGTGTTACTTTCACTCATATTTTGAAAAACAATTACAGTACAAACGATTACGACATCGCACCATATAAATTGACGTTTACAATCGAGCACGAGGACGACCAGAGCTATATGGAGACAATCACCGTGGTGCAGAATCCTGCTCTATTTGTGGAGGCGGCTTTGAATTCGGATTGTAATAATCCTGATGGCGGAACCAGCGGAAGCGGGAATCATTCGCATAAGGGATATGTTTTTGTGAATAACAGCAATTCAGGTTCGGGTTGGTATGGTGTCAGTTATGAGGGAACGAATAAAGACCCGTATATGTATGTAGTGAATATCGGTTCTTTACCGTCGGATTCCGAGTATATTATCGGTGACCCTCGCGTTGAACAAACTACTGATTTGTCTGAGTTTAATACTACCGGTTGGTTTGGTAGTGTCAGCTATTGGGCGGCAACGGCCGGTGATTTGAATGGTGCCAGAAGACGCTTGGCCTATTATCTTCCTTCAGATGAAAACGGCGAACGGGTGAACAATATGATTGCCCCTTCATTCCGAATTGCCTCTTCTTATGGAGTTGTAAACTCGTTGACTTACAATGATGCCAAGAAACGTTGTGCCGCCTATCAGGAGGACGGCTTCCCGGCCGGCAGATGGCGAATCCCGACAAGGGCGGAGATAAAGTATATGGTTTTGCTTGCAAAGGACGGGAAGATTCCGGTTTTGTTGAGTGATGATGCATATTATTGGGGAAGTGATAAGAAGGCCTATTCACCGGGGAATTTCAATAATCCGCATACAAATCCATCATCTTCGAACAACAACTACGTCCGCTGCGTCTACGACGAATGGTACTGGACCGACAAATGCAACAAGAGCATATTCACCTGGGGCGACCGTCCGCGATAAAACGGATGCTCGTAAAAGCCTAACTACTTGAAAACAAATACTATGAACAAAAGGATATTCACATTTATTCTCGCTCTGCTTCCGCTGCTTTCCGGCTGTGGCGACAGACTCTTCATTCCTCAATTGCCGCAACAAAAGGGGAGTGAGGGCTTCACATTCAGTGTGAACCTTCCTCGTGCGATGGACAGCGGAATGGGGACCAAGGCTATGGATGCGGAGGCTATTACTTCCCTTTGGGTGTTGGTTTTCGACGACCAGGGTTTCTTTGTCGAAAGTTCTGAGTGTGAGCCTGTTGCTCCGACGAGTTTTGGGGTGGATATGAATGTGGAATATAAATTCAAAGCCACTCTCCAAGCTTCAATTTCCAAGCGGGTACTCCATTTTGTGGCAAACTACGATTTTGTCGCCAATCCGGTGAAGTTCGGAACCGAATACTATGTGATTCACCTCCTTTCGGTTTCCGGCAATCAAGACGCTTACTGGCAGAGAATTGAACTTGACGGGGGCATTCCGGAAAACGGCGACATATCCCTTATGAACGCCAATGACAGGGCAAAAATTGAAAAAATCCCTCTTGTACGCAATTTTGCAAAAGTAAAAGTCGTTTCCGGGCTGAGCAATTTTGAACTCACGGGATTTGCTCTTTGGAATGTTCCGGACAGGGGCTGCGTGGCTCCTTGTATGATGGAACTCAACAGTTTCGCTGTCTATGCGAAGCACGATGGCAGGGGCGATGCCTTCAGAGATAACCCTTGGGTGAGCCGTTCCTACGACGAACTCCATTCCTCCTATGACGCTCAGGCGGGGAGTCCCGGCTATACCGGCTTTCTCACCGATGCCACCAGAATCGTCGCGACCGACCCTTCCACGCTGGATTTCACTCTCGAAGACAAGCACATCTACGAAAGGCCATTCTCGGGCGATGTCACCAACACGGCCTTAATCATAAAGGGGAAATATGAGGGTCACGCCGAAAGCTACTACAAAATCGATTTTGTGCGCTCGATTAACGCCGGCATTGTCGAATACTACAATATCTTGAGAAATTTTGTCTACACCGCCAACATCGTCGCCTGCACCAGCGACGGCTACTCCACAGCAGCCGAAGCCGCGGCGGCGCCTGCTGCAAACAACTTTGTTGCATCAGTAATGACTCAAGATATTATCAATATCTCTGACGGCACGGGACGGCTTCACATAGGCTACACCGACACCACAGTCGTGAGCTCCGAACCGTTCTACTCCCGTTTCATCTACTACCCGGATTTCAAGAATAGACCTGACTATGCGGACAACAGTTTGATTAAAACCTACGATAGAGTCACTGTACAACCTGTGGCTCCGGGAGGTGCGGTCATAAAGAACTACACTCGTCGTGACATTGACGGAACAGAGGCTCCCGGCTCAGAATGGGGCGACTGGCGGGAATGGAAGGGCTGGAGAGTGGTGAAAATCACACCTCAGGAGCCGTCCGATGAGGAGAAGGTGCAAACTGTCGTCTATTTCGAGCCTTCGCCCACCGGACAGAATGTAAAAATCGCAAGGACAGTGACTTACCATCTGCGTAAGCCATATTCAATGCAGCTTGAATGTAGCCCGTCCACCATCGCTGTGGGTCTGAATAGGGAAGTGCTGCTTAACATAAAGATTCCAACCGGTCTCGCATACTATCTCTTCCCGCTTGAGTTCAAGATTGAAGTCGCCGCAAACAGTCTCACTCCGGACAACCGGAAATCTGAAGACCTCTACCGTTCAGGCTATATGTCGACCTGGTATGGTCAGTCGATGATTCCGGGCAACGGAGGAAAGCAAAGTTACGGTTTCACCAAAACCGTCAGCTACGCAGACTATCTCTCGATGCAGTCGACGCCTGACAATTCGCGGAAAATCATCCCTTGCTCGTTCAAGACAACAAAATCCAATTCCGGGAGTGTCATTTGGGTGAAGAACAAATACTTCGGATTCGGACAAGACATATCCACCGTCAGGTTTAACAACTGATGGTTTATTCCCGCTCTCTTATCTGCTTGGAGTGAAACTCTCCGGAAGCGGCATCTGGTAGACTGATGCACGGAGGAATGCCTTGTAGGCCTCAAGGTCTGTGAGAATGTCTTGCTGCTCCACCGTGATTGTCTCTCCGATTGCCACTCTGTGCTTTCCCTTGGATTTGTTCAGAAGTTCGCGTGGGAGTCTGAGCAGACGCACCTTCCAATCGATAAGACCGAGAGTGTAGTAGAAACGGGAATTGTGGTCGAGAAAATGAATCGGCACAATCGGCACTCTCGCCTTTTTAATCAGATGAATCATACTGTCCTGCCACGGTCTGTCGGCGATTTCTTTCTCTTTCAGATGTAGGTCAGAGACTGCTCCGGAAGGGAAAAATCCCATCGGCTTTCCTTCGTGGAGATTTTCGAGAGTCGCACGCACACCGTTGAGAGTTGTATGTGTGGGTTCTCCTTTTTGTGTGGTTGTCGGATTGACGGTTATGAATGAGGGGCGGAGGGTTTCCACCCTACCGAGAATTTCGTTCACCATAACCTTGTAGTCCGGACGTTTCGGGAGTATGAGGTCGAGGAGTATGATGCCGTCGAGTCCTCCGTAAGGGTGATTACTGATTGTGATGAATGCGCCTTCGGGAAGATTTTCGAGTCTCTCGGGATGACCGATTAGGTAGTTACAGCCCATTGCTTCGAGTATCCTGTGGGCGGATTCTCCCGGATTCTTGCCCTCGAAAGAGCTGTTGTAGAGGCGGTTGACTCCGTTTATTCCCAAAAGTGCGAAAAGTCCTTTTGTGAACCATTGACCCCAGGCGCCCTTGAACAGCGGAGCCATATTCCCGAGTTCTTCAATGCTCAGCACTTCGTGCTCGGGCCTTTCTGTCTTTTTTCGAAAGACGAAAATCTCGGCAAGAAAGTAGTTGAGTATGCCGGAGATGCAGACAGCGAGCAGGTTGCAGAGCCAGGCGTCCCAGCCGAAGAGTTTCTCAAAGAGTACGAGGAATACCATCTTCACGAGGAATCCGAAGATGCACGAGACATTGAACCCGCCGAAATGCCTCCAGAAACTCTTCGCTGACGAGCGGTTGCTTATGCGGTTCTTCCAGATCCAATAGTAGGACATGAGGAAGTTAGCGAAGGTGGCCACCTCAAACGAGATGGCCGGACCTATCCAATATTCTCCCCAATACTGGAATCCGCTCCAGAAACCGCTGGCAGGGTGCGCCTCTACCATAGCTTTCAGCACCCAACCTACAGCCCAAAGTACAGCCGTGTCCACGACTGTACCAAGTGCGCGGCTGACCACAAAGTCAACCCATTTCTTCAGCGAAAGGACTTTGTCCTTCTCCTCTTTCATTTCGTTGTTACTCAGTAAATGTTCCGTCAAATTTCTTAGGTGGGTCAATCTTCGAAAGTGCCTTCTCGTCCTTTATCTGGGAGACGATGAGCAGCAGGAAGATGATGCATCCGAGTCCTATTGCCACCCAGTCGAACGGCGTGTAGGTTCCGTTGAGGGTCTCAAGTCCGTCCTTGAAGCAGTTGATTGTCACATTGTAGTCTGCCCACGGGAAATAAATCAGGAAAATGACGGCAATAGCCGCAATCACGCGGAACTCTGTAGGGCCGAGCTTGCCGTAGGTGAGCTTGAACTCGTTCTTGAGAATCGTCCCGATGTAGGTGTGAGCCGAGATTGCGAGATATGCAACGAGCACGAAGAGGGCGACGTCCATTCGCGCGATGGGGGAGATGCCCGCACCGACGCACATCACGATGATTGTGAAAATGTCGATGTTGTGGTCGATAAAGAATCCATAGACAGGTCTCTGCGTGTGTCTTACACGGGCCATCGAGCCGTCGAGGCTGTCGCCGAACCAGTTGAGGAAGAGTCCGAAGACTGTGAGCCACATCCAGTTGAGATTGATGTTTGCAAGTCCGAAGCCAACTGCGCAGAGAACTGCACCGAATGTTCCCACAGCCGTCAGCATATTCGAAGTTGCCCATACAGGCAGACGCTTTGCTATCCAAACCAAAGCTTTCTTTTCAACTCCGTTCAGGAGCGATGTCTGGATTCGTGTCGCTTTTTCATTTCCCATAATCTTACATAGTTATGTGTGCAACAAAAATTTAATAAAACAACCTTTCTGTAACCTCAGAAGGGCAAACCGACCCTGCATTTTTTGTACCAAAGGGCAAAAATGAACAATCTGTCCGCCCAAACCGAAGGCAAAGATAATAAATATTCCATTAAGGCTATCTTCTTCCCGTCGCGTCCAGTGCATAGCTTCTGCCGCTCACCGTCGCCTCAGTAAAGGTGTATCTTGCCAGAAACTCCTCTCCGGACTTGACTGCAACAGACGAGCCGGCGACGAAACTGCCATACAGAAAGACATTGCCGTTGGCATCGGATGTAAGGGAGTAGCTGGTATCGACCGTAGCGTTGCCATTGACAGGAATAAACTTGCTGACAATGACCGTAACATTAGTGTTTGGCTGCACCGCCATGCGCAGGCGGGAGTAGTTGCGCCGGGCAGAAGAAAAATAAACATTCAGACCGGTCCCGGTACTGTTATTATTGACCGTGGGTTCGATATATTCGCCGGTTTCGGCCACTTTGCCGTCCTTCAGCTCTGGAGTGCCGGAAGAACCCCACATATAGTCAGGGGCATAATACACATATCCAAAAGGCACATTGTCTTCTCTGTAATATAGTTCTCCGCCTGTAAGATTCCAGCCCCCTCCGTTATAGGTAAAGCTTGCAAACGTATCTCCGTGATGTTTGTCATATACCTTGGCAAGCAGTTCATCCCCATCTTTCCACGATGTCTTTCCCTCGTCGGGCGTGCCTATGGTTCCGGTCTGCGACTGCAAGTTTTCTTCCTGCGTCCAGCCGGGCAGATTGTCACAGTTTAACCCCGTTATGTATGCCTTGTTCTTGCCTATATTCAGGGTATAGGGATATTCGTGTCCTTCCTCGAACTCCTCCTCCATCCTCATCGCTACCTTATACTCCTTCCCGTTGACGGTAAGTTTCAGAAACTCCTCGTCTCTCTTGTATGTACCGGGCGTGACGATTGCGGAAAACTTGTTGCCCTCGCGCAGGCAGGCCGTGACCCATTTCTCTCCTCCGCTCATCCCCGTCATTGTTCCCTCCGTGCCGAATGTTGCCTTGGAGTTCTTTGAAAGCACCTCTGCCTTGGTCGGGAGCGTATTGTCTTCAAAGTCGGAGCTTCCGAGTACATAAGTTACTGTCACCAATGCCATCCTGTGTCTCATTGAGACGTTTACATAAGTCGGCTTGCCCTGCCACATACCGTTAATGTAGTCCGCCTTTTTAAGCTTCTCCACCGTCTCCTGTCCGGAAGGCAGTTCAAATGAGAATGCGTCATATTCAGAGGGATACGATGCCCATATCGTGTGGTCAGAGTTCTCGTCCGACCAGCAGAACGCCTTGTCACGGGACCAGACACCCATTCCGTCGGAATATGAATAGGTAAGGACGGCCGCCCTCATCTCATCATCCTTGGCGACCCTCACGGCTATCTTGTCCCCATTATCCCAACTGTCTCCTTCTTCCAATGTGTTGACACGGGTCTGCGCGTCATCGACAGAGAAGGTCGCGCAGATTTCCGGACCACTCGTGTCCGGAACCACATCATTGTTTTTCGTGCACGCGGCAAGGCTTATCGTGATGAAAGCCAGAACCGTATATGTGGATTTATCAATTTTGTTCATAATCATCTGTTTATCAGTGTATAATCTGATAGCCGGTCTTTTACGCATCGATGTTGAAATTGCTGCTCGCACCCTCTTGCCATTGTTGAATACCCTTATTCTCGATTGTTATCCCCATATTCGTGACAACAATGGTGTAGCTGTAAAGACTTCCTCCATTGAACCTGCCGCCGGAAGGGGCGGTCAGAGTTGTCGTGTAGGTGTTGTGCGTTCCGTCATCCGTCGATGTCTCCAAAGATACGCTGATGCTGTTGTTCTGCACGGTTTGCGGGAGCAGGATGAAGCTGACGGTCGGGCTGTCGCTCAAATCCTGGTTCACAGTCCCGGTCAGTGCCGTCTTGCTTGCGTATGACCACATCTCGCCGTTTCTCGGGTTTACGCTTCCCTCATTCTGGATTTTGTCCAGAGTGAAACTCAGCAGAGTCTCGTTATATTCGATGCCATAGCCGGCCTTTATTGTGAATGTTACCATTGCCATGCAGTGCCTGAAGGCATGGTCGCCCGAAAAGTTTACCACCGGAGACGACTTGCTTGCAGTTGCACCGTCCGCAAAGAGAAAATCCCATCTGCATTTGCCGTCCTTCACCACGCCGCCTTGCCAGTTTATTGTGCCGCCTGCATTCATGTCGGCATCGGCGGTGTAGGGGTAATATGCACAAAAGCTTGCATCATAATTGTCCGCGAAATAAATCGCCTCGTCAGCGGGACTGAAGCTTCCGGTCTGATTGTTCGCGACATATTTCACGTTGCTTTCGTTTGTGTTTCCCTTTGATGTCGCATATATGCCGATTGCGTCTTCTCCGGCCGTCCATGTGTTATCGACAGTGGCACGGGTGCTTATGCCGGCCTGCACAGTCGCGGCAACGGGACCGTCATCGGCGCGTTCTGCATCTTTCGCGCAGGATGCGAGCAGCAATGCCGCCGAGGCCATGTATAGGAATCTGATATTTTTCATCGTGTCTTCGAAACTTGAAATAACTTGGACTGAACTTTACTTTGCGATATGCTCTCCGTTGTCCCCACCGTCTTCCCATGGAGTGATGGTGCCTGAGACTTCGGCGGCTGTGCGGCTCAGTTTCACGCCCGTGTAGTGATATTGCTTGCCGCCCTCAAGTTTTGTCTTCATCGTCCAGGTGAAAGGAGCGTCATGGTCATTGTTGAGGCTGAACTCAATCTCGCGGCTTTCAGATGTCGTTGGAAACAGGATTGCCTCGTATCTCTTGCCGGCCTCGACGGTCTTCATCGTGATGCCTTTCGGTTCCTCTTCTCCCGATATTGTGCCGTCAACGAGATTGAACGTCGCCTTTGTATCGACATCCTTTACCTTTACCGTCAGTTTGGCGAGGTCTGCCTGCGTGAGTCCGGTGCCGGGCTGAACTTCAAGGATGAGCCTGCACAGCAGATGAGTGAAATTAAGTTCCACCTTCGGGTTGGACTTGTTGCGGCCGCTGACCTTCGCGTACATCAGGTCGAGCGCTTCCTGATTGCTCTGGTCGGACAGGTCGAGGGCGATTCTGTAGTCATTGACCTCCGCCGTGTAGGGATAGTATGCATGGAAATCCACGTCTCCGTCCATCGGGAAATATATAATCTGCTCGGCGGTGACGGGAGAGAACGCGCCGTCGCCTTCAGTCTTGTAGGCTATGTTGTCGGCATCCTCGCGAATGGCATCCTTGGAAAGGATTTCATTTTCTTCTACCATGAAAATCCCGATTTGGTCTCCGGCCGTCCATTTGTCATAGACGGCACGGCTCGCGGTGATGCTGCTGCCGAACTGTACGGCAACCTTGTCATCCTGTGCGTCCGGTGACACCTTGCCGTTGCAGGAAACCATTGCTGCTGCGGCAACGAGTGCAAGTGGGAAAAGTTTTGCTATTATTTTCATATTGCTGATATATTTGTTGCTGATAATCCTGACCGGGATGCTCGTTTTCGACTTGTTTTTGAGGCTTGCTACATCTTGTAATATCCTCGAAGAATTTTGGAGAAAAGTGAGGACGGAAGTATAGTTTTGAGCAGTACAGAAAGGCTCTGTTCAAGAGTCGCTACGACATATCTGTTTCGCGGACGGCGTGCCTTCGCAATCCTCGCCACTGTCTCCGCCACCTTTACAGGCTTAAGCCCATGACCTTCGTCGTTCTCTATCTTGCTCATTGACAGTGCGTATGCCGGGTATGCCTCCGCGACCTCCGGAGCGGTCTTCCGTCTCTTTCCTGTGAATCCGGTGGAAAAGTCTCCCGGGTTTATGAGCGAGACTGAGATCCGGAAATTGTGCACTTCCATTCTAAGGGCCTCGGCATAGCCCTCAATGGCGAACTTGCTTGCGGAATAGAATCCCTGAAATGGTAGTCCCATGAGCCCTCCTATCGAACTGAGGAAAACAATCTTTCCGCATTTTCGTTCTCTCATGTGCGGCAGCACTGCCTTCGAGAACCTCACCATTCCCATGAAGTTCGTGTCCATCTGGAGTTCAATGTCCTCGTCCGGGGTGAACTCAATCGGGCCTCCGATGCCCATCCCCGCATTGTTCACGAGCATATCGATATGTCCCTGTTCCGCAATCACTGTGTCCACGGCTCGTTTCACGGATTCAGCGTCCCTGACGTCGGCATTCAGGTAATGAACTCCTGGGATATGTTCAACTTCGCGCCGCACCGTACCATAGACAGTATATCCCGTCTCGGCAAGCATCCGTGCCGACTCCAGCCCGAATCCAGAAGAAATCCCCGTTATAAGAACAACCTTAGTTTTCATGATTCAGAGGTAATTAGCCCATAATAAAACAGAGCATCCCGCCTCTGCGAAATGCTCTGCAAATTTATAAAATTTCCCCCAATCCTATTTTATAACAGCTGAGATGGGAGGGTGAATATGAGAGATGAAATGCAAGGCGCTCAGTGAAGATGAAACCGCAGCAACCTGATGGTTGTGAGGATTTCATCAAAATGAGCAACGAAGCAGTTCGCTCTCATATTCGCCCGACTTAAAGGACCGCCATAATGGCACCTACAAGCGCAAGAATAGCGTAAAACTCAGGAAGAGCGGCGTAGATGAGGGTGTTTGTCATCACGCTGTGTCCCTGGCTTTCACCTACGATACCGTTTGCGCAGACCTGACCCTGACGGATTGCAGAGAAAAGGCAAACGAGTCCGACTGCAAGACCAACTCCGAAAAGAAGCGGACCCTGAGCAGTGAAATCAGGCTTGAAGACTACGAGCCAGAGGAGGAAGCCCACGAATCCGTAGAGACCCTGAGTTGCAGGAAGTGCAGAGAGAATCATATAAGTGGATGATTTCTCCGGATTCTTTTTGAGTGCGCCCTCAGCTGCGTTTGCAGCAATGGTTGTTCCGTAGCTGGAACCGATGCCGGCCAGACCAAGCATAAGGCCAAGGCCAAGATAACCAAGAATTTCGTTCATAATTGTTGTTTTTATTTGTTATATTTATTTTTCTTTTTGATGTCTTCGGCAATCAATGTCTTTAACAATCAATGTCTTTGGCATCACTTCTTTTTTGTCAGAGGGTTGTATTTTGCTCCGCTTCCCTCATAGCCGGAGTTCTTGAAATACTCCACGAATGTCAGACGCAGCGGGTGCACAAAGGCTCCAAGGCAAGACATCGCGAGGTTCAGCACGTGACCGAAAATGAGGATGATGATGCAGAACACCCAGTTCACTCCCGGAACAGGAATGTCGAGAATCATCGTTCCCATTATGTTGAACGCATTTCCGAGCATACCGCCGGCAAGGCCGAGAGCATAGAGTCGGATGTAACTCAGAACGTCGCCCAACAGTCCGGTCACCATATTGTATGTGTCCCAAAGACCGGAGCCGATGTTCAGAAGCGGATTGCGTCCAGGTGTGTTGAAAACATAGATTGCAAGGCCGCTGACGACTGCGAGCGCGATGATTGTCCATTTGAAGGCTTCAGCAGAGAGAACTTCAGTCATCCCGAGTGAAACCACCACCAGACCACCGACAATCAGAGTTGTCCATCCCCAGGTTGCGATAGTTTTCTTGAAACCGAAGCGTTTGGTGAAGTTGATGGTCTTGATTATCATCGCAAGGCAGATGTGCAGCACACCGATTGCAACGGCAAGCACCATCTGAACAGGGAATCCCGCAATCTTCGCATCGGGGAACCATCCGTCGATGCAGAGTCCTTTTAGCCAGGCAGGTGCCCAGGAAGCCTCCAGGATGCTCATCCCGAAGAATGTGCCGAGGAAAATTCCCACAACGAAGGTCATTCCGCCAAGGAAGGCTATGAGTCTGTGCATCTTGCCGAGGCTCGAATCCTTCATCTTCAGTCTGAGCACGAGCGCTATCAGCATAAGGAGTATTCCGTAGCCGGCGTCTCCCATACACATCGCGAAGAAGAGCATAAAGAACGGACCGAGTACCGGGGTAGGGTCGAACTCGTCGTAGGCCGGCACACCATACATTCCTGTGAGCACCTCGAAGTTCTTTGCAAACCAGTTGTTCTTCAGCTTAACCGGAGGATTGTCCTCTTTGGTCGCCGCCTCGTGGCTGTAGTAGATGTCCATCGAGTCGAAGCTGGCGCAGAGCCTCTTATCGTCCGATGTCGGAGCGAAGCCGGTGAGAACGGTGAGGTAGTTGTCAACAGCCTTTTCAGTGGCCGCCTCTGCGAAATAGAGGTCGAGACGGGAAAGGGAATCGTTGTATGCCTTACGGATTTCGTCACTGCAATTTTTGAGGTTTGCAAGCAACTGCTGCTCCTTTTCGAGTTTGCTCTGCAGGAGGGCGAGTTTTTCTTCCTCCTCATTCACAGAACCTTCCGGAGCAGGGATAGCCTCAAGTGGGAAGCTGTACTCTTCTTGCGCCGGAGAAACAGTCACGAAAAACACCTTCGACTCAGTCTCACTGATGACTTCCAGCGGTCGGATTTCAGCCCAAGACGGGTCGAATTTCTTTTTCATACAGCTGTAGAATCGCAGCTTAAGTCCCTGGGACTCAAGTTTGTGGATGTCTTCGCTACGGAAGCTGCCCCACGGCTGACGAACTGCAATTTCCTTCTTTGCCGCAGCAATCTCCGCCGAAATCTCAGCAATCCTGTCTTGAGTCTCCAAAACCGCATCTACAGGGCAACCGTCGAATTTGAAGTCCTTGTCACTCCCGGCTTTGCAAGCTGCGAGAATGGAGAGGGCTTTTTTCGCACGGTCAGCCTCTGCGAGCATTTCGGAAGACTGCTCGTCAATCGGTTTGAGGGAGCGTGAGATGTCAACGACTCCAAGTTCCTGAAGTGAATTCAGGAATCCTTCTGTCTGCTCCGAAAGCAGGATGAAGGAATATTTTGTCATTTTAGTTACCATCTTCTGCGTCCTCCTCTGCCGCGTGTCTTTGCTTGACAATCTTGGAAGCCGCCTTGGAGAGGTTTTCCTCGTCTTCCATATACCTTTTTATCTTGCGAATCGCCTCCTGATAGCCCGGAATCTGCACCTTTTCGTAAAGGTTCACTTTCTGGGTGGTCTTTTTTCTCTGGAAATCCAGAATCCGGCTCTTCTCTTTGTAGACCTCCGACTCTATTCCAAGACGCGAGAGTTCTTTGAGTATTGCCACACCGTCGGCATACCAGGCCGGTTTGACGAAGGCGTTGAATTCGTGGATTTCGAAGCTGATTCCCTTCAGTTCCGGGGTTTTCACACCGGCCACTTTCACCGTGACGAGTTCCACGTCAGTGATGGATATGAGACCAGGTTCAAACTCGTTCCACAGGGCAGCAAGATAATCGTATTTGTTAAGGGCGGCTTCAAGGTCTTCAATCAACTTCTCCGAATAATCCTTGGCACGGCGAACCTCCAGACGCAACGCGCTCTCCTTGTTCTTCAGGGTAGGGAGGGCGTTTTGGCGCATCTTCAGCTGCTTGCCAATTTCATTCAGCGAAGTTTTGTTATATTGAAATTTGATCGCCATAAAACACTAATTTTTCCAATATTTATCAATCAAGGCTTGCTTGATGCCGGTTTCTGCTTTGGAGAAGTACTTGCCGAAGAGTTCCCAGGCAGTGTCGAGCATCTCGTCGAGACTGATGTTGACATCGATTGAAAGGATTCTTGTTGCGTAGTCCTTCGCGTAGGCAAGACAGCGGTGGTCGTAGTCCGAAAGGTCGAAACCGTTCTCAAGCTTGGTCTTTGCGTTCTGGGCATCAGCGTAGAGACGGACAGAGGCGTTCATCACCTGTGAGTGGTCTTCCCTTGTCTTCTTTCCCTGAACGAGCTGCTTGAGCCTGGAGAGGGAACGGAACGGGTCGATGATGACCTTGCCGGAATCCGGGTCGTTACGGAGGAAGAGCTGTCCCTCGGTGATGTAACCGGTGTTGTCAGGAATCGCGTGGGTGATGTCTCCGTCGTTGAGGGTGGTCACAGCGATGATGGTGATTGAACCGCCGTCAGGAAGCTGCACCGCCTTCTCGTAAATCTTTGCGAGGTCGGAGTAGAGCGAACCTGGCATTGAGTCCTTGGATGGAATCTGGTCCATACGGTTCGACACGATGGAGAGCGCATCCGCATAAAGTGTCATATCTGTCAGAAGCACAAGCACTTTCTCGTTCTTCTCCACTGCGAAATACTCGGCGGCCGTAAGCGCCATATCCGGAATGAGGAGTCGCTCAACAGGCGGCTGCTCGGTGGTGTTCACGAAAGAGATGATTTTGTCAAGTGCACCCGCTGCCTCAAATTCGTGTTTGAAGTAGAGGTAGTCGTCGTTTGAAAGACCCATACCTCCGAGGATAATCTTGTCCACGTCCGCACGGAGGGCAACCTGCGCCATCACATTGTTGTATGGCTGGTCGGAGTCCGCAAAGAACGGAATCTTCTGTCCGGAAACGAGTGTGTTGTTGAGGTCGATGCCGGCGATACCTGTCGGGATAATCTCCGAAGGCTGTCTTCTCTTATATGGGTTCACTGAAGGACCGCCGATTTCGCGTACTTCGCCTTCAACCTCAGGGCCGCCGTCAATCGGGTGTCCGTATGCGTCGAAGAATCGTCCTGCGAGTTCATCGCTCACGTGAAGGTTTGGAGCCTCGCCGAGGAAAGTCACTTCAGCATCCGTCGGAATACCTTCCGTGCCGGAGAAAACCTGAAGCGTCACGATCTCACCTTTGGTCTTTACGACCTGTGCAAGCCTGCCTGCGACAATGGCAAGCTCATCATTGGAAACACCGTCAGCCCTGAGCGAAACTGTGGCCTTGGTGATGCTTTCCAGCTTTGTGTAGATTTTCTTATATGCCTTATTTGCCATTGCTCAGGAGTGTATTAAGTTTGTTTTCAAATTCCTTGAACTGCTCGCTGTGGAACTCGGAGTAGTTCATCTGACGGAGAATGTTGATGATTTCCTTGAAGAAGTCGCGGCATTTCTCGAAGTCCTCAAATTCGAAATGGCGCTCACAGATGCCGAGCACGAGTTCGACCATATATTTCTGCCTCTCAAGAGGGCAGAGTGCGTCGATTGCGTCGAATGCATCCTGCTGAAGCACCACAAAGTCAATAAGTTCGGACTTCCAGAACAACTCGTGGTAGTTCATCGGAACGCCGTCGTCACCGAGGATGTTGATTTGCTCCTGCGCTTCACGGCCCTTGCGGATGAGGTTTTTGAGTCCGTTGACTTTTTCCGTCCATCCCGGGGCGATTGTCTTTTCGAGATATTCCTGAATCTCAGGATATTCGAGATATTTTGAATATGAGTCAATCGGGTTCACCGCAGGGTATCTCTTCTGGTCGGCACGCTTCTGCTCAAGAGCGTAGAAGCAACGTGCAGCCTTCTTGGTGGACTCGGTCACCGGCTCCTTGAGGTTACCTCCCGCAGGGGATACTGTTCCGATGAAGGTAACAGAACCTGTCTGTCCGTTGTTCAGAACGACCATTCCGGCACGTGCATAGAAGTTTGAGATGATTGCAGAAAGGTCCACCGGGAATGCGTCCGCTCCAGGAAGCTCCTCCAGACGGTTACTCATCTCCCTGAGGGCCTGTGCCCATCTTGAAGTGGAGTCCGCGAGCAGAAGAACCTTCATACCCATCGCACGGTAGTATTCGCAAATGGTCATTGCCGTGTAAACGGATGCCTCACGTGCGGCTACAGGCATATTGGAGGTGTTGCAGATGATGGTTGTACGCTCCATAAGGTGACGTCCTGTGTGCGGGTCAATCAGTTCAGGGAACTCGGTGAAGATTTCCACCACTTCGTTCGCACGCTCTCCGCAGGCTGCCATCACGATGACCTGTGCGTCACCCTGCTTTGCAATTGCGTGCTGGAGCACTGTCTTTCCGCAGCCGAACGGTCCGGGGATGAAGCCCGTACCTCCTTCTGCGATAGGGTCGAGAGTGTCGATTACGCGGACTCCCGTCTCCATAATTCTTGAAGGCCTCGGCTTTTCCTTATAACCCTTCACTGCCACTTTCACCGGCCATTTCTGGGTCATCGTGACCTTCACTTCCTCGCCGTCTTCGTTCACGAGTACCGCCATCGTGTCGTCAATCTTGTACTGACCTGCTGCGGCAACGGATTTCACCGTGTATTCACCCTTGAAAGAGAAAGGCACCATAATCTTGTGAGGCAGCCAGCCCTCCTTCACTTCTCCAAGCCAGTCTGCGGCAACGACTTTGTCGCCTTCCTTTGCAATCGGAGTGAAGTCCCAAAGTTTTTCGTGGTCGAGAGGCTCTGTGTATTCGCCCCTCTTGAGGAAGACTCCCGTCATCGTGGTGAGGTTGTTCTGGAGTCCGTCGTAGCAGCTCGAAAGCAAGCCCGGACCCAATGTGACCTCAAGCATCTTGTTCTCGAAAACTACCTTGTTCCCGTTTTTCAGGCCACGGGTGCTCTCGAAAACCTGCACAGCCGCATTGGAGCCGTTCACCTTGATGACCTCCGCCATAAGATGCGTTCCATCAAGGTCGATGTAGCAGATTTCGTTCTGCGACACCGGTCCGTCCACCGCGACAGTGACAAGGTTTGAGACGATGCCCGTCACCTTTCCTGTAGTCTTGTTCATATTGATTTATACTTTAATTTATTTTTTCAAATTTATCTGCCACTCCCGAAAATCAGCTTCCGGAGCGGCCGCCCCGAAGGACCTAAGCACCCGTGTAGTTTACGCCCTTGAATGTGCCGCGCACTTCTCCGACGAGTTTGCGGAACATTTCGCGTCCGCTCTGCTCGTCGAGCCTATACCAGCGGGCCACGACCTGCATCTTCACGATGAACGCAAGCACCGCCTCGATGTCGAAATAGTCGAAGACCGTCATTTTGGAGACATTCTCCCAAACAAGGTCGTCCAAAGCCCTTTCACGCACCAGAAGGTCGTCTCCCCGAAGGATGCTTTCCACAGCCTCTTCCTCTTCGAAAGGCAGTTCGAGAGCCTCGCCGTCCTTGCCGAGGAGCACCATAAGGTCTTTATCGGCAGGTCTTCCGAGCTCTTTGTTGAGGTATTTCACCTTCAGATTCCTCAGGCAGAGGTCGAAGCGGAAATATTCGCGCAGAAAACGGTTTCTGTGTGCGAGTGCTTCGGCATAGAACTCCGGAGTGAGGCAATCCTCGGCATAGCCTTTCATCAGAAAGTCCACCAGAGCATTGTCAGCAGAGTCCAACTGTTCACGAATCTGGGCGATGAACTCGTCGGGAGTCGTGTCAGTGAACCGGAAGCCGCTGTCAACCACAGGGAGGCTGGCTATTATATATTCGTAGTTCTTCATATTATCCAAAGAGGATTTTCTTTGTTGCAGGACGCAGATACTCGCTGATGAGTTCCTTGAATGCCTCGTCGCTGAAATTGACGAAATAGCCGCCGTCCTTAGGCCCGATGGTGAATCCGCCTCCGATTTTCTTGCTGAACTTCACTTCCACCTCTTTGCCGAGAGTTTTGGCAACTTCCTTTTTCACGAATGTGTCGAGATTGCCTTTTGCGCTTTCCGGCAGGCAGAGTTCGATGCCGCAGTCCTTGCCTTCAGCGAATGCCTTTACGGCTGTGGTGATGATTGTCTTGATGAACTCCTCGTCTGAAAGGGCTGCCTTCACTTTAGCGTCAGTAGCCTCTGTCACAATGAGTTTCTCGATTGCCTGGCGTGTCTCGCTCACTGTCTGTCTCGATGCGAGAGCGATGTCTCCGGCAGTCTTGGTCTTGAGGTCTTCAGCATCTTTCTGCGCTTTAGCAACAATGGCATCAGCCTTTTTCTTGGCCTGGGCGATGATTTCCTCCGCCTCAGAGTTTGCTTTTGCGAGAATTGCCTCTCCCTCAGCCTTACCTTTTGACAGCCCCTCGTTGTAGAGTTTGTCTGTCAGTTCCTGCAATTTGTTCTGCATTTTGTTGTATTTTTATTGTTATTATATTTTCATTTACTTAAGCTTCGCAACTGCGCCGACACTATCCCAGAAATCCCAGCAGAATACCCGCAGCCACCGCTGAACCAATCACTCCCGCCACATTCGGTGCCATCGCGTGCATAAGAAGGTGGTTGTCTTTGTCGAACTTTCGACCCACCACTTCGGACACCCTCGCGGAATCCGGAACTGCGGAAACTCCCGCATTGCCTATGAGCGGATTGATTTTTCTGCCTTCCTTGCAAAACAGGTTCATTATTTTCACAAAAAGCACGCCGCAGAAAGTCGCAATTACAAAGGATATAAGCCCCAGAATGAAGATTTTAATCGACTGCGGAGAAAGGAATTGGTCGGCCTGTGTGGATGCTCCCACCGTGAGTCCGATGAGTGTGGTGACAACGTCAATCATCGGCCCTCTGGCTGTCTCTGCAAGCCTTCTGGTCACTCCGCTCTCTTTCAGGAGATTACCGAAAAAGAGCATACCCAAAAGCGGAAGACCCGACGGGACGATGAATGCCGTGAGTATGAATCCGACAATCGGGAACATTATTTTCTCTCTCTGGCTGACCACTCTTGGAGGCGCCATTTTGATGAGTCTTTCCTTCTTTGTGGTTAATAAAAGCATAATCGGCTCCTGAATCACCGGTACAAGCGCCATATAGGAATATGCCGAAACTGCGATTGCTCCCAGAAGATGTGGGGCGAGTTTGGAACTGAGGAAAATGGCCGTAGGGCCGTCCGCACCGCCGATGATTCCGATTGCTCCGGCCTCCTGCGGGGTGAATCCGAGCCAGAGCGCAAGAAGGAATGCTCCGAAAATGCCCATCTGTGCCGCCGCTCCGATGAGTATCAGACGCGGTTGGGAAATCAGAGAGGAAAAATCGGTCATTGCGCCAATTCCAAGAAAAATCAAAGGGGGATACCAGCCCTTCACAACTCCCTGATAGAGAATGTTAAGCACTGAACCCTCCTCATATATGCCTACCTGCATTCCAGTCGGAAGCGGAATGTTGCCGACAATGATTCCGAAACCAATCGGAACCAGAAGCAGCGGCTCCCATTTTTTGACTATACCCAGAAAGATGAAGATGAGGCCAATCGCCACCATCACAAGGTGCTGCCAGGTGCAGTTGTAGAATCCGGTGAAGCTCCAGAACTGCTGGAGACTGTCGAAAATCTCGTGCATTATCCTATAGTTATTATGGCTGCACCCTCAAGAACAGAATCTCCTTTTCCGGCATTGACTGCCGTGACTGTGCCGCTTGCTGTGGATTCTATTTCGTTTTCCATCTTCATCGCCTCCAGAACAGCGACTGTCTGTCCTGCCTTGACAGCATCCCCGACCTTCACTTTGATGTCGAGAATCACGCCCGGAAGGGGAGCGGTGACAACTTCTCCCTTGCCTTGTGGTGCAGTGGGAGTTGCTGCTTGAGCCGCCTTAGGAGCAGGGGCGGTCGCCTGAGGAGTCACCGCCGGAGCGCCTGTGGAAACTGTCTGAGGGGCCGGTCTTACCGCCTGTTGAGCAGGAGCGGGCACTGCGTCAGCGAGTTCGACTTTGTAGTCAGTTCCGTTCACGGTGACATCGGCAATTCCGCCTTCCACCGAGTTGACATCGACCTGATAGTCGTGTCCGTTTATTCTGAAATTATATTTTCCCATAATCCCGAATTATGATTGTAATATATCTTGTCGAAAAGTTGTTCTTATATTGATAAATCGCTTATGTTGATGAATCGTCCTACCGTCTGATGGTTATCACATAACTTTCCACATCGTGCACCTCTCCAAACCCATCAGCCTCAAGCGCCATTGCAATCGCCGCCGCAATCTCATCCTCCCTTCCGAGTTCCTTTTCGAGAGCCATAGCCACTGCTGCAGCCACTTCCGGGCTCATTTCCCCGGACTTTCTACTGCCTTTGAGGCCCTTGCGCAGCCCTCCCCATTCGAAATTCTGCGCCTTGCCTATCCACAAATAGCAGAAATACAGCACCGTCAATGCCGCGAAAACGACAAGGACAGCGGTGAGCGAAAGTATAAGTCCGAATTTCATTGCGCAATATTATGTAGGTGTCTTTACTTTTGTCAATTTCCAGGGTTGTCGGCCCCCGGTGTCGGAATCTTCCGGAAACTACATCGGAAGGTTGTCGTGCTTGCGATGAGGCTGTTCCACTTTCTTGTTTTCCAACTGCACAAGTGCGCGGATGATGCGGAAACGGGTGTTCGCAGGCTCAATGACATCGTCGATGTAGCCGAATGCTGCCGAATAGTATGGGTTGCAGAAGAGCTCGTCATATTCCTTTTTCTTCTCTTCTTTGATTTCCGTCCGTTTTGTCGGGTCAGCCTCCGCCTTGAGTTCCTTCGAATAGAGGATTTCCACCGCTCCGTCAGCACCCATTACAGCGATGTTGGCGCTCGGCCAGGCGTAGTTTACGTCACCTCTCAACTGCTTGCAGCTCATCACGATATGCGCTCCGCCGTAGCTTTTGCGAAGTGTGACGGTGATTTTCGGAACTGTCGCCTCGCCGTAGGCATAGAGGAGTTTCGCTCCGTTGGAGATGATGCCGCCATATTCCTGCTGGGTGCCGCAGAGAAATCCCGGCACGTCCACAAGGCTGATAATAGGGATGTTGAAGGCGTCGCAGAATCTGACAAAACGGGCAGCCTTGCGGGAAGCGTTGATGTCCAGAACGCCCGCGAGAAACTTAGGCTGGTTTGCGACGATTCCCACCGATTTACCTCCCATATTTGCGAATCCGATGATTATGTTTTTCGCCCATTCGCTGTGGATTTCGAGAAAACGGGCGTCGTCAACGATGCTGCGGATGACCGAATACATATCATAAGCCTTGTTCGGATTGTCCGGAATTATGTCGTTGAGTGCGTAGTCTACGCGGTTGTATGGGTCGTTTGTCGGCCTTTCGGGCGCTTTTTCACGGTTGTTAGAAGGGATGTAACTTATGAGTTCGCGTATGAGCTGAAGCCCCTCCTGCTCGCTTTCTGCGGCAAAATGTGCGACTCCGCTCTTTTTGGAATGTACCTCCGCTCCTCCGAGTTGCTCCTGGGTGACTTCTTCACCGGTGACGCTTTTGACGACCGCAGGCCCCGTAAGGAACATATAGGATGTGTTTTTCACCATTATATTGAAGTCCGTCAGGGCAGGGGAATAGACCGCTCCGCCTGCGCAAGGACCGAATATGCCCGAAATCTGAGGAATCACACCGGAAGAAAGGATATTTCTCTCGAAAATCTCACCGAAACCCGCCAGCGAACTCACTCCTTCCTGGATTCGCGCTCCACCGGAGTCGTTGATTCCGATGCAAGGGGCACCGTTCCGCACGGCCGCATCCATAACTTTGCATATTTTCTGCGCCATTGTCTCGGAAAGCGAGCCGCCGGTGACGGTGAAGTCCTGTGCGAAGACATAAACGACTCTTCCGTCGATTGTTCCCTGTCCGGTCACCACTCCGTCGCCGTCGTAGTGCGTCTTGTCCATCCCGAAATTGTGGCAGCGATGGTGCACGAACATATCATATTCCTCGAAGCTCCCCTCGTCCAAAAGCAACGCAATCCTCTCACGTGCAGTGAGTTTCCCCTTCGAATGCTGCGCATCTATCCTCGCCTGTCCGCCGCCCAAACGCGCGACCGCCCTCTTCTTGACCAGTTCCTTGATTTTTTCAGTCTGGATGCTCATAAGTTTCATTTTTTCATAAACAAACGTCAAAGTTAATACTTTTCTAAAAAATCGCTACATTTGTCTCACCTTCTTTAAGGATGATTTCCCCTATTTCTTGGAAAAGTGTATAAAATATACCTAAAATACCTTGGAAAAATGTATGTAATCTCCTATTTTTGTCTTGGAAAAATGTATTACTAAATATAAATATCTGAAATTATGATAGAAAGGAGGATTGATAGACAGATTGAGGAACACTATCGTACATCCTCATCTTCACTTCTTCTCACTGGCGCTCGTCAGACAGGGAAAACCTTTGCAATCAGAAAGTTCGCTAAGGCGTCGGGGCTTAAATTGGTGGAGATAAACTTTCTTGAAAACCCTGAGGCAACCACGGTTTTTGAGGGGGCTAAGGACGCGAAAGAAGTACTGTTTCGGCTTTCTGCATATACCAATACTATTCTTGAGCCAGGAAATACCCTCATTTTCTTTGATGAGATTCAGAAATTCGGAGATATCGTGACATGGATTAAGTTCCTTGTCGATGAGGGAAGTTATCGATATGCCTTGAGTGGCAGTCTGCTCGGTGTTGAACTGAAGAATATTCGCAGCGTTCCAGTCGGATATATGTCCGTCTTGGATGTCTATCCACTTGATATGGAGGAGTTTTTCAGTGCTGTAGGCGTCAGCAATTCTGTCTTGGATTCTGTTCGTCAGGCTTTTCTTGAAAAGAAACCTGTCGATTCGGTCGTCCATACTTCTTTGATGAAACTTGTAGGGATTTATCTTGTTGTCGGAGGAATGCCAGCTGCGGTTCAGGCATATATGGACACGAATAATCTTCAGACTGTCAGAAAATGTCAGTCGGACATACTGCGTCTTTATAAATGGGATATAAGTCAGTATGACTCGGGACAGAAACTGGGTATAAATGAGATGTTTGACCTAATCCCGTCAGAATTGAACTCCAGCAACAAAAGGTTCGTCTTGAAAAGGCTTAATGAACACGCACGCTTCCAGAGATATGAGAACGGTTTTATCTGGCTTAAGGATGCCGGGGTCGCGCTGCCTGTCTATAATGTGTCCGAGCCTAAGTCTCCGCTGAAACTGAATGAGGAAAGGAATCTTTTCAAGTTCTTTCAGAATGATGTCGGGCTTCTTTCCTCCCAGTATGCCGACGGACTTGCGTTGAGGATAGTCAGCGGCGATGTGAATGTGAATTATGGTGCAGTCTATGAGAATCTTGTGGCTCAGGAACTGCTTGCTCATGGTTTCGAACTCTACTATTTCAATAGCAAAAAATATGGTGAACTTGACTTCGTGCTGGAAACATCAGAGGGCGTGACGCCTTTGGAAGTCAAATCTGGGAAGGATTATGAAAGGCATAATGCACTGAAGAATGTTATGTCGTGTGACAACTATCAGATAAAGAGTGCCGTTGTCCTGACAAATGACAATCTTCGGATGGCGGGTCCTGTGGTCTATATGCCAATCTATATGCTGATGTTTATCTGGCGTTTCGTTGAGTCGAAGCCTCAAATCGTGATTCCGGATTTGACGGGTCTTGTATGACAAATCCGACCGGAAGGGGCGCGGTTTTTTGTGTGGAATTTTTTAAAACTTAAGCATCTATGACAGGGAGACGATTCATCGGAGAGAAGCTGTGGAACGGTGCCAGTCTGTTCCACGGGATTGTTTATGCCCGTTATTCGCGCTTTGGGATGCCGGAGATGGTGGAATATGGGGAGGGGGAGATTGTCGATGCGCGGGAATATGGCTGCGTTTGTCCTCAGAATCTGTCGCATTTGCTGGGGCAACTTGGACCGGATTCGGGCTTGGAGATGCGTGAGGGGGAACTTTGCCTGTCCGTGACTGTGCCGGAGGAGGAGCATAGGCGGCTGCCTGTGATGGTGTGGATTCACGGCGGGTTTTACCTTACAGGGGGGAGTGAAGACCATCGTTATGATGTTTCTTCTTTGGCTCTGGCGGGGGATGTAATCGTGGTGAAGATTTCCTATCGTCTTGGAGCAGAGGGATATATCTGGCATCCGGAGAGGGGAGTTGCGAATCTTGGCCTTGAAGACCAGAAAACGGCTCTTCGTTGGATTCGCCGACATATCGCTTCTTTCGGAGGAGATCCGGACAATGTCACAGTTTTCGGGCAGTCGGCGGGGGCGCACTCCATTGCATCGCTGATTGCTTCGGCGGACGATGTGGAACCGATTACGAATGTTCCACGCTTTGGCGGTGAGCCGCTGTTCCATAGGGCGATACTCCAGTCTCCTCCGCTCGGAAACACGATAACTCCGAAGGCTGCGGCAAAGGTCACTGATGCCTTTCTCGACCGACTTTCCGCGATTGCAGGACTTGGCGGCGTGAAGGGAGAATCGGCTCGGGAACGCAGGAAAAAGTGCTTTGACAAGGCCGTCGAGGGGGATGAGGTGACGCTCGGGCATATTATCGAGGCGCAGGATGCGGTGAAGTCGATGCGACTCGGACTGATATTTCTGCCAGTGCTTCGGGATAATATGAGGATTCCTCCTGCCCTGACCTGTGCCACAGGGCAACCAAACCGGGGTGCCACGGACGGGAAAGACCGTTTCAGAGTCATTGTCGGCTACAACGCAGATGACGCTTCGCCATACATCCGCAAATGGACCGGCTTCCTATGGAAAACCTCGCTGCGTCGTCCTTTGGTCAAATTCCTGACAGACAAGGTTTTCCGAAAATCGGCGCTGCGCTATGCCGCGAAACTCCGCTCAGCCGGAATAGAGGCACAGACCTACTGCTTCAGTTGGCATCCTCAAGGCTCCGAACTTGGCGCCTGCCACAGCATCGAACTTCCCTTCCTTTTGGGAAAATTTGAAGACTGGGGCTCCGCAGAAATGCTTAGGGGAATGACACGGGAAGAATATGAGGCCAATTCCGCCAAATTTCGGAGCCTCTGGACAAAATTTGCCCGCAGCGGAGAATTTCCCGCCACGGGCAGTATTAAGTAGCACACCAGCCTCTCAGAGGCTCCGAAAGGCTGAAACTAATGAATAATACCTATTGAGGCATCTGTGCACCGCAACCCTCCACAGCTCCGAAGAGGTCAAACGCCTTCTCGAACGGATAGCGGTTGGCGAACATCGAAGCGCGTACGATTTCCGTACCCTGCTGATTCATACCGAAGAGGCGGTTTACCTGGTTCGCAGCGGAATTAGGATCGTAACTCTGTGACGACTTGATGTTTATGCCCATATAGCCCTTGAGATAGGCAGCATCAATGGCTCCGATACTGTTTCAAAAAGTGTGTCTGAGTTGAAATAAAAAGAAAGTCTACGGATTT
>ENA-OUQC01000430-OUQC01000430.1-human-gut-metagenome-genome-assembly--contig:-NODE-430-length-31029-cov-11.160877_pt1 | contig 31029 bp, 40 predicted proteins | sample MGYA00237942_ERZ548815 | MGnify/ENA primary metagenome ERZ548815 (study PRJEB26490, sample SAMN05194722) | human gut metagenome | biome: terrestrial biome; feature: human-associated habitat; material... | reverse complement strand
GCAAAAATTCCCGCATACATCAGTATGCGGGGATTTTTGCGGGTGATTTTGGCACAGGCAAAACTGTATGTTTTCTTATGTCAGTCGGCCTTTGCCGGAGGGTTCTTTTCAAGACCGGTCGTATTGCGCGATCATATCGTTGGTGCGGCCGCGATCCGGCTCGTATTTGTTGCAGGGCTTTTCCGTGGCGGTGACGTTGTAGCCGTTGCGGGAGCACTTGAAGTGGGTCACGTAGCAGGACGTGTAGCTGTCGCCCAGCTCGCAGTAGCGGCAGGAGCCGCACAGACCGTAGTAGGTTTTGGTGGACACAGGGAGACCTCCTTATTTCTTTTTAGCAGGAATGGTTTTGTTGATGGTAAGAGAAATATTGGGAATGTCTTTGGCGGCTTCCGCAACAGCGTCCAAGACATAAGGGGGACGGGGTGCTGTGTTTTTGGAACTATCTATTCCGAGGCCACCAATGGGCCATGGGATAGATGCGGACACGCTGGTGGCAGACGCAATAACGGAAGTGTCCTCTACATCGGAAAACCATTGCATAAGAAATGACCCCCTGGCATTGTCCTGCGGGAAGTAGGGAGGAAGGGCCTGGCTTATACGATCATGTTCTTCAGACATTTTATCCCCCCCACTCATGCATGGCGATGATGTCACCGCGTTTAATGGCTTCGTCCTGCGCCTGGTGCATAGTGGCAAATACTTGCTTTGAAGAGAAACAGATATTTGCAATTTTGGGGTCCTGAAGGGTGATTTTTAGCTGAGTCAGTCCACCCCAACCGGAACTAGCGCTGCGGATAGAAAGCTCACAGCATATTTTGTCAGCTTTGATAGCAGATGCGGCCTTTATAATCTCAACAATATCTTTCGTTTCTCGTGCGGTTTTAGCGGCTTCGCGCAGCTGTCTTTTCTCTCTTGCATTGGTGATCGCGTCTAAAATTGATCCGATGACAGAACACGCCAAAGCAATCAAAAGAATATCGACGATGGTATCGATCAGTGGAAATATACTACCACTTCCTCATTCGCGCGGCGGCTCGACAAACAGGACACTGATTTGTACAAAGCGCTTTTTCGTAGCATTTTTTCCTCCCATATATTATTTTTCACCCAGATTTCCCGGAGGGGCACAGCCCCTCCGGGGGACGGGCGAAAAACAAAAACGCTGTGCAGGGCATAGCCTACACAGCGTAGAAGATATCGTTCTCCTGATGCAACACAAGCACGTGGGAAAAACGACAAACCACCCCCTTGCGTTAAGGGACAAAATGTCGTATAATATCCCATGCGGTGTGACCGTAAGGTCATTGTGTAGGTGGCGCTAACACCTGCTCAGGTATGTGGGTGTTGGCGCACCCACATACCGCCGCATTTTTGTTTTTCAACTAAATTATAGCAAGTCTTATGACGGTTTGCAAGGACTTTCACGGAAAATGTCAAAATTTCACGCCGTATGGCACGACAGGCTGCCGCCGCGCTTTTCCCTCCGGAAAAACGTCGGGTATCTTGACATTAGGGAATCGTGCGGTATAATGGTGCATCATAAGCAGGCTGCGCAGGCAGCTTTTTATATGATCCGCAGTTAGTTTACGCTAACTGCAAGAAGGAGTGAGAACATGTCGTTCTTTGAAAACACCCGCAAGCCCGCCGGGTTTAGCGGCCGGGTGATGGTATCCATGATGAACCTGTGCCACAGTCCCATGGCCCGCTGGGGCTTCCGGTTCCTGAAGCTTGCCGGTAACGCGGCGGTGCTGGACTGCGGCTGCGGCGGCGGAGCCAACCTGACGCGGCTGCTGAAAAAATGCCCCGACGGCATCGTCAAGGGCATCGACTACTCCCCCGTCAGCGTGGAAAAAGCCCGGAAAGTCAACCAGCAGGCCATTCAGCAGGGCCGCTGCACCGTGCTGAATGGCAACGTGGCGGACATGATCTTCGCGTCCTCGTGGTTCGACGCGGTCACGGCCTTTGAGACGGTCTACTTCTGGCCTGATCTGCCCGCCTGCTTCCGGGAGGTCTACCGTGTGCTGAAGCCCGGCGGCACGTTCCTCATCTGCAACGAGTGCGGCGACCCGGAGAAATACAGCAAGTGGACAGAGATCATCGACGGCATGACCGTCTACCGTGACACGGAGCTGCAAGCCGCTTTAGAGCAGGCGGGCTTTCACCATGTCCAGAGCCACAGCAACAAAATGGGCTGGCTGTGCGTCACGGCGCGGAAGTAAAAGGAGGACAACACTATGAGCATCGGCGCGTCATTGCTGCGCGGCGTCTATCGGCTCTCCGGCGTGAAGAAGGCCTTCGCTCTGCCGGTGGGGCAGCTGCTGAAGGCTATCGAAAAGGCCAACCGGGGCCGGGGCTTTTTCATGCCCACCGACCACAAGGCCCACTACGAAAAGCGGATGGTCAACGGCTTTCCGTGCCTGATCGTCCGGGCGGAGAGCAAGCCGTCCCAGCGGGCCATTCTGTTCTTCTTCGGCGGCGGCATGGTCATCGGCCCGGACAAGGGCGACGCCGCCGTGCTGCGGAAGCTGTGCTATAGAACAGGCTGCGACGTCTGGTTCCCCATCTATCCCCTCTGCACGGAGCACTGCATCACCGTCAGCTACGACATGGCCTACGCCTGCTACCGGCAGATGATCGCCCTGTACAGCGACGGAAACGTCAGCACCTGCGGGTTTTCCTCCGGCGGCGCGCTGGCACTGGGCATGGCTGCCCACAACAACGCGCTGGGCGCTCCCCTGTCCCCGCCCCGGCACATTGTGGCCGTCTCCCCCGGCGAGGTGCCGTGGAACGACGAGGAACGCGCCCGCATGCAGGCGTTGAATCCCCGTGACGTGGCCATCGACTACGCTTTCATGGCAAAGGGCGAAAAGCTCATGCGCCACGGGCAGGACAACGTGCCGGAATACATGCTCTCCCCCTCACGGGGCGACTATTCCGGCGTGGGAGATATCCACTTCTATTACAGCACGGACGAGGTGCTGTACGGCGCGTGGCCGGAGTTTGAAGCCGCCTGCCGGCAGGCGGCGGTTCCCTATACGGTCATGGCCCGGCCCAGCATGGTGCATTGCTACTGCATGCTGCCCTACTACCGGGAGGCAAAGGAGGACTTCGCCAAAATTGTGGAGATCTTGAAAAAATAACGGACACCAGCAGACCTTTCAGCAGTACAAAGCCGCGCGAATGCTTCCATTCGCACGGCTTTTACGCTTTTTCAATTCAACTGTCATTGTCCTCAAGCCAATGCAGGCGGCGAATGTTGCTGCCGGTATCGGAAATATGCTGATGCATCAGCTGGCGGGCCAGCTCGCTATCGCCCGCCTCGATCGCGTCCACGATAGCGCGGCTGGACGCGCATGACTGGCGGCGAATCTCCTGCCCGGAAGGCACCGACACATTAATCAGCACCAGCAGATCCTGCAAAGCACTGAGGATCTCCTTCATAAACCGGTTTTTCGCGCACTCGGCAATCGTCATATGGAACCGGGCATCCACCCGATGGAATTCCACATCCGGCACATCCATGGTGGCCGCCACCTCATCATAGGCGCGCTCCAGATTCTGCACGTCCTCCTCCGTGACGGTAAGCGCCGCCAGCCGGGCGGTTTCACACTCCAGCATCAACCGGGTATCGATCAGTTCATTATAGGAGAAATGCTTCAGCAGGTTGGCATTTTTGAAATGCTCGGAAATCAGCTTCACAGAGTCATTCAAATATGTACCATCGCCGCACCGGATCTCCACCAGTCCCATCGTCACCAGCGAGCGCATCGCCTCGCGGACTGTGGGGCGGCTGACACACAGAATCTCTGCCAGCTCCTTCTCTGACGGCAGCTTCTGCCCCGGAACAAAAATCCCCTGATCGATCATTTGCAGCATCTGATCGATAATAAGCTCCGACATGGTTGATTTTTTGATTCGCTTCAGGCCACTCGTCGTCATGATATTCCCCCTCGACTGCTCTGTTCATAATAATAAAAGTCTACCCCACGACAGTGTATTTGTCAACGTTTTATGGTGCAAAGGCGCCGCTCAAATATCCTTCTTCATCATAGGACGGCACATACGGTTCCTCCTCCATCTGCAGGCCGGCCACGCCGCGCAGCTGCTCGTAAAGGGGCTTTGACACCAGAAATTCTGTCAGATTCAATGTGTTCTTCGCCCAAAGGATCGCCATTTTTTCCGTTGGAAGAGGCGTCAGCGTCTGCATGCAGGCCCGCAGCGCCTCGCGGTCAGACCCCAGATAGATGGGAACGCCCCGTCCGGCCGACAGCTGGCACGTTACACAGTTGGTCCAGGTGGCAGACCAATCCACATCGCTGACCAGACGGCGGCTGGCAAAATCGGCATGAAACACACCAGTCCCCATATGGCCGCTCTCTTTCGTCAGGCTGCGGATATACAGCCGCCGGTAGCGGGTGGCAGTATGGGCATCGTGGACAGGATCGCCGCGGCGGGCGAAAATGTTGGGATCGTAACCGGAGCCGCTGATATTCTTTCCCACCTCATCCAGCAGCAGCAGCAGATCCACATCCCGCAGCGGAAAACGCGGCAGGCGTGTGCGTGCCAGTTCCAGCAGCTCCGTTTCGCGCTGAGCCAGTGACGCGGGGCGGGATCACCTCCACATGGAAAATATCGTCCCGTTCATTTTGCAGCACACCCACGCCGCACAGCACAGGAAAATGTGCCATAAACCGATCCCGCGCCTGCGGAAGAAACTCCGGAAACCGGGCAAACCCCAGCCCGTGGAAGGCGGTAGCGCCGCGATGCTTGCCGAGGCCGATCATCATCATCTTGGCAAGACCGCTTTCATACCGACCATGGAAATCCGTGTGGGGCTTGATCTTATTAAACACCACGATACCGTCAGCTTCAGCGGCATAGCGGTCGCAGTACAGGGGCAGTTCCCCGATCTGATCGTAGCAGACGGTATCCATGGTGGCGCGCACGGGCATTCCCACCGTCTCCTCTGTGATGCCATAGCCTGTCAGCACGGCCCGCTGTCCCTCCGCTGTCGCGCCGCCATGGCTGCCCATGCAGGGCAGCACAAAGGGCTGCGCCCCCAGCTCTTTCAGCACGCGCCCCATAGCGCCGACCATCTGGCACAGCCGGGGGATCCCCCGGCTGCCCACCGTAATCGCAATGCGCTGTCCACGCAGAGACGGCCCCGCGGCAAGACAACTCCGCAGCTGTGCTGCCAGCAGCTCCTCCGGGCTGGACAGCGCGTCATCCGGAAATGTCTGACGGACACGATACAGCGGCGGAAGATCCAGCCCTCCGGCAAAGGGGATCTGTACTGCTGTAGGCGGAAATTCATGGATCATTGTTCCCTCTCCCCTTTTGAACCATCAGGTTCTGCTATGAATGGCCCGCTCCATCCGCTCAAGGCCCCGCAGCAGCACATCGGCAGGGCAGGCCAGATTCCAACGTTCAAAGCCCGCTCCATCCTCGCCGAAGCGGTAGCCCTCCGTAAAGAAGCAATGGGCCTTTTCACCCATAAAGCGCTCCTGCTCCTGCGGAGACAGCCCCAGAAAACGGAAATCCAACCACTGGAGATAGGTGCCCTCCAGCGGAGTGATCCCCACCTCAGGCAGCTTCTCACGCAAAAAGCTTTCCATCATGCGGCGATTGTCATCCAGCACACGCAGCAGCTGCTCCAGCCACAACTCGCCCTTGCGGTAAAGCAGCTCTGCCGCCACATAGGACAACACGCCGCGGCCGGGCAGTGTGCCCTGCTTCGCATACAAGCGGCGGCGCTCCGCGTCCCGCATGATGATCGCAGCCCCCTTGATGGCCGCCACATTAAACGTCTTGGTGCAGGCCGTACTGACAGCGCAGTTATCCAGATACTTGTCCGGCAGAACACCCATGGAGGTATAGCTATGCCCCGGCATAATAAGATCGCCGTGGATCTCATCCGAGATGATGAAGACCTGATGACGCAGGCAGATGTCCGCAATGCTCTCCAGTTCCTGTCGGCTCCATACACGGCCCACGGGGTTGTGGGGATTGCTGAGCAGCAGGATCCCGGCCCGCTCTGAACGGCACAGATCCTCCAGCTGATCCAGATCCAGCTGATAGCGGTGCTGATCGTCCAGCCGCAGATGGCAATCTACACGGCGGCGATCCAGCAGATCCGGCGCGCTGAGAAACGGCGGATACGCCGGTGTCATGACGATGATCTCGTCTCCCGGCTCCGTAAACGCCCGGATCATCTGGTGCATGGCGCCGATCACGCTGTCCGCGTCCAGCAGCCATTCCCGCTCCAACTTCAGCCCATGGCGGCGGCGCATCCAGTCCATGACCGCCTGATAGTAGCTGTCCCGTGTCAGGGTATAGCCCAGCACATGGCCGGTCAGATAAGCGCTCAGCCCCTCCGCCAATTCCGGAGGCGGCAGAAAATCCATATCCGCCACGGAAAAGGGCACCGTGCCCCGCGGGGCATCCGGGCAGCGCTGCTTCATCATTTCATATTTTTCCGCATGGTCGTCCCAGCGATCCGGCAGCGTGGTAAAATCGTAAGTCATACCGTTCCCCTTTCCCACGGGAACACTGCCGGCATCAGCAGTGTTCCGTGATGGTGATGTGAGCCAGCGCTTCCCGCTCGGCCTTCTCCGAAAGCTCCTGCCCCAACCCCGGCAGATCAGGAACATCGCACCAGCCGTTCACCGGCTGATAATCATATTTGCACAGGGAAATATTGGCCGCGGAGCGATTGGTCACATGGTGTTCGTGAATGGCAAAATTGGGAATTGCCGCCTCCATCTGCATGGCGGCCGCGATAGCGATAGGACTGCCGCAGCAGTGAGGCTGCACCGTTACATCAAAGATATAGGCCAGATCGCAGATCTTCTTGACCTCGGTAAAGCCGCCGGCAATACCGATATCCGGCTGGGCTACCTGGATTGCGTTCTTTCTGAAGAAAGACAGGAAGTTCATGCGGCCATACATCCGCTCGCCGCTGGCAATAGGAATATGGCACTCCCGGTGGATCTTTTCACCGTTCTGCACCAAAAGCGGCGTGTTAGGCTCCTCCATAAACATGATGTGATACGGCTCGGCAATATGGGCCAGCTGTACTGCGGAAACCGCGTCTGTGCGGCCATGGTTTTCCAGCATCAGATCTACATCGGGGCCTACCGCTTCACGCACCGCGGCGATCCGCTTTTCGATCATATGCTGAAGCTCCAGAGGGATCGGGCCGCGCAGGAAGCCCAGGCGATCGCCATCAGCGCCGTAGGTGATGAAGTTGATCTTCACTGCGTCAAAGCCCTCGCTGACAGCGGCAGCGGCATGTGCCGCCAGATCCTCCGGGCGGAAGCCCCGGTCAAATACCATGCCTTCCCGGCCCCAGCCGAACTGGAGCTGGCTGGCGTAAGACCGCAGGCGGGAATGCAGCCGCCCGCCCAGCAGCCGGCTGATGGACAGCCCCAGCGCCTTGCCCTTGATATCCCACAGGGCCATATCGATGGCACTGACGGCGCTCATTACCGCCATGCCGCCGCCCTGTCCCCAGAAAGAATCGTGGAACATGTGATCCCAGACCATCTCATGGGCCATGGCATCCATACCAATGACCATGGGCGCGATCTCCCGCAGCATACCCACGGCGCCCCATGCGCCGTTATCAAAGCCCAGCGCCGCTTCGCCATAGCCGCTGATCCCCTCATCCGTGTTGACTCGGCAGACCACCGGCCGCCATGTGGGACAGCCGCCGTCCAGCAGAAATATTTCTACACTTGTAATTTTCATACCTGCTCCTGTTTCTCCTCGTCCTCACGCAGGATCCGTCTGAGGAACTGACGTGTACGTTCGTTCTGCGGATGGTCGAAGATCTGCTCCGGAGTCCCCTCCTCCACGATAACGCCGCCCTCCATGAACACCACATGGTTGGCCACATCATGGGCAAAGGACATCTCGTGCGTGACAACGATCATGGTGATGCCGTCCTTGGCCAGTCCCTTCATAACGCCCAGCACCTCGCCGATCAGTTCTGGATCCAGCGCAGAGGTAGGCTCGTCAAACAGCACCACATCCGGGTTCAGGGCGATCGCGCGGGCAATGCCCACGCGCTGCTGCTGGCCGCCGGAAAGCTGGCTGGGATAATAGTCGAAGCGGTCGCCCAGACCGACTCTTTCCAGCATTTCTTTGGCGATCCGCTCAGCCTCGGCCTTGGGCACCTTACGGGCCACCGTCAGCCCCAGCATGACGTTCTCCAGCGCCGTTTTGTTGTTGAACAGGCAATAGTTCTGGAACACAAAGCCGCTCTTGGAGCGGATCGCGGCGATATCCTTCTTTTTGGCCGTTTTAAAGTCAATGCTCATATCGCCGATGGTCATCTGGCCCTCGTCCGCCTTGCCCAGGAAGTTGATGCAGCGCAGCAGCGTCGTCTTACCGGAACCGGAAGGCCCCAAAATCACCACTACGTCACCCTTTTTCACGGTGATATTCACCCCGTTGAGCACAGGATGATCCCAGCCGGAAAACGTCTTTTTCAGGTTTTTTATCTCCACCATGGTCTTATTTTCCATAGTATCAGTCGCTCCTTTATCGATCAGTGGGCTGCGTTATAGACATTCAGCCGCTTCTCCAGATACTCAAAGATCTTCTGCATGACAAAGCAGATCACAACGTAAATGACGAACACATCCACATAGGCTTCCAGATAGTTGTAGTTCAGGCCGGCCAGCGTCTTTGCCGTGCCCATGATATCCAGCACGCCCATATAGAACACCAGCGCGGTACCCTTGAACAGGTTGATAATGTTATTGCCCAGATTAGGGATGGCGCTGACCAGTGCCTGAGGGATAATGATATGGATATAGGCCTGGAATGTAGTCAGCCCTACGGAATGAGCCGCCTCCATCTGATTGCTGTTGACCGCCGCCAGCGCTGACCGGAAAATCTCGGACATGATGGCGATGGTAAACGTACAGCAGATAAACGTGGCGAACCAGATCTGGTTGATGTTATAGAAATCGATCCCCCAGCCATAGCGCTTGCCCAGCACAGTCAGCGTATTGGGCAGCGCGTTATAGAACAGTCTTGCGCCTTTTGGACGAACAGATGAAACGTTATTTTGCCGCAGTTTCTTCCTTCTTTGCCTTGAACACGAAGATGCCCAGATAGGACAGGATGATGGACAGGCCGATATTAATCAGATTAAAGAAGCAGAACGGCAGATAGGCAAAGGTTGCCACCCCCAATGTTGTTGCCATGTACACACCGGCGGTGTTCCAGGGGATCAGACCGGCAGACAGTGTGGAGCCTTCCTCCAGACAGCGGGACAGCATGGGACGGGACAGGCCCTTGGCGTCGAACGCGCCCTTGAAGGCATTGCCGGACAGGATAATGGAAACCATGGTATTGCAGGTCGTAGCCTGGAAGAAAATACCAGAGAAAATGGTAGCCGTAATCAGTGTGCCAACATTCTTGATCTTGACCAGCAGCGTCTCCACAATGGTCTGCATGTAGCCCAGCTCAGACAGGATGCCGCCCAGCATCAGGGCGATAATCATGGTGTAATCAGCAGGCTGTCGATCGCCGCCACACCGGACTCGATCTTGTGGCCGCTGTACAGAGTGCCTATCACGCTGACAAAATCCTTGCCCTGCACCAGCACGGCAATAAGGACGGCAGACAGCGTACCAGCTGCCATGGAAGGCAGCGCGGGAACCTTCAGCATGCTCAGGCCCAGCAGGATCACCACAGGGATCAGCACAACGACCCCACATTAAACAGCTCGGCCAGAGAATCGGTGATGGTGCTGATGGTAGCAGGATCGAAGGCGCCGTCAGAGTACTTCATACCAACAATGGCATACAGCACGATAGCGATCAGCGCGGCGGGGCCCTGTATGTAAAACATGGCTTTCATGTGCTTGTAGATGTCGCACTCAGCCGTGGCAGAAGCCAGATTGGTGGTATCCGACAAGGGGGACAGCTTGTCACCGAAGAACGCACCGGAAACAACCGCACCGGCAATAATATGGGCAGGCATGCCCATGGAAGTGCCGATACCCATCAGCGCCAGACCAACCGTACCGGCACTGCCCCAGGAAGTACCCGTGGCCAGCGAGGTGATGCAGCAGATAATAAACGCGGTCGGCAGGAAAATCTTGGGAGACAGGATCTTCAGGCCGTAATAGATCAGTGCGGGGAACCGTACCGGCAGAGATCCAGGAACCGATGATCGCACCAATGAGGAACATGATGACCATTGCGATCACGCCGCGCATCAGGCCCGCCACCATGGCGTCCTGGATCTGCTTCCACTTATAGCCGGCAAACACAGAGATCAGCGCCACCACAACGATGACCAGAAACAGCAGGGACTGCAGGGTAATGCGCATGATGCCGAAGCCAACGATCATCATGGCCACCAACGCCACCAGCACACCCATGGAAAGGGCAAATGACGGCTTCTTGTTTTCGTTCTTTTCCATTTCTTTCTCTTTTTTATCTAACAAATCACAACACACATTACTTCTGTCACGCTGGACAGGAACACGCGGGGGACAGGATCACTTGCGGCCGCCGGTCAGCTCCTGATCGGGCAGCAGAATCCGCTGAAACTCCACCTTGTAGTCGTTGGGATCCCGGATAAAGCAGGCGTATACGGGGAAGTTATCCTGCTTTTTGGGCGGGCATACGATCTGGGCGCCGCGGGCCTTGACCACCTCATAATGGGCATCCACATCCGCCTCATCGTGGCAATTCAGAGAAATGCACATGCCTACAGGGCCGGAAGGGATCGGACGGCCATCAGGATACTGGCAAAAACCCAGATAGCCATAACCGGTGTCGAAGATGTGGCACTCATAGCCGGAGTTCTGCACCTGCACCAGCTTCAGGCCCACCACTTCCTGATAAAATTTCGATGTTTCGTGAATGTCTTTGCAGGGAAAGAACACCACACTGTTTTCAACTGCCATACGTTTCCATCCTTTCTTTTGCTATGTTTTCTAATTTCAGCTTTTTATTTTGGGCATATTGTCCAAAATTTTCAACGAAACGCCTTGCATTTCATCACTATATGTGCATTATGCCATACAAGTCAAGGTATGTCAATAGGATAACCGTTCAAAAGTATAAAACATCTTACCTTTTTATCGTCGTTAATAGATGCTTTTCGTTTCAAGAAATGGCCGCTTACTGTTGAGAGACTGTTTTTTCCTTTGTCGCGTTATGGAAACGGTATAGCTGCCCGCGGCCGGACGTATACTGAAACGCCGCCGCAGGCGGCGGAAAGGCGGGAGGATATATGCGAAAAACGATCCGGCAGCTGGCACCGGTGCTGGCCGCTATCCTTGCGGCGGCGATCATTATCTTTTTGGGCTTTTACTTCACACGGCTGCAAACCGTGGGAAGCATCCGGCAGGTCACAAACCGCGGCGGCTATGATCTATACCGCATAGACGTAAAATACAACTACCGGCTGGACGGGGTGATCGCCTATGGCATCACCGATGACCAGAGCATGGTTGACGCCATTTTGAAAGAATCACTGCCGCTGCTGCCGGTACATATCGAAGTACCCGACTTTGGCTGTACCGCCTTTGTTATGGCGGACACTGACGGCACGGTGCGCATGGGCCGCAATTACGACTTCCGGCGGGATACCTCCGCCATGCTGGTGTGCTGTTCGCCCAAAGGCGGCTACCGATCCGTAGGCTTTGCGGCGCTGGACAATGTGTCCGCCAATCACCCCCTCAGCTCCAGCGGAAAAAGGCTGGCCTGTCTCACCGCGCCGTTCATCTGTCTGGATGGTATGAACGAAAAAGGCGTGTCCATTGCTGTGCTGACGCTGGACAGCGCTCCCACCTTTCAGCACACCGGCAAGCCGGTTATCGCCACTACACTGGCCATCCGGCTGGTGCTGGACAATGCTGCCACCACACAGGAGGCTGTGGAGCTGCTGCAAGGCTATGACATGTTTGCCTCCGGCGGGCGGGACTACCACTTCTACATCACCGACGCCAGCGGTGACGGCCGAGTGGTGGAGTATGACTGTGACGATCCCGCACGTCCCATGGTAGTCACGGAGGCACAGGTCGTCACCAACTACTTTGCCTGCTATGCCGACCGGGTGCAGCCCAATCAGCACAACGGCATCTACGGCCACGGCAAGGAGCGGGCTGACGCAGTACGAAACTGCATCCTCCCCGACATTTCCCTGTCGGAAAATGTGGTGTGGCGTGCCCTGCGCTCCGCCGCTCAGGAACCGGATCCTGCCAGCCCCACCAGCAACACCCAGTGGTCCGTCATTTACAATGACACCGATCTGACAGCCAAGGTGGTGCTGCGCCGCCAGTGGGACGATATCTTTCAGTACCGCCTGACCACCAATACCATTACCCGCTGAAAGCACCGCCACAGCGGCGCTTTTCATATGTCCGCCCTTGATTTGCCGCCCCGCCGGGTGCTATACTGATGAAAAGAGGAGTTGTTTCCCATATGGATCGCACGAAAAAGCAAACCGCATACTATCATCTCCCCGGCCTGTTCGAGTTCTACGAGCTGTACCGGGTGTTTCTTCCCCTGTACCGCGCCCACCGGGAATATTTCTACGACTGGTGCGATATCGGCTCTTTATACGGGGCGCCGGAGGACTGCCTCTGGGGCGGCGGCCGCGTCGGGAGCGGTGCCCACGATCCCCGCGAGGTACTGGCGCTGACGCGGGAGTACGGCGTCTCCGCCCGCCTGACCTTCAGCAATTCCCTGCTTCGGCCGGAACATCTGGCGGACAGGAAATGCAACGCCCTGTGCCGTTTGCTGGCAGAGAGCGGCGGCGTACCCAACGGCGTCATCGTCCACTCGGAGCTGCTGCTGGACTACCTGAAGCGCACCTATCCCCCGCTCTATCTCGTCTCCTCCACCACTAAAGTTCTGACGGACTTTCAGGACTTCCGCCGGGAGGTAGAGCGGGAAGATTTCCGTTACATAGTGCCGGACTTCCGGCTGAACAAGGCCTTCGACCAGCTGAATACCATGCCCCAGCCGCTGAAGGACAAGGTGGAATTTCTCTGCAACGAGTACTGCTTCTTCGGCTGCCGGGACAGGAAAGCCTGCTACGAGGCGGTCAGCCGGAAGAATCTGGGCGACCCCGGCCCGGAGCACCGCTGCGTCGCGCCGGACGCCGCCGAAGGCTACCGCTTCTCCAAGGCCATGGAAAACCCCGGCTTCATCGGAGTGGAGGATATCCGGAGCCGTTACCTGCCCATGGGCTTCTCCCACTTCAAGATCGAGGGCCGGGGCCTCGGCAGCGCGCTGATATTGGAGTTTCTGCTCTACTACCTGACAAAACCGGAGCACCAGCTGAAGGTACGGGAGGAAATCTATCTGGACAATATGCTGGATCTGTTCTGAACCGTAAAACAGTGAAAATCGAATGATAGAGAGGAAAATCATATGACAGGGCCGAATCCCAACAGCATTTACCCCAACGAGAGGATCAAGCAGGTTGTCTATATCAAAAATGTCATCACCCGCCCCAACATTGTCGTGGGCGACTACACCTACTACGACGATGCAGGCGGCGCGGAGAATTTTGAGGAGCACGTGACCCATCACTACGAATTTCTGGGGGACAAGCTCATCATCGGTAAGTTCTGCGCCATCGCCAAAGGCATTGAGTTTGTGATGAACGGGGCCAACCACCGGATGAACAGCGCCACCACCTACCCTTTCAACATCATGGGCGGCGGATGGGAGCAGTTTGCGCCCGCGTTGGCCGACCTGCCGCTGAAAGGCGATACGGTCGTGGGCAATGATGTGTGGATCGGACAGAACGTTACGGTGATGCCGGGCGTCCATATCGGCGACGGCGCTATCATCGCCGCCAACTCCGTGGTGGCGCGGGATGTCCCCGCCTACTGCATTGCGGGAGGAAACCCCTGCCGGGTGATCCGGCCACGCTTTGACAGGGCGCTGACGAACTACCTGCTGCAGCTGAAATGGTGGGACTGGGCGCCGGAGAAGATCTTCCGCAATATGGGCGCGCTGTGCAGCGGCGATCTGGAGCAGATCCGGCACATTACGGACTGACAATACGCAGGAGGGAACATATGAAATTTATCATGTCTTACAGCTGCGGCAAGGATAGCACTTTGGCTTTACACCATATGACAGCACAGGGAAACGAGCCGGTGGCGCTGCTCACCATGGTGAATCAGGATGCAGACCGCTCCTTTTTTCACGGCGCGGACTACTCCATGCTCCGCGCCTATTCGGACGCGCTGGACATCCCCCTTCTGCCGGTGCCCACAGCAGGAGAAACCTACCATCTCGCCATGGAGCGCAGCCTGAAAAAGGCCGCCGCTCTGGGCGCGGAGGCCGCCTGCTTCGGCGATATCGACATTGAGAGGAACCGCGCGTGGTGCGAGGCACGCTGCCAAAGTGCCGGACTGAAAGCGGTATTTCCCCTGTGGCACCGGGATCGCGGGGGAAATGTACGCCAGCTGGTGGCGCTGGGCTATCAATGCCTTATCAAGTCCATCAACAATACGCTGCTGCCCAAAAGCCTTCTGGGCCGGATCATTGACGCGGATGTCATTGCCGTTATGCGTGAGTGCGGCATTGATATCTGCGGTGAGAACGGTGAATATCATACGCTGGTCATGAACGGGCCGGTATTCCGCAGGCCGCTTGCCTATCAAACCGGCGAAATTCTGGATTTCGGCGACTATTCCGTAATAGAAGTAACTGCGGAATAACGATGGCTTTCCTCCAATGGAGAGAATTGACAGAACGTCGGATACCGTTATAATAGAAGCAGAAAATTCGAAACAAGAGAAGAAGTTGTTCCTATGGAATATCGTATTTTACCCCATGGGGGAGAGAAAATCGGCGTCATCGGTATGGGCTCCTCCGTCATCGGTGCGCAACCGGAGGAGGAGATCACCGCCACCGTCCGGGCCGCCGTTGACAGCGGCGTCAACTACTTTGACATGGCAGGCGGCCACGCCGCCATCTTTGCCGCCTACGGCAAGGCGCTGGAGGGTATCCGGGACAAGGTGTATCTGCAAATTCATTTCGGCGCGGACTACACCTCCGGCGAGTATGGCTGGACGACGGAGCTGGCCGAGGTGAAACGATCCGTGACGTGGCAGCTGGAGCAGCTGCGGACGGACTATATCGACGTGGGCTTCATCCACTGTCTGGACGAGGAGAACGACCTTGCCGCCTATCAGGCAAACGGCGTGCTGGACTATGTGCTGGCGCTGAAAAAGCAGGGAGTGATCCGCCACATCGGCCTGTCCTCCCACACCCCGGCGCTGGTGGAGCAGAAAATGTCCATGCTGTACCTGAAAAGTCAGGTGAACCCCCACTTCCTCTATAACACGCTGGACGCCATCCGCATTCAGGCCCAGCTGGACGGCGACAAAAAGGTGGCGGATCTTCTCATGCGGCTGGTGGATTTCTTCCGCCGCAGCGTCAAGGTGAACCAGCCCGAGGTGCCGCTGGAGGACGAGCTGGAGCTGCTGGAGGCCTATCTTGACCTGATGTGCTACCGCTATCCGGAACTGAACTGCCGCTGCGAGGTGGAGCCGGAGCTGTATGACGCGCTGGTGCCCAACTTCATTTTGCAGCCCCTTGTGGAGAACAGCCTGCTCCACGGCCTGAAAAACAAGGGCTATCGGGGGCAGGTGACGATTTCCGCCCGCCGCCTGCCGCAGGAGCGGATGGAGATCACCATCTACGACACCGGCTCCGGCTTCGGCCCCGGCAAAAAGGCGGAGATCGACCAGATGCTGCTGCACTATGACCGGCAGCCCTCAAAGCTGGAGGGCAACAGCATCGGCGTACTGAACGTGCAGAAGCGGGTCAAGCTGCTGTGTGGCCGGGATTATGGCCTGTCCTACCGGGAAAACGAGACGGGCGGCGTGACGGCGTGTCTGCTGCTGCCCATAAAGGAGGAACCATGAAAAAGCTTCGCGTACTGCTGGTGGATGACGAGATCATGATCCGCGAGGGCTTCAAGCGCCTGTTTGACTGGGAGGCTCACGACTGCGAGGTGGTGGGCGAGGCCGCCGACGGCATGGAGGCGCTGGCCCAGATCGACGCCCTGCAGCCGGATATCGCCATCATGGACATCAACATTCCCATCATGAACGGCCTGAAGGTCATTCAGCTGAGCCGCATCAAGCACCCGGACACCGCCTTTGTCATCGTGTCCGGCTATGACGATTTTGCCTACTGTCGGGAGACGCTGCGGCTTCAGATCACCGACTATATCCTTAAGCCGGTGGACTACGAGGAGTTTGGCGACTGCATCGACAACCTGAAGATCGGACTGTTCCGCCAGCGTGCCGCCAACGAACCGGAGCGTCAGGAGGAGCGGCCTATCACCGGCCTGACCCGGTATTTGCAGACCCATCTGGCCGAGGATATCAGCCTGAACCTGCTGGCGGAGGAATTCCACCTCAGCGCGCCCTACATCAGCCAGCTGTTCCGCAATGAGATCGGCGTCAACTTCCTCACCTATCTCACCAACATCCGCATGGAGCAGGCCAGGAAGCTGCTGCTGTCCACCTCGCTGCCTATCGCGGAGGTGTCGGAGCAGTGCGGCTACAGCGATTACCGGGTGTTTACCTCGGCCTTCAAGAAGGCCGAGGGCGTCACGCCCTCCCAGTACCGCCGGGACTTTCTGGAAAACGATACATGACCGCAAGAGAGCAGCGCTGCGTATGCAGCGCCGCTTAGCTTGTCAAAAAAGGGCATAGCCCTTTTTTGACAAAATTAGGAATCGCTCCGACCCGCGTTTTTTGCCCATAAACGGGCGAAAAAACACTCTCTCCGCGCAAAGTGTTTTTTGCCACGCACATGTCGCGGCAAAAAATGATCCGAATTGTTCGTCGCCTTAGCGGGCGGCGAATTCTGCGAAGCTTTTTTGACAGACTGAGCGGCGCTGCGTATGCAGCGCCGCTCAGTCTGTGCCTCTCCTAAAGTTTTGACACATTCGCCTGCAAAAACCGCCTATCGGCAAACCGGCCCACTGCGGTACAATAGTGTCACAACAGGAGGAGAACGTAATGACATCATCTCAACTGCTTTCCAGTGCCGCGGCACTGATGGCCCTGTCCGGTATCCTGATGGCGATAAGCGCCAGCCTTGCGCTGGGTGCAGCGCTGCTGGCAGCCGGAGCCTGCATGGCCGTGGCCGCATGGCACTTTCACAAAACCGAAAGAGAAAATGAAAAGGAGAAAAAACAATGAATAAGAGACTGTACCGTTCCAACGAGAGTAAAGTGATCGCCAGTGTCTGCGGCGGCATCGCGGAATATTTTGATATCGACCCCACGCTGATCCGTCTGGGCTGGGTGCTGTTCTGTGCTCTGGGTGGCAGCGGCGTGCTGGCCTACATCGTGGCGGCGCTGGTGATCCCGGAGCGCCCCATGACGGGAGACGTACAATGAACCCGCTGCGCATGCTGGCCATCGTGCTGTGCGGCGTGTCCGCACTGGCGCTGGCGCTGTGCCTGTTTACAAGCGGAAGCGACGGTCTGCTCCTGCCGCTGGCACTGGCCAGCGCCGCGGCCGCCAATGTGACCGACCGCTGTGCGGAAAAGAAAAGTCGAGAGGGAGAATACCATGAGTAAGAATTTGACTATGATCCAGAAGTGTGCGCGGGTCTTTCGCGTGTTTGTCCGCGTGGGCATGATTCTGTCCATCGCGGGCAGCGTCTTTGGGCTGGCCGCCACGCTGCTGTGGGTGCGGTGGAACAATGCCCCGGCGGGTGGCGTTACCCAGCTGGATCAGCTGATGCAGCTTGTTCAGCAGGGGGACTACTACCAGAAGCTGGCCGCCCTGATCGCCGATACCATTGCCTGCGCCTTCGGCGCAGTGCTGCTGAGCTTTGCTCTGTCCTATCTGACCCGCGAGCTGTCCGACGGCACGCCCTTTGTGGACGACACCGCCCTTCAGCTGCGGCGGCTGGGCGTGGTGCTGATTCTGGCATCGCTGGTGTTCCGCTACGGCGCGGAGCTAGCGCAGGATAAGGAGATGAACTGACCATGCGGGAGTTTGCTTTGGCGGCGCTGCCGTGGGTGCTGGCGGGACTGGCAGTGGTGATCCTGTGCGCCAGCCGGGGCAAGAAAGGTCAGGGCCCGGAGGACGAGCGCCTTGCCACGGGCATGGCGCTGGGACTGCTGCTGGGACTGCTGCTCAATGGCCTTGACCTGTGGGAGAACCACGCCGTCGGCCTTGCGCTGGGGCCGCTGTGGGGCATGGTGCTGGCTGCGCTGACAGCGGGAAAGCCCAAGAAACGCAAAGAAAACGATAGCAAATTGTAATATTGTGACGTGGTTATACGGTTTGTTGTCGGAAATAAGAAAAAGGTGAGCCAATGTATCCCATTGGCTCACCTTTTGTCATGGCCTGCCGCGCAGCCACTTTAAGCGCCGCCATGCCGGTTTGATGCTGACCACCACACGGCAAAGTTTACCGCAGCCCTCGCATAAATCAACTTCTTTGGACAACGTGACATCTTTTTCTGTGTCCTTGCGGTCATTCAACCTGTTCCAACACTGCAAACAAAATTCCGCCATTGCTGCATCTCTTTCCATATTCGGTATACTCAAAACAAGTATACTCTATACATACTACCACAAAATCATCTTAAAATAAACTCAAAATAAGATGATTTTTGAGGTGCGGCATGCGCAATAAAAACAACAAGCATCTGGGCTTGGAGATTGACCCCGTTCTCCACTACAAGCTGAAATATATCGCACAGTACGAGGGACGTTCCGCCAATGGGCAGATCCTTTATCTGCTGCGCCAGTGTATCCGGGAGTTCGAGGCAAAGGAAGGCCCGATCCCCGCCCCATCTGAGGACAAAAAAGACTGACCGTGTCAACACGGTCAGTCTTTTTTATCTCTCTATCAACAGCAAAAGCGCAAACATATTCGCCAGGACAGCGCATTAATCGTTGGCAGTCAGTCTTTCTAAAGACTGACAAGGAACAGCGCTTTACAGCGCCTCAAATTCCTCCCGTGTCAGCAGCAGGTTCAGCGCGTCCAGCAGGCCTGTGGTGGTGAGATGCTCCGGCAATTGCAGCGTTTGCAGCACCGTCGCCCGCTTTGCCGCGCTGTTGGGGCCCATGAGCCCCTTATCCATCAGGTCGGCGCGGGTGATACCGGCGCTGGGCAGCCTGCTCTCCTCCCCCTCGAAGGTGGCGCCGCAGCGGCGCAGCGCCTCCAGCAGCACGGCGGGAGACATGCCCTCCACGCCCAGCTTCCCTTCCTTGCCGCCCTTTTTCTTGCGGCGCTCCTTGCCCGGCACGTCGGGGACATAGGCATGCTTCACCCGCTCTGGCGGCAGAGCCCCCTTCAGGTGATTGCGGATGACAAAGCCCGCACCGTCCGGGTCGGTCAGCAATATTACGCCCCGCTGTTCCGCCAGACGGCGGAAATAGGACAGCTTCTCCTTGTCGTGGAACACGCCGAAGCCCTCGGTGGTCAGGATCACGGCGTCCACCACCTGAGACAAGGCGTTTTTGTCATAGCGGCCCTCCACGATAATGACCTCACGGATGCGGGGCTTCACCGGACACCTGCCAATTCCATCAGGAACAGCTTCAGCTCCGCCTCGCTGTCCATGCCCCGCTCACTTTTCATGCGGCGATCCAGCCGCTGGCAGCGGATGACGGCGCTGCTGCACCAGTCGTGATCCACCTTTTTCGCCGCCTGCAGCAGCAGCTTGGCGGGATAGTCGCTGCTCATGCTCCACAGCTGCTTCAGCCAGAAGCGATCCTTGCCGGTATCCAGCGCCATGCGGGCGGTGTACAGCTTCCGCAGCTCCTTGCCCAGCGCCGCCAGAATGGCGATGGGCTCCGTCTGCATCCGCAGCAGGTCGGCCAGCACACGGGCGGCGTCGTCATATTTCCCCGCCGTGACGCAGTTGGTCATGTCAAACACTCGGGCGTCCAGCACCGGGTCGGCCACAGCGTTGATATCGTCGATGGTGATGCGCTCCTGCTTAGCGTAGGCGGCGATCTTCTCGATCTCCGGCACCAGATCCGTCATCAGTGTGCCGCAGGTAAACAGCAGGTGGTCGGCGGCGGAGGAATCGATATCATGACCCAGCGCCGTAAAGCGGCGGCGCAGCCAGTTCACCAGCTGGGCGCGCTCCTGCTGGGCAAACTCCACGGCGCAGACGTACTTGTCCAGCGCGGCGCACAGCTTCTTCATCTTGCCGTCCCGCTTGTAGTCCAGCGTGTCATAAATGAAAATCAGCGTACAGTACTCCGGAAAGTCCTCCAGCAGCGCGATCAGGGCGTTCCGCTGGCTCTCGTCCAGCTTGAAAAGATCCATGTCCTCCACCGTGACCAGCGTGTGCTGGGCCATCATGGGCATGGCCTCCACCACCTCGGACAGCGCCTGCACCGTCAGGCCCTTGCCGCTGAGGTGATGGTCGTTGAACTCCTCGAACCCCGCCGGGATCAGCAGCTGCCGCACCTGCTGCAAATACCGGGCCCGGAGATACGTCTCCTCGCCGTAAAAGATATAGATATTCTGCATTTGCTCCGCCTTCAGGTCGGCCTTCAGACGGGTAAAGCCCTTATGTTCCGCCATGTTCGTCTCCTCCATGAATGGTGATGGTGCCCTCCCGGTCGGTGCGGCGCACGAGAGCGCCCGCTTCCTCCAAGCGCTCCAGCGTTTCCGGCGCGGGATGGCCGTAGCTGTTGCGGCCCACGCTGATGACGGCGATCTCCGGCCGCGTGGCCGCCAGAAATCCCCGGCAGGAGCTGTATTTGGAGCCGTGATGGCCCACCACCAGCACCTCGATATCCGGGATGGGATATTTTTCGAGCAGCGCCCGCTCGGTGGTGTCCTTCATATCGCCGGTAATGAGCACGTCAAAGTCGTGGGCGCTGCCCAGCACGGACAGACCCTGCTCGTTCATGTCACCCTCGCCTACCGGCGGGTACAGCGTCACCACCATGTCGCCCGCTGCCGCCAGCGTGGTGCGGCGCACCCACTCCACCTGAATATCATACTGCTCCGCTGCTTCCAGCAGACGCTCCCGGACGCCGTACTCGTCCTCTATATCCGGCAGGTACAGGGTATCCACCGGTATCCGGGACAGCAGCGTATACAGGCCGTTGGTATGGTCGGCGTGGAAATGGGTGACGGCTACCGCCTTCAGCCGGTGGATTCCCATAGCGGACAGCTGATCCGCCGCCACGGCGCCCGCGTCGATATAGCTGTTGGAGCTGCCGCAGTCCACCAGAAGGGCCTGTCCCTCGGAATAGAGGGCTACGCTCTCCCCCTGTCCCACGTCCAGCACCGCCACGTTCATGTTGCCCGCACGGTAGACCAGCGTGTTGCTCCAGATGGCCAGCGCCAGCGTCAGCACCGTTGCCAGCAGGGCGATAAGATACTTCCGCTTGCGCCATTTCTTCACCGCGGCGCACAGGCCGAAGCCCAGATATGTCCCCACCATCCACAGCCGCAGATAGTGGTTATCGAAATAGACGGCGTGATACCGCCATCGGGTCAAGACCCACGCGATCCACAGCACCGCATGGATCAGACCATAGGCCGCCCAGCCCAGCACTCTGGCCGCCGGAAGCCACGCGAAGCCCACCAGCACCGTGACAAAGGACGCCATGAAGCCGTACCCCGCCACAGGCACTGCCAGCAGGTTGGCCAGCGGAGACACCAGCGACAGCGTATTGAAATAGTAGGCCACCAGCGGCACGGTGCAGATGGTGGCGCTGAGCGATACCGCCAGATTGGCGCCGGCAAAGGCCAGCACACGCCGCACATGCTTATTCTTCCCCTGATACCAGTCGAAAAACAGGCGGTACAGCCGTCCGGACAGGATCACAATGCCGAAGGTGGCCGCAAAGCTCAGCTGGAAGCTGATGGACGCGGCGGCAAAGGGATTGCCCAGCAAAATCACCAGCAGCGCCATGCCCAGACTGGTAAAGGAGTCGCTGTCCCGGCGGAACAGGGGCGCCAGCAGCAGTGCGATCTGCATGATGCAGGCACGAACCACCGAGGGCGACAACCCCACCATATTCATATAGAACAGCAGCACGCAGATGGTAACACCGCAGAACAGCCGCCGCCGTGACCGGGGCAGCAGCAGAGCCAGCAGCGTCACCAGAAAGGCGCAGTGAAGGCCCGACACCGCGAACAGGTGCGCCAGACCCGCACCCCGCATGACAAGGTAATCTTCGTCGGCAATGTCATATTTACTGCCGGTCAGCTCGGCAGAGATGATGCCCGCTGTCCGGGGATCGTCCCAGATGGCCCGAATCTTCTCCTGAAAGGCAAGTCCCGCCCGTTGCGGCAGCCACCGCAGGCTGTTGGAGGAACCGGCGGTCACGTCCAGCTCCCCTCTGGCGTACAGCAGGGCGTAAATACCCTTGGAGGTAAAGGTGGTCAGCCGGGTATCCGCCACCTGCGCGGCGTCGTTCCACTGGGCCGTACCGGACACGGTATCGCCCGGCTCCAGCGTCAGCAGCGTTTCATCGCCGTACAGCACCGCTTTGGCAAAGGGATGGCCGTCCAGCCGGATCGTCACCCGCGCGCCGTAGTCCGTTTCCCACGCTTCGCCGCAGACCACGCCGGAGAAGGGCAGCTCCTGTCCGCACTTGTCCAGCACCGGCTGCTGTACCCAATGCTGATAGCCGGTGAAATACAGCAGCGACGCCGCCAGCGACGCGCAGATCAGCGCACGGCGGCCTTTGTCTCCCAAACGCTTACGCAGGAAGAACGCCGCATCCGCCAGTGCCAGCAGCACCGCCGCGGCAGGAAGCCACCAGCCGCCCTTCGGCTCCAGTGCCGCCGTCAGCGTACCCACCGCGAAGGAGAACGCCAGGATCGCCAATGTCCGCATGAACGCTCTCCCCCCTCTGCCAGCAAGTTCCTTTATTATAGCAAATCTTCCGCCCGAGGGCAATACTCACCACAGGACGGAATATTGACAATATCCCCCGCAGACACTATACTGTTGCTATCTCAACAACAGGAGGTTCCCCGCATGGAAAACAAGCTGCTGGGCAGCAAGCTCTTTCTCTACGTGACCGAATTCTTCGCCGGTGTGTCCGTCATGGCGGTGGAGCTGGGCGCCAGCCGGTTGATGGCCCCGTATTTCAGCTCCTCCCAGATCGTGTGGACGGTCATCATCGGCGTTATCATGATCGCCATGGCCATCGGCAACCTGTGGGGCGGTAAGCTGGCGGATAAGACCAATTCGCCGGACAAGCTCTATGGCCGCATTCTCATCGCCGCCATCTGGATCGCCCTAATCCCCTTTGTGGGGCGGTGGCTCATTGCGGGCGTCAGTCTGCTGCTGGCCATGTTCGTGACGAAAAACTTCCTCGTCTGGGCGGCGCTGGCGGCGTGTCTGGTGATCTTCGCCTTCCCCTGCGTGCTGCTGGGCACGGTGACGCCGTCGCTGACCAAGTTCACGGTGGACAATCTGGACGACACCGGCAAGACCGTGGGCAAGCTGAACGCCCTGAACACCATCGGCAGCATCATCGGTACCTTTGTGCCGACCTTCATCACCATTCCTGCCGTGGGCACGGCGACCACGTTCCTGATCTTCGCCGGGGTGCTGGCGGCTATCGGCATCGTGTACTTTGCCTTCGCCCGGAAGAAAATGCTTAAGGGCATCGTGGCGGCGGTGGTCATCGTGGGGCTGTGCTTCACCTTGCCCACCTACAGCTTCGCCTTCTGGGAGAATGATATCGCGCTGGAGGACGAATCCATCTACAACTATTTGCAGGTGAAGGACAGCGACCGGCAGACCACCCTGTCCACCAACGTGCTGTTCGGCGTGCAGTCCATCCAGCGGAAGGACACGGAGCTGACGGGCATGTACTACGACTACGCGCTGGCGGCGCCCTGCATGGCGGGCATGAACGGCAGCGACAACGACAGCCGCGCCGTCATGATCCTGGGCATGGGCTCCGGCACCTACGCTAGCTATTGCGTGCGGTACTTTCCCGGTGTGACGGTGCAGGGCGCGGAGATCGACAAAAAGATTGCCGATATCGCCACGGAGTATTTCGGCCTGCCGGACAGCGTGGAGGTGGCGGTGGAGGACGGCCGGGCGTACCTGACCGCCTCGGAGAAGCAGTTTGACGTGATCATGGTGGACGCCTATCAGGACATCACCATTCCCTTCCAGCTGTCCAGCGTGGAGTTTTTCACCGAGGTGCAGCGGCATCTGAAGCCCGGCGGCGTCATGGTGGTGAACCTGAACATGACCTCCGCGCAGGACGGCTCCATCAACCAGTACCTGTGCGACACCATGTCCAGCGTGTTCGCCCACACCTACACCGTCAACGTGCCCGCCAACACCAATACGGTGGTATTCTGCTCCGATTCCGATGACCTGCGGCAGACCTTTGACGAAAACCGCGTCCTTCTGCAAAACACCAGCTACGCCGCCATGATGGAAACGGTAGCGCGGGATCTGCGGGACTACACCGGCGGGGATCATATCCTGACGGATGACAAGGCCCCGGTGGAGCTGCTGGGCATGCGGGTGCTGGACGAGCTGATCGACGGCCAGCTGAGCTACTATAAAGAGCAGTTCTCCATGGAGGAGATCATCAATATGGTGACATAAGAAAAAGACGGCGTACGCCGTCTTTTTCTTATGTTTATAGCTATTTCAGCCAACCGCCAGCGAAAAACTCCCGCATCTGTTTGTAGAACACCGTGCCCACAAATCCGACGATCAGCAGACCCCACAGCAGCAGAATCAGCCAGCCAAGGTGATAACACCGCGCCAGATGCTGCATATCCGTCGGACGCGGACCATCGCCTATAAATATTGTGTGCGCTGAAAATATGGACGCCCACAGCCGGATAGCAAGCTTGCCCACCACCGAGATAAGAAAAACCGTCAGCCACACCCGGCGCATGGCAGGCCATTTCTTCACCGCGGAAACCGCTGTCACCGGCGCAGCTGCCGTCTCCCCCTTGTCCAGCAGCAGATAGTCGGTGCTGACGCCGAACAGGCGGCTGAGCGCCACCACGTTTTCCGTGTCCGGCACGGACGCGCCGCTCTCCCACTTGGACAGGGCCTGCCGGGAGACATTGATCTGCGTAGCCAGCTCCTCCTGGCTCCAACCGCGGGCCTTACGCAGGGCTTGCAGCTTTTCTCCAAAGGTCATAGGCGTTTCTCCTTTCTGTTTCTGGTGCTATTCTACCAAAAACGGGATGTAAAGTCCACCTATCATGGCTTCCAAATCCGCAACTGGAGTTGACATTAGGGAAATAACGAACCCTTTTCGAGTATTAGCATCTCTCTACAGCGTCTCTGTAATGGAGTAAGGAGACTCTTTATTTTCCGGTTCTATGGAAGGTCTCCGTTTCTGCGGTGTCCTCTATAAAAACGGTCAAACTGTCGCTATCCAAACTCTCAATAGCCCATGTACGTGAACTGCCACTTCTGTAAGTTATTTCCAGCAACTCATCGTTTATAACGCGCCATTTACAGCTTTCTCCACCGCCATCAGCGATTGAAACCATATTGCCAGTCCCATCATCATAGAGTGTCACTGTAAGATCAACTCCGTATTCGTTTATCCTGTACCACGAGCCAACTAGTTGTTTTTCCACGCTTTTCTTTCCGCAGGCCGCAAGGCTCACCACCATCAGCAGTACCAGCAGGACGCTTGCCAATTTTTTCATGTTTTCTCCTCCGTATCGTTGTAATATGGAAAAGTGTACATTTGCAAACCGGTATTTTCTGCGCTTAACCGTTAATTTCCCCATTGAAAACGCGGGAAATTTCTGTATACTTGTATTAGGAAAGGCGTAGCTTTGCAATTTGCAAATGTACACCTTTCCAAATTTTTTGCCCAGCCGCTAACGGGACTTTTCAAATTTTACCGCCTTGCCATAGAATGTGCCCTCCGGCATCTGGCAGGCGGCGGACGCCTGTTTCAGCGTCAGCTGCTTGGCCCGCCATGCCCGGTGTATCTCGCAAAAATTTTCCGGCAGCGGCCGCGGCGGACGGCCAAATTTTACGCCCCGTGCCATGGCCGCCGCAATGCCTTCCGCCTGACGGCGGCGGATGTTCTCCCGCTCCGACTGAGCCACGAACGACAGAATCTGCAGTACCAGATCGGCAATGAACGTGCCCATCAGGTCTTTTCCCTGCCGGGTGTCCAACAAGGGCATATCCAGCACACAGATGTCGACCCCCTTTTCTTTGGTCAGCACCCGCCACTGCTGCTGGATGTCTCCATAGTTGCGCCCCAGCCGGTCGATGCTCAGCACATAGAGCAGGTCCCCCGGCTTCAATTTCTTCACCAGCCGCTTGTACTGGGGCCGCTCAAAATCCTTGCCGGATTGCTTGTCCATGAAAATATTTCTGTCCGCCACGCCCCTGCCGTGCAGCGCCACCAGCTGGCGCTCCTCGTTCTGATCCACGCTGGACACGCGGATGTAGCCGTATGTTGCCATATACCCGCCCTCCTGTTATGTGGTTTGATTTTACACCCATAGCAGGAAACGGAAAACGCCTATCCGCAAAAGTGCGGAAATTAGTCGGCCTTTGCGCCGGTATTTTTTTGCTTTCTACGCAAAAAAGAGGACGCTAATACGTCCTCCTTTTTGATTTAATATGTCCGTATCACGGCGCTGACCTTGCCCAAAATGGAGGCATGGGTGCCGTCAATGGGGCTGTAGGCCTCGTTTTCCGGCATCAGCCATACGTGGCCGTCCTTGCGCTTCAGCCGCTTCACCGTGGCCTCATCCTCGATCAGCGCCACAATGATCTCGCCGTTGTGAGCCTCCTGTTGCTGGTGTACCACCACCAGATCCCCCGGCAGAATACCGGCATTCAGCATGGACTCGCCCCGCACCCGCAGGGCAAAATACTCGCCGTCCCGTCCGCCGGTGTCAAAGGCCAGATAATCCTCGATACACTCCTGCGCCAGAATGGGCGTACCGGCTGCCACCGTTCCCACAATGGGCACACGGCCTACCGGCGGCTCCTCTTCATGGAATTGCGGCTGCGGCGCGGCAGTCTCCTGCTGCACCGGCGGCTGCACCAGCGTGATGGTGCGGCCCTTGCGCCCCGCCTTTTTGATGATGCCCTTTTCCTCCATATGCTTCAGGTGGAAATGCACCGTGGACGGTGACTTCAGCCCCACCGCCGCGCCGATCTCGCGGACAGAGGGGGGATAGCCCTCCTGCGCCAGCATCTGGGCAATGTAGTCATAGATCTTCTGCTGCATGCGTGTCATCTGTGCCATAGGTCCCTCCTTCTCCGCGCCCTGTTGCATCATGGTCAGTATACCACACTTTTTACCGGTTTGCAACGTTTGTTCTAAAATATTTTTCAATTTTTGCTTGCTTTTTCGCCTTGCTTGTGGTAACATAATTTTTACTGTGATAGATATGCCTGTCATCTGGACAGGCATGCAAATACGTTTGGAGGGTTTTCCGTATGCTTCTCTTTGTTACGATTCTGCAGCTGATTGCTGCTCTGCTGTTGATCCTGATCGTCCTGTTCCAGTCCGGCAAGAGCCAGGGTCTGTCCGGCGCCATCGGCGGCATCGCTGATTCCTACATGGCCAAGAGCAAGGCCCGTTCTCTGGATGCCAAGCTGGCCAAGGCCACCAAGTGGCTGGGCGCTGTGTTTGTTGTGCTGACGCTGGTTCTCAACTGCATGATCGCCGCCGGCAAGTAAGCATAATTTGTATCATTAAGGCCTCCGATGTGAAAGCATCGGAGGCCTTTTCTTGTATATGTCATTTCGTAGGGATAATGCCCTCCCCTACGATACGCTCCTGTACACCTCTCCCCCCTCCGGCTCCACGCCCTTCAGCGCCAGCAGCTCCGCCACCGTGACGAACCGATACCCCTGCTGCTGCAAATGATCCACGGCCCGCAGCGCTGCGTCCACTGAGTTGAGATACCGGTCGTGGAGCAGGATGATATCCCCGTCCCCGGTGTCCCGGTAGATGATATCCAGAATTTTCTCCGCGTCCTTGCTTTTCCAGTCCTCCGTGTCCACCGACCAGTTGATGATGGGCACGGTCAGTGCCACGGTCTCCTCCTGCGACAGCAGACCGTAGGGCGGCCGCACCCAGTAATCCCCCTCTCCCAGCAGCTGGCACAGCAGGTCATTATTGCGCTGCATATCCTCCGCCGCCTCGCCGCAGGACAGCTTATCCAGCTCCTTGTGGTCGTAGGAGTGGTTGCCCACCTGATGACCCTCGGCGGCCATGCGGATGACGATATCCGGATCCTTCACCACCTGACAGCCCACCACAAAGAACGTGGCGCGGACGCCCCGCTCCTTCAGGCCGTCCAGCAGCTGTGGCGTACACCGGGGCGACGGCCCATCGTCGAAGGTCAGGGCCACGTATTTGATCTCCTCCCTATCCGGCAGCGCCGTCCCGCTGTCGGCGGCCACGGCGCTGTCCCTGTCACCGGCGATCCTCGCACCAGCGCAGACCGCCGTCAGCACCAGCGCCGCCAGTGCCAGCCATACTCGCTTCATGCCATCCCCCCTCCCGCAACTATATGCGGAAGTGGGCGCAAAAAACACAGGACGGGTTTCATACCGTCCTGTGTTTTTTATGTATCCAGCAATTCGCTGGTCATGGATACCCGTATCTCTTTCTCAGCGTCCCAGAACAGCAGGAATACCTCATCCACGCTGTCACGATCGATATCCGACACATCGTAGGTCAACAGCCACAGGCCGTCCTCCAGCGGCTCCTGACTCTCAACAAACCGCCAAATTTCCTCCTGTTCTGTGAAATCCTGTATAGAGAGATCCGGCACAAGATCGCCATCTCCCTGAACAACAACCAGCAGCTGACCGTTTGCCACACTGGCAGTATGCACCGTCACCGGCTGGCCATCGATTATAAACTGTTCTCCCAAGTCATAATCGTCGAATATGGGGTCGCTGACGATCTCCTCGGCGGGCGCTTCGGGCACGATCTCGATATCGGGGCTCAAGCCTCCCTCAGAGGTTCCCAGTCCGATAAAGAAGTTCAGCCCGCACACCGCGATAAACACCGCCACCAGCACCGCCGCGACCGCAACAAGCTTTCCGGTGGTCAGTCCGCCGCCGTGACGGACAGTCGCCTTGCCGCTTTCGTGCGCGGTCTCGTGTTCATAGCATTCCTTCTGCTGCCGGTTGGCGGCGCTCTGCCGCTGGAATTCCTCCTCATTCAGCAGCTCGGCGCTGCCATCCTGATTGAAGTCCACCCGCATACGGCTGACAGGCTTATTATACGCGCCGCAATAAGGGCACAGGTCACTGTCCAGATAGCTGTACCGCTTACCGCAGGATTTACACTTGATATTCGCCATTGTGCTCTCCTTTTCGTATCATATGTAGGACACGCAAGCCCGCAGCAACATTATGACAACGGCGATGATAACTGCATACCCAATTTCCGATCCACCCTTCTTTTTCTCTCCCTTTTCGCCAAACAACGCTCCCGTCTGATTGCCGAATTCCTTCATTTTTTCCATCAGCTGCTGGTTATTCAGTCCGGGGATACGCACCTGACGGGCCGCGCCCTCGTGGCACTCTTTCCGCTCATAGCAATCCTTGCGCTGCCGTCCCGCCGCGCTCTGCTGCAAAAACGTCTGCTCGTGCAGCAATTCCGCGTTGCCGTCCTGATCGAAGTCCACCCGCATACGGCTGCCAGGCTTGTTATACGCGCCGCAGTGGGGACACAGATCACTCTGATGATAGCTGTACCGCCGCCCACAGGCCTTACATTTGATGCTTGCCATATCGTTCCCCTCCTTTATCGCCACCACGCTTCCAATTCCTCGCTCAATGGAAAATACGCCCTGAACCGGTCAACGATCTCTTTCTCCCGGCTGAACACCACTACATAACTGCTGTCAATGGGCACGATCTCAAAGGTTGCCAGCGGGTGCTGGACGCGGTTATCACGGGCCGCCGGCAGCGGATATTCCAGCACCTGCTCCTTTGTAACGGACTTTCCAAAGGCGGACAGCACAGCCCATATCCACTGGGGATTATGGTATTTCCGCTGTAACGCTGTCAGCTCGCTGCCGCTCATCCAGCAGAATTCGTCCTCCAGCTCCGGGATATCCACGTTGCACTCGCAGTCTGTGAGCAGCCAGTTATAGTTTTCCTGAATATTCCCCAGCGCGGCAAGGACCTTGTCCAGATCTGTATATCCCACCTCGCCCTTTGCCAGGATCGCACCATAATGCATCATCGTCTATTCCTCGTTTCTCATTCAAAGTATGCCATATCGCGGCGGCATTGTCCAGCAAGTTGAAGTTGCGTTTCTGTTTTTTGTCGGAAAACCTCCGCAATTTGAAGTTTACATCCTGTGGAGCCGGCGTCCCCGACGGCCCGCCTTTATAGTTTCAGTATAGCATACTCCCTGCCGCTTTGGCAACGGCGGAGAGGAGAGATTTCGCGCTTGCGAGCGCGAGGTACTTTTGGCCGCTGTCCCAAAAGTACCCAAAAGGACAGCTTAAACCTGCGGTTTAAGAATCCGCGCACGCTATACCATTTTTTAATTTGGTGTCCTATACCGCGCGTTCACAGAACACGGTTGATTTCGTTGTGAATGACGAATCGACTTTCTTCTTGCACCGCTGCCGCTCATGCGGCGCAACGGTAGAAATAATAGCGTTGTTCGGCGCAGGCATCAGCGGCAGCGGCGCTGGAGCAGAGACGATTCTTTTAACCAAGCGAGGAGAAAAAGCTGGCGTGAACGTGCGGCACGCAGTTGCAAGTTTGCACACCGTATAGCGCGCAAGGAGGTGCAGGAACCTTGGTTCCTGCTGGCGTTCTTTTCCCCTTTCTTTCGCTACTGAAAGAAAGGGGCCGCCGGAGGCCGTCCCCGTGCCCGGAGGCACGGAACACTCAGCTTCAAAATCTTACAGCTTTGTCACCATGGGGATGATCATGGGGCTGCGCTTCGTCTGCTTATAGAGATAGCTGCTCACCGCGGATTTCACCGTGCGGCAGACCTCGCCGTCGTCCTTGCGGCGGCGGTTGGACATGCCGTCCACCTCCTTCATGGCCACCTTCCGCAT
>ENA-OUQC01000428-OUQC01000428.1-human-gut-metagenome-genome-assembly--contig:-NODE-428-length-31187-cov-11.247109_pt1 | contig 31187 bp, 27 predicted proteins | sample MGYA00237942_ERZ548815 | MGnify/ENA primary metagenome ERZ548815 (study PRJEB26490, sample SAMN05194722) | human gut metagenome | biome: terrestrial biome; feature: human-associated habitat; material... | reverse complement strand
GGCAGGACAGCACGGAGATCGCCTATGTGTCCAACAACCGGCTGTATATCACCAACATCACCGTGCTGGACAGCATCAGCATCGGCCACTGGCGCATGGACAGCGGCAATGGCCTGGCATTCAAATGGATCGGAGGATAACACCATGGCCGTAACAGAAAAAGATTTCACGCTGTCCTGGGGCGACATCACCATCGGTGTGCCCAACACCATCGCGGTAACGCGCCCCTCGTCCCAGTACAGCTTCCGCTTCCGCTGTGAATTTCAGGGCATCACTGTCAATCTGGCCGCGCCGGAGCTGATGATCGTTTCGCAGGACGACACCCGCGTGGTATTCCAGTGGACGCCGGACGAGAGCCTGTCGCTGGCCATTCCCGACAGCGTGTCCGGCACGGGAACGCTGACCATGACGGTGGCCTATACCAGCAGGTTCGAGCAGTTCAGCAACCCGGAATTCTGCGTCAAGACCTACGACTTCACCGCCTATGTGCCGGACAGCATGCGGCCCAGCGCCACGCTGACGGTGGCGCTGGTGAACGACAACGCCCTGCTGGAGCAATGGGGACTGTGGGTGCGGGGCATGAGCTGCCTGCAATACGCGGTGGAGGCCAGTGCCGTAGGCGGCGCGACACTGAAAAGCTGCCGCTTCACCTTTGCAGGACAGACCGTCAGTGGCTTTTCCGGCGTGACCGCGCCCATCGGCATGGCGGGCACCCTGACGCCTGCCGCCGTGGTGACGGACTCCCGGGGACGCACCACCACGGTGTCCGCCGCTCCTGTGGCGGCGTTCGATTACCAGACGCCGTCGCTGCGGACATCGGTGGCCTACCGGTGCAACGCCGCCGGTGTGGAGGACAGCGGCGGTGCGTGTCTGCGGGTGAAGGCCGCCGGCTCCTGCTGGCCGCTGGATGGCCGCAACACCGTGACACTGCGGGCCCGTTACCGCCCGGTGGGCGGCGTGTACGGCGGCTACACCACGCTGGTCAGCGGTCTGACCGCGCAGATCGCGGATTCGCTGGACAAGGACACCACCTATGAGGTGGAGCTGTCCGCCGTGGACACGGTGGGCAGCGTCCGGGCCGTCAGCTATACGTCCTCCAACGCGTCGGTGGCCTTCCACCTGCGCAGCGGCGGCGTAGGCGCCGCCTTCGGCAAGCTGGCGGACAGCGCCGCGCTGCAATGCGCGTGGGATGCCAGCTTCGACGGCGACATGACGGTGGTGGGTCAGCTGGCAGCGGGCAGCCTCACCGTAGGCGGCAGGACGCTGGTGGATCTGCTGTATCCCATCGGGTCGCTGTACCTGTCCACCGCCGAAACCGACCCCGGCACGACGCTGGGCGGCACGTGGCAGCGGATCGAGGATCGCTTTCTGCTGGCGGCAGGCCAGACCTATGCCGCCGGAGCCACCGGTGGTCAGGCGGCGCTGACGCTGACGGAGCAGCAGCTGCCGCCCCACATCCATCACGTGGAGGGCTTCACCAGCGTGGACTCCACCACTCACGACCACGGCGTGCCCAACGTGATCCAGGGCGGCTCCGGCGGCGAGGCCTATGCGGAAAGCTGGAGCGGCGGCACCGGAAGACGCGAGCTGACCACCAGCGCCATCTGCATCAACCACGACCACACGGTGGATCTGGATTCCCAGCCCTGCGGCGGTGGAGAAGCCGTCGGCATCCTGCCGCCCTATCTGGCGGTGTACGTGTGGCAGCGGGTAAGCTGAATACTATATATAATTAGGAGGTTTTTCTATGGCATCTACTTACCGTCAGGTGGGCTTCGGCTCCACCGGCAGCGCCGTCTCGAAATTGCAGACGATTTTGAACCAGCACGGCTACGGTCTGGCCGTGGACGGCATCTTCGGTGAAAAAACCCGCGCCGCCGTCCGGGACTATCAGAAGCGGTACAACCTGAAGCTGGACGGCATCGCGGGCCCGGAGACATGGGGCAGTCTGCTGGGTCAGAACGGCAGCAGCAGCAACGGCAGCTACACCGGCGGCGGCAGCTCCGGCAAGACCAGTACGTCCACCAACCTGCCGCTGGGCAAGGTATCCGACGGCACCGCCGCCGCGCTGGATCGGCTGGAAAAGGGCTACACGCCCTCCAGCGACGTGGAGGCGGAGCGGGCGCTGCTGGACAGTCTGGCGCTGCTGCGCCCCGGCGACTACGAATCCGATTTCACGGCGCAGCTGGACGCACTGTACCAGGAGATCAGCAGCCGCCCCGGCTTCTCCTACGACCCCGGCTCCGACGCGGCGTACCAGTCCTACGCCCTGCAATACGCCCGACAGGGCCGGGCCGCCATGACCGACACGCTGGGCCAGACCGCCCATCTCACCGGCGGCTACGGCTCCAGCTACGCACAGTCCGCCGCCCAGCAGTCCTATCAGCGGTATTTGCAGCAGCTGTCCGACGTGCTGCCCCAGCTGCAATCCGCCGCCTACAGCCGCTACCGCGACGAGGGCGACGCGCTGCTGGACCGCTATAAGCTGCTGCAGGGGCAGGACGAGGAGGCCTACGGCCGCTGGCAGGATCTGGTGAGCGCGTGGCAGAAGGAGGTCTCGCAGGCCCAGAGCCGCTACGACCAGATCAGCAGCCGCGACTTGAAGAATTACCAGCTGCTGCTGGACTATTTCGCCGACAAGGCCGCCGCCGAGCAGAAGGGTCTGCACACCTCCAAGACGGACGAGAGCGCCCTGTCCAGCATCGGCAACACCGCCTCGCTGAGCTCTACGGCGGCGGAAAGTCTGGAGCGGGCCATGAACAACTATCTGAAAAGCGGAAACGCACAGCAGGCGGACACGCTGCTGAATCAGTACAAAAACCGCATGACGCCCGCGCAAAAGGCCCGTTTTGAGGCACTTTTCGCCGCGTGGAACCACCCTCTGAGCTGGTAGTTCTTTCCATTCTCTCCCATTGGTCGAGAAAATTATGGTTGCTTTTAGGGCCATAATATGGTAGGATGGTTTTAAGCGCTGTGACCTGATGGGCGGCGCTGTTTTCCACGAGCCGGGCGGCACGTTTCCCGGCCACGCGAAAGGAGAAAAAAGAATGAAAGAATGTAACGATTGCTTTGTTCAGACTTCCCCCGTGAACGGGCGCGCTTTTTCCCGGCTGCTGGTTCTGCTCCTGTCTCTGGTGATGGCGCTGGCGCTGGTGGGCTGCGGCGGCGACAAGACGCCCGACAACTCCGATGACGCCAATGGCAATCCCCCTGTCGTGGAGCCGGACGACACCGAAAACCGCGTAGAGCCCGCTCCCGTTGTGGAGCCCAAGGACATGGAGGCCACCTTTGCCAAGTACAAGGATGTGTACGCATGGCTGGAGGTTCCCGACTTTTCCAAGATCCTGGGCACCGACCACGAGCTGTCCTACCCTGTGGCGCAGCATCCCACGGATCGCAACTACTACCTCAGCCGCGATCTGGACGGCAACAGCAACAAGGCCGGCACCATTTTCAGCGAAGCCACCTGCGAGGGCAAGACCATCAACAGCCGTGACCTGAACGATCCCGTCACCGTGCTGTACGGCCACAATCAGGCCAACCGCACCATGTTCGGCGGCCTGCAGAGCATGCTGAAGAATCTGGATTTCAGCGAGCAGCATCTGGTGTATATGTATCAGAAGGATCGCCGCGTGACCTATCAGATCGTGGGCGGCGTGCAGTATGACACCAGCCACATCATTTACTACCACGACTTCACCAACGACGAGGTGTTCAACAGCTTCTTCGACCAGCTGTGGAAGGAGACGGACGGCACCACCAATCTGGATAAGAACAACAAGCCCGTAGCGGGCGACCGGGTTCTGATCCTGTCGGTGTGCAAGAACGGCGACGACAACCACCGTTATCTGATCGTCTGCAAGATGATCGAGGATACCGCCGATCCCACCACCTGGCCCCTGAAGGACACTGCGGCTGCCGCTGGCACGACCACCACCAAGACCGACACCACCGCAAAGACCCACTAAAGAGTAAAAAAGAGCCCTGTTCCGCAAGGAACAGGGCTCTTTTTTATACGTCAGAGAAAAGTGAAGAGCGAAGAGTGAAAAGCTGCGGTGTGCCGCGAAGCGGCACGATAAAAAACAAAGTCTCCGGTGTGTCCGGAGACTTTGTTTGGTTCATGCCAGTTGCGTTTTTACTCCGTGAAGTGGACGTGGGTGAAGATGTGATCCTGACAGAAGCAGTGATAGCCGGCGCACTTGCTGCAATAGCGGAATTGCAGATCGGGATAATCGGTATCCGTGCGGCCACAGACGGCACACTTGTGATGATAGCCCTGCTGTTGCTCCTGCTTTTGCTGCTGTTGAGCCGCCCGCTTGAACTGCACCGTCTGGGGACGGTGGCGGTAGGCGGCGCGGTCGGCCATGTAATGTACCTCCGGCCAGATGAACACGGCGAAGTTCAGCAGGGCGATCACCGGCAGCAGCGCGCCGCCCCAGTTGCCCGCCATCAGGCAGCGCACCACATCAAAGGCAAACAGCGCCGCGTCCAGATAGGCCAGCCACTTCATCCTGACGGGGATGATGAAGAACAGCAGCACCTGCGTATCCGGGAACAGGAACGCGAAAGCGAAGAACATGGACAGGTTCACGTAATAGGAGCCCGCCACGGTGTAGCTCTGTCCGGAGATCAGGCTGGCGATCAGCACACCGACTGCCGTCAGCAGCACACCGCTGATGTAGTATAGGTTGAACTTGGCGGTGCCCCACTGGCGCTCCAGCGTGGAGCCGATCCAGTAGTAGAAATACAGGCTAATCAGCAGCCAGAAGATGCCGCTGCTGGTGGGAACGAACACGTAAGTGATGATGCGCCACAGCTCGCCCTTCAGCACGGCGGAGGTGTTCAGCGTCAGGAACGCCAAGGCGTTGGCGTCGTTGGCCTGGGTGAACATCATCAGAAGATAGACGATCACGTTGCCTGCCACGATGTAGAGCATCAGATTGGGGATGCCGAAACGGGGGTGCCGGGCGCAGAAGCGCTGCACCGCGTCATAGAGCTTTTTCAAGGAAGGTTCCTCCTGTTGGTTTGAATGGGACTTTGCGTTACATTGTACCCTATATGGTGGGAAAAGTCATTACTATTTTTTGAATAATTGCGGAAAAGATGTTTCGCGCTGATGCAGCGCGAGGACGGCCTTCGGCGACCCACTTTTCCCAACAGCTGGAAAAGTGGACAAAAGAGCTGGAAGAAACCAATGGTTTCTTCACTTCCTTGCGTGCTATACGCTGTGCAAAATCGTGACTGCATACCACACGTTCGCGCAAGTCTTTCTTTTTCGTTTTGTCATCGAATCGTCTCTGCTTCTGCGCCGCTGCCGCTGATACCAACGTCGAAAAACGCTTTGGGTTCTACCGTGTGGCGCGATGTGGGGAGCGATCCGAGCGCTGCCTGTGGCAGATGCAGCGGGGAAAACGGCGCAGCGCTGCCAGTGGCAGATATAGCAAGCCGTTTTCAAGGCAGTGCCCCGTTCAGCGGGCACGAAGGTGCCCACTGGACGGATGGCACAACGAGGGCCAATGCCGTTACGAAATTTTGGGCACCGCAACAGGATCATGCCGCCCTACGAAAAGGTTCTGTGAATTCCGTAGGGGCCGATGCCTACATCGGCCCGTGTGATAAAAGGACAGATTCGATAATTAGTGCGTAGGGGAGGGGCTCTGCCCCTCCTGCTCAGCTTACGATGGCTTTTCCGGTAAACGGCGGGTGGGGTAGAACCCCGCCCCTACGAATGGTATATCGTACCGTTTTGTCACCGTCAGGGCGGATACCCCAAGGGCACTCGTTCCGCTGCGCTCCACAGCGCTCGTCGTCCGCCCCTACGAATCTGCCACAAGACTACCATGCAAAAAAGGGCAGCCCGCCATTCGGTGGGCTGTCCTTTTTACAGAGATATGGTATAGAAAGGGGTGATTATGCTTACTTACCGGCCTTGGCAGCCTCGCGTCCGGCGCGGAAGGCCTTCAGGTTCAGCTCCTTGACCTTGGCAGGGACGGTCTCGGCCACGATCTGCTCCCAGTCGATCTCGGGGCAGCCCAGGGAGTCGCACATGGCGCCGAACAGCACCACGTTCATGCACTTGGGGTTGCCCAGCTGGATGGCGATATCGCTGGCGGGAACGGCGATGGTCTTGAAATTCTTCTGCATGGCCTCGATGCAGCCCTCGGGATACTCCTCGGCGCCGGAGGCGATGGTGGTGGACTTGATGGCGTAGTCATTGATGACGGCCACACCGTCGGGATTCAGGAACTCCGCGTAGCGGACGGCTTCCATCTTCTCCAGTGCCACCATAATATCCGCCTCGCCCTTGCCGAATACGGGGCCGTACACCTTGTCGCCCCAGCGGACCTGGGTGGACACGGAGCCGCCGCGCTGGGCCATACCGTGGACCTCGCTCTGCTTGACATCATAACCGGCCTTCATAAAACCGTTGGACATGATCTTGGAGATCAGGATCGCGCCCTGACCGCCAACGCCAACCAACAGACAGCTTTTTACGTTAGACATGTTACTTCTCCTCCTTTTCGATAGCACCAACGGGGCAGGCCTGGGCGCAAACGGTGCAGCCCACGCACTGGGTGCGGTCGATGAAGGCCTTGCCGTTCTCCATGGAGATGGCGGGGCAGCCCACCTTCAGGCAGCTCTTGCAGCCCACGCACTTGTCGGTATTCACCACGCACATGCCCAGATCATGCTTCACGCGCTTGATCAGCAGGCAGGGACGGCGGGTGACGATGGCGGGGTGCTTGCCCTCGTTCAGAGCGGCCACGGCGGTGTTGACGGTAGCCTTCATGGCGGCCAGATCCTGGGGATCCACGGTCAGCACGGGGTCGAAGCCGTAGGTCTTGAAGATGCTCTCCACGCTGAGCATGGGAGCCTCCTCGCCCATCAGGGTATAGCCGGAGCCGGGGTTGTCCTGATGGCCGGTCATGCCGGTGATGCGGTTATCCAGCACGCAGGGGATCATGCGGCCGTTGTTGTAGATGATCTCGGCAGCGCCGGTCATGCCGCTGTGGAAGAAGGTAGAGTCGCCCATCACGCCGAACACCACCTTATCGGTGACGCCCTCGCGCTGGAAGGACTTGGCCATACCCATACCGGCGGAGAAGCCGCCGCCCATGCAGATGCACACGTCCATGCAGTTCAGGGGAGGCGCAAAGCCCAGGGTGTAGCAGCCGATATCACCGGTGACCACGTAGTTCTTGTTCTTGGACAGGGTGTAGAAGAAGCCGCGGTGGGGGCAGCCGGGGCACAGTGCGGGAGGACGCTTGGCCACCTGCACGTCGGTGATGGTCTTGTAGTTGGGCTTGATACCCAGCACGCGCTCACGCACCAGCTCGGTGTTCAGCTCGTACATCACGCCGGTCAGCTCCTTGCCGACGCAGTCGATACCGGCGGCCTTGATCTCGTTCTCCATGAAGGGCTCCAGCTCTTCGATGACGTACAGCTTCTCCACCTTCTTGGCGAAGTCGCGGATCAGGTTCATGGGCAGAGGATAGGTCAGGCCCAGCTTCAGGAAGGACGTACCCTCGGGGAACACTTCCTTGGCGTACTCATAGGCGATGGAGGCGGTGATGACGCCCACCTTGCCGTCGCCCATTTCCAGCTTGTTCAGGCCGTTCTCCAAAGCGGTGGTGCAGCCGTACTCGGCCAGCTTCACCAGACGCTCCTCCACCAGAGGGTGGTTCAGGTAAGCGTTGGCGGGCGCGCAGATGTACTTGCGGGTATTGCGCTTGTACTCGGGAGCCACATGCTCGGTGCGCTCGCCGAACTCCACCAGGCTCTTGGAATGGCAGACGCGGGTGGTGGTGCGGTACAGCACGGGGGTGTCGAACTCCTCGGAGATCTCGCAGGCCAGCTTCACGAAGTCCTTGCACTCCTGAGCGTCGCTGGGCTCCACCATGGCGATCTTGGCGGCCCGGGCATAGTGGCGGTTGTCCTGCTCGTTCTGGGAGGAATGGCAGGAGGGGTCGTCAGCGGTGACCACCACATAGGCACCGTTGACGCCCATGTAACCGGCGGTGAACAGGGGGTCGGCAGCCACGTTCAGACCCACCATCTTCATGGTGCAGAAGGAACGGGAACCGGCTACGGACGCGCCGTAGGCCACCTCGGCGGCCACCTTCTCGTTGGGAGCCCACTCGCAGTACACGTCCTTGCCGTACTGGGGCATGTTCTCCAGAATCTCGGTGCTGGGGGTGCCGGGATACGCGGAGCAGACTTTGATACCGGCTTCGTAGACGCCACGTGCGGTGGCCTCGTTACCGGACATCAGATGTTTCATAGTTTTCTTCCACCTTTCTTCTTTTTCTTACTCTTACTTACACTCTATTGTCACTTACTATTGGAAAACGGATTAATAGATGCTGGCTTCCTGTTCGCCGTGGAGCACGCGCAGCGCACCCTCGGCCAGAGAACGCATCTCCTCCTCGCCGGGCAGGCGGATGGTCTGGGCAATCTTGCCCACATAGGCGGTGATATCGTCGCAGAAGAACTGCTCATAGGCCATGCCGCCGGTGAACACGATGGCGTCCACGTCGAAATGCAGCACGGCGGCCATGGCGCCGATATCCTTGGAAAGCTGATAGACCAGCGCCTGATAGGCCTCCACATATTTGGGGTCGCCCTCTACCACCTTGGCGCAGATGACGCGGAAATCGGTGGTGCCCAGATAGGACAGCATACCGGCCCGGCGGCCAAAGGTCTTTTTCACCTCGTCCTTGGTCTTGCCGCTGAAGCAGTAGCTGATGAGCTGGTTCACCGGCAGGCCGCCGGCGCGGTCCATGCCCATGGACCCCTCGTCCTTCACGTTGCACACGTCCACCACGCGGCCCTTCTGGTGAGCGCCCACGCTGACGCCGCCGCCCAGATGGCAGACGATCAAGTTCACATCCTCATACTTCTTGCCCAGCTCCTTGGCGGCCTTGCGGCCGATGGACTTGTGGTTCAGGGCGTGGAACTGGCACAGGCGGCGGAACTCGGCAAAGCCGGTATAGTGGGCGATCTCGGTCATCTCGTCCACGCAGACAGGGTCCACAAAGAAGGCGGGAATGCCCACCATGTCGCCCAGCTTCTTGGCCAGATACGCGCCCAGGTTGGAGGGATGCTCGCCGTAGGGCGCGGTCTCCACATCGTGCATCACCTTGTCGTTGACGGCGTAGGTGCCGCTGGGGATGGGACGGTACAGGCCGCCGCGGCCGCACACCGCGTCGAAGTCCTCCAGCTTGTAGCCGGCCTCGGTGACAGCGTTCAGGATGGCGGTCTTGCGGTAGTCCGCCTGGTCGATGACCCGCTCGAACTGATCCAGCTCTTCGGCGGAGTGGTCAATGCCCAGCTTGAAAAGCTGCTGGTCTTCATCGAACACGGCAATCTTGGTGCTGGTGGCGCCGGGGTTGATGACAAGGATCTTCATATGGGGGTTCCCTCTCTTTCTCTGATTCTATCGAATACTTCGTCAAAAATTTCACCGAATCACTTAATGAACTATTCACAGTATGGCACTTCCCTCCCCGTTTGTCAACGGCGTTTTCCCCTTGTATCGGACGCTTTGGAAAATATCGGCGTTGTGAACAAAAAAAGAAGGCGTTTGGCCGTGAAAACGACCAAACGCCACTTTCTATCCTTTACGCCTCCGCAAGGCCCCGCAGCAGGACCTCCGCCATGGCCATGCCCCGCTGGGCGATGTCGAAGTTCCCCTCGTAGATACGCCACTCCAGCAGCGTGCCGCGGTGCAGCGTCACCAGATACTCCACCACCGTGTCGCCGTCATACCGGGCGTCGATAAAGCCATCCCGGCGGCACAGCTCCACCAGCTCGGAAAGCACCCGGTAATAGATGCGGTGCTCGTTGCGCTGCAAGGCCGCCTGCTCCGGGTACTTCATGGCGTGGATAAACGCCTTGTACAGCACCGGGTCGCTGCTGCTGATCCGCAGGGACTGACCCACGAAGTCCAGCAGCTTTTCACGGGAAGTACGGGTACTGTCCGCCAGATATTCCGCCTCCAGCGTCAGGTACGCCGCGTCCACATGGCTGGTGACCTGAATGGCCAGCTCGTCCTTGCTCTTGAAGTAATGGTAGATATTGCCCACAGAGCAGCCCGCCTTCTGGGCGATCTCCTCCACGGATACATTTTCAAAGCCCTCCCGGTCGAACAGATCCAGCGCCACATTCTGGATGCGCCTACGCATCTCCAGCGCCTGCTGCTTGCGGGGGGTGAGTCTTTCTGCCATAATCAGTGAACCCCTCAATGAATTTTTCCGAATCTTATCATAACGTGAAACCGGAACGGTGTCAAGTATTTGTCTGTTTACATTGTGAAAGTTGGGGGGAGATGTGTAATGGCGCAGTCTATATGTTGGCGGGCGGGGTAGAACCCCGCCCCCTACAAAGCCATACGACAAACAACCTCACTCTCCGCCGGGTATGAAAAACGGCCGTCTTTCGACGGCCGTTTTTCATTATTTGTGGCTGCAATGGCCGCCGCAGTGTGAGCAGTTGCCAGTGCAGGCTCCGGAGCAGAGGCTCTTGCCCTGCTTTTTATTTTTAATGAGGGAATGGACAATGGAAGTGACAATGGCAATCAGAACAAGACAAATCAAAATATCAGCCATGGCAAGTGCGCTCCTTTCTCAGAATAAATAAGGTATTGTGTACGGGGAAATTACATCTTCACGCTCAGCTTGGTAGCGTCCTTGTAGGGACGGAACAGCATGTACAGCAGACCGGCCAGAACGATGACGGCCACGATGGTGCCGATGATGCTGCCGGCGCCCACAGCCCAACCGCCGAACTGGTTGATCATCAGGGCGATCAGGTAAGCGAAGCCGCACTGATAGCCGATGGCGAACCACGTCCACTTGGCGTTGTTCATCTCACGCTTGATAGCACCGATGGCCGCGAAGCAAGGAGCGCACAGCAGGTTGAACACCAGGAAGGAGTAGCCGCTGATACCGGTGAAGGCAGCACCGATGGCGTCATAGACAGTGCCTTCGCCGCCGCCGTACAGAACGCCCAGCGTACCGACGATGTTCTCCTTTGCCACCAGACCGGTGATGGAGGCCACGGTAGCCTGCCAGTTGCCCCAGCCCAGAGGCGCGAAGATCCAGGCAATGGCGTTGCCGATCTTGGCCAGGATGGAGCTGTCGATCTGCTCCTCAGACAGCATCTGGAACTGGCCGTCGACCCAGCCGAAGTAAGTGGTGAACCACACGAAGATGGTGGACAGCAGGATGATGGTACCGGCCTTCTTGATGAAGGACCAGCCGCGCTCCCACATGCTGCGGAGCACGTTGCCCAGAGTGGGCCAGTGGTAGGCGGGCAGCTCCATAACGAAGGGAGCGGGATCACCGGCGAACATCTTGGTCTTCTTCAGGATGATACCGGAGACGATGATAGCCGCCATACCGATGAAGTAAGCGGAGGTGGAGACCCATGCGCTGCCGCCGAACAGGGCGCCGGCGATCATGCCGATGAAGGGAACCTTTGCGCCGCAGGGGATGAAGGTGGTGGTCATGATGGTCATACGGCGGTCACGTTCATTCTCGATGGTACGGGACGCCATAACGCCGGGGATACCGCAGCCGGTACCGATCAGCATGGGGATGAAGGACTTACCGGACAGACCGAACTTGCGGAAGATACGATCCAGAACGAAGGCAATACGGGCCATGTAGCCGCAGGCCTCCAGGAAGGCCAGCATCAGGAACAGCACCAGCATCTGGGGAACGAAGCCCAGCACCGCGCCGACACCGGCCACGATACCGTCAAGGATCAAGCCGCTGAGCCACTCGGACGTACCAGCGGCTTCCAGACCGTTGCCGATCAGAACAGGGATACCGGGAACCCAAACGCCGTAGTCGGCGGGATCCGGCTCGTCGCCGATCTCATCCAGCGTGGCCTTGGCTTCCTCATAGTCAGTCAGCGTGGCGGTCTCGGTCTCGATGGCCAACGTCTCCTCATCCTCCACGTCATAGGTGAAGGTGCCGTCGGCGGCCAGCTGGCCGTTCTCTTCGATGTAGGCGTCATAGCCGTCCACGATCAGGGATGCCTCGCCATAGGCGTCGGCCACCTCGGTATACTCGGCGGTGCCGATGCCGAACAGGTGCCAGCCGTCGCCGAACAGGCCGTCGTTGGCCCAGTTGGTAGCCGGTGCGCCCACGCCCACCATGGCGATCCAGTACACCAGGAACATGACGATGGCGAAGATGGGCAGGCCCAGCCAGCGGTTGGTGACGATGCGGTCGATCTTATCGGAGGCGGACAGCTCGCCCTTGTTTTTCTTCTTATAGCAGCTCTTGATGACCTCGGCGATGTAGACGTAGCGCTCGTTGGTGATGATGCTCTCGGCGTCGTCGTCCAGCTCCTTCTCGGCGGCCTTGATATCGGTCTCGATGTGGGTCATGGTCTCGGCGGGGATGCTCAGCTTGGTCAGCACCTTGTCGTCGCGCTCAAAGATCTTGATGGCGTACCAGCGCTGCTGCTCCTCGGGCATGCTGTGGACAGCAGCCTCCTCGATGTGGGCGATGGCGTGCTCCACGGGGCCGGAGAAGGTGTGCATGGGAACGGTCTTGGCGCTCTTGGCGGCGGTGATGGCAGCCTCGGCGGCCTCCATAACGCCGGTGCCCTTCAGGGCGGAGATCTCCACGATCTGGCAGCCCAGCTGGCGGGACAGCTCGGGCACGTTGATCTGGTCGCCGTTCTTCTTGACGATATCCATCATGTTGATGGCGATGACAACAGGGATGCCCAGCTCGGTCAGCTGCGTGGTCAGGTACAGGTTACGCTCCAGGTTCGTACCATCGATGATGTTCAGGATGGCGTCGGGACGCTGGTCGATCAGGTAGTTACGGGCCACCACTTCCTCCAGCGTGTAGGGGGACAGGGAGTAAATACCGGGCAAGTCCATGATGGTCACGTCGTCGTGCTTCTTCAGCTTGCCTTCCTTCTTCTCCACCGTAACGCCGGGCCAGTTGCCCACGAACTGGTTGGAGCCGGTCAACGCATTGAACAGCGTGGTTTTACCGGAGTTCGGGTTGCCCGCAAGGGCAATTTTAATTTGCTTTTCCATATACGCTCCTTTCGGATAGCTGACGCTAACCGTCACACAAAATTTTTTACTCGACCTCGATCATTTCGGTATCGGCCTTGCGCAGAGACAGCTCATAGCCGCGCACCGTGACCTCCATGGGATCGCCCAGAGGGGCTACCTTGCGGATGTACACCTCGGTACCACGGGTGATGCCCATGTCCATGATGCGGCGCTTGACGGGGCCTTCGCCGTGGAGCTTGACGACCTTCACGGTCTGGCCGATCTTGGCCTCTTTCAACGTTTTCATACGTCTCCTCCTTATCACACGATATTTATATAAAATTCAAAAAATAAAGACGCAGTAAAGCTTCGCAGCCGCCAGTGTGTCCGAAGGACGCGCGTAGCGGCTGCATCCTCTTGGCAGAAAAATCGTCAGATTTTTCGTCAGTTAAGCTTACACCATGATCTTCCGTGCCATTTCCTCGCTGATAGCCACGCGGGATTCCTTGACCTTGACGATCACGTTGCCGCCCAAGGAGCTGATGAGTGTTGCCTCGCCGCCCGCTACAAAGCCCAGATTTTCCAGATGCCTGCGCACCTCGTCATTTCCGCCCACATGGTGGATGATCTGTTCCTCTCCCACGTTGGCCAATGTCAACGGCATCATACGCTTCCCTTCTTTCTGTCGGAGCTTTCTATTAGCATGAGCTAACCTTCCCGTCAAAAAAATAGTTAGCCATTTCTAACCACGCCAATATTATAGTTAGCGTGAGCTAATTTGTCAACAGAAAATTTACATTTTTTTGTCGAAAAAAGGATTTCATCCACTTGCCCACCGTCCGCCGCGCTGCGGAGACTTATGTTTGTGCATTTTCTACGACGCAGCAACGAAAAAAGAGGAGGAACTACGTCCTCCCCTCTCAGCTTGTCAAAAAAGTTCCACATGGAACTTTTTTGACCGCGCTTTCCGCCGAGCATTTTGAACTCGTTCAAAATGCTATCTTCCGAAAACCTTGCTATAGCAAGGTTTTCGGCGGCGGTTTATTTTACCTGAGGCGGGCCTTGCCCCCTCAAACTCCCCCGCTACTCACTTATCGAAACGTACAGCATAGTTTTTCGACAGACTGAGGGGAGGAACTACGTCCTCCCCTCTCCTTATATTCATATTATATCCAGCGCTCCAGCGTGACGGACAGCCGTCCCTTTCGGGTGGTGCCGCCCACCTGTGCCAGCGCTGCCTTGCCCAGTCCTCGCACGGCGATGCGGTCGCCCTGCTGTAATTGCCGGTCGCCCTTGAGACACACCAGATCGTTGACGGCCACCCTTCCGGCGGCGATCAGCTGTCCGGCAGGCCCTCGCGCCAGTGAAAAGGCCGACCCCACCAGACAGTCCAGCCGCAGCGAGGGCACCGTGTCCCTGATCTCCCGCTTTTCCACCGCCGGGCGCTGCACCTCCGCCAGCGGGATCACCGACAGGTGCAGCTTCGTCCGGCCCGCGCTGTCCCACTGCTCCAGCAGGTAGGGCAAGATCTGCCGCGTCACCAGAATGTCGCACTGTCCGGCAGAGACATAGATATCCCCCACCGTTTCCCGCTTGATGCCCGCACCCATAAGGCTGCCCAGAAAATCCCGGTGGGTCAGTGCGTCCTTCTCATAGTACACGGCCCGCACGGCAGCCGCCGGGCCGTCCTCCGAGGTCAGATAATCCTCCGGCAGATACTCCGGCACGTAGCAGGCCATGCAGCGCTCCGCCCCGTCGCAGCCGCCGAAAAACACCAGCGGCACATGGGGCAGCAGCTTCTTCACCATGGCCTGCTCACGGGGCGAGAGAAACGCCGTGCAGCTGAAGATCTCCCGCTCCGCCCCGTGGTTCAGCTTATCGTAGAGTCGGGCCAGCAGCAGCCGATCCTCCTCCGTTTCCGCCGCCGCGGCGATGCAGCGCTGTTTGTCCATACCGTGTTCCTCCCCTGTTTTCTTCTGCCGCTATTATAGCCGCCCGTCCCCCTGTCCGTCAAGGCCGGCGCAGAAAAGCACCCTGTCCGCCACGGGTACAGGGTGCTTTTCTTATGATTACTTTCCATTCCTTATTGTTTCCTTGCCGGCGCACACAGCACGACAAGCCCATTGAGCAGTACCGCGGCAGCGCATACCGCCATTGCCGCCGTCATACCAAAAACGCTTTCCAGCGCACCGATCAGGGGCGACGACACACTGTACCCGCCCATGAGAAAGACAAACGCCAGCGTCGAGGGCAAAAACGTCTCTCCCTGATAGATCTGACACACGTTGGAGATAATGACCGGGATCATCGCGCCGTTCAGCAGCGCTCCCACAGAGATACAGACACACATCAGCACGCTGTTGTGCAGAAGAATCCCCGCCAGGATCAGCACCGCCGACAGGAGCGACGACCAGCAGATATATCTTTTGACCGGAATATGCAGCAGCGGAACAATAAACCGCGACGCCGTCATGCCCAAGTAATACAGCGAAAGGGCTATGCTGCCGATATCGCTGGCCAGTTCCACCTCCATATAGCGCTTGACCCAGCAGATCAGGCCCATCTGGTAGATCGCGTGGAAGAAGATGGCGCAGACCAGCACGCAGAGCAGCGGATTGCGGAAAAAGACACCGATCGCCTGCCATTTCACAGGCTCCGCCGCCGGCGGCACCTCCTGCACATATTCCTTTTTCAGTCTGAGCACCGTGGGCAGGACATACAGCAGAATGATGACGCCAATGCCAAAAACCACCACATAGACCCGCTCCCAGGAGCGGCTGCTCCGAAGCACCTGATTCAGGATCACAGGAAACAGGATTCCCGCCGCCCCATGGCAGCCATGCATCAGGCACATCATCTGCTCCGCGCGCTTTCCCTGATGGAGATCGGCCACCATGGACGAATTCAGCACATCCACGAAGCCAAAGCCGATCCCCAGCACGGTAAAGGCCGCGATAAATGACGGGAACGGCATATCCATGCTCAGCGGCAGCGTCATGCCCACCAGCAGGATCAGGGCAAACATGTGCAGCTTATGCTTATCGACTCGTCCGATCAGGAACAGCGAAGAAACGACTGCGATAATGCACCCGATATTTTGAAAGGAATTGGGGTATCCCTGCTGCGAATCGGTAAGCCGGTAGAATTCGATCAAGCTGGAAAGCAGCGTGCCGTGTGACGCATTGATAATCGCCAGATAAGTCGTACAGCAGCAGATCGCGGCTGTATACAAATTTTTATGCCGTGCGTTCATATACTCACTCATTCTTTCCCTGTAGACAGAATTTGCGCGTCTCATCGTTTTCAGCCGTCTCCGCTATCAGCAGTAGGCGTATCTCCTGCTACAGAGATACGCCTACCGCTTTTGGGGAGATCAGCACAAAGTGAAGAGGCAATGCAAATCAGTTCTTAATCTCATAGTAATACTTATCATAGTTGTCGAGCGTGCAGAAGCCGCCGGACCACTCGACCGCGCAGGGAACATCCTTGCCGTCCATGTAATCTCTGACTTCCTTAATCATCTCAGGCACCATGGTATTGAACACCTGGAACACGCAGCCGTACAGAGAGCCGTCCTTAATCAGCGCCAGCTCGTCGGGAGAGCCGTCATAGCCGATCACGACCACGCCGTCCTTGCCGGCCGCCTTGACCGCGTTCACGCAGGCAACGGCCATTTCACCGTTCTCGCAATAGATCACATCCACATCGGGGCAGGCCTGCAGGACATCCTCCGCGGCAGTGTAACCGTCCTCGCGGTGGAAATTGCCAAACGCGGTGGCTTCAATCTTGATGTTGCTGTAGCTTGCCAGCGCGTCAACAAAGCCGTTGTAGCGATCCGCTTCCAGACTCAGGCCGTAAATACCGCGCAGGATGCAGACCTTTCCGCCCTTTTCGCCCAGAAGGTCGATCACCTGCTGCGCGGCGATACCGGCCGCCACATAGTTATCCGTAGCGTGCTGGGTAATCACGTTCACATCGTCCATGATCGCATCCAGAATGAACACGGGAACGCCCGCTTTGTTGCACAGCTCGATGGCCGCCTTGGAGGCCTCGGTATCAGCGGGACGCAGGCCGATCACATCGCAGCCGGCTTCCAGCAGATCCTCCACGTTGGACAGCTCCTTGGCCACGTCCTCGTCAGAGACCAGATAAGTCAGTTCAAAATTATACTTGGGGCAATACTCCTCCAGTACCTGCCGCCAGTTGACATAAATGGGGTTATCCAGAGAATTGAACACGAAGCCCATCTTCAGGGTCTTGGACTCGGTGTTGGTGCTGCCGTCCTCAGTCTGAGCGGGGGTGTTCGCGTCCCCGTTCGCGTCCTGCTGATCGCTGCCGCCGCAGCCAGCCAGCAGAGAAAGGGTCATTACCAGGGCAAGGATCAATGCGAGTGTCTTTTTCATGTTTTTTCCTCCTTTAGTTTATGTCTATTTATTAAAAGTCTTTTCGTAAGGCTTTTAATCACTCTTTTGTCGACTTGGACAGCGCACGGTCAACAAACACCGCCGCCAGTATCACGCAGCCCTTTACGATGTCCTGCCAGTAGGCGGTGACGCTGAGCAGGTTCATGGCATTATTCAGCACACCGATGATGAAGGCGCCCACAAACACGCCGATAATGGAGCCGCGGCCGCCATCCATACTCACGCCGCCCAGCACGACCGCCGCGATGGCGTCCATCTCAAAGCCTTCGCCGGCCGTCGGCGTAGCGGAGGAGAGACGTCCCGCGGAGATATAGCCGCTGATGGCGCAGCAGAAGCCGCTGACGGCATACACGATGATCTTAACGCGGGCCGCGTTGATGCCGGAGAGCACCGCCGCGCGCTCATTGCCGCCCACGGCATAGACATGGCGGCCGAACTTTGTGCGGTTCAGCACAAACCACGCAATGGCAAACAGCAGAACCATCAGCACCACCGGAACCGGGATCGGCCCGAAGTAACCGGTGCCCAGCCAGTTGAAGCCGCTGCCCGGCGTAGAGATCGCCGTTCCTCCGTCGTAGACCTGCGTAATACCGCGGCAGATGGTCATGGAGGCCAGCGTGGTAATAAAGGGTGCGATCTTGATCTTGGCGATCACAGTACCTTCCAGCAAGCCAATGCCGATACCGATCAAAACGCCGAGAACGGCGGCCAGCTGCCAGGGCATATGCGCCGCCAGGCCGCAGGCGCAGGTAGCCGTCAGCGCGTAAAGCGAGCCGACCGACAGATCGATGCCGCCCGTCAGGATCACGAAACACATGCCGATGGACAGGATACCGTTGATCGAAACCTGGCGCGCTACGCTTAGCAGGTTAGAGGTGGTCAAAAACTTGTCCGTCAGAAACGAGACCACAATAAAAATCAACAGCAGTACGATAAGAATTCCATATTTTTGATAGATAACAGACAGCTGAGGAGCTTTTTTTGTTTTCATGATTTGATTACCTCTCTTTTCAAGCCAAATGCGCACTGTGTCAGTGCATGCTCTGTGCACTCCGCATGACTGAATTCTCCTGTTATCGCGCCATTATGGAACACCAGAACCCGGTCGCTGATCCCCATTACCTCCGGCAGCTCCGAGGATATGACGATCACAGCGACTCCCTGTGCTTTCAATTTATTGATAATCTGATAAATATCCGCTTTCGTTCCCACGTCGATGCCGCGGGTCGGTTCATCAAGGATCAATGCCTTCGGATGGGTCATCAGCGCCTTCGCAAGCAGGGCTTTCTGCTGATTGCCGCCGCTGAGCGTCTGAATCTCCGTTTTCGCGGCAGGCGTCTTGATGGAAAACTCCTGGATCATCTCGTCGCAGAGCTTTTTCTCTTTCCGGAAACTGATAACGTTCCCCTGGCAGATCTGCTGGATAGACGGCAGCGTCATGTTGAAATCCACTCCGGCGCCGGAAATAATACCGTCTGCCTTTCTGTCCTCCGTGGAGTAGTAAATTCCCAGCCTGTGCGCATGCGCTACCGACTTCAGCTTGACCGGCTCTCCCATCAGAAGCAGTTCGCCGCCCGCCAGCCTTTCCGTGCCGACGATACAGCGCATCAGCTCCGTGCGTCCGGAACCCACCAGCCCGTAAAGGCCCACCACTTCTCCGGCGCCGACCTGCATGGATACCTCCGCCTCCGTTCCATTCCTGCGGCACTTCCGCAGTTCAAGGACTGTACCGGCAGGCTCCGCCGGTTCATACGGAAACTGATTTTTCAAATCACGGCCGATCATCAGCCGGATGATATCGCTCTTGCTGCAATCTCCGATGTTCCCGGAGTCAACGTAGTGTCCGTCACGCAGCACAGAAAATGTATCGCATATCTCCGGCAGCTCATCCAGGCGGTGGCTGATGTATATCACCACCTTGTTCTGCTTCTTCAGCTGCCGGATGATGTCGAACAGCAGCACCGTCTCCTTGTCCGTCAAAACATCGGTGGGCTCATCGAAGATAAACACCTCCGCGTCGCCGTCAAGCGCCTTCGCGATCTCAACGACCTGCTGCTTGGCGATCGGAAGGTTTTTCACCTTCGTCGTCGGATCCAGATCGATATTGAACCGATTCAGCAGCTCCGCCGCGCGTTTGTTCATCTCTTTGCGTTTGAGAATACCCAGACCCGATATGGCTTCTTTTCCGAGGAAGATATTCTCGGCAATGGAAAGCTCCGGTATCAGATTCAGCTCCTGATGGATCGCGGCGATCCCCAATTCAGCAGCCTTATGCACCGTCATATGCGGGATTTTCTTCCCATTGCGGAAAACCTCGCCCTCCGTCGGCGTGTATACGCCGCTGAGGACTTTGATAAGCGTGGACTTTCCGGCGCCGTTCTCGCCCAGCAAGGCATGCACTTCCCCACGTTGAAATTGCATGCTTACATCATTCAGCGCAATCACTCCCGGAAATTTCATGGTGACGTTCCGAACTTCTAATGCGCAGTTTTCCATTCGATTTCCTCCTCGTTCCGATAGCATCCGCTCTATCAGAAACTATTCATTCAAGTCAAACAGGATCTTAAACGCCTTCGCCTCGGCCGTTTGGGTAAAGGCCTCCTCATACCGCTCCAGCGGCAGCTTTTCAGAGATCAGGAGCCTGCAGTCCAGCTTTCCCTCTTCCATCAGGCGCAGCGTTGTCATCCAGTCGGGCATGGTCTTTGCGTAGGAGCCGACATATCGCAGCTCCTTTTTGATAACAGGCGAAACATCCGTCTCATACCGCCCATGGGGGATTGCGATCTGCACAACCGTTCCGCACTTGGCCGTCAGCCGGAAGCACGTCTCCAGCCCGCCATAGCTGCCGGTACATTCCGCGGCAATATCCGCGCCATAGCCATCCGTCAATTTATGAAGAAGCGCCGGCAGATCCTCCTTCTCCGTGTCGACCACATACGGGATCCGCAGCTGCCGGGCAAAATCCAGACGGCCCGCGTCACGGCTCAAGCCGGCCAGCACGACGGTGCATCCCATCGCCTGCGCCGCCATGGCGGCCGTAATGCCCATGATGCCCGGCCCCATGACCAGCACCACCTGCCCCGGCTGCGCGTGAGCCATCTGCTCCATGGCGTGTACGCCGCAGGCGATCACCTCCGCCAACGCGCCCTCCTCAAAGGAGACAGCGTCCGGCAGGTGCAGCACCATACGGGCGGGAACCACCATAAACTCAGCCATAGCGCCGTTTTCCGCTGATCCGATGGAACGGCGCTCCACACACATGTTGATCTGTCCCCGCCGACAAAACCGGCATTTCCCGCACAGATGATAGTCGTTGGTCACGATCACCCGGTCGCCCGCCTGAAACTCCGTTACGTCCGGCGCGGTCTCTTCGATCACGCCGCTCATCTCGTGTCCCAGGATCACCGGCAGGCGAAGCTTTTCGCTGCCGTTTTTCCAATATCCCACATCCGTAGAACACACTCCCGCAAAGCGGGTGCGGATCTTGACCATTCCCTCCGTCACCGGCGGTACAGGGAATTCACGCAGCGCAAGCGCTCCGTTTTCCGTCAGACAAACACCTTTCAAGCCGTTTCACCCCTTATGTACAGATCGCCCAAAGGCATCCAGCGCCGCTTCGCGTACCATTTCGCACAGCGACGGATGCGCCACGATCATCTTCTCCCACTGCTCCGCTGTCAGGCCGTCGGCAACCGCAGAAGCGGCCATGGCGATCATTTCCGAGGAGTTTTCGCCTACAATGGTAACGCCCAATGTCCGGGTCGTCTCCCTGTCCGCCACCACGAACACTGCGCCGGAAGCGCCTTCCGCCAGCGCCATGCCGTTGGCGCCGTAGTCAAAGCTGCCCAGCACCGGCTCATAGCCGGCCACTTTCGCGCTCTCGGTCGTCAGACCCACAGCGGCAAAGCATGGGATCGTATAGGTGCAGACCGGCACAGGCACCGTACCATACGGCCTGTCCTCGCCCAGCATGTCCGCCAACGCGGCCTCTCCCTCGGCATAGGCCGCGTGAGCCAGCTGGTAGCCGCCCACCACGTCGCCGATGGCGTAAACGCCGGGCAGATTCGTGCGCTGGCGCTCGTCCACCACGACGCACTTTTTCTCATCCATCCGCAAGCCCAGCGCCCCGGCATCAATACCGGCGAGATTCGTCTTTCGCCCGGCGGCCATCAGCACCTGCTCACAGTCGGTAAACTGCTCTTTGCCGTCCATTTCGTAGACCGCCCGCAGCAGACCGCCATTCTTCTCAATACGCAGCATCTTCGCGCCGGTTTTAAGGGCGATGCCCTGTTTTTTCAGGTCATTGACCAGAATACGCACCGCTTCCTTCTGTTCGCGGGGCATCAGCTCCGGCATCATCTCCACCACCGTCACCTCGGTGCCATAGGCCGCGAAAGCGCAGGCCAGCTCCAGCCCGATCACGCCGCCGCCCATGACCACCATGCTGCGGGGCAGACTGGGCAGATTCAGCGCGCCGGTGGAATCGATGCAGTACTCATGCCCCGGCACCGGGATCATCATCGGCACGCTGCCGGTGGCGATCACCACATACCTGCCCTGATATTCCCTGCCATTGCAGGCGACCACGCGATCCGGCTTCAGCACCGCTTCTCCCTCGATGACCGTCGCTCCCGCCTTTTTCAGCAGGAATTTCACGCCGTTCACCAGCTTTCCGGTGACTTCGCTCTTGCCCTTCTGGATCTGCTTGAAGCTGAAGCTTCCCGCGTCGCGGAAAATATCCTTCCGCACCAGCGCCCGAACCTTTTCCATGGCGTTGGCCTTGTCCACCAGATACTTGGTGGGGATACATCCCACGTTCAGGCAGGTGCCGCCCAGATGCTCCTTTTCAAACAGAGCCACGCGCATACCCTTTCTGGCAGCCGCGATCCCCAGCGAATAACCGCCCGGGCCGCCGCCGATCACTAACACATCATACTGTTCCATGGTCTGTCACCTCTGTCAATACAGCATCAGGGCCGGTTCTTCCATCAGCGCTTTCAGCTCCTGCAGGAACTGCGCGCCGTAAGCGCCGTCAATTATGCGGTGGTCAAAGGAACCCGTTACCGTCATCATATGGGCGGGAACGAACTTTTCGCCGTCCCACTCCGGCTTCACCTTAATGGAGCCAACCGCCAGAATACAGCTCTCCGGCGGATTATCGATCGCAACGAACTGCTCCACATCATACATACCCAGATTGGAAATGGTAATGCTGCCGCAGCCCATATCATCCGGAAGCAGCTTGCTGTCCCGCGCCTTTGCGATCTGCGCCTTGTAATCCCCGGCGATCTCCGCCAGACCCTTGCTGTCGATATGTTTGACCACCGGCACCACCAGCGCGCCATCCAGCGCCACCGCCAGTCCCACGTTGGTATGCCGGTACACACGCACCTCGCCATTTTCATAGCGGGCGTTGACCAGCGGGAACTTCCGGGACGCCACAGCAATGGCCTTGGCCATCATGTCGTTATAGGACAGCTTGACGCCTTTCTTTTCTTTATAGGTATCCCGCAGCGCCATGCAGGCTTCCATTTTGATCGCCGTCGTACACTGCCAGCAGGGGATCTCACTGAGAGATTCCCGCATCCGCTTGCCGATGATCTGGCGCATACGGCTCATGGGAAGCACTTCATACTCTGCCGCCGCCACCGTTGCCGCGGGTACTGCCGCGGCAGCCGGCACATAGCCCTCCACATCCCGGCGGGTAATGAACTGCCCGTTGGCGGCGGTCACATCCCGGATATTGACGCCGCGCTCCTTTGCCATCCGCTTGGCATTGGGCATGGCAGGATAGACCGGATGACCGGCAGCCGCCGGAGCGTCGGAGACGGCCGGAGCGGCCTGTTTTACCCGCTGGCCCTTGATGATGGGCAGATATTCCTCCTGCTCCGTCACCTCGGCAGGCGCGGCGGCAGGGGCCGCAGCGGGAGCACCCGCGCCGCCGCGGACATAGTTCGCCGCATCGGCAGCCTTGCCCACAACGGCAAGAACCGTACCCGCAGTCACCTTGTCGCCTTCCTCCACCAGAATGTCAAACACCTGCCCGGCGGCAAAGCTCTCCACCGGCAGAATGGCCTTATCCGTCTCCGCCTCGCACAGTACGTCGCCGCGCTTGACGGTATCGCCGATCTTGACATTTATACTGACAATGGTCGCTTCGTCTGTTGTCTGGCCGGCGCTGGGCATCTTGATCTCCGTGCCCACAGCCGCCGGAATATGTACGGCAGGCGCGGCGGTTTTCTCTGGCGCGGCAGCCTTCTCCGGAACGGAAGCGGCGGTCGCTTCGTCATGATACTGTTCTCCGGGCTTTCCTACCACTGCCAGCACAGTGCCCGCAGTCACCGTATCGCCCTCGCTGACCCGAACCGCCAGCACAGTGCCGTTGGCAAAGCTCTCCACCGGCAGAATGGCCTTGTCCGTCTCCGCCTCACACAGCACATCGCCGCGCTTGACAGTATCGCCCGGCTTCACATTAACAGACACGATGCTGGCCTCGTCCGTTGTCTGGCCGGCACTGGGCATCTTGATTTCAGTCATAGTATTCTCCTTATCCGCTCACATCTTTGCCAGCTTACGGGCGGCCTCTGTGATACGCTCCACAGAGGGGATCACGAAGCTCTCCAACTTCGGAGAAAACGGCGTGGGGGTATCCGGCGCCGCGATACGGACAACGGGCGCGTCCAGCGACATGATGGCGTGTTCCGCCACATAGGAGGCCAGCTGCGCTCCCCAGCCACCGGTATAGGTATCCTCGTGAACGATCATCAGCTTCCCTGTCTTTTCAATGGAGCGCAGCACGGTGTCGTAATCAAACGGAACCAGCGTGCGCGGATCAATGATCTCACAGCTGATGCCCTCTTTCTCCAGAATCTCGGCCGCCTGCATCGCCTTGTACCACATCAGCATATTGGCCACGATGGTCACATCTTTGCCTTCACGGCGGATCGCCGCCTGACCAAAGGGGATCGTGTAATCCTCATCGGGAACCTCTCCCATGGTGCTCAGCTGTCCGGCCTCCTTGCGCTTTCCGCCGTACAGCAGCTTATGCTCAAAAACCAGAACCGGATTGTCATCCCGGATCGCCTGCTTCATCAGGCCCTTGGCGTCATACGCCGTAGAGGGGCAGATGACCTTTAAGCCGGGGCAGTGGATAAAATAGCTCTCCAGCGACTGGGCATGCTGCGCGCCGCGGTTGGTCGCGCCGCAGGGCGCCCGCATAACCATGGGAACATGCACCGTACCGCCGGACATATAGCACATCTTGGCAGCCTGATTCACCAGCTGATCCATCATACAGAACAGGAAATCGCCATACTGCAGATCGGCCACCGGCCGCATGCCGTTCATGGCCGAGCCAACGCAGACGCCGGAGATCAGGATCTCGGCAATGGGAGTATTGATGCAGCGGATCTTTCCGATATCCTGTCCCTTCAGCTCAAAGCCCTCGTCCTTCGCCACGCGGACATTTGCGCCAAACTCGTCTCCGATCCCTTTTGTTACGGTAAAGGCGCCGCCCATACCACCGGGAATATCTTCATCCTCACCCAGCACGAACACGCTGGGATCTCTGCGCATTTCCTCAGCAATGGCGCTTTTATAAGCGTCAGCGATCGACATCATCGTCATAATTTTCAACCCTCCCAAAATACATTGTGCAGCGCGGACTCATTTTCGGGCAGCGGGGCTGTCTTTGCATACTCGACCGCGTCGTCGATCTCAGCCTCCACCTTTTCCTCCAGCACCTTCAATTCCGCCTCGGTGATAACGCCTTCCGCCAGAATGCGTTCGCGGAACATCTTGACAGGGTCATGCTCCTGGATCCAGTGCTTTTCCTCGTCCTTGGGCCGGTAGCCGCAGGCGTCGTTCCGGGAATGGCCGCCGTGGCGGTAGGTCTTGAGCTCCAGGATCGTGGGGCCTTCGCCCGCCCGGGCACGCTCGATGGCGCGGGTCGCCGCCTCGTTGACAGCCAGCACATCGTTGCCGTCCACCACCTCGCTGGGGATCCCGTAAATCGCCGCGCGGTCAGCGGCGACATTCTCCTGACAGCAGGTCAGCGAGATGGCGGTATTGGCGGAATAGCCGTTATTTTCGCACACATAGATCACCGGCAGCTTCCACAAGCCCGCCGCGTTCATCGTCTCATGATAGGAGCCTTCATTGGAGGCGCCGTCGCCGAAGAAGCAGACCACCACATTGTCCTCGCCGCGCATCTTGAATGCCAGCGCCGCACCGGCGGCAATGGGCAGATTGCCGCCCACGATCGCATTGGCCGTCATGGCGCCTACGGAAATATCGCCCGTATGCATGGCGCCGCCGATTCCCTTGCAGCAGCCCTCCGCCGCGCCGAACATCTCGCACATCATGGCCTTGACCGAGATGCCCTTTGCGATATCATGGCCCGCCGGACGGTGCGTAGACGCCATCCAGTCGGATTTTCTCAGATCATACAGCATGCCGACCGCGCTGGCCTCTTCACCGGTAGACTGATGGATCGTTCCGGGCATGATGCCTTCCAGGAAAAGATAGTAGATGCTCTCCTCATATTTGCGGATGCGGTACATCATTTCATACATGCCGAGCGCTTTTTCTTTTGTCGGAAACTTGCTCATAAAAATCACCTCATGAATAAAATTGTCTGTTTCGTGCCCCGGTTCCCGCGGTATATCCGCACCGCCGCTTTACTGCTTCTGCAGATCCGCATAGCCAAACACCGTCTGCAAAGCCAGCTTCCAGCCGCGCAGACGCCGCTGGCGCTCTTCTTCGGGCATTTGGGGCAGGAATGTTTTGGCTTCCATCACTTCGCTCAGCGTCTCCCGGCCGAACAGCCCCAGGGACAGCCCCGCCATATAGGCCGTGCCAATGCCGGAGCGCTCTTCCGCAAACGGCGTGATGACCGGGCAGGCGAACAGGTCGCTCTGGAATTGACTGAGATAGGCGTTTTTGGACGGCCCGCCCGTAACATAGACCTGACTGATGGCAACGCCGGAATCCTTTGTCATGGCGGCGGCAATATCCGCATACTGGAACGCGATGCTCTCCAGCGCGGCCCGCACCAGCTCCGCCTGACCGGTCAGCCGGCTCATGCCCACAAAGGCGGCGGTGGCGTCATTTCTCCAGTGCGGGCAGCCGATGCCCGTAAACGCGGGCACCAGGAACGTGTGGTCGTCCGGGTTTGCCGCAAAGGCCAGCGCCTCAGTGTCGGACGCATGCTCCACCAGTCTGGCGTTCTTTTCCAGCCACGCGATCACCGCGCCGGAATAGTTCGTCACGCCGTCAAACATATAGCGGATCTCATCTCTGGTTTTCCACGCGATGCAGGTCGTGACGCCGCTTTTGGACAGGATGGGCGTATCGCCCAGATTATACATAACGCAGCTTCCCGTTCCGGAGGAAACCGTAGACGTACCTTTTTCGTAGCAGCCATTGGAGAAAAAGCTGGCGTTTGAGTCCCCCATGTCCGCGTGAATGGGAACCGGATGCTCCAGCAGGCCGAACAGGTCTGTCGTACCGAACAGCGAATCCGAATCGCACACCTCCGGCAGGCACTCCTTGGGCAGCCCGAACAGCCGGCACACATCGTCGTCCCAATGCATATCAAAAATGTTGTACAGCTGCATTCTGGTGGCGTTGGAGTAGTCGGTCTTATGCACCCGGCCTTCCGTCAGGTTCCAGATGACCCACGAGTCCATCGTACCGAAGCACAGCTCGCCTCTCGCCGCGCGTTCCGCGGCTCCGTCAACATTTTCCAATATCCAGCCCAGCTTCGCGCCGGAGAAAAACGGCGATAACTGCTGGCCGGTACGCTGATGAACCAGATCAGCGCCGCCCGCTTTTTCAATGCGGCTCACCAGATCCTTCGCGCGGCTGCACTGCCACACCACCGATTCGCAGACAGGCTTTCCCGTTTTGCGATCCCATGCCATGGCGCTCTCCCGCTGATTCGTCACCGCTACCGCGGCAATACGCTCTCTGTCGATCCCGCTGTCCTCCAGCAGGGTTTTCAGCACGATCCGCAGATTCCGCGCGATCTCGTCCGGGTCATGCCCGACCCATCCCTTACTGTTGATAAGCTGCTTATGCTGCACATCACGTTTCATAACAAAGCGTCCGCTTTCATCGATCAGCATTGCTTTGGTCGACTGTGTGCTCTGGTCGATTGAAAGGATATACGAGTGTTTCATGATGCTGCCTCTTTTCGTATTTATTATTGTCCAACTGTCATTCACGCCAAAGTCGGCTCCGTCAGCGACGGCACATCGGTATTCAGGTAGAGATAGCCCGGAAAGCCTTCCATTTCCCCCACCACAAAGCGGTGTGCCACTCTTTTTTCCTCCTGCGTCTCCGGGGCATCCAATACGATGCCGTGCTTTCCCAGCAGGCGGAACGTATGGATCGCATACCCCAGCAGCTGGTCGGAATATCCTTTTCCCTGCAATTCCGGTTTTATGCAGTGGCGAACCATGTGTCCCGCGGAGGGCGGAAAACGCCCGTCCATATCCAGCTCCACCACTCCGCTTCGCTCGTCATGAAGCAGTGAAAACGCAATGAACCGGCCGTCCTTTTCCATGCGCCGCAGCGCTTCCTCCCGCCACGCGGCTTCGTCCGACGGCAGGCTGTGCTCCATCGCATACTGCCTGCGGAACGCCAGATAATCCGCCATATCCTCTTCGGAATCCGCGTCAAACGTCTCGAAGCTCATATTGACATCCGCGCCGGCCACACCGCTCCACGCTCTCTGCAGCTCCGCCGGAAGATGGCTGCTGTCGCTCATGGCAAGAACCGTGATCGTTCCATCCTCCGCTACCTCCAGTTCATTCACGGAGGTGTTGTCGCCATGCCCGTACTTTTTCACCTCAGACATGGGGCGGCCCGCTAATTGGCACAGCATGGATTTTATGGTGCAGGAATGACTGATGACCAGCGCCGTTCCCTCGCCGACCTCCCGCGCGATGCGGCGGATGCCTTCGATCCCCAGCGCCGCCGCCTGCTGGAAGGTCGTGCCGCCCGGCGTAATCAACTCCCAGGGCGCGCTGTCCCACACGGCGTATTCCTGCGGATATCGTCTGGGGATATCACCCCAAGCCATGTCCTCCCAAACGCCGGTCGTGATCTCACGCAGCAGCATCCGGGTCTTAATCGGAAGCCCATGCTCCTCCGCGATCCTCTTCGCCGTCATGACGGAACGGAAAGTATCACTGGAATAGATCGCATCAAGATGTACCTTCTCAAACCGGCGCCGTAAACACTCGTTTTGCGCATAGCCCTTTGTCGTTACCAGTCCGTTGAATTGTGCCTGTGCCCGACGGCAGGCGTTTCCCTCAGATTCACAGTGGCGAACCAAGTATATCTTTGTCATACTTTCCCTCGCTTACTAATAATATTATTAATATCATTTCAAAAATTATTAATTTATCGTGTTGTCGTTCTGCTTTCTTTTTGTTTAGAATATACCATCTCCCCTTCGTTGTCAATAATATTCTGGGAAAAATTCCAAAAAATTCGCTTTTCCGATTAATTTTATTAATAATATTTATTAATGTTTTGCAAATATTTCGTGCAAATTTTCACAATTTACCCCTTTTCATTTCGCACGATCTGTGATATAAATATTAGTAATCTGGTCAATCACAGTATGTAAGGAGGATATCCCATGGCAAAAAAACTCGTTACAATGAATGACGTTGCCAAAAAAGCCGGCGTATCCCAATCGGCAGTCTCTCTGATCCTGAACGGACGGGCGGACGTCTCCTTTTCTCCCGAAACCGTCGAGCGCGTTCTGGCGGCCGCCAAAGAGCTGGGATATCGAACCAGAATGCCGTCGGCAACCAAAGGCAGCACAGCGCACAGCATTCTCGTGATCTCCGCCAATCTGGGCAACCCCTATTATGCCGTTTCTACCCAGAGTATCGAGCGGGAAGCGCGCAAGCACAATTTGAACGTGCTCACCTGCAACACTTACCACATGCAGGATATGGAGGCCACCTACCTCCGCATGGCGGAAACCATGAATTTTTCCGGGATCATTTACCTGTACCCCCCGGAAAACCGGGAGGAGTTCAGCCGTGTATCCAAAAAGATCCACACCATCTGCATATGCGACCGGACAACACAGATCGATTCCGACGTGATCGAGCTGGACAATTTCAAATCCGGCCAGCTGGCCGCCGCGCATCTGATCTCTCTGGGCCATAAGTCGATTGCCTTTCTGACGAATACCGTTGACGGCTGCGACAACCACACCGCGCGGTATAACGGGATCCTCTCCCAGATGGAGGAGGCCGGTCTTGGCGACAAATTTTCTCTCTGCCTGACAAGAGACTGCCCCGCGGATCGCATGTCCATGAGCCGCTACGATTACCATATCGGATATCTGCTGGCGCAGAACAAGCAGATCTATTCCAAAAATGTCACCGGCCTTATCTGCATGAACGACACCGTTGCCTTCGGCGCCATCGACGCGCTTCGTGAAAAAGGCTATCGTGTTCCGGATGACTTTTCTGTGATCGGTTTTGATAACACATTCTACTCTGGGCTTTCCGGCATCTCCCTGACCACGGTGGATCACCATATCGACCTGTTTTCCCAGACGACTGTTAATTTCCTGCTGCAGCGCCTGAACCGGCAGGGTGAAAGCGTGGACGACGGCACATTTGCCCGTTTCAAATTTGAGTGCCGCCCCAATCTCATTATCCGCAATTCCACCGCGTCGCCCCGCGGCAAACAGGATGCGTAAGGAGGTTTTCATGAGTATCATCTTTTTTGACATCGACGGAACCATCATGGACGCCAATGGCGGCATCCCCGCCTCCGCCATCCTTGCGATCCGCCAATTACGCAGCCGTGGTCATCTCTGCATCATCAATACTGGCCGCCCATATATCGATCTGGATCCCTCGCTGTTTGACATTGGGTTTGACGGCTTGATCTGCACCTGCGGCCAGCACATCATTTTCCATGACAAAGAACTGCTCTGCGACGGCTTTTCCCCCGCCGCCAGCGCATTTCTGATGGAGCTGGGGCGCAAATGCCGAATGGATATGTACTATGAATCCAAAACCGGCGTCTGGCTGGAGCGCTATGATACACAGCGGGAGCTTGCGCCGGAGCTGCTGCTGTCTTTGAGCCGCTTCGTCCGGCGCGGCATCTCCGTGACCTCCCCTCAGGGGATACCCGGCTTCCATTTTGACAAGCTCTGCATTTCTTATACCCAAGACAGTCTGTTGTCCGAATTTCTCGCCGGCGCCGCGCCGTACTGTGAACCGATCGACCGGGGCGGCGGAATGTACGAGCTTTCCAAGAAAGGCTACAGCAAAGGAACCGGCTGCCGGTTCATGGCAAACGCCCTGCATATCCCTCTGGAAGACTGCTTTGCCATCGGCGACAGCACAAACGACGTCTCCATGCTGGAATGTGTCGGACATCCTCTGGTCATGGGAACAGCGCCCCGCTCCGTCCAGCAGATCGCCGAATATGTGACAGACGCTCTGGCCGCCGACGGTCTCTATCACGCCATGCGGCATACGGGCTTGATTCCCTGACCGTCCAGTAACCGCCCCCGCTCCGAATAAACAAAAAAGCAGCACCCTTGGTACTGCTTTTTTACTGTGCTCCCCAGCAGAATATAAACTTCGACTCCGGGCAAGCTCGGCAAAAAGAAAAACCGCCATTCGGCGGTTTTTCTTTTTGGAGCTTGTGGCCGGATTCGAACCGGCGACCTGCTCATTACGAGTGAGCTGCTC